>JACDJA010000253.1_pt1 | contig 68688 bp, 63 predicted proteins | sample 7449241 | NCBI WGS metagenome assembly JACDJA01 (sample SAMN14253289, study PRJNA609438) | sludge metagenome | isolation source: initial anaerobic sludge | collected 2018-12-20 | reverse complement strand
GCGCACAACGCAAGCCACCGGAGCGCACAGATCATCCGATCTGGGCGCATCGCCTACCGCCGGATGCTGATGCGCCGGGCACCGGCACTTCTCGGATGATCAGTCGGTCTGGACGAACGTGCCATGCGCGAGGACGGAGGCGATGAACTCGCGATTCGGGTGACGCCGCCGGTACAGCGACTTCACGACGCTGTGCACGTCGAACTCGACCGAGCGATGCTCCACCTCGGCCCCGTCGGGACGGCTGTCGATGAGCATCCAGCGTGCAGAGCCACATACCCGTGGCAAACCGACACTCCCAGGATTGAGCACGCGGATGCCGCCGACCTCCCGATCCGTCGGATCGTGCGTGTGACCGCCCACCACCCAATCGGTCTCGACCCCCACGAGGAGATGGCCGATCTCATGGTCCGTTGAGGTCGTATCGAATCCGCGACCGTCATCCGAGGCGGGCGATGCATGAACACCCAACAGTCGGGTGCCATCGAGCAGCCGGGTGCTCTGACGATCCGGGAGTTCCTCCAGGAGTTCGAGCGCGCCGGCCTGGTCGAGAACTCCTCGTGTCCATGCGGCGCCTGCAGCCATGAGGCCGTACCGCCGGACGAGGTCGACATCGACCATCGCGGCTTCAGGTGTCGCATGGGGATGAGGCTGATCGTCGGTCAGCACGTACCTGTCGGTGTTCCCGGCGACGAACGCGACATCGTCGAGGTCGGCGAGCATCTCCAGCACCTCGACCGGATGAGGACCGAACAGCACAAGATCACCGAGAACCCACCACCGTTCGACCCCGAGGCGTTCACCCTCGCCGAGGACCGCACCGAGAGCGCCGGCGATGCCATGAATGTCGGAGATGACCCCAAGTCGCACGGCGCGACCGTAACCGCTGGCGTGCGTCCCCTATCGCCGGGCCGGTGCGCCATCCGGAGCGAGCGAAGCGCTTCGTGAGAGCGTCACAGCAGCGGACGCCGCGAGGTCGAACAGGTCCTCACGGACGTCTGACAGGTCTTGCCACGAGCGGTGATCCCAGCTGTCGCCGGCGAGGTCGTCGCCGCAGTACACGACCTGGGCAAGAGGCACCCTGCGGAAGCTGGCAATCGCTGCGAGCGCGGACGCCTCCATCTCGACGGTCAGGCATCCTTCCGCTCGACGAGCCGCGATCTTCGATGCAGTCTCCCGGTACGGAGCGTCGGTCGTCCACGTTCGACCGACGACGGACGGCACTCCTCGGTCTTCCAGCACACCCTCGAGCACCCGTCGGGCGTCCTCGTCGAACTGAATGGTTCGAGACGGGGGAAGGTAGTGGTAGGACGTGCCTTCGTCGCGAATGGCCGACGCAACCACGACGAAGTGACCCAGTGTCAACTCGCCGTGCAGCGTCCCGGCGCCGCCGCACACCACGAACGCACGGCAACCCATGGCGATGGTCTCCTCGAGGAGGCCGCCGGCCAGGGGCGCGCCTACCCCTGAGCGGAGCACGGCGAGACGCGTACCTTCGTGCTCGATCTCGAGCAGGGGATGTGGGCCGTCCTCCCAGCGATTCTGTGACAGGACCCGTGCTCCTCGTCGTTCGACGAGACGGTCAACGACGTCGCCGAAGAACGTGATGACGCATGCGCTCGGCACATCCTGCGGAGAGATCGTCTGGGATGGTTCGATGAACGCCGTTCGTGCGACGTCGTGTTCGGTCAGCGGAATGTGGAAGTGATGTTGGTCATCCGCCTGTTCCATCGCTCTCTGCCCACCCCTGACAATCGCTGCACCGAGTCTGGCTCAGCTGGATTGTTCTGCTCGTCCGAGTATAGGAATCCGACCCCACACGACCGCCTGCGTCAAGCGCCTCGCTGCCCGAAGTGGTCGGCGCTGTCCGGCCTCAATCGACATCGTTGATGTCATAGCCGCGCGTCCCGACCGCCGGGAAGGGGTGCGCTGGGACCGCTGCGAGCAGTTCGGTCAGCTGGCGACGTCGACGGCACTCACGACGTTGGTCGGCGTGAGCTTGACGAGCAGTTCGCCGGGGACTCCGTTGCGTGCGCCGTACTCCTCGGCGCGGTCACGACCCATGTAGCGGCCACCAATCCGAGCGGCCCACTTCCGCACGAGGTCGCTGTCATCGATGAGCTCGACGGTCCCTTCCACCATGACGAAGGAGAACGGCGGTCGATCATCTTGCACGCAGATCGTGGCCGCGCCGGTACGCGCCAGATTGCGACCCTTGAGCGTGTCGGAGCCGGTGTTGAACCAGACGGCTCCGTCGTCGACGTCGATCCAGATGGGCGCCGCGTGCGGTCTGCCATCACGGCGCACCGTGGCCAGCACCGCCGGCCGAGCTTCGGCCACGAGGAACGCCGGCCACTCCTCATCCGTCATGGATCGATAGGCATGGTCGTCATCTTGTCCCGTGGCGCGGGTTCAACAGAGCATCCCCGCCACGGGTCTGACGCCCGGACCCGAAGCGATCCTCGCGAGTGCCCCCAACCGCCGGTTATGCGACTGCCGCTGCCGCAGCCACGTAGCCCACCGAAAGCATGACCACCAGAGCAACGTCGGCCGATACCGTCGCGAGGTGCCCTTTTCCGACTCGAGCCAGCTGTGTTGGTGATCCGAAGACTCGAACGCGCCGATGTCGGTGAATGCATCCGTCTGGCGCGTGACGCGCACGTCGGCGTGATGTCGTCGATGAGGGAGATATACGGCAACGAACTGTTCGAGCGCCTTCGCCCGGACTGGTCGAGCGCTCAGGCCGCACAAGTCGATGCATGGTTCAACGATCCGCAGACTTCTTCCTGGGTCGCGGAACTCGACAGCGTCACCGTTGGCTTCATCGTCACCACCTGCGACCTGTCCACCGGAATGGGCATGCTCGAGATCATCGCCGTCCATCCGGATCAGCAACGACAAGGAATCGGCGCCAGGCTGATCTCCCACTCGCTCGCCCATCTACGAGACGCCGGGGTGGCATACGTCGAGGCATACATCCGGGACTTCGCTGGCCACGCGCCAGCCCATCAGGCCCTTCGGTCGCAAGGTTTCACGCGCCGTGCCGTCATGCCCGTCCTTCTCTACCGGGCGACGGAGTTCCCCGGCTCCCCGGCACACCGGCCAGCACGGATTCGCCGCATCACGGAGGCCGACGTGGATGCGTGCGTCACGTTCGGCGTCGAGGCGTTCCGTTCCGTGTACGCCTCGTTCGAGGATCTCTACGGTCCGGACCTCTTCGGGCGCTTCGAGCCGGACTGGGAAGCGTCGCAGGCCTCATACATCAGACGCGCGATCACCGACAGCGACGACGAGACATGGGTGTACGACCTCGAGGGACGGCCAGCGGGCTTCGTCGTCCTCAAGATGGACGACCACGGCATCGCCGACATCGACCTCCTCGCAGTCGATCCGGCCCAGCAAGGGCAGGGCATCGCTCCGATGCTCAACCGCGTTGCGTTCGAACGAAGCCAAGAGGAGTCGATGTCATACGTCGTCGTCGCAACAGCCGACGACCCAGGACACGCCCCCGCGCGCCGATCGTACGAGAGCGCCGGTTTCGTGCCGATGCCGATCCAGTGGAACCTGCAGATCATCCGCCTCTGATCGACAGGCGACCTGCTCGTCAGCGGCGACGCCATTATGCTCCGGCCCGCAAACCGCGTCGGCGGGCGCGGCCGTAGGAGACGTCAGTGAAGCGGGTGTCGATGAACAACGCACGGATGCACCGGTTCGTGCTGGCACACCTGCTGACGGTGGTCGGCGAGTGGGCCGCCATCGTCGGCATCCTCGTGCACGCATACCGCTGGGGCGGTTCCTCGGCGGTCGGTTTCGTCGCCCTCGCGGTGCACGTGCCGACCCTGGTCTTCGCTCCGCTCGCCGCGCATCTCACCGCGCGCCATCGCGCCCACAGTGTGCGTCTCGCCGGTTTCGCGGTGCAGGCCGTGGCCCTGGCCGGGGCTGCCATCGCTGCTGCGCTCGACCTTCCCTCGCCCGCAGTTGCCGCACTCGTGGTGCTCGGGCTCGGCGCGATCAACACACTGCGACCGACCGGTGCAGTGCTGCTGCCCACCATCGCACGGTCCACCGAGGAGCTCGTCGGCGGCAACCTACGAGTGTCGTACTGCGACAGCGTCAGCGGATTGATCGGGCCACTGGTTGCCGCGGCGCTGGGCGGCATCGGCGGGCCGACCGCCGTGTTCATCGCCTGTGCGGCCGGCAGCGCCATCGCCGTGGCGGCGACTGCGTGGCGACCCTCGCCGCTGGCGCTCGCCCACGCGCACGGCAACGCGACACCGCCTCGGCGCGTCATGCGGGCGGCGACCGCCGAGCTGCGCGAGCGGAAGTGGGCCATCGGTGTACTCGGCGTGTCATCGGCTCGCAACCTGGTGATCGGCGCGTTCGACGTGCTGCTGGTCGTCGTGGCCCTGCAAGCACTCGAGCTCGGCGACCGGGGGCCGGGCCTGCTGTCCGCACTCGTCGGGGCGGGCGCCGTCGTCAGCATGCTGCTCGTCACGTTCGTGGTGCGCCGCGCTCAGCTGCGCCGCGCGCTCACGGGTGGGCTCGTCGCCACCGCTGCGATGTTGGTCGGTTTCGGGTTCTTCACCAGTGCGCCCGTTGCCTTCGTCGTACTGCCGTTGCTCGGGATGTGCCTGTCATCGATGGAGAACCTCAGCCGAATGCTGTTGCAGCGATCCACCGATCCGCGCAGCCTCGGGCCGTTGTTCGCCTGTCTCGGTCTGGTCGGCGGCATCGCTCAAGTCGCGGGCGTCGGAATCGCCCAGGGGCTGATGGCGCTCGCCGGCCTTCACGGCGCCCTCATCGGCACCGGTGTCGTCCTCGTCGTCATCGCGTTGGCGACAACGCGGGCCTTGCGCGATGCCGACTCGCATGCGGATGTGCCCGTGGTCGAGATGGCGTTGTTGTCGGGCCTGCCGATGTTCGCACCGCTGCCCGCCGCGACCCTCGAGATGGTCGCCCGGTCCGCTGAGCGGGTCAAGATCGCCAGCGGCGAGGCCGTGATCCGACAGGGCGATTCGGGCGACGTGTTCTACGCCGTCGCCGACGGCGAGTTCGACATCGACATGAACGGCGTGTACCTGCGTACCGCACCGCGCGGCGACTTCTTCGGTGAGGTCGCCCTGCTCACCAACGTCACCCGCACCGCAACGGTGCGGGCACGAACCGACGGCGAGCTGCTGGCCATCCATCGCGACCCGTTTCTTCTCGCGATCACCGGCCACGAGGTCTCGCACGCTGCTGCAACCGCCTACGTCGACAGCCTCGATCTCGAGGAGAAGATGCGTCGAACCAGCCGCTCCCGGGGCGCCGCCGGCGACGACAAGTAGCCGGTCGTCCCCAGCGTTCTGCCAGGATTCGCCGATTAGCGTGGCGGCGTGACACCCGAAGAGTTCCGCACACACGGCCACGCGCTCATCGATTGGATCGCCGAGTACCTCGAAGGCGTCGAGCAGTACCCGGTGGCCAGCCAGGTGCAGCCCGGCGACATCCGCGCTGCGCTGCCCGAGCACCCGCCCTTGGCACCCGAGCCGTTCACCGAGGTGCTGGCCGACCTCGATCGGGTGGTGATGCCCGGCATCACCCACTGGCAGCACCCATCGTTCTTCGCGTACTTCCCCGGCAACTCCAGCTACCCAGCCATCCTGGGCGAGCTGGCCGCTGCCGGGCTGGGCGTGCAGGGCATGAGCTGGGTCACCAGCCCGGCCTGCACCGAGGTGGAGACGCTGATGATGGATTGGATGCAGGAGCTGCTGGGCCTGCCGGCCAGGTTCCGCAGCACCAGTGCCACCGGAGGCGGCGTGATCCATGGCTCGGCGAGCGAGGCGACGCTCGCCTCCATCCTCGCCGCCCGATGGCGCGTCACCGGCGGCGCCATCAACAGTCTCGGCGATACCAGCCATCTTGTTGCATATGCAACATCACAGGCTCATAGCAGCATCGAGAAGGGCCTCCGAATCGCAGGCATCGGCGCGTCCCAACTGCGCGTCGTGCCACACGACCACTCGTTTGCGATGCGCGCTGACGAGTTCGCTCGTATGGTTGCCGACGATCGGGCCGCAGGCCTCACGCCATTCTGGGTGTGCTGCACACGCGGTACCACCAGCTCGATGGCCTTCGACCCGGTGGCCGAGGTCGGCGCGATCGCACAGCGGGAAGGTCTCTGGCTGCACGCCGACGCAGCGATGAGCGGCATCGCCGCGCTCGCGCCCGAGCACCGTTGGGTGAACGACGGGCTCGAGCTCGCCGACAGCTACTGCACCAACCCGCACAAGTGGATGGGCGTCAACTTCGACTGCGACCTTTTCTACACCGCCGACCGGGCGGCGCTGCTGGGCGCGCTCAGCATCCTGCCCGAGTACCTGCGCTCGGCTGCCGCCGAATCCGGCGCGGCGATCGACTATCGCGACTGGCAGATACCTCTCGGTCGCCGCTTCCGCGCCTTGAAGCTGTGGTTCACCATTCGCGCCGGCGGAGCCACCGATGCCGTCGCGATGATCCGCCGCCACGTGGCGGCCACACAGCAGCTGGCCGAGTGGGTGGCAGCGGACGGCCGCTTCGAGATCGTCGCACCGCACCCACTGAACTTGCTGTGCCTGCGCCTGAAGGCCGGCAACGAGGCAACCGACGCGCTGATCGTGGCCGCGAACGAGACCGGGCGCGCGCTGTTCACGCGCACCGTCCTCGACGGTGTGGTCGCCTGCCGGGTGTCCGTCGGCGCACGCAGCACGGAGTTGCAGCACGTGCGCGCGGGGTGGGAGCTGCTGCAACAGCTCGCCGGCTGATCGGTCTGCCCGGCCGGGTACACAGCTGGGGCGGACGATGAGTAGTCTTCGATCGCCCGGGACATGGCTGAGAACATCGAGAAGGCCTCATCTCGCGGTGAAGGACGGTGCGACATGAGTTCGTTTCCTCCCCCCCAGCCTCCTCAGGTGCCCCCGCCTGCGCTCGCATCCGGGCCGCGTCGCCGTTCGCCGGGGCTCATCATCGGCGGGTTCGTGGCAGTCGCCGCCGCCGCCGGCGGAGCGACCTTCCTCGCAAGGAGAGGTGACGATTCCGGCACCGCGCAGACGTCAACACCGACGACGGTGGCGCCGACGACGTCGTTGCCGGTCTCCGACACGCTGGTGATCACCGTGCCGAACACCACGGCACCCGTCGACACCACCATCGCGGACACCACACCCGACACTGTCGTCATCCCCTCCGACGCCACCGAGCTCGGCTACAGCGTCTACGTGCCGGCCCAAGCAGATCTCACCGTGGAAGGCGACGATCCGTACACGTTCACGAACACCGACACAGGTATCGCCACGATCCTGCAGGTCCTCAACCGCAACGCCGGCGAGGACCCCAACGCCTTGTTGCAGGAGTACATCGACACCTTCGACGGTGACTACCCGCTCATTGCCTACACAGCCTCCGAGGTGTTCGAACCTGGGCACCTCGGTTTCGCGAACGTCCGCCTCGCCAGGGTGAGTTACGAGTTGTACCAGGCCGACCAGTCCCAGTCCAACGTCGGCGGAGCGGTGTACGTGGTCGTGCGCGATGACGGGCTCAGCATCGTCGGCGATGTCTACGGACCCCCCGAGGACACCTCGCTCAGCGACGAGACCTACCGCGAGATGGTTGCGTCGTTGAGCAACGCACCCTCCGTCGGCGACGCAGCGCCGTGGTTCCCTGCCTCGCCGATGCTGCCCACATCTGTCCACGCCAGCGTCCCGCTCCCCTTCCCCACCTTGCGTCGCCTCTCGCTCGCGCCAGGGTACGAAGTGGCCGACCAGAGCGGATCGACGATCACCGTGTCCAACGGATCGGACTCGCTGTCGTTCACGCGGCTCGACAACCTTGTCACCATCGACGACGCGACTGCCGCGGCGGTGCGCACCTTGGAGTCGGGTCGACCCGTCGGCGCCACCGATGCATTCGTGGCCGACAACGGCCAAACGCTCCCCACCATGCGTGCCAACTGGAGCGGCACCGACTCCGACGGGGTCGCCGTCACCGGCAACGTCTGGGTCGTTCACGACGCCGCCCGTGGCACCGCCATCGTGGCGATCGCCACTCACCGCACCAACGAGTGGGACGGTAACCAGATCGGTGTCATGATCGACTCGGTGTGGTGGTCGCTCGCGTCGATCGACTGAAAGGGCCCGCGGGTTGCCGTCGCAGTGCCGCGCCCGGTTGAATCGGCGGCACGCCTTCGGGCGTTCAACAAGGAGCACATCATGCGAGTTCGTTTCGCCGTGCTCGTCGCGGTCACGAGTGTCCTGACCGTCGTATCGCCGGCTGCTGCCGGCCGTCAACCCAACGCAGCGCACTCCGCGTCCATCGACTGGGCCTACGTGCAGCACGAGGTCTACGAGGTGCCGCTACGCGACTTCGTCGCCACCGTCACCATCGGCGATCGATGGTTCGACTGGAGCAGCGACGGTTGCTCGGCACCGTTGGTGGGCGACACCGGGTTGTCGTTCAACTTCCGCGACCCGTGCCGCCGCCACGACTTCGGCTACCGCAACCTGAAGCTGATCGACATGCGGTACGGCAACGGCGTCTGGAACGGCACCAACCGACGGCGCGTCGACCAGCAGTTCCTGGCCGACATGAAAGCCCACTGCCGCACCCGGGCCTTCACGCTGCAGGCGCAGTGCTACACCTGGGCGCAGACGTTCTACGCCGCGGTTCGGGTGGCCGGCGGCCCCTGACCAACAAGCCCTGAGCAACGGGCCCCGAGCAACGGGCCCCGACCAGCAGGGCCCGTCGGTTCACAACGCGGGTGGTCGCGCGGCGTCGTCGAGGTCGGCGATGCCGTGCGCCACTCGCAGCAGCTGGTGCAGCACGCGAGCGGTGGCGCCCCACACCGTCTCGTCGTCGAGCTCGAAGAAGTAGATCGGCCGCTCGCCGATGGGGGTGTGCCACCACTCCTCGCGAAACGTGCCGGGCCGAGTGAGGTCGTGCAACGGCACCCACAGCACCCGATCGACTTCGCTCGTGCGGCCGTGCAACGGCGCCGCCAGCGGCAACGGCTCGGCGAGGCGTGCCACGATCGGCACGATCCAACTGCGGCTCACCCACGTGCCGAGCGGGTGCAGCTCGCCGACCACCTCCACCGCGTCGGGGTGCAGCCCCACTTCCTCGTGCGCTTCACGCAGCGCCGCCTGTACGTAGCTCTCACCGGGGTCGAGCCGGCCACCCGGAAAGCTGACCTCGCCGCGGTGGCTGCGCATCTCCATCGACCGCCGGGTGAGCAGCACCTCGGCCCCCTGGGGGCCGTCGGCAACCACTGCGAGCACGGCCGACGGCCGCGCGTCGGCGAAGTCGGGCTGCAGTTCCGACGGTGTGGAACCGGCGGCGACGGCCGCAGCAACGGTGCCTGCTCGCAGCGCCGGCGACGGCACCGGCCACGGGGGCGCATCGCCTTCGCGCCAGCCGGCCGGCCGCGGGATGTGCTGGTTGCCACCCGACCGGCGAGGAGGGCTAGTCAGTGGGGCTCCAGCCGGTGTCGACCAGCCGGCGCAACACCTGCGGCAGCCCGGCGGTCTTCATGTTGGCCAGCACCTTGCCGGGTGATTGCTCGCCGGCCTCCCACTCCTCCCACGCGGAGATGAGCTTGCTGAGGTCGGGGGCCGGTGCTTCGAACGCCATGCGCCCAGGCTAGCGAGCCAGGCCCGCCACCAGGCCCGGCACACCTCACCGCGCGCTCGGGTCAGACCATCCAGGCGGCGCGATCGATGGGCCGGTGCAGCGACTCGCGGGTGAACGCGAACGGCGCCAACTCGCGCCCAGCAGGCTCACCGCAGGCCAGACCAGCGAGGCTGCGACCGAACCACGAGGCGAACTTGAAGCCGTGCGCCGCGCCCAGCGCCACCGACACCTGCGGGTAGCCGGGCAACCGGTCGAGCACGAAGTCGCGATCAGACGTGAGCGTGTACAAGCAGGTGGTCGTGCGCGGTGTGGCCCACTGCCCGCCCGCCAGGCGTTGCATGAACGCGCCGAGGCGCTGCTCCATGGCTGCATCAGGGTCGAACGTGCGCGTGTCGGGGTCGACCTCGCGACCGCCGCAATCCTCGGCGCCCTTCACGGCCGTCATGTCGCCGAACACGGGGAAGCCGTAGAAGCTGGGGTCGTCCATCCAGATCCACACCGGGAAACGACCGACCGCGAACCTCGCCAGGTCGGGTTGCTGGAAGTAGCTGACCTGCTCCTGCAGCACAGCCAGCGGGATCTGCAGATCGAGATCGCGCAGCAGGCGGTTGGTCCACGCGTCGGCAGTGACGACCACGCTGCCCACCCGCACCACTCCGTCGTCGGTGACGATGTCGACCTCGCCGTCGATCGGGCGGATGGCACGCACGGGCGAGTTGCCGCGCAGGTTCGCGCCGCGGGCGACAGCCAGCTGCTGCATCACGCGCGTACCGGGGCCGGCGGGCACGATGCCGGTCTGCGGCGAGTACACACCCATCACGTCGTCGGTGACGATCTCGCCGGCGGCGAACGCCGGCCAGCGACGACGGATCTCGGCACCGTCGATCCACTCGTACGGCACGTGCTCGGCATCGAGGCTGGCCGTGTAGGTGCGATGATCGATGGCCGCGTTCGGCGGAAACAGGTCGACGCCGCCCGTGATGGTGATCATCCGCTGACGGCTCTCGGCCTCCACCGCCCGCCAGGCGTCGTAGGCGGCAGCAGCCAACCGCACGTACTCCGGCGTGTGGTACGAGCGGCGGATGATGCGCGAGTGGTCGTGCGAGGCACCTCGCAGGTGCCCCAGCTCGAACTGCTCGTAACCGACCACGCTGACACCTCGCCGGGCCAGCCAGTAGGCCGTCGCCGACCCCAGCCCACCGAGCCCGATGACCGCTACATCCGCTGCTGCTGCCACCGCTGCCATGAGCCCAACGCTACCCTGAACGGCTATGCAGGTTTCAGAGCAGCTCGTCTCCATCGCCGTCGAGGGCGGCGCCGTGCTGGCCGGCACGCTGTACTTGCCCGACGCAGAGGGCCCGTTCGCGACCCTGCTCGAGGCCCTGCCGTACCGCATGAGCGACGTCGGTGCATCGTACGCCGACGGCTACTTGCGCTTCGCCGGCGAAGGCGGCTTCGCAGTGCTGCGCATCGACGTTCGGGGCACCGGCAACTCCACAGGAGTCGCCGAGGACGAGTACCCCGACATCGAGCGGCGCGATCTGCGCACCGTCATCGAGTGGGTCGCCGCACAGCCATGGAGCACCGGCAAGGTGGGCATGCTCGGCACCTCGTACTCGGGGTTCAACTCGTTGCACATGGCGATGGAAGGCATCCCTCAGCTGGGTGCGATCGCAGCGATGTACGCCACCGACGACCGCTACACCGACGACGTGCACTACATGGGCGGTGTGCTGCGCGCGATCGACCTCATCGACTACCCGCTCTACATGATCGCGATGAACGCGTTGCCGCCCACGCCGGCGGTGTGGGCGGGTGCCGGGTTCGGCGGCGATTGGGAAGCCGAGTGGCAGCGGCGCATCGACCAGCACGAGCCGTGGCTGCTCGAGTGGCTGCGCCACCCGCGGCCGGATGCGACCTGGCGGCGCGGTTCGGTCCGATTGGGCCCGCGCGGCGATGGGTACCAACGGATGTCGTGCCCCGTGCTGTTGATCAGTGGCTGGGCCGACGGGTATCGCAACAACACGTTCCGCGCCATCGAACACCTGCCCGATTGGCACCTGATCGCCGGGCCCTGGGCGCACAAGGATCCGTCGGTGGCCCGGCCCGGCCCCAACATCGACAGCGACCTGGAGTTGATGCGGTTCTTCGACCAGCACTTGCGTGGCGGGCCGCAGGCAGGCGCTCGGCGCGGCCAGATCTTCGTCCGCCGCCCCACCCCCGCCGAGCCCGATCTGGCACTGCACGACGGCCACTGGGTGGAGGTCGATGTGTGGCCGCCCACGCACCTGCGCGAGATCGAGTACGTCGCGCTCGACGCTCTGGCCAACACCGGCCGGCCGATCATCACCGAACTCGACGAGCAGCTCGTCGACGACGTGGTCGATTTGGTCGATGTGCTCGCCGTGCGCGGCGACGTGGGTGTCACCGCGTGGAACTCGTGCGCCGGCGGCTTGCCGTGGGGGCAACCGCTCGACCAGCGATCCGACAACGCGCACAGCATCACGTACGACTGGGTGCACGCGGTGGAGTCGATGATGATGGGCAACGGAGAAGTCGCTCTCCGCGTACGGTCGTCGGCATCCGTTGGTCACGTCTCGGTGAAGCTGTGCGACATCGCACCCGACGGCAGCAGCACGCTCATCACCCGTGGCATGCTCGACCTCGCACAGCGCGGCATGTGGCCCACCGACCCGTTCGGAGAGCTCGCTGCCTCTGCGCAGCCCATCGTGCCCGGCGAGTGGATCGACGTGACGGTGCAGTTCGAGGCCACCACCTGGACGCTGCTGCCCGGCCACCGACTTCGGCTGGCGATCGCCGGCACCGACTGGCCCAACTGCTGGCCTGCGGCGCAGCCGTTCACGCTGGGCGTGCAGCGAGCGTCGGTGCGCCTGTCGCTACCGACCGCGGCCGCGTTGCCCCGTGCGCACAACCAGTTCCAGCCCGGCCCGGGCCCCAGCGCCGACGACGCCGAAGGTGTCGAGTGGCGCTACGAGACCGACGTGCTGGCCCGCGAATCCCGCGTGCACACCCGCTACGGCGGCACCTACTCGGGCACCCATGGCACGACGGTGACCGACGTGTACGAAGGGTCGTTGGGCATCAGCACCGTCGACCTCTCCCAGGCGTGGGCCACGGGTCGCAGCCGCTACGACATGACGTTCAACCTGCCTGGCAGCGGCCACGCGGTGGCAACGTGCTCGACAGAGGCGACGCTGCAGGTGCGCAGCGATCGCGACTGGTTCCACGTCGACATCGCGTTACGTGCCGAACGCGACGGAGCGCTCTTCGCCGAACGCACCTGGAGCGAACGCTTCCCGCGCTGAGGTGTGCGCGCCGAGCCAGTCGTTCTCCAAGCCGGTAGTTCGCCCAGTCGGTCGCACCGGCCGCCGTAGTGTTCGGCGCATGCCGATCATGCGCCTCGATCACTTCTTCGTCCGTGCCAACGACCTCGAGGTGACACGAGCGTTCTACTGCGAGGTGCTCGGGTTCGAGGTGATGCCGCGCCCCGACTTCCCGTTTCCCGGCTATTGGCTCGGCGTCGACGGTTCCATCCAGGTGCACATGGCGGCGCACGGCATCCCACACGCCGAGCTGTTCTACCTGGGCACCACACCTGAGTCCGCCACCGACAACAGCGGAGTCGTCGACCACATCGCCTTCCTGGCCACCGATCCGGAGGCCTTTCATCATCGGTTCGGCCGGCTGGGGCTCGCGTGTCGCAAGCGCTACTTCGGCGAGTTCGGCCTGTGCCAGATGTTCATCGCCGACCCCAATGGAGTCACCATCGAGCTGAACTTCCATGGGCTCACCGCCGAGCCGGCGTGGGGCGACGCCGAGGACTACGCATCGATGCCGCGCACCGTGACCTGAACGACTCGGGAACGACGCCTACCGTGATCTGACAGCGACCCGCGTGCGTCAGCGGGCGTCAGCGGGCGTCAGCGGGCGACGGCGTGGCAGGCCACGCGATGGGCGGCGACCTCCGGCTCCAGTTCCAGGTCGACGCCGCGGCACCTGTCGCCGAAGCCCAGCCGATCGGCCTCTCCACTGGCCACCACCGGGCAGCGCGGGTGGAATCGGCAACCACTGGGGATGCGGCTCGGATCGGGTGTCTCACCGACGAGGATCTGCTGCGCCATGCCCTCGATCTCGGGGACGACGCTGAGCAGGGCCTGGGTGTACGGATGCTTCGGAGAACGCAGCACCTCCTCGGTGGGCCCCACCTCCACGATTCGCCCGAGGTACATCACGGCCACTCGGTCGGCGATGTTCCATGCCAGCCCCAGGTCGTGAGTGACGGCGATGATCGACACGCCGCGGGAGTCGACGAACGAGCGCATCAGCGCCAGGATCTCACCACGGATGGAGGCATCGAGGCTGGCCACCGGCTCGTCGGCAAGCAGCAGCGCCGGCTGCAAGGCCATCGCGGCGGCGATGATCACGCGCTGGCGTTGACCCCCCGACAGCTCGTGCGGGAAGCGACGCAAGTAGCGGTCGGGCGGTCGCAGACCGGCCGCGGCAAGGGCCTCGGCCACCAGCGTGGGCTCGTGGCCCTTCACCTTGTGGATGCGCAGGCCTTCGGCGACGGCTTCGTAGATGGAGTGCCGCGGGTTCAGCGCGCCCGACGGGTCCTGGAAGATCATCTGCACCCGGCGGCGCAGCGCCCGCAGCCGGCGGCCACCGCCGACCGTGCTGCCCTCGACCGCGATGGAGCCGTGAGCCAGCGGCTCGAGCCCGATGATCGCGCGGATCAACGTGGTCTTGCCGCAGCCCGACTCACCGACCAGCGCCACGACCTCGCCGCGCCCGACATCGAGCGACACAGTGTCGACTGCACGCACGCTGCCGCCACCGAACTGCACCTGCACGTTGGTGAGCGACACGACGACATCGGCCGCGGCGGGCGACGCCTCAGACATCGGTGGCCCCCACGTGCACACACGCCGCGCTGCGGCCGGCGCCTGCCGGGCGCAGCGCAACGTCGAGCGACGAGCACTCAGGTGCCGCGACCGCGCAGCGCAAGTGGAACGGGCAGCCGGCGGGCAGCGCCGACGGGTCGGGCGGGTCGCCGGCGAGACCCTGCGGGTTCATCCGCGAGGCCGGATCGCCGATGGTGGGGAACGCTGCCGCCAACGCACGCGAGTACGGGTGCTGCGGGTCGGCGAAGACCTGCGTGCTCGGCCCCTCCTCCACGATGCGGCCGGCGTACATCACGGCCAGCCGCTCGCAGGTGTGCGTGAGCACCGACAGGTCGTGGGTGATGAACAGCAACGACAGGCCGTGTTCGCGCTGCAGCTCCTCCAACAACCTCAGCACCTGTGCCTGCACCATCACGTCGAGCGCCGTGGTGGGTTCGTCGGCGATGAGCAACTTCGGCTCGCACGCGAGCGCCAACGCGATGAGCACCCGCTGACGCTGCCCGCCCGACAGCTGGTGCGGGTAGCGCTCGGCCTGCCCGGCCGGCAGGCCGACCTTCTCGAGCAGCTCACCCACCCTGATGCGCGCCGAGCGAGCCGACTGCTGCGAGTGCAGCAGGATCGCTTCCTCGATCTGCAGGCCCACTCGGCGCACCGGGTTCAGCGAGTGCAGCGCTCCCTGGAACACGATGGCGGCGCTGGTCCAGCGCACAGCCCGCAGCCGACCGGGTTTCATCGCGTACACGTCTTCGCCGTCGAGCAGCACCTTGCCACTCACTTCGGTGCCCTTGGGCAGCAGCCGCAGCACCGCGCCGGCGATGGTGCTCTTGCCGCAGCCGCTCTCACCGGCAAGGCCGACGGTGTCGCCCGTATCCAGCGACAGGTTCACGCCGCGCACGGCCGGCACCGACCCGCCGTCGGTGCGGTAGGTGACGTGCAGGTCGTGCAGCTCCAGCACGCTCATCGCTGACGCAACCTGGGGTCGAGGATCTCTTCCAAGGCACGACCGAAGAGCGTGACGGCGAGCACGACGAACACGATGCCGAGGCCGGGCGGCATGTACGCCCACCAGCGACCGCCGCTGATCGCGCTGTTGTCCTTCGCCGAGTTCAACATGCCGCCCCATGAGGTGGAGGTGGGGTCGCCCAGCCCCAGGAACGACAGCGTGGTCTCGGTGAGGATGGAGATGGGTACCGCCAGCGTCGTGCTGGCGAGGATGAGCGGCGTCACGTTGGGCAGGATGTGCCGGCGCATGAGGTGCAGGCGACCGGCCCCCAGCGATCGCGCGCGGTCGACGTAGAGGCGTTGGCGCACCGTGAGCACCTGCGCGCGCAGCAGGCGAGCGGTGGAGGGCCACGACGTGATGCCGATGACGAGGATGATCGTCCACAGGCCGCGTTCGAGCACCGCCGCGAGCACGATGGCCAGCGGCAGGAAGGGCACGACCAGGAACCAGTCGGTGAGCCGCATCAGCACCGAATCCACCCAGCCACCGAAGAACCCGGCGGTGAGCCCGATGAGCGAGCCGATGCCGATCTGCAACAGCGTGGCCATGAGGCCCACGAACAGGCTGATGCGGCTACCCCACAGGAACTGCGCGGCCACGCTGTGACCCAGGTGGTCGGTGCCGAAGAGGAACTCCCAGCTCGGCGGCGCCCAGATGGGGTTGTCGCCCGTGTTGGCGGCGCTGAGCGACGACTCATCGCTCAGCCAAGGGGCCGCGAACGCCAGCAGCGCGAACAGCACGAGCACGACCAACCCGACCATCGCCAACCGATCGTTGCGCAGCCCGCGCCACACCCCGGCAGCCGACGCGCGCCGGCGATCCCAGGCGACCGCCCGGCCCGAGCGAGGGACCGAGCCGATGACGGGCGACGTCGCCTCCGCCTCCGGGATGAGCTCGCTCATCGCCCACCCACTCGCGGGTCGATGCGGCCGTACATCAGGTCGGCGATCAGGTTGGCAAAGATCAGCGAGGCGCTGAACAGCAGGAACAGGCCCTGCAGCACCGGGAAGTCGGGGCCGGTGGCGGCGTTGCGGGTGAGCTGCCCGAGCCCGGGCCAGGAGAAGATGGTCTCCACCGCGATGGCACCGCTGAGCACGAACCCGAAGTTGAGTGCCGAGAGGCTCACCACCGGCAGCATCGCGTTGGGCTGCGCGTGCTTGCTGCGCACCTCCGAATCGCGCAGGCCCTTGGCACGCGCGAGCTGCAGGTAGTCCTCGCGCAGGGTGTCGATCATCGCCGAGCGAGCCACGATGGTGTACTCGCCGATGTACGCAATTGCCAGCACCAGCGCGGGCAGCGCCATGTGGTGCGCCTGGTCGAGCAGCTTGGCCAACCCTGCCGCGTTGCTGCCGGAGTCTTCCAACCCCCCGGTGGGGAACAGCCCGAGGCCGGAGGCGAACAACCCCAGGAACACCATGCTGAGCCATGCGTCGGGCATCGAGTAGGTGAACATCGAGAAGGTGGTGACGCCCACGTCGTAACCGCTACGCCGCCGCCAGCCGGCACGGAACCCGAAGAAGATGCCGGTCATCGCCAGCAGCGTGGACGTGCCCACCAGCAGCACGGTGGGCCACAGCGCCTCTCCCACGACGGTGGTGACCGGGCGGAAGTCCTTCATCGACAGCCCGAGGTTCCCGTGCAAGAGCTGACCGACGTAGGCGGTGAACTGCTCCCACTTGCTGCCGTCGAGGTTGAACTGACGCTCCAGCCGCGCGATCTGGCTGGGGCTGAGGTTGCGCCCACGGAACATCGACTCGACCGTGTTCTCGTTGACGACGCGGAAGAGGAAGAAGTTGAAGGCCACCACGAACGCAAGGGTGCTGAGCGCACCGACGAGCTTCGTGAGGATGAATCGCGCGCGCACGGCGGTGGGCTACTCGCGTTCGTCGCTGTTCTTGCGCGATCGAACGACCAGCAGACCGCCGACCACCAGCAGCACCAGGACACCGGCGATGATGCCGATGAGCAAGCCGGTGCTGGAGCTGTCGTCGCCCCCGCCACCCTCGATGGGCGTCAGGTTGAAGTAGGTGGGCGACGAGTTGGTGAACACCACCGGGCCGGTGCCCTTGGGCTGCTGGGTCCAGCCGGTGAACCGATCGGTGCGGTAGGCCTGGGTGTCGGCGTCGTGGTACAGCACCACGTAGGTGGATTCGTTGTAGAACAGCGTGATCATCTGGTGCACCAGGTCGATGCGCGTGGCACGGTCGAGCTCCTGGTTCTGCTGCAGGTACAGCGCGTCGTACTCCTCACTGCACCAGTTGGCGTCGTTGTAGCCGGGCGAGGCGGCATCGGTGGTGAGCTGATCGCACGTGAAGTAGCTCAGCATCGGGTCGGGGTCGACGAACGGGGTCCAACCCCACACGAACAGGTCGTAGGTGCCGTCGTAGACCACTTGACCGAGCTGGGTGTCGTCGAACACCGACACCTCCAGCGCGATGCCGATCTCCTTCAACCAGCCCTCGATCAGCTCGCGGATGGCGGCACCGTTGACGCTGTCGCTGCGCTCCGCGTAGCGGAACTTCAGCTCGTCGCCGCCACCGGGCATCTCGCGCACTCCGTTGCCGTCGGCATCGAGGTAACCCGCGTCGTCGAGCGCCTGGTTGGCGGCCGCGGGGTCGTAGTTCAGCTGCTGGTCGGCAGGGATGGTGGGCGTCCACTCCGGGCTGGGTGACACCCCGAGCGTGTCGATCATCTCACCCTGCCCCTTGACCACGCGATCGAACAGGGACTGCCGATCGATCGCACGAGCGATGGCGTGACGCACTTCGATGTCCTGCAACGCCGGGTGCCCGTCGCCGAGACCGCCGGCCATGCCGTTCATCGCCAGTTCGGTGAAGCCACCCTGCGCGCCGGCCACGGTGACGATGCCCGACTCGCTCTTCAGGTCCTCGAACGACTGCGACGGCACCAGGTGAGCCACGTCGATCTCGCCGCTCTTCAGCGCGGTGACCATCGCGTCGCCATCGCTGAACACTCGGAAGACGACCTGGTCGACGGCCGGCGCGCCCTTCCAGTAGTTGGGGTTGGCCACCATCGTCCACTCCTGGTTGGCCTTGCGCTCCTGCAGCGTGAACGGCCCCGAGCCGACACCGTCGAGTGCGTCGTACGCGGCAAGATCGTCGACCGTGCCCGCGTGCGTCTCCCAGATGTGCTTGGGCACGATGTACACGTCCATCGTCGGCAACTTCGGATCGGGTACCGCCGTCTCGATGGTGAGCGTTCGATCGTCGACCACTGTGGCGGTCAGGTTGACGGTGGTGGCGAAGTGGTTCGTCCACTCCTGATCGCGCGACGTGTTGATGGTCCACACGATGTCCTCGGCCGTGAGCGGCTCGCCATCGCTCCACTTCAGGCCCTCCCGCAGGTGGTAGGTGAACGTGAGGCCGTCGTCGCTGGCATCCCACGACTCGGCGAGACCGGGGATGGTGGCGAAGTCGTCAGCCGCCTTGTCGGTGAGCGTGGCGTACTGCAGGGTCCACGTCTCGTAGGCGGCAACGGTGTACCCCACCGTGACGTTGGGCGAGTCGATGTCCTGCAACAGACCAACCGTCAACGTGACGGCGGTGTCGGCCGCCGTCGTCGCCGCGGTGGATGCCACCACGGTTGCCCCCAGCGCTGCGGTTGTCAGCGCAATGCCGCAGAACCTGCGCGTGAACTGTTTTGTGGTCACGAGATGTGCTCCCCACGAGTCGGGCGCAAACCTGCGCCACTGTTCAGGCAATGTTGGCACAGTCGGCGGCCGACCGCGGCCGCCCGGCGCTCATGGCATCAGGTACCAGTCGAGGAAGCGTTCGAGGCGCCGGTGGAAGTGCAGGAAAGGCTCGGTGCGCAGCAGGCCGTGACCTTCCGTGGGGTAGGTGACGTACTCGAACTGCTTGCCCTCGCGCCGCAGCGCCTCCACCAGTTCTTGCGACTGGCGTGGACTGACGCGCTCGTCGAGCTCGCCGTGAGCGATGAAGACCGGCACCTGGAGATGCTCGATGCGATGGATCGGCGAGCCGGCGGTGTACTCAGCGCGAGCAGTGCGCGGATGGCCCATCATCCGTTCCAGGTCGAGCCGGCCGACGAGATCGCCCTGGGCCCAGGAGGTGAGGATGTCGCAGTCGCCGTACTTCGCGACCGCGCAGGCATACCGGTTGTCGGGGTCGTCGACCACCGAGTGCAACGCCATGTAGCTGCCGTAGCTGGCCCCGAAGATGGCCACTCGCGTGGGGTCGACCCAGCCGAGCGCGGCGAGGTGGTCGTGCGCAGCGAGGCAGTCGTGCGTATCGGCCACACCCCACACGCCATGGTTGGCACGCTCGAAGTCGCGGCCATAGCTGGTGCTGCCCCGGAAGTTGATCGCGAACCAGGCGTAGCCCTTGTCGAGGAAGTACTGGGCGACGCCGTCCCACTCGTCGCCGGTCACCGACGTCGGCCCGCCATGCGGCTGCACCACCGCCGGGCACGGCCGTTCCACAGTCGCACCCGCTGGCCGGTACAGCCAGCCGTACACCTCCGTGCCGTCGAGCGAACGGTAGGCAACGTGCACCGGCACGACGTGCGGTGCGGTGCGAACCGGAGCAGGCGTTGGTGCGCACAGCTCGCCGACCGCTCCGTCGAGCGCCACCGCACAGATGCGAGCCGGGCTGGTGAACGACTCGTGCACCGCCACCAGCGACCCATCGGGCAGGATGCACGGTGACGACCACGTGCCGCCGCCGGCCAACAGCGCCACCTCACCGCCGGCCGCATCGATGCGTACCAGGTCGGCCACGCCGTGCCGGGTGCGCACACCGACCAACGATTCGCCGGTGGGGGTGAAGGCGAGCTCGCTGAAGTCGGCATCGTCGGTCGTGAGCTGACGCGGCGCGGTGCCATCAGTCGCGTGCACCACGAAAACCTCGTACCAGCCGGGCCACTCACTGGCGAACGCAAGGTGAGTGCCGTCGAGCGACCACACCGGGCTGCGCAACTGGAAGCCTGGCTGGTGCACGACGGTGCGCGACTCGCGGGTGGCCACATCGACGACGTGCAGGCTGATGCAGTTCAGGTCGTCGTGGTGGAACACCGTGTACGCAACCTTCGTTCGGTCGGGCGACACCACTGCGGTCACGTAGTCGGCACCAACCGTCGCGAGGGGCCGAGGCCACGCATCGTCGATCTCCACCACGGCCAGCACCGTGCGGCCGTCGCGATCGACTCCTACCACCAGCCGCGCGTCATCGAGCCACACCGGGCCGGATGCTGCGCACACCTCGACGGGCACACCGCCACCGGCTGCGACCACCATCACCTTGCCACCCTGGGCGAACGCCAACCGGGTGCCGTCGGGCGACCACACCGCGTTGCCGTCGTCCCAGAACGCGGCGAGTGGACGGCCGGTGGTGACTCGCCGCGCCTGCCCGCCGGCCACCGGGATGGTCCACACGTCGGAGGTGTCGCGATCCAACATGAAGGCCAGTGTGGAACCGTCGGGTGAGAGCTCGATCTGCCGCGGCCGCTCGGTGGCGGCCACCGCTTCCAGCCGCCAGTGCGCCGGCGGCTTCACATCGGGCCTGCCCGGGTTGGGTATGCCACCGGCCTCGTCGGTACCGATCCACCACTGCGGCTGCTCAGCCATGACGCTCCTCGAACCCGTGCAGCACTTCCAGCACGAGCGACCCCAGGCGAGGCAGGTCGTACCCGCCCTCCTGCACGAACACGGTGGGCAACCCGAGAGTACCCAGCAACGCCCCTGCGGCACGGAACCCACCTGCCGTGACCCGCAGCGGGCTCTCCGGGTCGTCCGCCGCCGCGTCGACCCCGAGCGACACCACCAACGCCTCGCTGCCGTGCTGCTGGGCAGCGCGCAGCAGTTGCTCGATCGCAGCCAACCACTCGTGGTCGCCGGTGCCGGGCGGCAGCGGCAGGTTCAACGTCGCCCCGAGTCCGTCGCCCTCGCCGATCTCGTCGGCATAGCCGACGAAGTGTGGGTACCAGCCGGCAGCGGGGTCGACGTGCACGCTGGCGTAGAGCACATCGCCACGCGACCAGAAGATCTCCTGGGTGCCATTGCCCTGGTGCGCATCGATGTCGACGATCGCTACGCTCGCGAACCCACGAGCCCGCAGGTGCTGCGCCGACGCGGCCGCGTTGTTGAAGTAGCACGAGCCGCCGAAGTAGGCCGGCCCCGCGTGGTGCCCTGGCGGTCGCACCGCTGCATAGGCGGCGGGCAGCCCGTCGGCCACCAGGTCGGCAGCATGCACCGAGGCATGCACTGCAGCACAGGCTGCCCGATACGTGCCGTCGCTGATCAGCGTCATCGTGTCGGTGGCGTAGAGACCGATCTCGGCACGAATGCTGGCGGGTGGCCGGCTCGGCCGGGCTCTGGCCGAGAAGCCGGGCGTGGCGAAGATGTAGGGCACCACGTGCGGTTGACCCGGCTCGGAGAGGTGGCCCGCCGCCACCCATTCCGCATGGGCTCGCCGCAGGCAATCGACGAAGGCCGCGTCGTGCACGGCGAGCACAGGATCCGGACCCAGATCGGGTGCCGACACGATCGTCGCTCCTGCACCGAGCAGTTGGTCGCGCAGCACATCGCCACGCTCGGGCTCCTCGTCACCGGCAAGGCGCACACCCATCCAGTAGCCACCCTCGGGGGCGTGCCCGCGGTGCCGATCGGTCCAGACGACGGGCATGCGCAGCACGGTCACACGGCCGACTCTAGATTGCATCGAATGCCGACCGCTGCGCCTTCCAGCCGCCCCAGCCCACGCCCGCGGGCCCGCGACCTGGGTCTCACCTTCGGCCCGTTCTCCACCGGGCGCCACAACGCCATCACCGATGTACCCGGTGTGCGCGTGGGGCACGTCACGGTGTGGCACGGCGACGGCGACGAACCGATTGCTCGCACCGGCGTCACCGCCATCGTGCCCGATGAACCGGCAGCGCTGTTCGCGATGCCGATGCCGGCGGCACCGGCGGTCCTCAATGGTGCCGGCGAACTCACTGGCACCATCGAGATGACGGAGTGGGGGGTGCTGGAGACGCCCATCCTGCTCACGGGCACTTCGTCGGTCGGTCGCGTTGCCGACGGTGTGGTCGACGAGCTGTTCGCCGCCGGTGTCGACGAGGTGGTGATCCCCGTGGTCGGCGAGTGCGACGACTCGCACCTCGACGACATGCGTCGTCGGTGGGTGACAGCCGCACATGCACGCCAAGCGCTGGCGGCCGCCACCGACGGCCCCGTGGTAGAGGGCGTGGTGGGTGCCGGCACCGGCATGGTGACCATGGGCCACAAAGCGGGCATCGGCACCGCCTCGCGCTACCTACCCGGGCTGGGCACCGTGGGGGTGCTGCTGCTGTGCAACTTCGGCGCGGCGCGCGACATGCGCATCGGCGGCGTGATGGTGGGCGAAGCCCTCGCCCACCTACCCGACGCCTCACCGCCCGCACCGACGCTCGACCAGGGCGGCAGCTGCATCGGGGTCGTGTGCACCGACGTGCCACTCGATGCCCGGCAACTGGCCCGAGTCGCGCGCCGGGTCGGCCTGGGTCTCGCTCGCGTCGGGTCGGTGGCCCACAACGGCAGCGGCGACATCTTCTGCGCGATCAGCACCGCCAACCGCCTGCCGCGCAACGCCACCGGTCGGGCCACCATCGAGCTGCTCACCGACGGGTCGATCAACGAGGTGTTCGCCGCCGTCGTCGATGCCACCGAGGAAGCCGTGTGCAATGCCCTGTTCGTGGCCGACACGGTCACGGGCGTCGGCGGGCACGTGGTACCGGGTCTGCCGGTGGACCGCGTGCTGTCGCTGGTGGCCCGCGCCCGCAGCTGAGTGCCCGCAGCCTGCGAATCAGGGCTGCTTGCGGCGAGTGCCCGTCGAGGTGCCAGGGCGGGCAACACCCTTCGCCGGTGTGTTGCCACGTCGCTTCGCGACGTTGGCGGCCAGGCCACGACGTGCTCGCTGGGTGAGCGAGATGGGCATCGGCTTGCCGGCCTGCACCGCCCGCGAGCCGATGAGGTAGCTGGCCGCGGCGAACGCTGCGACCACGCCCACCACCACGAACCCCACCTGACCGGGCATGGTGAAGAACACCGGCGGCAACCCTGCCATCACCCACGCCAGTTGGAAGCGGGTCTCGTAGCGAGCGAACGCGCGACCTTGGTTCGCGTCGGGAGCGTCGCGCTGCACGATCGAGTCGAACGCCAGGCGACCGATGGCTGCCGAGAAGTTGGCGACGAACGCGACCAGGATCGCAGTGAGCAGGCCACCGGTCATCGCCGCGGCAATGCCGGCGCCGGCGATCACTGACAGCGCGATGGTGAGCATCACCTCCTCGCGCAGCGCCCGTCGCAAGCGTGGCGCGACCAGGTTGCCGGCCATCGAGCCCAGCGTGCTGGCCGCCGCGGCGAGGCCGAACTGGGCCAGCCCGTAGTCCTCGCGTATCCAGAACAGGAGGTGGAAGGTGAGGAAACCGATGACACCCCGAATCGACATCATCGCTGCGGATGCCAGCACGATGCCCGCCGACCGCAGCTCGAGCCGTTCCGCCGCTTCCGCGGGCTTGGGGGCGATTGCTTCCTTGGGAAGCTGGCGCGCCGCGATGGTGGCGGCGCCGAAGAACGCAACCCCGATCAGCAACGCGGCCGCTGCGCTGAAGTGGCCGATGCCCAGTAGCGGGCCGATGGCCAGCGCACCGACGAGCCCGGAGATGAGGCCCAGCTTGGAGTTCGCTTCCACCAGCTCGTCGTCGCTGCGTACCACGCTGGGCACCAACGCCGACTTCGACACGGCATAGGTCTTCTGCATCACCAACGCCACGAACACGAGCGGGTAGAGCAGGATGTCGTCGGTGTGGAACGCCATGAACACATACAGCACCGCGCGCGCGACGGCGGTGATCTGCACGACCATGCGCCGCCCACCGGGAATCCTGTCGATCGTGGGGCCGATCAACGGCGCCACCACCACGAACGGGGCGAAGCTGACGATCAGGTAGCGCAGCACCGCCGAACGCTGCGCATCGGGCCCCAGGCTGAGCACCTCGCCCGCCACCGCCCCGTACATCGCTGCGTCGCCGATGGCGATGAGAGCGTGCGTGCGCGCCAGCCGGCGGAACGGTGACTGGTTCTGCACCGGCCGTTGCCGGCGGTGCCCACCACCACCCGAGCCGGTACCGGCCGGGCGGCTCGAGCGCGGGCGCTCACCACTGCGGTACACCGCATCGGCTCGTACGCGCTCGCTGCTCACGCCCGCATCGTAGGTGGCCGATGGGCGACGAGCAGGACGCTCACACCTTCACACGCTCGTACTTGTACCCGAGCCCACGAATGGTGACGATGCGGGTGGGGTTCGCCGAGTCGGCCTCCAGCTTCCCACGCAACCGCTTCACGTGCACGTCGAGCGTCTTCGTGTCGCCCACGTAGTCGCTGCCCCACACGCGGTCGATGAGCATGTCGCGAGAGAGCACGCGGCCGGCGTTGGCCAACAGGAGGTGCAGCAGTTCGAACTCCTTCAGCGGCATGGTGACTTCCGCGCCGTCGATGAGCACGCGGTGCTCGGCCGGGTCGAGGCTGACGGCGCCGACCGTGACGGCACCTTCGGACAGCTCGGGCCCGGTGGATGCGGCCGCGCCTTGGCGGCGCATCACCGCACGCATGCGGGCAACCAGCTCGCGCATGCGGTACGGCTTGGTCACGTAGTCGTCGGCACCCACCTCCAGGCCGACGACGGTGTCGATCTCGGCACCCTTGGCCGTGACCATGATGATCGGCACCTGGCTGCGCTTGCGCAGCTGCCGACACACGTCGATGCCGCTGATCCTGGGCAGCATCACGTCGAGCAGCACCACATCGGGCTGCACGATGTCGAACCTCGCCAGTGCCTCTGCTCCGTCGACGGCCACTTCCACGCGAAAGCCTTCACGAGTGAGGCCGATGATGAGTGCTTCCACGTAGCTCGCTTCGTCTTCGACGACCAGCACCGTCTGCACGTTGGGGTTCGCCATCGTCAACTTCCTTCTCCCATGGGGATGCGCAGTGTGAACGTCGAACCTTCGCCTTCTCGCGACCGCACGGTGACATCGCCACCGTGGTTGGTGGCGACGTGCCGCACGATGGCGAGGCCGAGACCGGTGCCACCGGTGGTGCGGCTGCGAGCACGGTCGACCCGGTAGAACCGCTCGAACACCCGGTCGAGGTCGCGTGCTGGAATGCCGATGCCGGTGTCGGCCACTTCGATCTCGACACATCCGTTCACCTCGTGCGCCGAGACGGTGACGATGCCGCCCTTGTTGCTGTACTTGACCGCGTTGTCGATGAGGTTGCTCACCGCCGAGACCAGCTGCAACCGATCGCCTTGCACCGACTCGGGAGAGATGCACTTCACTTGCAGCTCGACACCGACCGTGTCGGCGATGAGCCGGTGTCGAGCCGCTGCCTCACCGACCACCGCCGACAGGCTGACGTCCTCGCGGTCGCCCGGCCCGCCCAGCTCGATGCGCGACAGCTCGAGCAGGTCGTCGATGGTGCCCGAGGCCCGATGCGCTTCTTCCACCATCTTCAGCGCCAGGTGCCGGTTCACCTCGATGTCGTCGCTGTCGGCGAGCGCCTCGGCCAGGATGGCCAACGCTCCCACGGGCGTCTTCAGCTCGTGACTGATGTTCGACACGAAGTCGGTGCGTACGGCATCCACTCGGGCACGGTCGCTGAGGTCGTCGATGACAGCCAGCCCACCGCCCTTGGCCAGCGGGATGCCACGGATGAGCAGCACGCGCTGAGGTGGACCGAACAGCGTCAACCGCTGTTCGGCAGCGGTACCGCCGACAGCCGACGCAAGCAGTCGTTCGACCGCCTCCTCCACCAAGAGCTCCACGTGGCCGCCGAGCGCCGCCGCGCGGTTGCGGACCAACTGCTTGCCGCGCTCGTCGGCCAGCACGATGCCCACCGGCACCGCATCGAACCCTGCGTGCAATCGTTCGATCTCGGCCTCGATGGCACCTCGCGCCACACGCTCGTGGTCGAGATCACGACGCAGTTGCTCGACCTCGCCGCGAGCGAACCAGCTCACAGGTCCCCGGCGGTCTCGTCACTTGCAGCGGGGGGGTCGAGCGAGAGCGTGGAGATGTCGACCTTCGGGCGCGGGGCCTTCTTGTGGTCGGGCACCCAACCGGTGACCACGAACCGCACACGTTCGGCGATGTTGACGGCGTGGTCGCCGATGCGCTCGTAGAAGCGCGCGACCATGGCCAACTGCACCGCCACTTGCAGGTCGACCGTGCTCGCGGTCTGGCTCTCGAAGATGGTCTCGATGAACTGCTTCTGCAGCGCATCCAGGTACGCATCCATGTCGTCGAGTGCAGCTGCCTTGGCGGCGTCGTTCTCCACGAACGCATCGATGGCAGCCAGGTACAGCGCCTGTGCCTGCTCGCCCATGCGGTTGATGATGCCGCGCAGCTTGGGGTCGAGGTCGTGGCCGTAGATGCGCCGGGCTGCCTTGCAGATGTTGCGCACCAGGTCGCCGCTGCGCTCGACCTCGGCGATCATCTTCAGCAAGGCCACCACCTGGCGCAGCTCGGTGGCCACCGGCGACTGCAGCGCAAGGATGCGAATGCACTGCTCTTCCAGGTCGACACAACGCGCGTCGATCTCCTCGTCACCACGAATGATGTACTCGGCACCCTCCAGGTCGCCGTCGAGCAGCACCGCTGTTGCGCGCGGGATCAGTTCCGCGACCAGAGCCGCCAAGCGGGCGAGTTCACCCCGAGCCGCTTCCAGATCGTGGTGGTACGTCCTGCGTAGCTCGTCCATCAGCCGAACCTCCCCGACACGTAGGCCTCGGTGCGCTCGTCGGACGGCGTCGAGAAGATGGTGGTGGTCTTGTCGAACTCGACCAGCACGCCGGTGCGGCGGTCGCTCTCAGGGTTCACTTCGGTGGTGAAGAACGCCGTGCGATCGCTGACGCGCCCCGCCTGCTGCATGTTGTGCGTGACGATGATGATCGTGTACTTGTTCTTGATCTCCTGCATCAGGTCCTCGATGCGAGCGGTGGCGATGGGGTCGAGCGCAGAGCAGGGCTCATCCATCAGCAGCACCTCGGGTTCCACCGCGACGGCCCGTGCGATGCACAAGCGTTGTTGTTGACCACCCGACAGACCCATGCCGCTGGCCTTCAGGCGAGACTTCACTTCATCCCACAGCGCGGCATCGCGCAGCGACTTCTCGACGATCGCGTCGAGGTCGCCCTTCTTCTTGACGCCGGTGAGGCGAGGGCCATAGGCGACGTTGTCGTAGATGCTCTTGGGAAACGGGTTGGCCTTCTGGAAGACCATGCCCACCCGGCGCCGAACCTCGACGGCGTTGACCTGCGGGTCGTACAGGTTGACGCTGCGGAAGAGCACTTCACCGTTGACTCGCGCCGACGGGATGAGATCGTTCATCCGGTTGAAGCAGCGCAGGACTGTGGACTTGCCACATCCGGACGGCCCGATGAACGAGGTGATCTCGCCTTGCTTGATGTCGAGGTTGACCTCGCGCACGGCGCGGAACTCGCCGTAGTAGACCTCGAGGTCCTTGGTGGTGAACACCACACGATCGTCGGCAGTGACGACTCCGTCGATGTGATCGTCAGCCATCGGGTAGTGCTCCTCCAGGTTCGACTGTTGTTGGTTCATGGTAGTGACACGCTCATTCACCCTTGCCGGTTCCTCTCGAAACGATTCCGCAGCAGGATTGCCGCGGCATTGAGCGCCAGCACCATCACGAGCAGCACGACGATGGCCGCCGAGTTGAGCTGCTCGAAGGTGAGGCCCGTGATCTCACCAGGCTTGTTCACTTCGTTCGCCCAGCCGTACACCACGATCGGCATGGTGGTGAACTTGCCTTGCATCTTCTCCACCAGGCTCTGCCCCTGCACTGAGGCCAGGCGGCCGGTGATGGCACCGATCAGCAACAGCGGCGCTGCTTCGCCCAGTGCTCGGGCGACGGCCAGCATGGTGCCGGTGAGGATGCCGGGCGCGGCATACGGCAGCACGTGATCGCGGGTGGTCTCCCAGCGCGTGCCGCCGACGCCGTAGCCCGCCTCGCGAAGGCCCGACGGCACTGCGCTCACCGATTCGGCCGTGGTGATGATGATGATCGGCAGCACCAGGATGGCCAGCGTGATGCCGGCCGAGATGACGCTGCGGCCACCCGTCACCCAGTCGAGGCCTTGCACGAACACCACCAGGCCGAGGATGCCGTAGACCACCGACGGCACACCCGCCAGGTTGCGGATGTTGAGCCGGATGAACGCGTTGAACCTGCTGGGCTTGGCGTACTCCTCGAGGTAGACGCCGGCGGCAATGCCCACAGGGAAGGCGAGCAGCACCACGAACATCGCGATCATCAGCGAGCCCCAGATGCCCTGGCTGACGCCGGCCTTGTCGGGGCTGGAGTTCAAGTCGTTGGTGAGGAACCCGGTGCTTCGCTTCTGGAAGACGGGGATCGCTTGCGCGATGACGTCCCACATCAGCACCGTCAGCACGAGCAGTGCGCCGAGCAGGCACAGGAGGAGCGTGAGAGCGAAGAGCATGCCGCGCACATCGCGCTTGCCGCCCGTGAGCGCGGCGCGGACTGCGTTGCTGCTGGAGTCGCGTATGGATGCAGTGACAGCCACGATGGTTCCTAGTACTTGTTCCGAAAGCGGCCGACGATGCGGTTCGCGATCATGTTCAGGGCGAGCGTCATCAAGAACAGCAACGCACCGACGAAGAAGAGGCTCTGGAAGACGGGCCCGGAGCCGACCACCTGGTCGCTGCCCGTTGCCACTTGTGCCATCGCTGCTGTCATCGTCAGTCCGGGGTCGCGCACATCGAGCGTGCGCGGCGACTGGCCGAGCCGGCCCGACGCGAGCGCAGCGACCATCGTCTCGCCGACGGCACGGGAGACGGAGATGATGAGTGCGGCGACGATGCCCGACACGGCCGCCGGCAGCACGACCTTGATGACGGTGTTCGACTTGCGGGCACCGAGGCCGGTGCTGACCTCACGCAGCGAAGTGGGCACCGCCCGCAACGCATCCTCGGAGATGCTTGCCATCAGCGGGGTGACGAGAAAGCCGATGGCAACACCCGTCACCAGCAAGCTCGTCGTCTGCGAGGTGTTGAACAGCGGCTGGATGAGGTCGGGCCCCAGTACTCGCAGCGCGAAGAAGCCGAACACCACGCTGGGCACGCCGGCCAGCACCTCGAGGATCGGCTTCAGCCACTTGCGTGTGCGGGGCGAGGCGTACTCGCTCAGGAACACCGCAGCACCGAGACCGAGCGGAGCGGCGACCACGATGGACACCAACGAGACGAGCACGGTGCCGATGACGATGGTGGGGAGGTCGAACCGCCCGTTGCGTGGGTACCAGCCGGGGTTCGCGCCGTCGTCGATCAAGGCACCCAGACCCGACTCATCGGAGAGCAGCACGAGGAAGTGCCACGCCTCCTTGAACAGCGTGTAGACGATGAGCGCGCTGATCACGATGGACGTGGCAGCGGCGACGAGGAGCAACAAGCGCATGCCGCGCTCTTTGCGAATGCGGCGGGGATTGCCGCGCAGATCGCCGATGGTGAACTGTGACGTCACGCTGGAGGAACTCATGGATCGAAAACCGTCTCCCGAGGATGGGGCCGAGCCGAAGCTCGGCCCCGATCCTAGGTGGGGGACTGATCAGCCCTTGGCTCCGGCCCAGGCAGCCGCGGCGGCTTCCTGACGGTCGGCGGGCAGGCTCACGTAGCCTGCGTCGCCCACCATGGCGAGGCCGGCTTCGCTGAGGTACACGTCGACGTACTCACCGACGGCCGGGTTCTCGGCGAGAGCGGTGGTGCTGACGTAGATGTAGAGCGAGCGGCTGAAACCGTAGGTGCCATCGGCGATGGTCTCCTCGGAGGGCACCACGCAACCGTCGCCGGTGTCGATGCCCAGGGCCTTCATCCGGTCCTGCTCGGCGGCGTAGAACGCATAGCCAACCCAGCCGAGGCTGGTGTCGCTGGCTTCGATGCCTTCGACGATGACGTTGTCATTGGGGCTCTGCGTGTAGTCGGCGCGGGCGGTGTCATCGACCCCACGCTCTTCGGCGAGCTTCTTGATGGCGAACTCGACGAACGTGTCATAGGTGCCGCTCTCCGGGCCGGGGCCGGTGACGACCAGCGGGGCGTCGGGCAGCGCAGTGAACGCCGAGCCGACTTCGGTTGCCAGTGCGTTGGCATCGCTCCAGTTGGCGAAGCCTTCCGCCTCGGGACCGATCAGCGCGTACAGCGCCGGCACGTCGAGGCACTCGACGGCGGTGTTGTTGGGGCTGGTGGCAACCGTCAGGCCGTCGATCGCCACTTCGATCTCCACGTACTCGACGCCGGCTTCCGCACACAGCGCGGCTTCTTCGTCCTTGATCGGACGAGATGCATCGGAGACATCCGCTTCACCCGCGCAGAACTTCTGGAATCCGTCGCCGGTGCCGGGGCCTTCGACGGTGACGGCGAGCGCGCCGCCGCTCATCTCGTCGGCCAGTTCGGCGACCCGCACCGAGATCGGCTCGACGGTGGACGAACCGGTGACGAACACTTCGCCTCCGACCATCTCCGACGCCATGGTGGTGTCGGGGGCGACGGTGGTGGTCTCGCCCGCTTCGGGCGCAACAGTGGTTTCGGCAGCTGCCACGGTGGTGGGAGCGTCGGTTGCCTCGCTGGCACCCTCGTCCGAACCGCACGCGGTGGCGACGAGGGAGAGCGAGATGATGCCGGCGAGTACGAATCGCCGTTTGGTGTTGTTCACGTGATGTTCTCCTGTGATCGGGGTATCAACCACTCGAACCGTAAGGAAGTCAGGTGACACGTATCCCGCTCGTGCATGAACGACGGGTGAACAGCACACCACGTCGACGTGAAGTCAGGCCTTCTGGCGGTCGTTGACCCAGCGATAGAAGCGTTCTTGCGCATCGCCGTCGCCGAACGCGGCCGGCCCGCAACGGTGCCACACACCCTCGGCATCCAGCTCGTGACGAACGATGTCGTCGGCCAGATCGAACGCGAAGACCTGATCGAGCCAGTCGCGGTGCTTGGGGTGCGTGACCGGCACGGCCACCTCGACTCGTCCGTCGAGGTTGCGGCCCATCCAGTCGGCGCTGCCGATGAGGAACAGCGGGCTGTCGCCTTCACCGTGCTCGAAGCGCACCACACGTGAATGCTCGAGGTAGCGACCGAGGATGCTTCGCACCCGAATGTTCTCGCTGAGGCCGGGCTGCCCCGGGCGCAGGCAGCACAGCCCGCGCACCAACAGGTCGATCTGCACGCCGGCCGCGCTGGCGCGGTAGAGCGCGTCGATCATCTGCGGGTCGGCGATGGAGTTCATCTTGGCGGTGATGCGGCCCTCGGCACCGAATGACATCTCGTGCTCGATCAGATCGACCAGCTGGTTGCGCATGTCGCGTGGAGCGACGACGAGCGACTGGAACTCGACGGCGCGGCTGTAGCCGGTGAGGTGGTTGAACAGCTGCGTGACGTCGGCGCCCACCGCTTCGTCGGCGGTGACGAACCCGACGTCTTCGTACAGGCGGGCAGTCTTCGAGTTGTAGTTGCCGGTGCCGATGTGGCAGTAGCGGCGCAGGCCATCGTCGTCCTGGCGCACGACCAGGGTGGTCTTCGCGTGGGTCTTCAGGCCCACCAAGCCGTACACCACGTGCACACCAGCGCGCTCCAGCGCCCTCGCCCAACCAACGTTGGTGGCTTCGTCGAAGCGAGCCTTCAGCTCCACCAGCACCGCCACCTGCACCCCGCGTTCGGCGGCGCGCATCAGGCTGCGGGCAATGGGGCTGTCGCCGCCGGCGCGGTACAGCGTCATCTTGATGCTCTGCACCTTCGGATCGTCGGCCGCCTGCGCGATGAAGTTCTCCACGCTGCTGGCAAAGCTCTCGTACGGGTGATGCACCATCAGCGCCCGCTCACGGATGACGGAGAAGATGCTGCGGTCCTGCGCCTCCGCTCGCAGGATGCGGCCGGCGGTGACCGGCGGCCACGCAGGGTCTTTCAGCGCCGGTAGCTCGAGGCCGTGCACCTGGAACAAGCAGGTGAGATCGAGCAGCTTGCGATGCACGGTGACGTCGGCCATCTCCAGGTCGAGCTCGCGCACCAGCAGCTCCAGCATCTCCTCGCTGATGCCCTGCTGCACCTCCAGCCGGACCGCTCGCCCGAAGCGACGGCGACGCAGCTCCATCTCCACCTTGGCCAGCAGGTCGTCGGCCTCCTCCTCTTCGAGGGTGAGGTCGGCGTTGCGGGTGACGCGGAAGACCGCGTGCTCCTCCACCACCATGCCCACGAACAGCGAGTGCAGCTGCGCCGCGATGATCTGCTCGACCGGCACGAACCGCATGCCGTCGGGCAGCGCCACCAGCCGGGGGAAGACGTTGGGTACCTTCACCCGCGCGAACCGGCGCTCGCCGGTGTCGGGATCGCTGATCATCGCCGCCAGGCTGAGTGCCAGGTTGGAGATGTAGGGGAACGGGTGCGCCGGGTCGACGGCCAGCGGCGTGAGCACTGGGAACATGCGCTGCTCGAAGATCGACACCAGGTACTGGTGGTCGCGAGCATCGAGGGCCGACCAGTCGACGAGTTGCACGCCGTGCGGCGCCAGCTCGCTCAGCAGGTGGTCGAGCACGGTCTCCTGGTCGACGACGAAGCGATCGGCGGTGGTGCCGATCTCGGTGAGCTGCGCCTGCGGCGACAATCCGTCGTACGCCGGCTGCGTGACGCCGGCCGCGACCTGATCCTTCAACGCGGCAACGCGCACCTGGAAGAACTCGTCGAGGTTCGCCGAGCAGATGGCACAGAACTTGAGCCGCTCGAGCAACGGCACACCGGCCTCTTCCGCCAGCGACAGCACACGCCGGTTGAACGCCAACCAACTCAGTTCACGGTTCAGCAGGCGTCGCGACATGCGACGACATTACCGAGCGCGCCACGATTCAGCGGGTGAACAGCAAATGAACGCGCTTCGACTGCCGCCGGCCGCCGGTGTCAGCTCTCGATGCCGTGGCCCAGATCCCACTCGAGGCTGATGCGCTCGCGCTCGGCATCACGCACGATGCGCTCGCGGTTGCGACGGAACTGCGGGTCGTCGCGAGGCAGCAGCACCAAGCGGGCCAGGGCGCGCGCCCGGAACTCGTCGATCACGGTGCGGTCACCGTGGTCGAAGTAGATCTCCCAGTGGGGCGACACCGGCCCGAGGTACACGATGCGTGCGTGGGCCCGCGGCGGCTCGATGGCGATGTCGGTCATGGTGATGCTCCTGCCGGTGTGAGAACTGGCCGTGGTACGGCGAGACGGCTCCGGAAGTGTAGCGGCAGGCCCGACCGGCCCGGCCAGGCTGGAAACGGCCGACCGCGCCCGATTCGGCGAGCGAACGTGGTAAACATTTTCTCGATCCGGGGAACCAAACCGGTCGCTGTGGCGTCTCTCTCTACAGCGCTGGTGCGATACTCCGGGTTTCTGGGCTTTCGTGCGGGCGCACCAATCGAACCGCGACCCCCCTCGCGGTGCACAAGGAGACGCGCATGAACACCAACTTCCAGCTCACCGACAACGACGCCACGTCGGTGTGGATGAGCCAGGGCAACTGCCGCAACTACCCGCCGGCGACGTTCTTCCCCAGCGACGGCGTGGGCGTCGATCGTGCCCGCAAGATCTGCAACGGTTGCCCAGTGCTCGACACCTGCCTCGAGCACGCGCTCGAGCACCGCATCGAGCACGGCGTGTGGGGCGGCGCCAGTGAGCGCGAGCGGCGTCGCATCCTCAAGCGTCGCCGCGTCGACGCCTGACGCAGTACTCGCACGGGCCCCCACGACGCGAAAGAGCGCCGGCACCATGAATGGTGACCGGCGCCCTGCCTGCGAACTTCAGCTGTCGGCGTCTTCAGCAGCCTTGGCTGTTTCCTTCGCCTTCTCGGCTTCCTTGGCCTTGTCGGCCTCCTTCTGGCCATCGGCCAGACCGTCCTTGAACTCCTTCTGTGCCTTGCCGAGGTTCTTGGCGAGCTTCGGCAACTGCGAGCCACCGAACAGCACGAGAACGACGACGAGAACGAGAACAATCTCAGGGGGGTCCAAGAACAGGAACATGTCAGCGAGGGTAGCACCGACTCGTGGCGATACCTAGTCGCCCGCGAGCATGCGATTTCGGCTCAAGCAGTACGGCGCGCGGCCTGCGAACGCTGGCGACGGAGGCGACGGCGCTCGCGCTCGGACAGCCCGCCCCAGATGCCGAACTTCTCGCCATTGACGAGTGCGTACTCCAAGCAGTCGAGCCGCACGGTGCAACCACGACAGACTTCCTTGGCCTCGCGGGTGGATGCACCACGCTCGGGAAAGAAGAGATCGGGGTCGACACCGAGACAGTTGGCTTGGTCCTGCCAATTGGCTTGGGGTTCAGAAGTGACTTCGATGTGCATCTGGGCTGGCCTCCCTGCGCTTCAGGCCTCAGCAGTGGTGCCGCCCGCGACACCCCTGTAATTACATGGGCGTCATTCTCCCCTATCACATCACCTTCGCGCAAGGGGGGATTTCGAATATTGTCTGACGAGGCTTTTCGCGCGAACTGCGCGGCCTGCGCTCAGCCGGCGCGGCGATTGCCGCGACCGCGGGCCAGTTGCTTCTTGTGCTCGATGAAGTCGACCAGCACGTAGTCGCCGAGGTTCTCGTGATTGGTGAAGAACGCGCGACCGCGGTTGATGGACGACAGCTTCTCGATGAACGAGCGCAGGCCGTAGTCCGCGTCGAGCATGAACGTGTTGATGCGAATCCCGTCGCGAGTGCAGCGCACCACTTCCCGCAGCGTTGCCTCGACGGTCTCCTGCACGGGCGGGTAGTTGAAGAACACATCGCCTCGCGGCGTGATGTGGGCGGTGGGCTCGCCATCGGTGATCATGATGATCTGCTTCGTACCCGTCTGGCGCGCCAGCATCTTGCGGGCCAGCGTGAACCCGTGGTGCATGTTCGTGCCGTAGGCGAAGTCCCAGCTCACCTCGGGCAGCTGCGCGGCGGTGAGCTCGTACGCCGTCTCACTGAAGCCCACCAGGCCCATGTAGTCGCGTGGGAACTGCGAGGTGATCAGCGAGTGCAACGCCATCGCCACCTTCTTCGCCGGCAGGAAGTTGTCGCGCATCGGCATGCTCATCGACAGATCGAGCATCAAGACGGTCGACGAGCGGGTGACGTGTTCGGTGCGCTCGATCTCGAAGTCTTCCGGCGTCAGCTGCACGGGGGTCTGCGCGCCGTTGCGGCGAATGGCGTTGCGGATGGTGCGATGCAGATCGAGGTTGAACGGGTCGCCGAACTCGTACTGCTTGGTCTCGTAGGTGCGTTCGTGGCCCTGGCCCAGGTTGTCCATCTGGTGCTGGCCCATCTTGTCCTTGGCCAGTTTGCTGAACAGGTCGCGCAACGCGTTGTTGCCGATCTTGCGAAGGCCCTTCGGTGTCAGCTCGAGCTTGCCCTCCTTCTGCTGGATCAGGCCCGAGTCCTCGAGCATCTTGGTGAGCTGCGCCAGCTTCTCCAGTGAGTTGGCCGCGTCGTCGCCCATCAGCTCGCGCACCCGGTTCATGTCGGCCTCGGCCAGCGCTCCCGGGTTGGTGGCGTTGCGCAACAGGTTCTCCAACTGGTCGAGGTCGCCCAGCTCTTGCATGGTCTGCATCGCCTGCCCCATGCCCATGCCTTCGTCACCCTGGAACTCGTAGCTCTGCCCCCAACCTTCCTGCGGGAACATGCCCTGCAGGTTGCGGCCCAACTGGTCCATCTGCCAGCGCAGATCCATGTCGTCCAGCAACTGGTCGCTCAGCTGTTGCAGCTGCGCGCGTTGCTCGGGCGTCATCGAGTTCATCATCGCTTGCATCGCTGCCATGCGCTGCGCCATCTGTTGCAGCAACTCGTCGAGGTTCTGCGGGTTCTCCGGGAAGAAGTCGCCGAACTGCTGCATGAACTGCTCGAACGCCTGCTGCTCGTCGTCGGGGTGGGCGCCGGCTTGGCGCTGCTCGATGAGGTCGTTGAGCGACGCCATCATGTCCTTCATGCGGGCCATGTCCCGTGGTGACATGTTCTGCATCGCCCCCGACATCTTGTCGACCATCTGCTGCGTCAGCTGTTGCTTCAGCTTCTCCATCAGCTGCTCGAACCGCTGCTGTGCCTCACCGCTCTCGAAGTCGTACGCGCTCAGCTCGCGCACCTTGCCGGCGAGGTCGTTGGGCAGCATGTCGAGCCGGAAGTTGCGCTCGGCCGCGGCATCGCGAGCGGTGTTCGCCCGACGCTCGTCGCCGCTGCGTTCGGCCGCATCGGTGGCCTGCTCGACGGCGTGCCGCTCCTCGTCGACGATGTCGTTCAACTCGCTGGCGATCTCGTCGTAGACCCCACCGAGGTCGAACTGGTCCAGCGTGTCCTGTCGCTGCTGGCGCAGCTTCTCCATCAGCTCGCGCAGGCCCTGCACACGATCGCCGTTGCGATCGCGCATGCCCTCCTGCATCATTCGCCGCAGCGCAGCGTTCACGTCACCGTGGTAGAGCAGGTCGTCGGTGAGCTCGCCGAACAGCCCCTCGGCATCGAGATCGAACCCCTTCTGCGTGCCGTCCCATCGTGAGTACGTGAACCGACTCCCCATCCCCGAACCCTACAACGCTTTACGGAAAGGCTGTCGGGCCGTGGCCTGCACCTGTGAGTTCCGAGTCTTGACACAAAACAGAGCATGGATGCTTGTGAAAGCCTTCACGAAGTCCGCGCGTACCGTTATAGTGACGCTGATGCGCGTTCCCCGAACGTTCGCGTTCGTCGACCTGTCCGGGTTCACGAACTACACCGCAGCCTTCGGCGACGATGCCGCCGGACGCCTGCTCGGCGCGTTTCGCACCATCACCCGTGAGGTCGCCAGCGAGCGCGGCGTGCGCATCGCCAAGTGGCTGGGCGATGGTTGCATGATCGTGGCCGTCGAGCAGAGCGCGTGCATCGCGTTCGCGCTCGAGCTGGAACATCGCTCCGCCGAAGTGTGCGCGCCGCTCGCCTTGCGCGTGGGCATCGCCACCGGCCACGCGCTGCTGTTCGAAGGCGACGACTACATCGGCTCGGCGGTCAACATGGCCTCTCGGCTGTGTGATGCGGCCGGCCCGTTCGAAGTGCTGCTGCCCACCATGCAGATCGAGCGGCTGCCCGAAGGCGTGGTCACAGCGGTGCATGGCGACCTCGAACTGCGCGGCTTCCCCGGCCCGATCAGCGTGGTCGAGCTCAGCGGCCAGCCGAAGATGGCGTCCAGCACCGACACCGCCGAGTTGTGGACGCGCAGCCCATTCCTGGCCTGACCCCGGCCACGCCTCCTCCTCTCCCGTCGATCGCTCGTGGGGCGACACTCACCTCTGCAGGGAGTCGGCTGGCTGACGACCTCGCCTATGCCGCCGAGCTCGGCCTGCAAGAGGTTCGGCTCGACGTGCCCTGGGCACTCGCCCAACCGAAGGCAGGCGCCTACGACGGCGACGTGTTCGAACAGGTGCACGCGGCGGCGCTCGCCGCGCGCGGCCTGGGCCTACAACCCTGGTTCCGGCTGCTGCAACCGGCGATTCCGAAGTGGTTCGACAACGACGGCGGGTTCACCGACGACCGCACGGCCGGCCACTGGTGGCCTCGGTGGGTGGAGCTGGTGGCGGAGCAGCTGGGCGAGGTGGCCGCCGGCTGGGTGCCGTTCGAGGCGCCGTACGCGATGGCGCAGCGACTCGTCCCCGACGACCCGCGACGGCACGGTGAGCTGATGCACACGCTGGTCGTGGCCTGGCGCGACGCGTGGCGCCTGCTGCGCATCGGGCCGCCGGTTGCGACTTCGCTGGATGTCACCATCGAACGGCCGGCAGACGGCAGCGAGGCCGCAGCGCAGGAGGCCCACCGGCGCGATCAGCTGCGGTGGGGCCTGTGGCTCGGCGGCATGCGGGATGGCGTCGTGCGCATCCCGGGCCGCGCCGACAAGCAGCTGGCCGACCTCGATGGTGCATGCACCGTCGTCGGTCTCGCGATGCGAAGCGATGTGGAGGCCGGTCTTCAACGCGCCGGCGAACAGGGCCCCGAGCGGCCGCTGGCCGTCACCTTCCGCCCGCTCGGCGACAGCGACGGCCAGCGTGCCCAGTCGATCACCGCGATGTGGCGCGACGTGCGCCGCACCGCCGGCGAGCTGACGATCACCTCCGTCACGATCACACCGTTCACCGACACCGACGACCAGCCAGAGCGCCCCGGCATCGCCACAGCGCGGCGCGAGCTGAAGGACAGCGGCGAAGCGTTCCTCCACGGTTGACGCGTTGCGCCGGGGTTCAGGGTTGAACTGCGGCGCCACTGGGTGGACAATCGAGGCATGAGCGAACTCCGCCCGGACGTTTCGCCGTCTGCCAAGACACTCGGGGCGCAGTGTTCCAGATCATGGCCATGACCGAGGAGATGTGATCAGCACCATGCCGTCAGCCGCCGCCAGCGAAGAGTTCTGGGACGCCCGCTACCGCTCGGCGCCGGCGATCTGGAGCGGCAACCCGAACCCACATCTCGTCGCCGACGCTAGCGACCTCACACCTGGTCGGGCGCTCGACATCGGAGCCGGCGAGGGCGCCGACGCGATCTGGTTGGCTCAGCGGGGGTGGACGGTCACAGCGGTCGACATCTCCGGTGTGGCACTGCAGCGGGCCCGCGCCGAAGCCGAACGACATGGCCCACGCGTGGCCGCGCGGATCGAGTGGCTTCGCGCCGACCTCACCGCCTGGTCGCCACCCGTGACAGCGTTCGACCTCGTCTCGATCCAGTTCATGCACCTACCGTCCGCCCAGCGCACACCGCTCTTCCAGCGATGCATCGATGCTGTCGCGGTGGGTGGCACCTTGCTGATCGTCGGCCACGACGAATCGGATCTGCAGACCACCATTCGCCGGCCGCCGCAGCCCGATCTCTACTTCCACGCAGCAACGATCGCCACCGAACTGGGCGATCAGTGGACGGTCCTGGAAGCGGGCACTCGCGGCCGAACCGCTCGCGACGCCGACGACCAGGAGGTCGCGATTCGCGACGCCGTGCTGGTGGCGCGGCGCAAGAGCTAGGGCTCGGGCTAGCGACCGCTCAGCCGCGGCCGCGGTAGGTGGCACCCGAACCGCTGGATGCGCCGTCCTTGTTGAGCCGCTTCGACAGGTGCAGGCCCTCCAGCACGAACTCGACCGCGGCGGCCACGGCCGCCGGCGACTCGTCGCCGCCGGTGAGCGACAAGACCGCTGCGCGTAGCGCCGGCACCTGCTGCACCAGCGCCGCCAAGTCGACCGAGGGCACGTCCTCGCCCGTATGGGCAATGGCGCCCTCTTCGAACGCTGCCACCACATCGCGCACCTGGTCGAGCGGCACCAGTTCCTTGAAGACGGTGAGCACGGAAGCCTTCACCAGGTTCTCGAGGATGACGCCTTCACGACCCTCCTCGAGCGATTCGATCTCCACCTTGCCGCTGGTGCTTGCAGCCAGCGCCCCGAGATCGCTGACCCGAGGCACCACCACCTTCTCGGCGGCACGCAGACCACGCCGCAACGCATTGGCCCCCAACACCTCGACGTTGCTGACCGACAGGCGCACACTGACGCCACTGCGTTGGTTCACCTGGTTGCTGCTGCGCGCCAGCTGACTGAACGTGGCGACGACTCGCTCGAGGTAGGCGGGCACCGTCACCGTGACATCGCCGACGGTGGCCGGCCGCGCCTCTTGGCGCATGATGGTGACTTCGGTGTCGGCGTCGAGTGGATAGTGAGTGCGGATCTGGCTGCCGAACCGGTCCTTCAGCGGGGTGATGATGCGGCCCCGGTTGGTGTAGTCCTCGGGGTTGGCGGAGGCGACCAGCAGCACGTCGAGCGGCAGGCGGATCTTGTAGCCGCGGATCTGCACATCGCGCTCTTCCAGCACGTTGAGCAGGCCCACCTGGATGCGCTCGGCGAGGTCGGGGATCTCGTTGATCGCAAAGATGCCCCTGTTGGTGCGCGGCACCAGCCCGTAGTGCAGCGTCAGCTCGTCACTGAGGTAGCGACCTTCGGCAACCTTGATGGGGTCGACCTCGCCGATCAGGTCGCTGATCGAGGTGTCGGGTGTGGCCAGCTTCTCACCGAAACGATCGTCTCGATGCACCCACGACAGCGGCGTGGCATCGCCCAACTCGGCCACCAGATCGCGAGAGTGCTTGCTGACCGGATGGTACGGGTCGTCGTTGATCTCGCTGCCGGCGATGATGGGCATCCACTCGTCGAGCAGCCCGGTGAGGCTGCGGATCATGCGGGTCTTCGCCTGACCGCGCTCGCCCAGGAAGATGATGTCGTGCCCGGCGAGCAATGCGTTCTCGAGCTGCGGCATGACGGTGTGCTCGTACCCCAGCACCCCTTCGAACAGTGGCTGGCCGTTGGCGATGCGGGCGACCGCGTTGCGGCGGATCTCTTCCTTCACCGGCGTGGACTGCCAACCGGCGGCCTTCAGCTCACCCAACGTCGTCGCTCTGTTCACCATGCGCCGACCATACCCGCCGCTGCGATGCTCTGCGGAGACGAGCCGGACAGTCGCGGGCTGCCACCCGTTACGATCGCAGCCGTGGAGCTGTCGGGAACATGGCGGGCGTGCATCGCCGACGATGACGTGCGCCGCGAGGGAGTCGGGCTGGACTACGACGACTCGTCATGGCCCACCATCGACGTGCCGGGCCATTGGCGTTCACATCCCGCCTTCGCCGACAGCGATGGTCCGCTGCTCTATCGCCATCGCCTGCATCTCGAGCAGCCCGCCGACGGCCGGCGCCGCTTCGTCACGCTCGATGGCGTCTTCTACCAAGCCGATGTGTGGCTGGACGGCGCCTACCTGGGCGACCCGGAGGGCTACTTCTTCCCGCACAGCTTCGACATCACCGATCTCTCCCGTCTTGCAGCCGACCACGTGCTCGCAATCGAGGTGTCGTGCGCACCACAGCGTCAACGAGCTTCGAAGCGCAACATCACCGGCGCACTGCAACACTCCGACGCCATCGACCCGGCCTGGAACCCGGGCGGTCTGTGGCGCCCGATCCGCATCGACGACACCGGCGCGGTGCGCATCGACCGGCTGCGCGTGCTGTGCCGCGACGCCAACGACGCTCGCGCTCACCTGCGACTGCACGCCCGCCTCGATGCCGATCGGCCCCGCACCGTCACTGTGCGCACATCGGTCGACGGTGAGGTGCTCGCCGAACACGCGCAGCCCTTGGCGCGCGGCCTCAACGAGGTCGACTGGACACTCGACATCAACGATCCTTTGCTGTGGTGGCCGTGGAGCCTCGGCGAGCAACACCTCACGCACATCCACGTCGAAGTGGTCATCGATGGCGAAGGCAGCGACCAACGATCCGTGCGCACCGGCTTGCGCGAGGTGGCGCTGCAGGACTGGGTGTTCTCGGTCAACGGTGAGCGGCTGTTCGTGAAGGGCGCCAACCTCGCGCCCACGCGCGCCGCGCTCGCCGAAGCCACGCCGGCCGAGGTGCGACGCGATGTCGAGCTCGCTCGCGACGCCGGGCTCGACCTGGTGCGAGTGAACGGGCACATCGCGCGGCCCGAGCTGTACGAGGCAGCCGACGAGCTGGGCATGTTGGTGTGGCAGGACTTCCCGCTGCAGTGGGGCTACGCGCGCACCATCCGCCGAGAGGCGGTCCGGCAGGCCCGCGAGGCCGTCGACCTGCTGGGCCATCACCCCAGCATCGCCGTCTGGTGCGCACACAACGAGCCGGTGATGGCCCACGACTCCCGCGGTGCTGCACTCGGTTCATCGATCGTGCGCAACGTGCTGCAGCAACAGCGGCCCACCTGGAACCGCACGATCCTCGATCGGTGGGTGAAGCGTGCGTTCGAGACCGCCGACGAAACGCGCACCACCATCGCGCACAGTGGCGTGGCACCGCACCTGCCCCAACTCGACGGCACCGACAGCCATCTGTTCTTCGGCTGGTACCACGGCGAAGGCGCCGACGTCGACGGGTTCGCCGCCTCGCTGCCGCGAATGGTGCGCTTCGTCAGCGAGTTCGGCGCCCAGTCGGTGCCGACCAGCGCAGACTTCATGGATCCGCAGCGGTGGCCGGCGCTCGATTGGCATCACCTGACGGAACACCACGGGTTGCAGATCGACTCGTTCGAGCAGCATGTGCCGCCAGGCGGCTACTCCACCTTCGAAGCCTGGCGCGACGCCACTCAGCGGTACCAGGCCGAGCTGCTGCGCCACCACATCGAAACCTTCCGCCGGTTGAAGTATCGACCAACCGGCGGCTTCTGCTTCTTGGGGCTCAACGATCCTTCGCCCGCCGTGTCGTGGGGTGTGCTCGACCACATGCGGCAGCCGAAGCTGGCATACCACGCCGTCACCGAAGCCTGCCTACCCGTGATCGTGGTGGCCGACCGCCTCCGCGATTCGCTGTTTGCCGGCGAGGCGATCGCGCTCGACGTGCATGTCGTCAGCGACCTGCGCGCGCTGCTGGAGGACGTGCAGTGCACTGCCACGCTGCGCTGGCCGGGGGGTAGCCACGAATGGTCATGGACCGGCGATGTTCCACCTGACTCGTCCGTGCGCGTCGGCACCGCGCAGTTCGTGGTGCCCGAGATGGCCGGCGAGCTGTGGTTCGATCTCACTCTGCAGCATCCCGACGCTGCAGCAACCAATCGCTACGCATCGATCGTGGCGCCGCGCCGCAACGGTTGATCGGCGAAGAGCGGGGGGTCGCGGCTAGATCTGGCTGATCAGCTTGCGGTTCTTCACCTTGGCCCGGCGGAAGTCCTTGTGCATCAAGGCGATGAAGTCGAGGCTGATGCTCTTCGGGCAGGCTGCCTCGCACTCGCCGTGGTTGGTGCACGAACCGAAGTACTCGTCCATCGTCTCCACCATCGCCTCGACGCGGCTCCAGCGTTCGGCCTGGCCCTGCGGCAGCAGGTTGAGGTGGCTCACCTTGGCCGCGGTGAACAGGTTGGCCGCGCCGTTGGGGCACGCGGCCACGCAGGCACCGCACCCGATGCACTCGGCCGCATCCATCGCCGCATCGGCGACCGGCTTGGGGATGGGGATGATGTTGGCATCGGGCGCGCCACCGGTGGCGGCAGTGATGAAGCCACCGGCCTCGACGATGCGATCGAGCGGCGCTCGATCGACCATCAGGTCCTTGAGGATGGGGAAGGCGGTGGCGCGCCAGGGCTCGATGACGATGGTGTCGTTGCTCTTGAACTTGCGCATGTGCAACTGACAGGTGGCGGTGCCCCGCTGGGGCCCGTGCGCCTGGCCGTCGATCATCAACGAGCACGTACCGCAGATGCCTTCACGGCAGTCGTGGTCGAACGAGATGGCTTCCAGCCCCTCACCGATGAGCTTCTCGTTGAGCACGTCGAGCATCTCCAGGAACGAGGCCTCGTCGCTGATGCTGTCGATGCGGTAGCTCTCGAAGTGCCCGGCGTCGGCCTGGCCGTTCTGCCGCCAGATCTTGAGGGTGAGGTTTTCCAGATGGTGACTCACTTGTAGCTCCGCTTGGCGAGGTGAATGGTCTCGAACTCGAGTTCTTCCTTGTGACGCACGGCGTGCATGGGGTCGCCGGTGAACTCCCACGCAGCAACGTGAGCGAAGTGCTCGTCGTCGCGCTGCGCTTCACCTTCTTCGTCCTGGTACTCCGCTCGGAAGTGACCGCCGCAGCTCTCGTTGCGCTCGAGCGCGTCACGGCACATCAGCATGCCCAGTTCGAAGAAGTCCTCGACGCGGCCGGCCTTCTCGAGCGTCTGGTTGACGCCGGCGCCGTCGCCGGTGACCCGCAGGTCTTTCTTGAACTCGTCGTAGAGCGCAGGCAGCTCGCTGAGCGCCTTCTGCAGCCCCTGCTCGGTGCGCTCCATGCCGCAGTAGTCCCAGATGATCTTGCCCAACTCGCGGTGGAAGTAGTCGGGCGAGCGAGTGCCTCGGATGTCGAGGAAGCCCTGGAAGCGCTGGCGCGCCGCCTGCTCGGCTGCCTGGAACTCGGGGTGGTCGGTGCCCGGGATGGGCTTGTTGAGCATCGGTGCGAGGTAGTTGCCGATGGTGTACGGCAGCACGAAGTACCCGTCGGCCAGGCCCTGCATGAGCGCGGATGCGCCGAGGCGGTTGGCGCCGTGGTCGCTGAAGTTTGCTTCGCCGGCGGCGTACAGACCGGGGACGGTGGTCATCAGCTCGTAGTCGACCCACAGGCCACCCATGGTGTAGTGGCTGGCCGGGTAGATGCGCATCGGTTCGGCGTAGGGGTTCTCGCCGGTGATGCGCTCGTACATCTCGAACAGGTTGCCGTAGCGCTCCTTCACCACGTCTTGGCCGAGGCGACCGATGGCATCGGCGAAGTCGAGGTTGACACCGTTCTTCAACGGGCCCACGCCGCGACCGCTGTCGACCGCACGCTTGGCCGCACGCGACGAGATGTCGCGCGGTGCCAGGTTGCCGAAGCTGGGGTACAGCCGCTCGAGGTAGTAGTCGCGCTCGGCCTCGGGGATCTGCGCCGCCGGGCGCTCGTCGCCGGCGTTGACCGGCACCCACACGCGCCCATCGTTGCGCAACGACTCCGACATCAACGTGAGCTTGCTCTGCGTGTCATCGGCCTGCGGGATGCACGTGGGGTGGATCTGCGTGTAGCACGGGTTGGCGAAGTAGGCGCCCTTGCGGTGCGCCCGCCACGCTGCTGTGACGTTGCAGTTCATTGCGTTGGTGGAGAGGAAGAAGGCGTTGCCGTAGCCGCCGGTGCACATCACCGTCGCGTGTGCGGCGTGCGATCGCACCTCGCCGGTGACGAGGTCGCGCGTGACGATGCCGGCGCAGCGGCCGTCGACGATGACGGTGTCGACCAGCTCGACCCGATTCCACAACTTGACGGTGCCGAGGCCGATCTGCCGGGCGAGCTGCTGGTAGGCGCCGAGCAGCAGCTGCTGCCCGGTCTGGCCACGTGCGTAGAACGTGCGCTGCAGCTGCGAGCCGCCGAAGCTGCGCGTGTCGAGCAGGCCGCCGTACTCGCGAGCGAAGGGCACGCCTTGGGCGACCATCTGATCGATGATGTTGAGGCTGACCTGCGCGAGGCGATGCACGTTGCCCTCGCGGGCACGGAAGTCGCCACCTTTGATGGTGTCGTAGAACAGTCGGTGCACGCTGTCGCCGTCGCCGCGGTAGTTCTTCGCAGCGTTGATGCCGCCCTGCGCCGCAATGCTGTGCGCACGACGCGGCGAGTCGTGGAACGTGAACACCTCCACGTCGTAGCCCAGCTCGGCCATGGTGGCCGCCGCTGAAGCACCGGCCAGGCCGCTGCCCACCACGATCACCTTGAACTTGCGCTTGTTGTTGGGGTTGACCAACTTCATGTCGGCCTTGTAGTTGTCCCACTTGTCGGCGATGGCGCCGGCCGGGATCTTGCTGTCGAGCACGTTGTCGGACATATCGGTCACTTCCCCACGATTCCGGCGAGCACGGCGATCGGGAACGAGACGTTGCCGACCACGACGAGGGTGGACACCGCGATCGCGATGTTCTTGCGCCACTTCTTGAACTTCGGGTTGTTCCAGCCCATCGACTGGAAGAGGCTCCACACACCGTGGAACAGGTGTGTGCCCAGCGCGATGTTGGCAACGATGTAAAGCACGGCAACCGGCACTCGCTCGAAGCTGCGCACGACGTTGCCGTAGGCATCGCCACGAACGAACTCGCCGTCGGCAGCGTCGACGCCGACGTTGTTGGCGAACCCCCAGGTGAGATCGGCCAGGTGCCAGAACACGAACAGGAACACGATGATGCCGGTCCAGCGCATGGTGCGGCTGGCGAAGGTGGCCACCTGGTAGTCGCGAGGGCTCTGGTACTTCACCGAGCGCGCCTTGCGATTCAGCCGAGTGAGGCTCATGGCTGCGTGGATGTGCACGCCGACTGCCGCCAACAGCCCGAAGCGCAACAGCCACAGCACCACGGTGCGCGGCAAGATGGGCACCAGCAGCTCGCGCAAGAACTCGGCGTAGTGGTTGAAGTCCTCGGCGCCGAGGTACATCTTGAGGTTGCCCACCATGTGCACCAGCACGAAGCCGACCAGCATGATGCCGCTGATCGCCATGGCGTACTTCTTCCCGACCGCTGTGCCATACAGATCGAGCAGGAAGAACTTGCGGCGCTTCTTCGTGGTCACCGCGGTGCCGGTGACCGGCCCACGTGACTGGATTGCCTGTGCCATCGCGTGACGGCCTTTCCGAGTGAACAGAGCGAACAGGGATGTCGTGTCGAACGGTAGCCCTCCCACACCCTCGCCGCGAAGTTCGGCCACTGCCTCGCACGTGACCGGCGACACCCAAAGTTCGCCGGATCGGCCGGAAGTCAATACACTCACCACGTTTGCCCAACCAGCGCGGCTTTGTCGCCGCGCCCGAGATACCCCGGAGATCACCGGTGCCAGCACTTATTGCCGAAGGCGGCTATCAGGTATTCGAGCTGAAGGGCGGCGAGTGGGCCGTTCTCCTCCTCTCTGCTGTAGCCGCTCTCATCGCCATTGCAGTCGGATTGTTCCTCGCCAAGCTGGTGATGGCCGAGGACGAAGGCTCGCCCAAGATGCAAGAGATCGCCAAGGCCATCCAGGAAGGCGCCGCCGCCTACCTGAAGCGCCAGTTCAAGACGATCGCCATCATCCTCGTGCCCTTGGCCGCCATCGTGTTCCTCACCAGCACCGAGATCATCAAGCCGGGTGGCGAGACGGCGCTGACGTTCGTGCAGTCCGGTGCGTTCCGAACGTTGGCTTTCATCCTGGGCTGTCTCGCCTCCGGCTTCACCGGCTACATCGGCATGACCCTGGCCACTCGCGGCAACGTGCGCACCGCCGCTGCTGCGCTCACCAACAGCCTGCCGCGGGCGCTCACCGTTGCGTTCCGCACCGGCGGCGTCGCCGGCATGTTCACCGTCGGCCTCGGCCTGCTGGGCGCCACCGCCATCATCATGGTGTTCCAGAACACCAGCTCGGTCATCCTCATCGGCTTCGGCTTCGGTGGCTCGCTGCTGGCGCTGTTCCTGCGAGTCGGTGGCGGCATCTTCACCAAGGCTGCCGACGTCGGCGCCGACCTGGTCGGCAAAGTGGAGGCCGGCATCCCGGAGGACGACCCGCGTAACCCCGCAACCATCGCCGACAACGTGGGCGACAACGTGGGCGACTGCGCCGGCATGGCCGCCGACCTGTTCGAGAGCTACGAGGTCACCCTCGTTGCCTCCATCATCCTCGGTGTGGCGGCGTTCAACTCGATCGGCGCCAACCCTGCGCTGGGCCTCATCTTCCCGCTCGCTGCTCGCGCCATCGGCGTGGTCGCATCGATCATCGGCATCTTCTTCGTGAAGGCCAAGGAGGGCGAGACCAACGCCTTGAAGCCGATCAACAAGGGCTTCCTCGTCGCCGGCGTGCTCACCACGCTCGGCACGTTGATCCTCTCGCTGGCCTACGTGGGCAACGACTACGAGAACGCCGGCTGGAAGTGCTTCGGCGCCGTCTTCATCGGCCTCGTGCTGGCGCAGGGCATCAGCCGCCTCACCGAGTACTACACGGCCACCCACCACAAGCCGGTGCAGGAGATCGCTGCGGCAGCCGAGACGGGGCCGGCCACCACCATCCTCGCCGGCACCGCCAGTGGCCTGGAGAGCTCGGTCTACGCAGTCATCGCCATCGCCATCGCCATCGCCGCGGCGATGGCCCTCGGCGGCGGCAACCTGCAGTTCTCCTTCTACCTCGTCGCTCTGTGCGGCATGGGCATGTTGGCCACCACCGGCATCATCGTGTCGGAAGACACCTTCGGCCCGGTCAGCGACAACGCCGCCGGCATCGCCGAGATGAGCGGCGAGTTCCACGGCGAGCCGCAGCGCATCATGGTCAGCCTCGACGCCGTGGGCAACACCACCAAGGCCGTCACCAAGGGCTTCGCCATCGGCTCGGCCGTCATCGCCGCCGTGGCGCTCTTCGCGAGCTTCATCGAGACCGCTGCCGGCGAGCTCGACCTGGAGATCGTCGATCGCCTGCGGGGTGTGTTCGACCTACCGGAACTGCAGATCAACGTTGCCGACCCGAAGATCTTCATCGGTCTCCTCATCGGTGGCGCGGTGCCGTTCCTGTTCAGCGCCCTCGCCATCCGCGCGGTGGGCCGCACCGCCGGCGTGGTGGTGCAGGAAGTGCGCAAGCAGTTCGCCGACGGCAAGATCATGAAGGGCGAGAAGCAGCCCGAGTACGGCCCGGTCATCGACATCTGCACCGAGGCCTCACTGCGCGAGTTGGCCACCCCGGCACTGCTGGCCGTGCTCACCCCGGTCGTCATCGGCTTCGGCATCAACTTCCTCGCCTTGGGCGCGTTCCTCGCCGCGGTCATCCTGGTGGGCCAACTGATGGCCAACTACCTCAGCAACGCCGGTGGCGCCTGGGACAACGCCAAGAAGTACATCGAGGACGGCCACCACGGCGGCAAGGGCAGCGATCCTTACCGAGCTGCAGTCATCGCCGACACCGTGGGTGATCCGTTCAAGGACACCGCCGGCCCTGCCCTCAACCCACTCATCAAGGTGATGAACCTGGTGTCGCTGCTCATCCTGCCGGCCGTCATCAGCCTGCGCGACAACGACGGCGCCCGGTTCAGCATCGCCGCAGCAGCACTCGTCGTGCTCATCGGTGCGGTCGTCTTCAGCAGCCGCCAGCCGTCGGGCATCAGCACCACGCCGGAACCGGCCGCCGCCGCAACTCCTGTGCGGTAGCTCGGCCACCAGCGCTCAGCAGTGACGAAAGGCCCGGGCCACGTGCCCGGGCCTTTCGCATTCCGAGCGCTAACGTGACCACTCGTGCTCGGGCTCCTGGACTTCGCAAACAAGTGGGTGGAGAAGGGCGGCCTCCTCGTGCTGGCCGCCATCGTCTTCGCCGAATCGGGTCTGCTGGTGGGCTTCTTCCTGCCGGGCGACTCGCTGCTGTTCTTCGCCGGCTTCCTGTCCAGCGACGCTGGTGGCAACCTGCTGCCCGCGTTGCCGTGGGTCGCACTCACCTGCGCGCTCGCCGCCATCCTCGGCGATCAGGTCGGGTACATGATCGGCAAGAAGTTCGGCCCCACCGTCTTCGATCGCCCGAAGAGCCGCTTCTTCAACCCCGAGTACGTGGTGAAGGCGGAGGCGTTCTTCGCCAAGCACGGGTCGAAGACCATCGTGCTCGCTCGCTTCGTACCCATCGTGCGCACCTTCGTGCCCACCGTGGCCGGCGCCGGCAACATGCACTACCGCACCTTTCTCACGTACAACATCGTCGGCGGCGTGTTGTGGGGCGCCGGCATCACCACGCTGGGCTTCTTCCTCGGTGAGATCGACGCGGTCAAGAACAACATCGAGATCGCCGCCATCGTCATCGTGGGCGTGTCGGTGCTGCCCATCGCAGTGGAACTGCTGCGGCATCGCAAGGCCGCCAAAGCCGCCATCGCGGCAGCCACTCACTCAGTCGACTGAGGGCAGCCGACGAAGTCGATCAGCTGCTCGACCGCACCCACCAGTTCCGGGCGCAGGTCGGCATACGTGTGCACCTTGTTGCGCAACATCGGCCAGAAACCGCGCACGTCGGTGCCCAGCGCCGCACACATGCCTTCCTTCCACGGCTGGCCACGTGGCACATCCGGCCACTGCTGCAGGCCCATCACGCGCGGCCACACCCCGGCCCACACATCCACGAAGGGGTGACCGGTGACCAGTACATCGGGGCCGGCAACCTGCTTCGCGAGGCGCGCTTCCTTGCTGCCCGCGACCAGGTGATCGACGAGGATTCCCAGGCGCCGCGTGCTGCTCGGCTGGAAGCTGCGCACCATCGCGACCACATCGTCGAGACCGTGCATCGGTTCCACCACGATGCCCATCTCGCGCAGGTCGTCGCCCCACACGTGCTCGACGAGCTCGGCGTCGTGCTTGCCCTCGACCCAGATCCTGCTGGCAGCCGCACGGCGAGCACGTTGCGGCGAGGGTGCTGCGATCGAGCCGCTGGCGGTGACCCTCGGACCGGCATCTGCGACGCGCGCCGGCGGGCGAACGAGTGTGACCGGCTTGCCGTCGATGAGAAAGCCACCGGGCTTGTAGACGAACTCGCGGTCGCGGCCGTTGCGATCGCGCAGGGTGACCGCACGAGCATCGGTCTTGACGACGTCGCCACAGAAGCCACTCGAGCGATCCTCCACGAGCAGGCCCGGCGTCGCCGGTACCGCGCGGTATTGCGGTTGCCGTCGTTGCTTGTCGAAGTCGTCGAGGATGTCGCCGCCGAAGGTCATGGTGCAACCACGGTACGCGCCGGGGTGGCCGCACTACCGTCATTGGCGATGACTGATCAGACTGTGCCGGACGAGCTGCTCGGCTGCTGGCAGCGTCGCTGGATCGAGTTCGCCGACGGCAACCGCGACGACACCAGCTTCGTGGTGTGGCTGCAACTGCCGTCGTTGATGGCCGACGTGCGTCTGTCCGGGCCGGCACTCGGCCTCGCCGGACGCCGCTCGATCGCAGAGCTGTCGAACGACGAGTTGCTGCTCCTGGCAGACAGTGACTCCAGCAGCGGAGCAACCACGTGCACCCCCGTCGTCGTGGGTGCCAATGGCGTTTCGCACGCAACTGCCGAGTGGGCCGGCATCGTGAGCTTCCAGCCCATCTCGGCCTACCCCGAGCCGGGGCTGCTCGAGTGGATCGGCGACGGCACCGTGCTGGTCGAGCGAGCACCGAGCGGCGCCTACGTGGAGGAGTGGCACCTGCTACCGGGCAGCCGCGGGCCGCTCGTCCACACGGTGCTGGCCGACGGCTCCGAGTGGTACCGCGCCGGAGATGTCGGCGTGCTGGTGCGCGACCGTCGGTCAGCGTTGCCCGACGTCGCGCGCCTGGCCGACATCGACGACCGCGCCACGCTGGAGACGGCAGTCGATTGCGAGTTCTCGTTCGCACGCCGCGTCGCCGGGTCGTGGGTGATCGAAGCGTCGACGCTGCCCTGGAGGGTCGGCACCACCGTCTGATCCAATCGGATGCCGCTGACCACCCGCCGGGCCCACCGAGCCGCCGAGCCCCCACGTCTGGTCCTCGGCGTTCGACAGCGTGTGTCGGTTCGCGCTGACCAGGCCCTTCGGATTCCAGCCGGTGCCACGGTCGGCGGAGCGTACGATCGACGATCGTGGCGCAGAACATCTACGACGACCCCGACTTCTTCGCGGGCTACTCCGCCCTGCCACGCTCGGTGCAGGGGTTGGACGGCGCACCCGAATGGCCGTCGCTGCAGGCACTGCTACCGGACCTGGCCGGTCGCGAGGTAGTCGATCTCGGCTGCGGGTTCGGCTGGTTCAGTCGCTGGGCCGCGTCGGCCGGCGCTGCCCACGTTCTTGGCATCGACCTGTCGCTCAACATGCTCGCCCGCGCCCGGCAGGAGACCACCGACCCCCAGATCACCTACCAGCAGCACGACCTCGATCACCTGGAGCTGCCGCCCGCTCGCTTCGACTTCGCGTACAGCTCACTGACAATGCACTACCTCGCGGACCTCGACCGGCTCTTTCGCACTGTGCATCGCTCGCTGAAACCGGGTGCACGGTTCGTGTTCTCCGTGGAGCACCCCATCTGCACTGCGCCATCGAACCCGCAGTTCGTCACCCTCGATTCGGGCCGAGTGGTCTGGCCCGTCGATGGCTACCTCCGTGAGGGCCGACGAACGACGAATTGGCTGGCCCCCGGGGTCGTCAAGCAGCACCGCACGATCACCAGCTACGTCTCGACGCTCCTGGGCGCCGGCTTCAGGTTGACGGCGTTGGAGGAGTGGGGCCCGAGCCCGCAGCAGATCGCAGAGGTTCCCGAGTGGCACACGGAACTGGAGCGCCCCTACTTCCTCCTCATTGCCGCGTGCCGCGAGTAACGCAGCCCACTGGTCAGCCGGATCCCACACTGTTTGTCGGATTCGCGCGACCAGTCAGCGCGCCGCCGTCGAGCAGCCGGCGCTTGCCCAGCGACCCAGGAAACCCGAGGGACTGAGCACTTGCAGCACGCCCTGGCCGTCGTGCCGGCGATAGGGGGCCCAGAGCAGCCCCTCGCCCGCGGGCATGGCCAATGCGGTCGGCCGAAAGGGCACACCCCACACGTGGACGCGGTGGGCGGGCCCCTTCAGCGACAGCATGCCTTCATCCAGTTCGACCTGCGCATCGACTTCGCCGGCCTGCTCGTACCCGTGTGCGATCTCGGCAGGATCGCCCGCCGCATACCACTCCACGTCGAACGTGACCGGAACCGGCGTGCCATAGGGGCGACCCATCGCGTCGAGCGCATCGTCGAGCAGCACTCCGTGGGCTTCGTTGCCCAGGCTCCACTGCGTGAAGGGCACGTCGCACGAATGGTCGGCCCACATCTCGGGAGGTTTGATCTCCAAGCCGTCGCGCAGACCCGTACCCTCCAGCTCCTCCACGTACAGGTAGGGCTCGCCGCAGCGCACCAGCCCGGCCCAGTAGTCGAAGCGCCGACCGCGCAGTTCGAGGCCCACGAACAGCCCGGCGCGTGCGTCGGCAGCCCATGCCCACCACCACCACGCCTCCACCGCGACGTCGGCGTGGCGAAGTTCGTCGGCATTGGCTGGCACGTGCGCCAGACTATGCGGGTGATCCGTTATCTCAGCCTGGAGTGGCTCGCAGCCCTCACCAACGAAGTCGCCGACAGCACCACGATGCAGGCGCTGGCGGCCGACCACAGCATCGGCGTCACCCAAGTGGTCACCGATGGGCCGGAGGGCACGGTGGTGTACCACCTGCAGGTGGGCGGCGGGGCGGCCACGTTCGGGCCGGGAAGCGCCTTCCCCGAGGACGTGCGGATGGAGCAGACGTGGGACACGGCAGCGGGGGTGGCCACCGGCGAGCTCAACGCGCAGGAGGCGTTCATCAAAGGGCGCATCCTGCTCACCGGCAGCCAGCAGAAGCTGGTCGACTCGCAGCCAGTCTTCGCGGCGCTCGACGCCGTGTTCACCAGCGTGCGCGAGCGCACCGAGTACCGCTGAGCCCGAGGCCCGGTCGTGCCTGAGCTCCCTGAAGTGCAAGCGCACGCCGAGCGCCTCACCCAGCAGTTCCGTGGCGCCGTGCTGGAGAAGTTCGTGCCGTTCAACTTCACTGCGCTGAAGACCGCCGCGCCACGCCCGCAGGCTGCGTACGGTGCGGCCCTGCTCGGCGTCAGTCGTCGCGGCAAGTACCTGCTGCTCGACTTCGGCCCGATCCACTTCGTGATCCACCTGATGCAGGGCGGCCGCCTGCTGGTGGACGACAAGCAGTCACCCAAGCCGCGCAACGGCCAAGCGCGCTTCGTGTTCGCAGCCGGCCCTGCGCTGCTGCTCACCGAAGCGGGCAAGGAGCGTCGCGCCGGTGTGTGGTGCGTGGCCACCGAGGCGCTCGACGGCCCGCCACTCGACCGGCTGGGCCCCGACGCCCAGGACTACACACCGGCCTCGCTGGCGGCTGCGTTCGCCGCCGACAACATGCGCGTGCACGGCTTCCTCCGCAACCAACGACACATCGCCGGGCTGGGCCGCATGCTGGCGAACGAGGTGTGCCACCGAGCCAAGCTGTCGCCGTTCGCGATGACCGGCAAGCTGGGCGTCGACGGCGCAACGAGAGTGCTCGAGGCGGTGCACGAAGCAATCGACGACGGGCTGAGGTACGAACGCACACGCACCGACATGAGCTCGTCGGCCGACCGACCGGGGCGAGTGCACAACCGGGTTGGCCTGCCGTGCCCCGTGTGCGACGACACCATTCGCTCGGTCAGCTACAGCGGCTACACGGTGGCCTACTGCCCCACCTGCCAGACGGCGGGCAAGGTGCTGGCCGACAACACCACCAGCAAGTTCCTCAAGTAGCGGTTCGCCGCATGACGATGCGGCAACCACCCCGGTGCGGGTCGGCGAGGCGAATGCCCTCCACCTCGATGCCACCGGCACGTTCGGCGATCCCCTGCGCCAAGCCGACATGCACTTCGCACACGGTCTCCGGTTGCACCGCCGCGAGATCCGCGAACGGGCATGACTGCAGCACGATCTCCTGCAGCTCACCCTGGTCGCGCACGCGGGGTTCGAAGCCCAGCCGATCGGCCTCGGCGTGCAAGGTGGCGATGGGGCCGTCGGCCGACGGCTGCACGCGCAGCCCCGCGAGCCGGCCGGCAGCCCGAGCCGTGAGGCCGGCACCGACGGCATCGGCCAGCACGCCGGCCAGCTCGCGGTAGGGAACACCTTCAGCGACGGCCGTGTAGCCGGTACGCGGGCGGCCGCGCCCGCGTACCGGCAGCGCGTGCGATTGCACGAGCTCGGCATCGGCGAGCACGGCGAGGTGCTGACGCACCGCTGTGTGATGAAGACCCATCGCCTCTGCCAGCACGCCGGCAGTGAGCGGCGCGGGAGCGTCACGCAAGCGAGCGAGGATCTCCACGCGGCTCGGCGCCGAGAGGGCCTTTGCGCGGCGGAGTGCACCGCCTTCGGAATCGACGTGGTGAGGTCGGTTTCCCATGACGGTGCACTCTCGCACGACGACGACGAGGTGGGCAATCTCGATCAGTGGCCGGTGAGCGCCGACGTGTCGACGTCGCCCGCCGCGAAGAACCCGATGGCACCCTTGCCCACGTTGGCGAACTTGTGGGTCACGAACGGGTACAACCCGTCTTCGGCGAAGGTGAACTCCACGAACCCGCCCTGCGCCGGTTGCAGATCGAGCACCTGCGAACCCCCGTGCGTGTCGTCGGGCTGCAGCGTGTAGGCGCCTTCCTTGAAGACGGTGTCGAAGATGGTGCCCACGATGTGGAAGGCCGAGTTCTCACTGGGTCCGTCGTTGACCACCCACAGCCGGTACCGCTTGCCGGTCTCGACATGGATGGGGGCGAACTTGTACTGCGAGTGGTAGCCGTTGAAGACCACCGCGTCCCAGTCCTCGTCGATCATCTTCGTCAGATCGCCCGGTTGTGCTTCCGGCCCGAGGTAGAGCTCGCTCTGCACGACCACGAACTCCTCGTCGACCGGCGCGAGACCCGGCGGGTCGATGATGATCGCTCCGTACATTCCGTTGCCGATGTGGTGCAGTGCCGGAGCGGTACCGCAGTGGTACATGAACGCGCCGGCGAACTGTGCCTCGAACTCGTACACCAACGACTCGCCGGGCAGGATCGTTCGCATCTCGTCGTTCCATGCCACCTTGCTGGCGTGGAAGTCGATCGAGTGGCCCATCTCACCCTTGTTGGTGAGCGTGATGCGGAAGGTGTCGCCCACGTTGCCGTGCAGCATCGGGCCCGGCACCTGGTCGTTGAACGTCCACATCAGCTGCGTGACACCTGGCGACACTTCGACCAGCGTTTCAGTTGCGTCGAACGCGATCTCGTGCACCGTGCCCGCCGCCTTCGCCGGCAGCACCGGGTCGCGCCCTCGCCAGTCGGTGCCGGGCATCGCGGCGCCGTCGATCGTCGCGTTCGGCGAGCCCACCACGGTCGTCGCCGTCTCGGCACCATCGGCGGCCCCGACCACGTGCACGGCCATCTTCATGCCGCCCTCCTTGTGACCGGGCACGGTGCACCACACCGTTGCGTCGCTGGTGAACGGGCCGATCACGACGTCGGCCTTCTGGCCGGCCTTCAACATCGCGGTGCCCGTCGCACCTTCCACCTTGAAGTCGTGATCCAGGGCACCCTTGTTCGTGACGTGCACGGTGATCGGCTTGCCGGCGGGCACTTCGATCATGTTCGGCGACACGGAGATGTCGGCGAGCGTGACATCGAACTCGATGACGCCCGCCGCCGTGTCGGAGCTGCCGCTCGCACCCGACGCGTCGGACCTGCCGGACGCGATCGCAATGCCCACCACACCCATGACCAACGCCATCACACCGATCACGAACGTGATGACCCACCATCCGTCGCCATTGCGCTCACCGTCCATCGAGAACTCCTTTATTGAGAGTGATTACTCTCAATAATCAGCAATGCGCAGACGTGCACCTAGGGGCGAAGGTCCTGGAGCGGCGGCTCAGATGATCTCGGCAAGCTGCCACAGCACCGAGCTCTGCATGATGCCCTCGGCGTTCGCATCCCACTGTCCGGTGCGGTGCGCGATCACCACGACGAGCGCAGTCTGGTTGGTGGCATCGAACCGCACCGTGACGCCGCCAGTGGTGGGGGTGCCATCGGGGTCGGCGCCGCTCCAGCGAGCAACCTGCTCGGGCAGCGCCTGGTCCTCCCCGTCGATGGCAAAGTCCGCCACCGAGCTCACCGAGCGCCCCTGCGCCAACGTGTCGCGAGCCGCGACGAGCGCGTCGTCGAACGTGACCACACCGGCAACGCGAGTGACGGACAAGGAGTCCGAACCGTTGGATGCCACGATCATCGACGAGCTCTGGTCGACCACCTCGTACCCCGGCGCCAGCGCCAGCTCACGCTGGGACGCGAAGGGAAGTGCAGCCGTGCCATGGACGGTCGACGGCAGCACCGATTCTGCCGGGAACCACTCAGCTGTGTCGCCAACGGAGGGTGCATTGCTGAGCGAACCCACCATCGTGCGGTACGCCTCATCCCCCAACGCGCTCTCCCCCGGTGGCCCGAAGCCATCGCCGACGATGCTGAGGCCATCGTCGCGAACGACCACGTAGACGATGCCGATCAGGTTCTCGATCTCAGGGTCGGACTGGTAGATCTGGTAGAGGACGGTGGCCAGCCGGATGTTGGGGAAGCCCATGTGCCCACCGTCGCCGACCACCGATGGGTTGTAGCCGATGAACGTGTAGTCGGCGTCGAAGGTGTCGATGTACTCCTGCAGCAGCACGTTGGGGTCTTCGCCGGCGTCTCGGTTGAGCGCTTGCAGGATGAGGATCTCGTCGTTGTCGGTGTTGGTGAACGTGTACGGATCCGAACCCTCCACCTCCACGTTGGCGATCGCCGGCACGTACACGCCGTAGCCGAGTTCGGTGGCATCGTCGGGGATCACCACGGTTGCGGGTGTCGTCTCAGGGATGGTGGTCTCGAGGGTGGTCGGGGGCTCGGTGACCGTGGTGGGCGGCAACGTCACCGGCACGGTGGTGGGCGCCGTCGACACCACCGGCACCGTGGTCGGTGCAGTCGCCGCGTCGTCGCCCCTGGTTGCCAGATAGGTGACGCCGCCGGCGACCAGTGCGGCGGCCGCCAGCCCACCGATGAGCATGCCCTGCGATCGACCCCGTCGAGGCGAGACGGGTGCTTGCGGTTGCGGCGCTTGCGGAGGAGGAAGTGAGCTCATCTGATGCCGTCCTGTCCATTGCCGATGTGGATGCCCGGCGCGAGCTTCGCGCAACGCGCATTGCTGCGTGTCCCCCAGGCCGCCGGCGGTTCCTCGAAGCCCCCGCCTCACCGCGCGAGTTCTACGCTGGTGCCATGCCGATCCACATCCGAGCCGAAGCCGCCGACTACGCCCCCGCCGTGCTGGTGCCCGGCGATCCGCGCCGCGCCAAGTACATCGCGGAGACGTTCTTCGACCCCGGCGCCCGGCTGGTGAACGAGGAACGCGGCGAGCTGGGCTTCACCGGCACGTACCAGGGCAAGCCGCTCAGCGTGCAGGCGGCCGGCATGGGCTGCGCCAGCGCCGCCATCTACTACAGCGAGCTGATCCAGCTGGGCGCGACGCGCCTCATCCGCGTCGGCACCGCCGGCGGGTTGGCCGACGGCCTGCGCATGGCCGACACCATCGTCGCGATGAGCGCCACCGCCGACGACCAGATCGTCAGCCAGCTGTGCGGCGGCGACGCCCACTCACCCACCGCCACCTATTCGTTGGTCGAGCACGCGGTGCAGCTGTCGCGTGCCAGCGGCGCGCGTGTGCACGTCGGTGCCATCGTGTCGTCGGCCATCTTCTACGACACCCGCCAGGGCATCATGCAGCGCTGGAAGGATCGTGGCCATCTGGCCGTGGAGATGGAGGCGGCCGTGCTCTACACGTTGGGCGCGTTGCACAAGATCGAGACACTGTGCATGGCCACCATCAGCGACCTGATCGCCAGCGAGAGCGAGGCCGAACGAATCAGCGACGCCGAGCTCAAGCAGGGTGTCGACAAGATGATGGAAGTGGCCTGTCAGGTTGCAATCGGCTGACGCCGCGGCCACGATCGCCCGCCCGCACCGATCGCCCGCCCGCACCACACCGACTAGGGCAATGCGATGCGCACGTACATCTCGCCGTCGTGGCTGACGACGAAGCGTGCCGGATGCATCGCTGCGACGTACTTGAACTCGCCCATCGCGAACACGTCGACGGTGCCATCGGCACGCAGGTCGTACAACATCGCCGGCGTGTCGGGAGCGCCGATGGGGTCGTACATCCACACCAGCGCGCCGCCGTCTGCCGCCGCCGCGACCGCCGGCATGTCGCGTCCGGCCAACATCGCCGGCACCGTCCAGCGCTGCTCACCCGCATCGATGGCCGTACGGACGACCACCGTCGTGCCGTCGCCCGGGTACTCGAGGTGCACCTCCGGCACCACAACACCCGACGGCTCGCCCGTCGGCGTGACCCACGCCATCGCGAGCGATGCGCCGGCAACGGGCAGCCGCTCGCCGAAGCCGCAGCAACCGACTTCCATCACCCCGGCCGCAGTGGCGATCAACGTCGAGTCACCTGATCCGTCCAACCCACTGACACGGGCGATCTCCTGCCCGGCGGTCGCTCCGCTCGTGGAGACAGCGATCAGCTCCTGCACCGGGTCGCTGGCGTCTGGAGGCACACCTGCGATGTAGGCGACGTCGTCCGGGCCCATCAGCACCAGCGCCGCCAGATCACCCAGCGACGACCCGACGGCCAACGAGGTGCCCGACTCGGTGAACGTGAGCATCGACGTCGCGGAGTCGAAGGTCACGACCTCGCCGGCAACCGTGACCCCGACGCTGGTGCAGCCGGCCTCGGAGCACTGCGGATCGACCTGCAGCGGCTCGGCCTGCAGCCGCGGGTCGAGACCCGTGGCCGCCACCGTGGTGGTGGGTGCATCGGTCGCCGGCGGCGGCATCGTCGACGACGCGGCCGGTTCGGTGCTGGTGACGGCTGGCTCGGTGGTGAAGGTGGAGGTGGAGGTGGCAGCAACGGGCTCGGTGCCGCTCACCACCGTGGCTTCCGAGCTACAGGCGGCAACCGAACACAGCAGGGCGACCAACGTGACGATGCGTCGACGGTTCATGCCACGAACCGTACGCCCGAATGCCACCCGGAGTCTGTCGCCGACCCGACAACCCGCCGCCGGTGGCTCAGATGAGGCCGAGGTCTCTCACGGCGTCGCGCTCTTCAGCCAGCTCGCCGGTGCTGGCATCGATCTTGCCGCGGCTGAACTCGTTGACGTCGAGCCCCTGCACGATCGAGTACACGCCATCCTTGCAGGTGCAGGGGAACGACGAGATGAGGCCTTCGGGCACGCCGTAGGAGCCGTCGCTGACCACCGCCATGCTCACCCAGTCGCCCTCGGGGGTGCCCAGCGACCACGAACGGATGTGGTCGACAGCGGCGTTGGCGGCGGACGCAGCCGACGAGGCACCGCGTGCCTCGATGATGGCGGCACCGCGCTTGGCCACCGTGGGGATGTACGTGTCGGCGTACCACGCTTGGTCGTTGATCAGCTCGTAGGCGTTCTTGCCCGACACCTTCGCATGGTGCAGGTCGGGGAACTGAGTGACCGAGTGGTTGCCCCAGATGGTCATGTTGCTGATGTCGTTGACCGTGGTGCCGGTCTTGGCGGCCAGCTGCGAGATGGCACGGTTGTGATCGAGGCGGGTCATCGCCGTGAACCGGCCCGGGTCGAGCCCAGGTGCGTTCTGCTGCGCGATGAGCGCGTTGGTGTTGGCGGGGTTGCCGACGACGAGGATCTTGATGTCTTTCCGGGCGCTGGCGCTGAGCGCCTGGCCCTGCGGCTTGAAGATGCCGCCGTTGGCACTGAGCAGGTCGCTGCGCTCCATGCCGGCCTTGCGCGGCATCGCGCCGACCAGCAGCGCGACATCGGCATCGCCGAACGCGACGTTGGCATCGTCGGTGCAGATGACGTCGGCCAACAGCGGGAAGGCGCAGTCGTCGAGCTCCATCTTCACACCACCCAGCGCGCCGAGCGCCGGCGTGATCTCGAGGAGTTGCAGGATGACGGGTGTGTCGGGGCCCAACATGGAACCGGAAGCGATGCGGAACAGGAGGCTGTAGCCGATCTGGCCGGCGGCACCGGTGACAGCGACACGAACAGGAGTGGTCATGCACCTGAGCGTACGCCCACGGGGCGCCGCTCGCGAAAGCGGCTCAGGTGATGGCCGGCAGGCCGAAGGCGTCGAGGATCAGGTTGGTGTAGAAGGTGGCCGGCGCCGAGCCGTTGCAGGAGATGTGGATGCCGTCGGGGCACAGCTCGACGTTGACCGATTCGGCCTCCCAGTCGATCAGCTGCGCGTTGGGGAACTTTGCCGGGAGCGCCCTGAGCAACTCGTTGTTGGCAGGCACGTACACGAGGTCGGCTCGTAGCGTCAGGAAGAACACGGTGCCGGCATCGGCCGGCACCTCAGCCATGATCGCATCGAGCTCGCCTGCGTTCATCGGAGCGTTGGTACCCACCTGCACGACGATCGAGGTGCCGGCGCCGATGTCGCCGCCGTCGCGCAACAGGATGACGGCGTTCTTCACGCCTTCGGGGCCACGGCCTTCCTTCGCCTGCACCAGCACACCCGCCGACTCCAGCAACGGCTGCGCCCCCACCATCACCGACTCGCCGATGGCGACGAACGGCTGCGGCACCTTCGCCACGGTGGTGGTGGTGATCTGCTGGCCGGCGAGGGTGGTGACCGGGGCCGCTCCATCGGTGACGGTGCTGTCGCTGACCGTTGTGCCGTCGGTGGCATCGTTGGCGGCGGCTTCCAGCGAGCAGTTGACGCTGCCGACGCAGTGCGGGTCGGCGGAGAACAGGCTGAACGTGGCCAGTGCCAGCAGCAGCACCACCGCGGCCCCGGCCACCACTCGCCACACGTCGCGGCGCATGCTGCCGAGTGTGGCGCGCAGGCCACCCTTGCGAATGGGGGTCTCGATGAACCGGTAGCTGGCTTCGGTGATCGGCAAGGTGATGACCATCGCCAGCACGATCTGGCCCACCGACATCTGGATGTTGGCCTGCTTGCGGATGATCTGGTACACCGGCCAGTGGTACAGGTACAGCCCGTAGCTGCGGGTGCCCACCCACAGCAGCACCTTGTTGCCCAACAGCCTGCCGGCGGCTGCGCCCTGGTGAGTGGCTGCGGCGATCAGCAGCAGCGTGGCCACACCGGCGAAGAAGAAGCCGCCGCGATACAGCCATGGGTTGTACACGCCGCGGTCCTGCAGGTACATCGTGAACATGAAGTAGACGAGCACGGCCAGACCGAACGCGGCCAGCAGATCGAGTCGCCGGCCCTTGTCGCGCAGCGGGCCACGCATGATGGCCAGCGGCCGCCACAGCATCGCGAAGCCTGCGCCCAGCATCAGCCCGCCGGCACGGGAGAAGGAGCCGAGGTACAGCATGTCGTTGACGGCGATGCAGCGGCCGAACACGGTCCACGTGCCACGAGTGAACTCCGCACCGCACGAGGTGGCCACCGGCCCGGGCACGTACACCCAGGCGACCACGATTGCGATGAACACGCTGACACCGATGAGCTGCAGGCCGACCTTTGGCAACCCGCCGCGGGCACGCCGGAGGATGGCCACCATCACCAACGGCCAGACCAGATAGAACTGCTCCTCCACTGCGAGCGACCACAGATGACGCAGCGGAACGAACGCCTCACTGGCGCCGTAGCCCTGGCCGACGAAGATCTGGTACCAGTTGCTGACGTAGAGGACGCCGCTCACGAAGTCGCCCCGCGTCTGTTCGCGGGCCACCGCGTAGAACGCAGCGATGTACACGGCCACCAACGTCATCATCACGTACAGCGCCGGCAGCAGCCGTCGGAAACGGCGAGCCCAGAACTGGCGCAGGTCGATGTGGCCGCTGCGCTCCTTCTCGCCCATCAGCAGCAGCGTGATGAGGTAGCCGGAGATGACGAAGAACACCTCGACGCCGAGGAAGCCACCCGGCAGCCAGTCGTGATGCGCGTGATAGATCATCACTGCGACGACTGCGATGGCACGCAACCCGTCGAGGCCCGGCAGGTACGGCACGCGACTGAGCCCGCCCGCGGGTGTGCCTGGAGGTTGAGCAGTTCTCGGCGCCGACATCGAACGAACAGTATGGAGCAACCGGCGGCGGTTGCGAACGCGCTACTTCTTCAGATCGGGCCGGCCGATGGCATCGAAGATCAGGTTGGCGTAGAACTGCTTGGCGTAGGCGGTGCGCAGGTGGATGCCACCGTCGCTGGTGCTCAGCTCACCGAGGATCTGTTGCGCCTCCGCCTCCCAGTCCACCACCTTCACGTTGGGGTACTGCGCGGCGAGCGCCCGGATGCGAGTGTTGTTGTCGGCGATCCATCCACGTGGCGCCTTCACGGTCAAGAACACGACCAGCGGCGTCAGATCGGGCGGCAATGCGGCCATGATGCGCGCGAAGGTCTCGTCACTGACGCTGCCGTTGGTGCCGGTCTGGATGATGACCACTCGCCCCAGCTGCCCGCCGGCGCGGGTGAGCTCCACGATCTCGGCCACGTTCTTGCCTTGCCGGCTGACAGCCGCGTTCACCTGTATTCCGGCGGCCGTGAGCTGTGGCGCAGCGCCGAGCATCACCGATTCGCCGATCGAGTACGGCGGCAGCAGATCGATGGGGCTCGGTGTGGTGACGGGCGCCGGCTCGGTGACAGCAGGTGTGGTGTCGCCCGGCTGCGAGGACTGCGAGACGGGCACCGTCGGCCTCACCGTCACCGGCGGGGCGGCCGTGACGGTGGCGCTCGCGATCTGCTCCTGACCCTCCTCGCTGTCGCACGCCACCTGGCCTTCGCAGAGCACATCGGCGGTGGCGATGCTGACGGTGGCGAAGCCGGCGAGCAGGGCGAACGTGGAACCGAGCACGAAGGTTCGCCGACGCCGCTGCACGGCAGCCTTGGTTCGGGGCTTGCGCTCGCCACGCATCCACTCGCCGAGGCGGCCTTGCCGCACGGGCAGCTCCACCAGCCGATAGCTGAGCTCGGTGATCGGGAGCGCGATGAGCAACGCGGTGAGGAACTGCCGCAGTGACAGCTGCTGCCCCGGTTCGCGGATGATCTGGTAGATCGGCCAGTGGTAGAGGTAGAGCCCGTAGCTGCGGGTGCCCACCCAGTGCAACGGCCTGATGCCCAGCAGCCGACCGATCCATGCTCGGCGGTGAGTGGCAGCGGCGATGATCGCGACGGTGCACACGCCGGTGAGCAGGAAGCCGCCACGGAACAGCCACGGGTCGTACTCGTTGGTGAGCTCGTTGACCAGTTCCAGCCGGTTCATCATCAACGCCAGGCCGAGCAGGCCGAGCAGGCCGAGCAGGTCGATGCGCCGCCCGCGTGTGCGCAACGGGCCGCGCATGATCGCCACCGGCCGCCAGATCAGGGCGAAGGCCGCGCCCAGCATCAACCCACCCGCGCGAGTGACGGTGCTGAGGTAGAGCGCTTCGTTGACGTTGATGCAGTGACCGAAGACCGACAGGTACCCGTGGCTGTCGCCGGCGCCGCACGACGGTGCGTTGGTGACCGGGTCGGCGCCGATGAACACGGTGCCACTGATGTAGAGCGCCGCCACCAGCGCGGCCACGAACAGGCTGGCCCACAGCAACCACAGGGCCACGCGGGGCAGACGGTCGCCACGCTTGCGCAGCAGCACCACCATCACCAGTGGCCAGACCAGGTAGAACTGCTCCTCCACGGCGAGCGACCACAGGTGGCGCAACGGCGCGAAGTTGGCAGAGGCGGTGTAGCCCTGCCCCACCCAGATCTGGAACCAGTTGCTGTTGTAGAACGTGCCCGCCAGCAGGTCGCCACGCGCCTGGCCCATCGGTCGGGTGTTGAACAGCGACATGTAGATGGCCAGCGAGCCCATCATCACGAACAGCGCAGGCAGCAGCCGACGGGCACGCCGCATCCAGAACTGGCCCAACCGGACCCGACCGGTGCGTTCCTTCTCCGACAACAGGAGCAGCGTGATGAGGTAGCCGGAGATGACGAAGAACACCTCGACACCGAGGAAGCCACCACTGAGCCAGGTGTGGTTGGCGTGGTAGAGCAGCACCGCCGTGACAGCGATCGCGCGCAGGCCATCGAGCCCCGGGAGGTACGGGACACGACTGATCTGGTTGCGCAGCGTCGGGTGGGTCAACCGCTCGTCGACGGCGGTGGCGGTGGGGGCAGCCATTCGGGTCTCCAGTATCGCCGACCACGACCCCCACGCACCGTCATCGCCCTGTCATCGGCGGCGGTCGGCCGCCTCACCTGCGACGGGTCGGACAGATTTCGTATCGCCACTGCAGTCGCCGCCTCTGTGCTGGCGATGAACACGAGGGAGGACACAGAATGAGCACACACCGATCCCCGCGGCGGGCCGCGCTGGCCGGCATGACGGCGCTGGCCCTGCTGGCGCCGGCGTGCGGCGACGACGAGCAGAGCGCCGGTACGGCAACGGCTGCGCCCGGTGACACGACCCCGAGCGACACGACCCCGGGCCAAACGACCCCGAGCGACACGACTCCAGGCCAGACGACTCCAGGCCAGACGACAGCAAGCGACACGACCCCGAGCGAGCCCGCTCCAACCGAGGTCACCAGCTCGACGTCGTGCTTCGGGATCACGATGGCCGACATCCTCGCCACCATCGGCGACGGCGTCGCCACCCGCTACGAAACAGAGCTCGCCTCGCCGGGCGACTCATCCGACTCGTCGTCGTGCTTCACCGAGCTCGACCTGCCGGCCACTTCGTCGTTCGGCGAGGCGATGTCGATCTCGTTCCGCGTGGAGGTGTTCGATCCGCAGCGCCACACGTTGAACGGTGTCCCTGCGGACTACGCCACGCTGCGTGCCAACAACGTCGAGTGCTGCGCCGTGGTGGACGTGAGCGACCTCGGTGACGAGGCGTTCAGCTGGACGAACGCCGATGTGGGCTACCGGCACGACACGGCAGTGCTGTTCCGGCAGGGCGAACTGGTCGGCGCCGTCTACTTCCGGGTCTCCACCTACAGCGGCAGCGACCACGCGAACTGGGCGACCTCGTTGCCCACGGTGCAGGAGTGGGCGCTCGCTCTGGCCGGCCTCGTCGCGGCCGACGGCTTGGACCGCAGCGAGCTTCCCCCTGCCGCGGCTCCCCTGCCGGCGCCGACGACTGCCGCTCCCTGAAAACGAAACGAGCCACGCCCGGCGATTCACTCGCGGGGCGTGGCTCGTGCGCGTACCGAACTGCAGCCGTCGCTACAGCTGCAGCGACTTGACCTCGAGGAACTCCTCCAGGCCGAAGGTGCCGGCCTCGCGACCGAGGCCGCTCTGCTTGTAGCCGCCGAACGGGGCCATCACGTTGAAGGCACCACCGTTCACCTCCACCTGGCCGGCGCGGATCTTGCGGGCCACTGCCTTAGCATGGTCGGCCTCGCCCCACACACCACCGGCGAGGCCGTAGATGGTGTCGTTGGCGATCTCGATGGCTTCCTCCTCCGTGTCGTAGGGGATGATCGACAGCACCGGGCCGAAGATCTCCTCGTTGGCGATGGTCATCGTGCGCGTGACGTTGCTGAACACCGTGGGTGCGACGTAGTAGCCCTGCTCGAGGCCCTCCGGGCTTGCCGGGCCGCCGGTGAGCAGCGTCGCGCCCTCGTCGATGCCCTTCTGGATGAAGCCCCGCACGCGCTCGCGCTGAGCGGCAGAGACGAGCGGCCCGATGCGGCTGCTCGAGTCGAACGGGTTGCCGGGGGTGAACGCGGCAGCGGTGGCCGCGGCGATGCCCTCGACCTCCGCGAGGCGGTCGCGGGGCACGAGCATGCGGGTGAGCGCGGTGCAGGTCTGGCCGCTGTTGAGGAAGCACTTGCCCACGCCGTCGGCGACGGCCTTGGCGAAGTCGGCGTCGGCGAGGATGACGTTGGCGCTCTTGCCACCGAGCTCGAGCGACACCTTCTTCACGGTCTGGCTGGCGACCTCGGCCACGCGCTTGCCGGCGCGCGTGCTGCCGGTGAAGCTGACCATGTCGACGTCGGGGTGCGCCGAGATGGCCTCACCGACGACCGGACCGATGCCGGTGACCAGGTTGAACACGCCGGCGGGCAGGCCGGCCTCGGCGATGACCTCGGCAAGGATGAACGCGTTGATCGGTGCGACTTCCGACGGCTTGAGCACGACCGTGTTGCCCGCAGCCATGGCCGGGGCGACCTTCAGCGCGATCTGGTGCAGCGGGTAGTTCCAGGGCGTGATGCAGCCGACGACCCCGATGGCCTCGCGAACGACCAGCGAGTTGCCCACCTGCTTCTCGAACTCGTAGCTGCCCAGCAACTGCGCGGCGATGGCGAAGTTGGCCTTGGGCAACCCGGCCTGGATGAGGTTGCTGAGGAAGAGCGGCATGCCCACTTCCTTGGCGATGGTGGAGGCGATCTCGTCGGTGCGGGCTTCGAGGCCGGCGTGGATCTTCATCAGGTAGGCCGCGCGCTCTTCCTTGGGCAGCGCGCTCCATGCCGGGAAAGCGGCCTTGGCCGCGGCGACGGCTGCATCGACGTCGGCAGCAGTGCCTTCGGGGATGGTGGCGATCACTTCTTCGGTGGCCGAATCGGTGACCGACAGGGTGTCGGTGCCGGAAGATGGCACCCACTGGCCGTTGATGTAGAGCTTCTCGTATGCAGTCATGGTGCGACTGTAGGCACCAGTACCCGCTGAGCTACAACGCAGGTCGCAGGCCGAGGTTGCGGAAGATCTCGCGCGTGGCCCAGCTGCGGTTGAGCGCGTAGAAGTGCAGCCCCGGCGCGCCTTCGTCGATCAGCCGCGCGCAGAGCTCGGTGGCGAGATCGACGCCGATGCGTTCGGCCGCGTCGAGGTTGTCGCCGGCCTTCTCCATCGCCTCGATCACCCAACCGGGCACCTCGGCGCCGCTCATGTGCGCCATGCGCGTGATCTGCCCCAGGTTGCTGATCGGCATGATGCCCGGCAGGACCGGTTTGGTGACGCCGAGCGACGCGAGCTCGTCGATCATCACCAGGTAGTGCTCGATGTCGAAGAAGAACTGGGTGATCGCGAAGTCGGCGGCGGCCAGCTTGTTGGCCAGGTGCTGGCGGTCGGTGCCACGATCGGGTGAGCGTGGGTGCAGCTCGGGATGAGCCGCGACACCGACGGAGAACCCACCGAACTCGCGCACGTCGTCGACCAGCTCCATGCTGAAGAGGTAGTCGCTCTCCGTCTCGCCGTCGGCAGGCAGATCGCCGCCGAGGGCGAGGATGTTCTCCACCCCTTCGGCGCGGTAGTCGGTGAGGATGGCGCGGATGTCGTCGCGTGTGTGGCCGGCGCAGGTGAGGTGAGCCATCGGCGAGATGGAGGTCTGCCGCCGCACCCAGCTGACGAGGTCGGCGGTGCGCGTGCGAGTGCTGCCACCGGCGCCGTACGTGACGCTCACGAAGTCGGGCGCGAGGTGCTCGAGCTCGGAGATGGTGCGGCCGAGGCTGAGCCACCCGGCTTCGTGCTTGGGAGGGAAGAACTCGACCGAGTAGGTGGGCCCGGCCGCGAGGAGGTCGGAGATGCGAGCCACTGCGCACAGCCTTGCTCATGTGCGCACGTCTCGCATGGCACGCTGTACGAAATCTCAAGGGGGTGCGCGATGGCAGAGCAGGCAGCGGGCTGGTACAACGATCCGTACGGACGGTTTCAGCAACGGCACTGGGATGGCACCGCCTGGACGGAGCACGTGGCCACCAACGGCGTGCAGCAGGTCGATCCCATGGGGGCCAGCACGGTCGTGCCCTTCGCCACGCCGGCCAGCGCGTTCCGGTCGCCGGCGGGCGACGCTCGCACCGCGCACGGTTTCGCCACCTCGGCAGACCTCAGCGACCCGAATGCGCAGGCACCCCTGCCGCAACCACCTGCCGAGGGCAATCTCGTCACACGCTTCCTCGACGGCATGGGCGACGACGCCCGCCTCCGCCCTCGGCCGAGCCTGCGCACCGCACTGGCCGGCATCGGCGGAGTGATGGTGGCG
>JACDJA010000252.1_pt1 | contig 68940 bp, 56 predicted proteins | sample 7449241 | NCBI WGS metagenome assembly JACDJA01 (sample SAMN14253289, study PRJNA609438) | sludge metagenome | isolation source: initial anaerobic sludge | collected 2018-12-20 | reverse complement strand
AATGCAACCGCTCCCGCCTTGCCGGGGTTGAAGCAGAGGCATCAGCAGGTGAAAAGCCGAGAATCAAACCGCCGTGAAGCTGCCGCTTCACACTGTCCTGCCGTCAGGGGTTGACGGAGGAGTCCATACACGCATAGTTAGGTGTGAACACCGAGCTCATGGGCCTACCCCAACAATTGCGGCCACGGCTGAGAAGCAGACCAGACCGAGTGTCGGGATGAGGGGTGCCACGGCAGCCAGCACATTGAGCCTCACACCTCGCGCTAGCGCAACCAATACTAGCCCAGCGACGACGGCGAAGCCCCAGAAAAGCCAAGCCGTGAGCGCGGCGACGCCATTGAACTCGATGCCACGCATTTCGGCTGGGCCAGAGAAAGCGAAGGCAGCACCTAATACCAGGGAAAGAGGCACTAGGCACCAGAGTAGGAGCGCGGCGACTACAAGCGCCCGTTGTCTTGGCGTTCGGATGTGTCTGCGATGAAGTAAGGCAAACAAACCTAGAGGGACTGCCGAAGCAACTAGCGCCTGAAGCACAGGACCCCAGATGGCGCCGAGGATCGCGCTCAGGTTTTCGACAAGGCCCACATTCACACCTAACTACTATTCGACCCCATGCGTCAGCCTAACTCTGCAGCCTAATCCCGCCGTTTACGGACGGCGCAAAGCAAAAGTCTTGGCCGAAACAAGGGGTTGTTCTGATCTTGCAGCCTATCCAGTCAGCCTGATCTTGGGGCGTTTCTTGGCAGGTTGGAGGCTGGGCTATGGATGGATGGTCACACGGCGGGAAGGACATCGCAAGACTGGCGGCGTCAGGTGCGCGACAGGGGCCGCGTCTGCTGGACGAGGTGCGCGGCAGGCTCCGCCGGCTCGGGTTGGCGCGACGTAGCGAGGAGGCGTACGTCGGCGGGATTCGACGCTTCATTCTCGCCAATGGCAGGCGGCATCCGCGACGGGGCGACCTGCGGCGATGCCCCCAACTGCCGCCGTTCCAAAGCCCGTCGCCCGCGTAGGGGCGACCTACGACTATGCTCACGACTTGGGTCACCCGCGCAGGGGCGACCTGCGACTGTGCTCCCGACTTGGGTCACACGCGCAGGGGCGGCCTGCGGCGATGCTCCCAGCCTGAGCCGGATTATCTGAAGAAAGGTCTGAACAAGTTTCTGCCGTCGTGCCTCGCCGAATTGCTGTTTCTGATAGACGAAGGTCTGCCTACTCCGTTTCCTGGCAGCAGCATGGATCCCGGCCTTCGCGGGGATGGCGGATAACGCTGTGGGCATTGCGGCCTGCGGGGCCATTGATCCACCTTGCCTGACGGCCTGCGAACGCTTCGACGCGGGGTGGTGCGCGCGGGCTAGCTGTCGGGGATGGCAGCGCCGCCGAGCCCGAACTGCAGCAGCGCGGGGTTGCCGGTTTCCTCCGTGTACCAGTAGCCGAGTTTCTCCAGGTCTGCGGCGAAGGCGGTATCGTCGGATTCGATCACTTCGAACCCGCACAGTACGCGGCCATCGGCGGCACCGTGGTTGCGGTAGTGGAACAGGCTGATGTTCCAGCGGCTGCCGAGGGTTTCGAGGAAGTGGCGCAGGGCACCGGGGCGCTCGGGAAACTCGAAGCGGAAGATGCGCTCGCGCGCCAGCGGCGCGGGGCCGCCGACGAGATAGCGTACGTGTTCGTGCGCGACTTCGCTGTCGGTGTAATCGGCTACGGGATATCCGGCACCGCGCAGGGTGTCGGCCAGGGCGGTGCGTTCGGCACCGCCGCCCTTGAGCGCGACGCCCAGATAAATCTGCGCGTTGCTGGAGCCGTGGTAGCGGTAGTTGAATTCGGTGATGGCGCGCTGGCCGATGGCGCGGATCAGGTCGAGGTAGGCACCGCGCCGCTCCGGGATGGTCACGCCGAACAGCGCCTCGTGCTGTTCGCCCACGCCGGCGCGGTCGGAGACGTAGCCGAGGCGATCGAAGTTCATGTTGGCACCGCTCAGCACCGCAGCGAAGGTGCGCCCGGTGCCGGGGTTGTTCGCGCACCAGCGCTTGATGCCGGCGACGGCGAGCGCGCCGGCCGGTTCGACGATGGAGCGGGTGTCTTCGAACACGTCGCGGATCGCCGCGCATACCTGGTCCGAATCGACCGTGATGACTTCGTCGATGCGCCGCCGCAGAAGTTCGAACGGCAGCGCGCCGACCTGCCGCACCGCGCAGCCGTCGACGAAGATGCCGACGTGCTCCAGCGGCACCGGCTCGCCCAGCAGCATGGCGGCCTTGAGGCAGGCGGCGTCATCGGGCTCCACCGCGATCACGCGCACCGAGGGATCGAGCGCCTTGAGGTAGGTGACCATGCCCGCCGCCAATCCGCCGCCGCCGACGGGAATGAACACCGCGTCGAGCCTGCCCGGATGCTGGGCCATCAGCTCCATCGCCACCGTGCCCTGCCCCGCGATCACGTCGGGGTCGTCGTAGGGATGGATCAGGATGCGGCCTTCGGCTTTTGCCAGCGCCATGCCGTGCGCCGCGGCATCGTCGTAGGAATCGCCGTGCAGCACCGCGCGCGCGCCCAGCGCTTCGACCGTGTCGGACTTGATGCGCGGCGTGGTGGCCGGCATCACGATCACCGCGTCGATGCCGAGTTTGCGCGCGCCCAGCGCCACGCCCTGCGCATGGTTGCCGGCGGACACCGCCAGCACGCCGCGCGCGCGTTCCTCGGGCGTGAGCCGCGCCAGGCGGGTGTAGGCACCGCGCAGCTTGAAGGAGAACACCGGCTGTTCGTCCTCGCGCTTGAGCAGCACGGTGTTGTTGAGGCGCGCGGAAAGGCGGCGCGCGAGGTCGAGCGGCGTGCGCTCGGCCACGTCGTAGACCGGCGCGGTGAGGATGGCGCGCAGCCAGGCGGTGTCGTCGTCGGAAGCGGGGTGCGGACGGTTCATGGGGTGGTGCTCATGCAGCTTCGCGCACGCGTGCTGCGACGTATTCGCCGGCCTGCGAGGTGGATACCGCGCCTTCGGCGGTGAGGTCGCGCGTGAGCACGCCGGCATCGAGCGCCTGCGACACCGCGCTTTCCACCGCGCGCGCTTCGGCGTCCAGTCCGAGCGAATGGCGCAGCAGCAGCGCGACCGAGAGCAGCGTGGCGTAGGGATTGGCGATGCCCTGGCCGGCGATGTCCGGGGCCGAGCCGTGGATCGGTTCGTACAGTCCCGCCCTGCCATCGCCGATCGAGGCGCTGGGCAAGAGGCCCATGGAACCGGCCAGCACCGAGGCTTCGTCGGTGAGGATGTCGCCGAACAGGTTTTCGGTGAGGATCACGTCGAAGCTGGCGGGGCGGTGCAGCAGGTGCATGGTCATCGCATCGACCAGCACATGCTCGAATTCGATGTCCGGGAACTCGTCGCCGAGCACGCGCGTGACCACGCTGCGCCACAGGCGCGAGGTTTCCAGCACGTTGGCCTTGTCCACGTGGGTGATCTTCCTGCGGCGGCCGCGCGCGAGCTGCGCGGCGCGCCGGGTGACGCGCTCGATTTCCTCCACCGAATAGCGCGCCACGTCGAAGGCCACGCGGCCGTTGTCCTCGCGGCCCTTTTCGCCGAAGTAGGCCCCGCCGGTCAGCTCGCGCACGAACAGGAGATCCACGCCTTCCAGCAGTTCGCCCTTGATCGGCGCGTGCTTTGCCGCCGCCGGATGCGGCGCGACCGGACGCAGGTTGGCATAGACGCCGAGGGTGGCGCGCAGCTTCAAGAGGCCCTGTTCGGGGCGCACGGGTGCGTTGGGATCGGACCACTTCGGCCCGCCGACCGCGCCCAGCAGCACCGCGTCGGCGCGCTCGCAGGCAGCGACGGTTGCCGGCGGCAGCGGGTCGCCGGTTTCATCGATGGCGATGCCGCCGATCAGGCCTTCTTCAAGAGTGAACTCGTGGCCGAAGCGGCTGGCGACGGCGTCGAGGAGGGTGCGGGCCTGGGCGATGACTTCGGGGCCGATGCCGTCGCCGGGGAGGAGGGTGAGGGTGGCGTTCATGGGGTTGGATTTTGGTTCGATAGGTTAAAGAGCTTTCGGACATCCCTTCGGACTGCCCGAGTTCCTTTCTCTTTGCTTGCCCAAAGAGAAGTAACCAAGAGAAACGGCACCCGGACGCGCTGGAGGGCGTTGGGCTGAACAAACTCGGCGTTCCGCGACTGAACGTTGTGGCAGGAGGCGGTCTACCCCTGACGTTTGTCGCACTCGCCAGTCGCGGAACCAAACGGGTGGGCATACATGGTGCTTCCGCGCGGAATGCCCGTTATCGCGCCGAGCAACGCAGCCGACTTCGGGGGAAAGGCGCGACTGTTCGAGGCCACGGATGGCCGAGTTCGCGCCGGCCCGAAGTCGGCGAGTAGCGCAGGGCACCGACGCCGCGTAGCGGTGGCGGCGCGATACCCGGGGGTCCTTCTCTTTGGTTCCTTTCTCTTGGACAAGCAAGAGAAAGGAACTCGGGCAGTCCGAAGGGATGTCCGAAAGCCTTTGCTCTCTTCGAAACCACCGCGACCACAAGAAGCCCCCCTCACCCCAACCCTCTCCCCCAAGCGGGCTTGGGGGAGAGGGGGCAGTGGGTCGTGTGGGAGCGGGCTTGCCCGCGAAGGAATCTTGCCGTGTCGCAAGGCGTATCGCGGCCAAGGCCGCTCCTACAAAGGCAGGTACCGAGGAGGAAGGCATCAGGCCGCCCGCGACTTCTCGAAGGCGGCGATCGCGTCGGCCTGCATCAGCAGGTAGCCCATCTGGTCCACGCCCTTGAGCAGGCACTCGCGGGCAAAGGCTTCGATTTCGAAGGCGATGGTGGAGCCATCGGGCAGCTCGATGCGCAGGGCCTCCAGATCGACAACGATCTTGCGGCCTTCGAAGCCGGCGATGCGCTGCCAGTCGGCGTCGGAAACGACGATGGGCAGCACGCCGTTCTTCAGCGCGTTGTTGCGGAAGATGTCGGCGATGCGGGTGGAGATCACCGCGCGGATGCCGTAGTCGTGCAGGGCCCAGGGCGCGTGTTCGCGCGAGGAGCCGCAGCCGAAGTTGCGGCCGGCGGCGAGGATGCCGGCACCGCGCAGTTCGGGGCGATGCAGCGGGAAATCCGGGCGCTCGTTGCCTTGGGCATCGAAGCGCCAGTCGGCGAAGCAGCCCTGGCCGATGCCGGCGCGCTGCGTGGTGGTGAGAAAGCGCGCCGGGATGATCTGGTCGGTGTCGATGTTTTCCTGCGGCAGCACGGCAACCACGGATTCGAAGCGGGTGAAGGGTTCCATCAGGCGGCCTCCTCGACAAGCGGCGGGTACTGGCGCGGATCGGCGATGACGCCGGCGACGGCGCAGGCGGCGGCGGTGGCGGGGCTCGCCAGCACGGTGCGCGCGCCCTTGCCCTGGCGGCCCTCGAAGTTGCGATTGGAGGTGGAGACGCAGAGTTCGCCTGCGCCGACCTCGTCGCCGTTCATCGCCAGACACATCGAGCAGCCTGGCTCGCGCCACTGCGCGCCAGCGGCGAGGATGACCGTGTGGATGCCTTCGGCCTCGGCCTGGCGCTTGACCGCTTCGGAGCCGGGCACCACCAGCATGCGCACGTGGCTGGCGACCTTGCGACCGCGCAGCACGCCGGCGACGGCGCGCAGGTCTTCGATGCGGCCGTTGGTGCAGGAGCCCACGAACACCACGTCCACCTTGCGCCCGAGCAGCGGCGCGTCGCCGTCGAATCCCATGTAGGACAGGCTGCGCGCGGCGGCGGCGGTGCGCTGCGCGGGAACGTGCTGGTCCACCGCGATCACCTGGCCGGGATTGGTGCCCCAGGTGACGGTGGGGCGCACGTCGGCGGCGTCGATCACGACCTCGCGGTCATAGCGTGCGTCGGGATCGCTGACGAGCTGCTTCCAGCACGCCACCGCGGCGTCGAAATCGGCGCCCTGCGGCGCGTTCGGGCGGCCGCGCAGGTAGGCGAAGGCAACCTCGTCGGGCGCGATCAGGCCGGCGCGCGCGCCGGCTTCGATGCTCATGTTGCACACCGTCATGCGCCCTTCCATCGAGAGCGCACGGATTGCCTCGCCGCGATACTCGATGACGTGGCCGGTGCCGCCGTCCATGCCCAGCACGCCGATGATGTGCAGGATCAGATCCTTGGCCGTGGCCTCCGGCGGCAAGGTGCCGTTGACCGTGACCGCGAGGGTTTTCGGGCGGCGCTGCAGCAGGCATTGGGTCGCCAGCACGTGGCCCACTTCCGTGGTGCCGATGCCGAACGCGAGCGCGCCGAACGCGCCGTGGGTGGCGGTGTGCGAGTCGCCGCAGACAATCGTCATGCCCGGCTGGGTCGCGCCCAGCTCCGGCCCCATCACGTGCACGATGCCGCGCTGGCCCGAGTCGAAACCGTGCAGGGTGATGCCGAACTCGCGGCAGTTGGCCAGCATGGTGTCGACCTGGTTCCTCGTGGCCGCGTCCTTGTACGGCAGCGTGCCGTCCGGATTGGCCGGCAGGGTGGGCGTCGAATGATCGAGCGTGGCCAGGGTGCGCTCCGGGCGGCGCACCGCGAGCCCGCGCGCGCGCAGCTCATCGAAGGCCTGCGGCGTGGTGACCTCATGGACCAGGTGCAGGTCCACGTAGAGCACCGCCGGCGCGTCGTCGGATTCCGGGCGCACGCAGTGCGCGTCCCAGATTTTGTCGATGATGGTTTTCATGGGGCGATGGGATTGGAGATTCGGGATTCGGGATTTGAGCGGTGGCTGCGTGCTCCCTCTCCTCCGATCCCATCGGGGGAGAGGGTTGGGGTGAGGGGGTGCTTCCGGTCCGGAAAAGCCGAAGCACTCGCGCCTGTGGCGCTCGCCCCCTCACCCTGGCCCTCTCCCCCGCGAGCGGGGGCGAGGGAACCCAGAATCACGCCGCCTCACGCTCCGCGATCAAGGCGCGCCGCCGCTCGAAGCGGTTGACCACTTCCAGATAGGCCAGGGCGCTGGCTTCGAGCACGTCGGTGGAGACGGCGCGGCCGTGGTAGTCGCGGCCGTCGGCGTGGACGGTGACGCGCGCCTCGCCCTGGGCGTCCTCGCCCACGGACAGCGAGCGCACCTGGTAGTCCTTGAGCCCGTAGTGGAAGCCGGTGGCGAATTCGATGGCCGAGAACATCGCATGCACCGGCCCATCGCCGAGCGCAGCCTGGCGCAGCTTGCGGCCATCGGCGTGCTCCAGCTCGATCAGCGCCTCGGGATTGCTACCCTGCCCGATGCGGCCGGCGATCTGCAGGCGCGTGAGGCACCACGGGCCCGTCTCTTCGCCGCTGGAACCCAGCGCGATGGCTTCCAGATCCGCGTCGAACACTTCTTTCTTGCGGTCCGCCAGTGCCTTGAACGCGGCGAAGGCGCGGTTCAGCGCCCCCTCGTCCAGGCTATGGCCCAGCGCCTTGAAGCGGTCGGCCAGCGCGGCGCGACCCGAGTGCTTGCCCAGCACCAGCGAGGACCGCGGCACGCCGACGTCTTCGGGCGACATGATTTCGTAGGTGGCGCGGTTGCGCAGCATGCCATGCTGGTGGATGCCCGATTCGTGCGCGAAGGCGTTCTCGCCCACGATCGCCTTGTTGCGTGCGATCTGGCTTCCGGTGAGCGAAACGAGCTGGCGCGAAACCGCGTACAGGCGCGGCGTGTTGATGCGTGTTTCCAGACCGTAATACGGCTTGCGGGTGCGCAGCGCCATCACGATCTCTTCCATCGCGGCATTGCCGGCGCGTTCGCCGATGCCGTTGATGGTGCATTCGACCTGGCGCGCGCCGTTTTCCACCGCGGCCAGCGAGTTGGCCACCGCCAGGCCGAGATCGTCGTGGCAGTGCGAGGAGAAGATGACCTTCTCCGCGCCGCGCACATTCTTGATGAGCCAGGCGAACAGCTCGCCGTACTCTGCCGGGACCGCGTAGCCCACGGTGTCGGGGATGTTGAGCGTGGTGGCACCGGCCTCGATGGCGACCTCCAGCGCGCGGGCAAGGAATTCGCGCTCCGAACGCGAACCGTCCTCGGCGGAGAATTCCACGTCCGCGCAGAGCGAACGCGCCAGCGCGACGTGGGTGGCGATGGAATCGAGCACCTGTTCGCGGCTCATGCGCAGCTTGTGCTCCATGTGCAGGTCCGAGGTGGCGATGAAGACATGGATGCGTGACTTTTCCGCCGGCTCCACCGCCGCCGCCGCGCGCTCGATGTCCTCGCGCTGGCAGCGCGCCAGTGCGGCCACGGTGCTGCCTCTGACCAGCTTGGCGATGGACTTCACCGCGTTGAAGTCATCCGGACTGGCCGCCGCGAAGCCGGCCTCGATGATGTCCACCCCGAGGTCCGCGAGCTGCTGCGCAAGGAGAAGTTTCTGAGGCGTGGTCATGGAGCAGCCGGGCGACTGCTCGCCGTCGCGCAGGGTGGTATCGAAGATGCGTACGTGATCGCTCATGGCGTGCCTCGTTGCGGTGGTGCAGGGGGTGGTGCGGGTGTGTGCAGGATCGGCCTTGGTCGCGATGGGGCCTTCGGGAATCGATGACGCTTTGCGAAATCCTGGCGTCTTTATCGCGAGCAAGCTCGCGATGGGGTTGCGGCAATATCCGATCGCGGCCAAGGGCGCTCCTGCCGGGTTGCGCTCAGGCGCTGGCTTTCCTGGCCGACGCCGAATCCTTCAGCCAGCTCATCGAAGCGCGCAGCCGGCGGCCCACTTCCTCGATCGGGTGATCGAGATCCTTCTGCTTGAGGGCCTGGTAGTTGCCGCGGCCGGCCTTGTGCTCGGCGATCCACTCGCGTGCGAAGGTGCCGTCCTGGATTTCCTTGAGCACCTGGCGCATCTGCGTGCGCGCGTGTTCGTCCACCACGCGCGGGCCGCGGGTGAGATCGCCGTATTGCGCCGTCTCGGAAATGAACTGGTGCATGCGCGCCAGGCCGCCTTCGTTGAGCAGGTCGACGATGAGCTTCAGCTCGTGCAGCACCTCGTAATAGGCGATCTCGGGCTGGTAGCCGGCTTCCACCAGGGTCTCGAAACCCATCACCACCAGCTCGGTCGCGCCGCCGCACAGCACGGCCTGCTCGCCGAACAGGTCGGTCTCGGTTTCCTCGGCGAAGTTGGTCTCGATCACGCCGCCGCGGGTACCGCCGATGCCGTCGGCGTAGGCCAGCGCCAGCTCCCTGGCCTTGCCGGTGGCGTCCTGGTACACGGCGAACAGCGAGGGCACGCCGCGGCCTTCCTCGTACTGGCTGCGCACCAGCGCGCCGGGGCCCTTGGGCGCGACCAGGATCACGTCGAGATCCTTGCGCGGGGTGATGGCACCGAAATGCACGTTGAAGCCGTGCGCGAACAGCAGCGCCGCGCCCGGTTTGGCGAGCGGCGCAACGATCTGTTCATACAGTTCGGCCTGCACCATGTCGGGCGTCAGCAGCGCGATCAGGTCGGCCTTCGGAATCGCGTTTTCCGGCGTATCCACCGCCAGACCATCCTCCTGCGCCTGCTTGAAACTGGCACCATCGGGGCGTGCGGCCACCAGCACGTTGAACCCCGAATCACGCAGGTTGCGCGCATGCGCCCTGCCCTGGCTGCCGTAGCCGTAGATGACGGTGAGCTTGTCGCGCAGCGCGGCGGGATTGGCGTCGGCGGTGGTGTAGGTTTTCATGTTTGCTCCGGGATTGGGGATTCGGGATTGGGGATTGGTTGAGAAGCGGGGATTGGGGATTGGGGATTGGGTGGGAATTGCGCGGCGTGCTTTTCGCCTTTGCGAATCCCCAATCCCGAATCACGAATCCCGTTTCACTGGGAACGCCGTCACGGCACCCTCCGAAGCCGGGGAAACGAGGGCGGCGAACTTGGCCAGCGCGCCGGATTCTTCGACCCGGTGCGGCTGCCAGGACACCGGGCGGGCATCGAGGTCGGCGTCGGTGGAGATGGTGCGGGCATCCACATCGATCACGATGCGGTCGCCGTCGACGAGCCTGCCGATGGGACCGCCGAGCGCGGCTTCCGGGCAGATGTGGCCGACCATGAAGCCGTAGGTCGCGCCGGAGAACCGCCCGTCGGTGATGAGCGCGACTTCGCCGCCCAGGCCCTGGCCGATCAGTGCGGCGGTGACGGCCAGCATCTCGCGCATGCCGGGGCCGCCGACCGGGCCTTCGCCGCGGATCACGACCACGTCGCCGGCGACGATCCGGCGGTGCTGCACGGCCCGGAAGGCGGCGTCTTCGCCGTCGAACACGCGCGCCGTGCCTTCGAAGCGCAGCGCCTCGTGTCCGGCGAGCTTCACCACGCAGCCGTCGGGCGCGATATTGCCGTAGACGATGCCGTAGCCGCCGCGCGCCTTGACCGGCTTCTCGATGGTCAGCAACACCTCCTGGCCCGGGGTTTCCTGCGCGCTGGAAAATTCCTCGAACAGGCTCTTGCCGCTGACCGTGGGCTGGTCGGTGATGAGGCCCGCTTTCATCAAACGCTGGCCCAGCAGGCGCGAGCCGCCGGCGGCGTGCATGTCCGGGGCCATGAAGCGGCCACCGGGTTTCAGATCGGCGATGACCGGGGTGCGGCGGGAGATTTCGTCGAAGGCGTCCAGATCAAAGTGGAAGCCCGCCTCGCGCGCGATCGCCAGCATGTGCAGCACGGTGTTGGTGGAACCGGCGGTCGCGTTGGCCGCCACGGTGGCGTTGCGCACCGATTCGGGGGTGACGAAGCTGCGCGCGGAAATGCCCTCGCGCACCAGCTCCATCACCCGCAGGCCGCAGGCGTGGGCGGCGGCGTGCTTGGCCGGATCAGGCGCGGGGATGTCGTTGAAGCCCACCGGCGCGAGCCCCAGGAAGGTGGTCGCCAGCGCCATGGTGTTGGCGGTGAACTGGCCGCCGCAGGCACCGGCGCCGGGGCAAGCCTCGCCTTCGATTTCCTCCAGCTCCCTGTCGTCGATGGTGCCGGCCGCGTGCGCGCCGACCGCCTCGAACACGTCCTGGATGGTGATCGCCTGGTCCTTGTGGCAGCCGGGCATGATGCTGCCGCCGTAAAGCATCAGGCCGGGAAGATCGAGGCGCGCCAGCGCCATCGCCGCGGCCGGAATGGTCTTGTCGCAGCCGCACAGCACCACCACGCCGTCCAGGCAGTGGCCGCGCACCGCCAGCTCGATGGAATCGGCAATGACCTCGCGCGAAGGCAGGGACGCGCACATGCCCGGACTGCCCATCGCGATGCCGTCGGTGACGGCAATGGTGTTGAACTCGAACGGGGTGCCGCCGGCTTCGATCACCCCGCGCTTCACGTCCTGCGCCAGGTCGCGCAGGTTGAGGTTGCAAGGCGACACGTCCGTCCAAGTGTGCACCACCGCGATCAGCGGCTTTCTGATGTCCTCGCCGCTCAATCCGGTGGCGCGCAGCATGGCGCGCGCGGCGGCGTGGTCGGGTCCGGTCTTGATGGCGTCGCTGTGCATGGCGGGTTCCGTTGCTTTTCGTCAGGCCCAGAAACAGAAAACCCCGCATCCGGCGGCCGGTGCGGGGTTTCGGTGTCTTGGGAGGTTCTGCTTCGTCAGGCCCAAGCCGCCGTTCCGCACGGGTATCGGCTAATGAGTCCAAGACCAAGAAGGAGCGCACCGTGGGCGGGCTGCGGCTTCCGGGACGACTCGCGTTGGGGCTGGCTGGAAGACATGGCCCGATGCTGTACCGCAACATCCGGCCTTGTCAAGCGCCGAACGAAAAATCAAGCTGCAGTGCAGCGAAAACCGCGCACCGATGCGCAAAACCGCACGACGATGCCGGTTCGGCCTCACGCCGGGGAACGGGTGGAGGCGAAAAAGTGAACCGGGGTTCAGAGCGAGGACGGCGGACAGGCCGGCTACAATGCACGTTCCCGGCGGCGGCTTTCGGGGCTGGACACGAACTCGGCGCGCCGCAGCCCGCCGACCGGGTGCATCGGACCCGGGCCGGCTGCCGCAATCGATTCCATGCCGCGCTGCCGGAAAGCCCACTGGCCGATGCCGTGCAATCGGCTTCACGAGGATGACACCATGACCCAACCACGCTCCGCCGGCGCTGCCTTCCGCGCCGCCCTTGCCGCCGAATCGCCGCTGCAGGTGATCGGTGCCATCAACGCCAACCACGCCCTGCTGGCGAGGCGCGCCGGCTTCAAGGCGATCTATCTCTCCGGCGGCGGCGTGGCCGCAGGCTCGCTGGGCCTGCCGGACCTGGGCATCAACACGCTGGAAGACGTGCTGATCGACGTGCGCCGCATCACCGACGTGTGCGACCTGCCGCTGCTGGTGGACATCGACACCGGCTTCGGCCCCAGCGCCTTCAACATCGCGCGCACGGTCAAGAGCCTGATCAAGGCCGGTGCCGCCGCCTGCCACATCGAGGACCAGGTCGGGGCCAAGCGCTGTGGCCATCGGCCCGGCAAGGAAATCGTCCCGCAGGGTGAAATGGCCGATCGCGTGAAGGCCGCGGCCGATGCCAGGACCGACCCGGATTTCTTCCTGATCGCGCGCACCGATGCGATCCAGGTCGACGGCGTGGACGCCGCGATCGAGCGCGCCATCGCCTGCGTCGAGGCCGGTGCCGACGGCATCTTCGCCGAGGCGGCGTACGACCTTGCCACCTATCGCCGCTTCGTCGATGCGGTGAAGGTGCCGGTGCTGGCCAACATCACCGAGTTCGGTGCCACCCCGCTGTTCTCGCGTGACGAACTGGCGTCGGCGGGCGTGGCGATCCAGCTGTTCCCGCTGTCGGCCTTCCGCGCCATGAACAAGGCCGCGGAAAACGTCTACACCGCGGTCCGCCGCGACGGCCACCAGAGGGCCGTGCTCGACACCATGCAGACCCGCGAGGAGCTGTACGACCGCATCGGCTACCACGCCTTCGAGCAGCAGCTCGATGCGCTGTTCGCGGCGAAGAAATGATCCCGCAGGTCGGGGCCACGTCCCCGACGTGCCGGGTTGAATCCGATCAGAAGCCGTCGGGGATGCAACCCCGACCCACCTTGGAGAAACCCCATGAGCGAATCCACCACCGTCCCCGGCTTCAAGCCCAAGAAATCCGTCGCCCTGTCCGGCACCGCCGCCGGCAACACCGCGCTGTGCACCGTGGGCCGCTCCGGCAACGACCTGCACTACCGCGGCTATGACATCCTCGACCTGGCGCAGACCTGCGAATTCGAGGAAATCGCGCACCTGCTGGTGCACGGCAAGCTGCCCAACCGCGCCGAACTGGCCGCCTACAAGGCCAAGCTGCGCGCGCTGCGCGGCATCCCTGCCGCGGTGAAGTCGGCGCTGGAAGAGCTGCCGCCCTCGGCGCACCCGATGGACGTGATGCGCACCGGCGTCTCGGTGCTCGGCTGCGTGCTGCCGGAGAAGGACGACCACAACCATCCCGGCGCGCGCGACATCGCCGACAAGCTGATGGCCAGTTTCGGCTCGATGCTGCTGTACTGGTACCACTACAGCCACAACGGCCGGATCATCGACGTGGAGACCGACGACGACTCCATCGGCGGCCACTTCCTGCACCTTTTGCACGGTGAGAAGCCGCGCGACTCCTGGGTGCGCGCCATGCACACCTCGCTGATCCTCTACGCCGAGCACGAGTTCAACGCCAGCACCTTCACCTGCCGCGTCATCGCCGGCACCGGAAGCGACATGCATTCGTGCATCACCGGCGGCATCGGCGCGCTGCGCGGGCCCAAGCACGGCGGTGCCAACGAGGTCGCCTTCGAGATCCAGAAGCGCTACGAGAATCCGGATGACGCCGAGGCCGACATCCGCGCCCGCGTGGAGAAGAAGGAAGTCATCATCGGCTTCGGGCATCCGGTCTATACCGTTTCCGATCCGCGCAACAAGGTCATCAAGGAGGTCGCGCGCGAGCTTTCCGCCGAGCAGGACAACATGAAGATGTACGACATCGCCGAGCGGCTGGAATCGGTGATGTGGGACATCAAGAAGATGTTCCCCAACCTCGACTGGTTCAGCGCGGTGAGCTACCACATGATGGGCGTGCCCACGGCGATGTTCACCCCGCTGTTCGTACTGGCACGCACCGCCGGCTGGAGCGCGCACGTGATCGAGCAGCGCATCGACGGCAAGATCATCCGCCCCAGCGCCAACTACACCGGCCCGGAAGACCTGAAGTTCGTGCCGTTGGCCGAGCGCAAATAACAGCAAGCCTGCTGATGCTGCATGGCTGTACACATTCGTTCTCGCAGCTCGCCAACGAGGTCCTGCCGGATCTGATGGCGAAGCTGCGGGAGCGGATGGCGGTAGCTCCGCTCCTCAGATCACTCTCCGACCCATTCGAAATCATCCCGAATGCGCGCGGCGCTTACGTCTGGATGATCTCTGGCAACCCGATTTACGTCGGTATCACCAACCGGCTTCAACGCAGAATTCGTGACCATGTGGTTGGCGACCCTTCGCGCGCCAATCTTGCAGTTCGCATGGCCGCCAGGACATTGGGCACGTCAACCTCGCGAGTCAAAAAGCACGCTAGTTTCGAATCGGCCTTCAGGGCTGCACGAGAAGTGCTCATGGGCGGCACGGTCGCCTACTTGGAGATCGAGAACTCGATGGTGCTGTACCTGTTCGAGCCCTATTGTGCGATGGAACTGGACACCGCCGATTTCAACCGTTTTGACACCCTGCAAATTCTCTCACCCAGAACCCGCTGAGCCGGGTTGATCGGAAAGACGCAATGAACGTTCAATACCGCAAGCCCCTTCCCGGCACCTCCCTCGACTACTTCGACGCCCGCGCGGCGGTGGACGCGATTCGGCCCGGGGCCTGGGCGGGGCTGCCGTATACGGCGCGGGTGCACGCCGAGAACATCGTGCGCATGGCCGATCCGTCGCATATTCCGGACTATCTGGGCCAGCTGATCGAGCGCCGGCGCGATCTCGATTTCCCGTGGTTCCCCACCCGCGTGGTCACGCACGACATCCTCGGCCTCACCGCGCTGGTGGATCTCGCCGGCCTGCGTGAGGCGATCGCCAGGGAAGGCGGCGATCCGGCACAGGTGAACCCGGTGGTGCCGGTACAGCTCATCGTGGACCACTCGCTGGCGGTGGAAGCGCCGGGTTTCGATCCGGACGCCTTCGCCAAAAACCGCGCCATCGAGGACCGCCGCAACGCCGACCGCTTCCACTTCATCGAGTGGTGCAAGGGCGCGTTCGACAACGTCGACGTGATCCCGGCGGGCAACGGGATCATGCACCAGATCAACCTGGAGAAGATGTCGCCGGTGGTCTACGTGAAGGACGGCGTGGCCTTCCCCGATACCTGCGTGGGCACCGACTCGCACACCCCGCACGTCGATTCGCTGGGCGTGATCGCGGTAGGCGTAGGCGGGCTGGAGGCCGAAAGCGTGATGCTCGGACGCGCTTCGATGATGCGCCTGCCCGACATCGTGGCGGTGGAGCTTGCCGGCCGCCCCGGCCCCGGCATCACCGCGACGGACGTGGTGCTGGCGCTGACCGAGTTCCTGCGCAAGGAGCGCGTGGTCGGTGCCTACCTGGAGTTCCGCGGCCCCGGCGCGGCGGCGTTGACCATCGGCGATCGCGCCACGATTTCCAACATGGCACCCGAGTACGGGGCCACGGCGGCAATGTTCTTCATCGACGACAACACCATCGATTACCTGAAGCTCACCGGCCGCAGCGACGAGCAGGTGGCGCTGGTGGAAACCTATGCGAAGCACTGCGGCTTCTGGGCCGACGCGCTGGCCGAGGCGCAGTACGAGCGCACCCTGCATTTCAATCTTTCCAGCGTCACCCGCACCCTCGCCGGCCCCAGCAATCCGCACCGCCGCCTCCCGGTGAGCGATCTTTCCGAGCGCGGCATCGCGGACGAGTCCAAGCTCGCCGCGGCGCGCCGCGACGAAGCCGAGGGGCTGATCCCGGACGGCGCGGTGATCATCGCCGCCATCACCTCGTGCACCAACACCTCCAACCCGCGCAACGTGATTGCCGCAGGCCTGCTGGCGCGCAACGCCAACGCCCGCGGCCTCAGCCGCAAACCCTGGGTCAAAAGTTCGCTCGCGCCCGGCTCAAAGGCGGTGCAGCTGTACCTGGAGGAATCCGGCCTCCTGCCGGAGTTGGAACAGCTCGGCTTCGGCATCGTGGGCTTCGCCTGCACCACCTGCAACGGCATGAGCGGCGCGCTGGATCCCGTGATCCAGAAGGAAGTGCTGGAGCGCGACCTCTACGTGACCGCCGTGCTGTCGGGCAACCGCAACTTCGACGGGCGCATCCACCCCTACGCCAAGCAAGCCTTCCTCGCCTCGCCGCCGCTGGTGATCGCCTACGCGCTCGCCGGCACGGTGCGCTTCGACATCGAGAAGGACGCGCTGGGCACCGATGCCGACGGCAGGCCCGTCACGCTCAAGGACCTCTGGCCTTCCGATGCGGAGATCGACGCGGTCGTGAAGGCGCACGTGAAGCCCGAGCAGTTCCGCCGCATCTACGAGCCGATGTTCGCGCGCCGTGGCCCGGCCGCCGCGCAGAACCCGCTCTACCCCTGGCGCGAGGCCAGCACCTATGTGCGCTGCCCGCCCTACTGGGAAGGCGCGCTGGCGGGCGAACGCAGCCTCACCGGCATGCGCCCGCTCGCGGTGCTGGGCGACAACATCACCACCGATCACCTCTCGCCGTCCAATGCCATCCTCGCCGCCAGCGCGGCGGGCGAATACCTGGCAAAAATGGGCCTGCCGGAAGAGGACTTCAATTCCTACGCCACCCACCGCGGCGACCACCTCACCGCACAGCGCGCCACCTTCGCCAACCCCAAGCTGGTCAACGAAATGGCCGTGGTGGACGGCGAAGTGAAGCAGGGCTCGCTGGCCCGCGTTGAACCCGGCGGCACGGTGATGCGCATGTGGGAGGCGATCGAAACCTACATGCAGCGCAAGCAGCCGCTGATCATCATCGCCGGGGCCGACTACGGTCAGGGCAGCTCGCGCGACTGGGCCGCCAAGGGCGTGCGCCTGGCCGGCGTGGAAGCCATCGCCGCCGAAGGCTTCGAGCGCATCCACCGCACCAACCTGGTCGGCATGGGCGTGCTGCCGCTGCAGTTCCAACCCGGCACCACCCGCAAGACCCTCGCCATCGACGGCACCGAAACCTATGACGTGCGCGGCGACATCGCGCCCGGCGCAACGCTCACCCTCGTCATCCACCGCAGGCATGGCGAAACCGTGAACGTTCCCGTCACCTGCCGCCTCGACTCGGACGAAGACGTGCACATCTACCGCGCCGGCGGCGTCCTGCAGCGCTTCGCGCAGGATTTCATCGAAGCCAACCGCGGAACGGCGTCGGCCACGTAGAGCCTGCCCCGGACATGATCCGGGGGCCGGTCTGCGACAGCGCGGCTCCGAACGGACCGCGCGGCGTTTTCCGGATCGATGCCACATGGTAGGCGGACGCATCGAAAAGGGCCGGAGGAACGCATCCGCCGGCGCGATCCGGTTTCCCGATCAGCTCTCTGCGTCGACCAGAGAGCCCGTGAACAACGTGCCGAACCAGACATCCGGAGACAAAAGGCACGCCGGGAGCACCGCTTCGGCACCGGATGACCGGCGGGGCGAGGCGCGGGAGTAGAATTGCAGGACTGAACGCGAATAAGGATCAGTCGCAATGAGCAATTTCAACGACAACACCCGGCCGGACTGGGATGAGGTGCTGGTGCGCATCGCCGACTACGTGCGCGACTTCCGGCCCGAATCGGCGCTGGCCTGGACCACGGCGCGGCACATCCTGATCGATTCGCTCGGCTGCGCCTTCGAGGCGCTCGACTACCCGGCCTGCACCAAGCTGCTGGGACCGCTCGTGCCGGGCGCGACGCTGGAGGACGGGGCGCGGGTGCCGGGCACGGCGCACCAGCTCGATCCGGTGAAGGCGGCCTTCGATATCGGCGCGACGATCCGCTGGCTCGACTACAACGACACCTGGCTCGCGGCCGAGTGGGGGCATCCGTCCGACAACCTCGGCGCGATCCTCGCACTGGCCGACTGGCGCAGCCGCAGCGGCGATCCGGTGACGATGCGCGAGGTGCTCGAGTGCGTGATCAAGGCGCATGAAGTCCAGGGCGTGATGGCGCTGAAGAACTCCTTCAACCAGGTCGGCCTCGACCACGTGGCGCTGGTGAAGCTGGCCTCGACCGCGGTGGCCTGCCGGCTGCTGGGGCTGGATCGGGAGCAGTCGCTGGCGGCGCTGTCGCAGGTGTTCGTGGACGGGCAGAGCCTGCGCACCTACCGCCACGCGCCCAATACCGGTTCGCGCAAAAGTTGGGCGGCGGGCGATGCGACCAGCCGCGCGGTGCGGCTGGCGCTGATTTCACAGCGCGGGGAAATGGGCTATCCGGGCGCGCTGACCGCGCCGGCCTGGGGGTTCTACGACGTCTCTTTCCAGGGCCGGGAGTTCCGCTTCGAGCGCGACTTTGGCAGCTATGTGGCCGAGAACGTGCTGTTCAAGATCAGCTATCCGGCCGAGTTCCACGCCCAGAGCGCGGTGGAGGCGGCGATGATCCTGCACCAGAAGCTGAAGGCGACCGGCCGCCGCGTCGAGGACATCGACAAGATCGTGATCCGGACCCAGGCCGCCTGCGTGCGCATCATCGACAAGCAGGGCCCGCTCGACAATCCCGCCGACCGCGACCACTGCATCCAGTACATGGTGGCGGTGCCGCTGATCTTCGGGCGGCTGACCGCGGCCGACTACGAGGATGCCGTCGCCGCCGATCCGCGCATCGACGCGCTGCGCGCGAAGATCCGCTGCGTGGAAGACCCGCAGTTCACCGCCGACTACCACGATCCGGAGAAGCGCTCGATCGCCAACGGACTGTCCGTGAGCTTCACCGACGGCACGGTGATGGACGAGGTGCTGGTCGAATACCCGATCGGCCATCGCCGCCGCCGCGCCGAGGGCATTCCCCTGCTGGAAACCAAGTTCCGACGCAACCTGGCGCGACGCTTTTCGCCGGCGCGACAGGCGCAGATCCTGGCGGTGGCGCTGGATCAGGTGGCGCTGGAGAAGATGCCGGTGCGCGAGTTCATGGATCTACTCGTGCCAGGCTGATCGCGGCAGCGCCGATCGCGCTGCCGCTCTAGATCGCCCGGCTCGCGCGCCTCGCCAGAAGCTCCTCCGGCACCGCGAAGCGATCGGGCGTGGCCTCGGTCCAGAAGCGCTGGAACACCGCGTGTCCGGGCGTGCCGGAAAGAAGTTCGCCGGGCTTGAGCCAGGCGTGCAGCGCGGCGAGCGAGCGCACTTCGCTGCCCGAAACGCGACGCATGATGTGCTCGGGTCCCAGCTGATCGGGATGGGTGAGGCCGGCCGCCGCCAGCAGATCGCCCAGCGCGCGCAGCGTGGCGTTGTGGAAGCGCGCCACGCGCTCGGACTTGTCGGGCACATCCAGCGCCCGCTGCCGCTTCGGGTCCTGAGTGGTGATGCCGGTCGGGCACTGCCCGGTGTGGCATTTGAGCGCCTGGATGCAGCCGAGCGCGAACATGAAGCCGCGCGCCGCATTGCCCCAGTCCGCGCCCAGCGCCAGCACGCAGGCCAGATCGAACCCGGTGGTGATCTTGCCGGCCGCACCGATGCGGATCCGGTCGCGCAGGTCGAGGCCGACCAGCGTGTTGTGCACCAGCATGAGCCCCTCGCGCATCGGCACGCCGACGTGGTCGATGAACTCCAGCGGTGCCGCGCCAGTGCCGCCTTCGCCGCCATCCACCACGATGAAATCGGGCAGGATGCCGGTGGCACGCATCGCCTTGGCGATCTCGAACCATTCCCAGGGATGGCCGATGGCGAGCTTGAATCCCACCGGCTTGCCGCCGCTGGCCTCGCGCAGGGTCTGCACGAAACGGAGCAGGCCAGCCGGTCCCTCGAACGCGCTGTGGCGGGCAGGCGACAGGCAGTCCTCACCCATCGGCACGCCGCGCGCCTCGGCGATCTCGGCTGAAACCTTCGGCGCAGGCAGGATGCCGCCCTGCCCCGGCTTGGCCCCCTGGCTGAGCTTGATCTCGATCATCTTCACCTGCGGGTCGATCGCGTTGGCGCGGAAGCGTTCCAGGTCGAAGCGCCCCTGCGCATCGCGACAGCCGAAGTAGCCCGAGCCGATTTCCCAGACCAGATCCCCGCCGTTCTTGCGGTGCCAGCGCGAAATCGAACCTTCGCCGGTGTCGTGATAGAAGCCGCCGCGCTTCGCGCCGGCGTTGAGTGCCAGCACGGCGTTGGCCGACAGCGCGCCGAAGCTCATCGCCGAGATGTTGAACACGCTGGCCGAGTACGGCTGCGTGCACTGCGGCCCGCCGATGTCGACGCGAAAATCGTGCGAGGTGATTTGGGCCGGCTCCAGCGAGTGGTTCATCCACTCGTAGCCGGGCTTGTAAAAAGCGTTCTGGCTGCCAAAGGGACGGGTTTCGAGCACGCCCTTGGCGCGCTGGTAGACGATGGAGCGCTGCACCCGCGAGAACGGCACCTCGTCATCGTCGCCCTCGATCAGGTACTGGCGGATTTCCGGCCGGAACGACTCCATCAGGAACCGCACATAGGACGCCACCGGGTAGTTGCGCCGCAGCGTGCTGCGCCGCTGCAGCAGGTCCACGATGCCGGACAGGGTCAGCGCGCCCAGGATGCCAAGCGGCCAGTACCAGCCTGCACCACCGCCGCGCCAGAGCATCAGCGCGCAAAGCACGCTGCCGACCAGGCAGCACCAGAACACCAGATAGCGCGAGGCGAACATGCGCAGGGTCTCCCAAAACCAAGGCCCGCAGCATAGCGATAGGGCATCGCGCCCGCCTGCGCGCCGGCGGGATCCGCAGCATGGGGCCGCACAACGATTCGATGATTGATGTATATTTGAACGATGAACGAAGCCGACGCCGTTTCCGCCCTGAGCGCCCTGGCCCATGCCCAGCGGCTGCGCGTGTTCCGCGCCCTGGTCGTGGCCGGCCCGGAAGGGCTCGTCCCCAGCGTGCTGTCCGACCGGCTCGACGTGGCCCGCAACACCTTGTCTTTCCACCTGAAGGGGCTGGCCCACGCCGGCCTGGTCACGATCGAACCGCAGGGCCGCAACCTGATCTACCGCGCAAACTTCGCGCAGATGAACGCGCTGCTCGGCTACCTGACCGAGCATTGCTGCCAGGGCGGCACCTGCGAAGCCAACGACACCCTTGCACCGGCCTGTGCGTGCCCATGAGCGTCGCCTCCGAACCCGTCACTCGCACCTCTTCGCCTTCCGCCATGAGCGTGTTCGAGCGTTATCTGACCGCGTGGGTGCTGCTTTGCATCGTCGCCGGCATCGCGCTGGGCCATTTCGCACCGGGCGTGTTCCAGGCCATCGGCCGCATGCAGGTCGCGCAGGTCAACCTGCCGGTGGGCCTGCTGATCTGGGTCATGGTGATCCCGATGCTGCTCAAGGTGGATTTCGGCGCGCTCGGCCAGGTGCGTCAGCACTGGCGCGGCATGAGCGTCACGCTGTTCGTCAACTGGGCGGTCAAGCCATTCTCGATGGCGCTGCTGGCGTGGCTCTTCGTTCGCCAGGTCTTCGTCCAGTGGCTGCCCGCCGAACAACTCGACGGCTATGTGGCCGGCCTGATCCTGCTGGCTGCCGCACCCTGCACCGCGATGGTGTTCGTCTGGAGCCGGCTGACCGACGGTGATCCCGTGTTCACCCTGTCGCAGGTGGCGTTGAACGACACGATCATGGTGTTTGCGTTTGCGCCCATCGTCGGGCTGCTGCTGGGCCTGTCGGCGATCACGGTGCCGTGGGACACACTGCTGCTTTCGGTCGTGCTCTACATCGTCATTCCGGTCATTCTCGCGCAGGTGTGGCGTCGCGTCCTGCTGCGGCAAGGCCAAGCCGCGTTCGATGCCACGCTGGCACGCCTTGGTCCGCTGTCCATCGCGGCATTGCTGCTGACGCTCGTGCTGCTGTTTGCTTTCCAGGGCGAGGCGATCATGCGCCAGCCGCTGGTGATCGCCCTGCTGGCGGTGCCGATCCTGATCCAGGTGCTCTTTACCTCCGGCCTGGCCTACTGGCTCAATCGCAAGGTCGGCGAAAAGCACAGCATCGCCGGCCCTTCGGCCCTGATCGGTGCCAGCAACTTCTTCGAGCTGGCCGTGGCCGCGGCCATCAGCCTGTTCGGCTTCCAGTCCGGCGCGGCGCTGGCCACCGTGGTCGGCGTGCTGATCGAAGTGCCGGTGATGCTGCTGGTCGTGCGCGTGGTCAACCGCTCGCGCGACTGGTACGAGCGCCCGGCCCGCGACGCGGTGAGCCGCGCATGAGCCTCGCCGAGCAGCTCAATCTCTCGTGCGCGTGCAGCACGCTCGATGCGCAGCGACTTTGGCAGGACCTGCCCGCATCGTTGGCCCGCAGCCATCCGCACCTGTTCTCGGAAACGACGGTATTCATCGACACGCCGACCTGCGATGCCATCACCCGGGCCGTGGCCGCGCTCGAACGCGCAACTCGCCTTCCGGCATGGCAACAGGCGGTGGCCGAACGCACGCACGGCGCGCTGCCACCGGATTTCGGACCTTCGGGGGCGTTCATGGGATATGACTTCCACCTGCGCGCCGACGGCCCGCGCCTGATCGAGATCAACACCAACGCGGGTGGCGCGCTGCTCAATGCCGCCCTGGCCCGGGCGCAGCATTCGTGCTGCGCGGCGATGGACGCATCGCTGGGCCAGGCCGATTTGGCGCACGGCTTCATCGAGATGTTCCGTACCGAGTGGCAGTCACAGCGCGGTGATCAACCGTGGCGCACGGCGGCGGTGGTCGATGATGATCCGGCGCACCAGTATCTGGCCGCCGAATTCGATCTGGCCCGGTCCCTGTTCGAGCGGCACGGCATCCGCACCGTCGTGGCCGACCCACGCGAACTGCAATGGCGCGACGGCGCGCTGTGGCACCCGTCGCTGGCGTCGAACCAGCCGATCGACCTGGTCTACAACCGCCTCACCGATTTCGACCTGTCGGAACCGCGGCACGAGGCGCTGCGCCGCGCCTATCTGGCCGGCGCGGTGGTGCTGACGCCGCATCCCCGCGCCCATGCGATGCAGGCCGACAAGCGCAACCTGATCTGGCTTGGCGATGACGAACAGCTGACCCGCTGGGACGTGGAGGCCGCTGATCGTGAGGTACTGCACCGCGCGGTGCCGAGTGCCCGGGCCGTATCGGCCGAGACGGCCGATACCCTCTGGCGCGAACGCAGCCAGTGGTTCTTCAAGCCCATCACCGGCCATGGGAGCCGGGCCGCCTACCGCGGCGACAAGCTGACCCGACGAACCTGGGAGCACATCACCGCCGGCGGATTCGTGGCCCAGTCGCTGGTGCCGCCGAGTGAGCGCACGGTCGCGGTCGATGGCGTGCCGACCCGACTCAAGGTCGACTTGCGGGCCTATGCCTACCGCGGACACGTGCTGCTGCTGGCAGCGCGCACCTACGCCGGCCAGACCACCAACATGCGCACACCCGGCGGCGGATTCGCACCCGTGCTGGTCCTGCCGGTCAACCACATCGCAGGAACGAACGACATCTCCTTCCGTGCGGGCCTTGCATGAGCGACATCTCGATCCTCCACAATCCCGCTTGCGGCACCTCACGCAACGTACTGGCGGCGATCCGCGCCAGCGGCAGCGAGCCGCGGGTCATCGAGTACCTCGAGCATCCGCCCGGGCGCGAATCCCTGAAGGCGCTCATCGCGCGCATGGGCATGACGGTGCGCGACGTGTTGCGCATCAAGGGCACGCCGTACGCGGAACTGGGGCTGGACGCCACGCATTGGAGCGATGACGAACTCATCGACCAGATGCTGGCGCATCCGATCCTCATCAATCGCCCCATCGTGGCGTCGCCCCTGGGCGTTTGCCTGTGCCGCCCGTCGGACCGGGTGATCGAACTGCTGCCGCAGCCGCCAACGCGCGATATGCACAAGGAAGACGGTACGCCATGGCTGGTGGACGCGCCCGTCGCAGGGGACGATGCCGACCTCATCGAAGCACTGCAAAACGCCGGTTTGCCCACGGACGATCTGTCGGAGACGGCGGGCCGCTTTTTCGCCTATGCCACGCTGGGCGGAGAGCATGTGGGCTATGGCGGCTTCGAACGTGCGGGCACGGCGATGCTGGTGCGCTCGCTGCTGGTTCGACCGAGCGCGCGCCATCGGGGCGTCGGCGGCGGCATGCTGGCGCTGCTGCTGCGTCGCGCCTTCGATGATGGCGGCCGCGAAGCCTGGGCGCTGACCACGACCGCCGTGTCGTTCTTCGAGCGATCCGGCTTCAAGCCCACGCCGCGCGCCGCCGCACCGGCCGCCATCCTTGCCACGCGGCAAGCCGCGCGCCTGTGCCCGGCAAGCGCGGTCCTGCTGACGCGCTCGATTCGACCCTAGGCATCGGGCGAGCCCGCCGCCGTCCACCTGTCGCGCATTCCGGGACGGATCGCGCGCCCGGGCCCGCGGACGCTGCGTCGGCGTGCTGCCGGCGGAACCGTGCAAACGCAGGACGATGCCGGCGCGCGCGCCGCACGCAAGCCTCTATGCTATGCACCGCCCACCGCCCGGGTGGCGAAACCGGTAGACGCAAGGGACTTAAAATCCCTCGGCCGCAAGGCCATGCGGGTTCGACCCCCGCCCCGGGCACCACCGTCCCGTTGCGCCCATCTACGGAGCCGCCTTGATCTCGTCCCTGCGCATCGCCTTCGCCGCCACGCTGGTCGGCCTCAACACCCTGATCCACGCGCTGCCGCTGCTGGGGCTGGCGGTGGTGAAGCTCGCGCTGCCGGTGGCGCGCTGGCGCGACGCGATCTCGAGCCTGCTCACGCGCATGGCCGAGTCGTGGATCGGGGTGAACAGCGCGGCCATCCGCGCCTTCACGCCGACGCGGATCGTGCTGATCGGCGAATTCGCGCCCGATCCGCGCGGGCGCTACCTGGTGCTGTGCAACCACCGCAGCTGGTGCGACATCCCGATGCTGCAGGCCGCGTTCAACCGGCGGATTCCGCTGCTGCGGTTTTTTCTCAAGCAGGAGCTGATCTGGGTGCCGGTGCTGGGGCTGGCGTGGTGGGCGCTGGATTTTCCCTTCATGCGCCGTCATTCGCGCGCCAAGCTGCAGCGTGACCCGAATCTTCGCGGCAAGGATCTGGAAGCCACACGCCGCGCCTGCGCCAAGTTCGCGGCGCGTCCGGTTTCGATCATGAACTTCGTGGAAGGCACGCGCTTCACCGCGGCCAAGCACGCCGCGCGCGCTTCGCCCTATCGCCACCTGCTGCGCCCGCGCGCGGGCGGAACGGCGGCGGTGCTCGATGCCATGGCCGGCAAACTCGATGCGGTGCTGGACGTGACGCTGGTGTACAGCGACGCCGAACCTTCGATAGCCGCACTGCTGGCCGGCCGCCTGGGTCGGGTGGAGGTACACCTGCGCGAACGGACGATCCCCGCGGATCTGGCGCAGGGCGGCGACTACGAGTCCGACGCCGGCTACCGCATCGCCTGTCAGCGCTGGCTCAACGCGCTCTGGGTGGAGAAGGACGCCCTGCTCGGCACGCGGCTCGCGGACACCGGCGCGGCCCCGGAGTGAGCACGACGACGTGCGTGACGACGAGGCGCGCCGGGGAATGCGCGCGTTGTCACCATGCACCGCAAACGCGTCGCCGCATTCGCGTGCGTCCCGGTTCGCGGACCGCGAACGCTTGCATCGCCGTGCCGGGTACGCGATCCTGAGCAAACGCTCTAGCCGGTGGTCGACAACCACGGGCCAAGGCCAAGGAAACCGTACAAGGATCGTCATGGCAGACAAGCGCGTCATCAAGAAGTATCCGAACCGGCGCCTCTACGACACCGAGATTTCCAGCTACATCACGCTGGAGGATGTTCGACAACTGATCTGCGATGGCGAGAGCTTCGAAGTCATCGATGCCAAGACCGGCGAAGACCTGACCCGCACGGTGCTGCTGCAGATCATCGCCGAGCACGAGGAGAAGGGGCAGCCGATCTTTTCCACCGAGCTGCTCACCCAGATCATCCGTTTCTACGGCGACGCGCTGCAGGGCTTCATGGGCAACTACCTGGAGCGCTCGATGCAGCTGTTCCTCGATCAGCAGTCGCAGTTCCGCAGCCAGCTCACCGACCTCATGGGCCAGACGCCCTGGAGCATGTTGAACCAGCTCACCGAGCGCAACTTGGACATCTGGAAGAACTTCCAGCAGGGGCTGATTGGTTCGATTCCGGCCGATGCCTCGCGCCGGCCCGCAGCGCGCGCATCGGACAAGAAATCCTGACGTCCGCGCTTTGCCGGCCAATGGAAACGGGGCCTCGCGGCCCCGTTTTCCGTTGCGGCCCGCTTCGGCTCAGCGCCGCGACAGCCAGTCGCAGATCGCCGTCGGCACCTCGTGCTGGGCGCGGCTGGAAACGTAAAGGCCGATGTGACCGCCGCGGAAGGCCAGTTCGCTGTAATCCTTGGTGCCCACCAGGCCCTTGAGCGCGCGCGAGGCATCGGGCGGCACCAGGTGATCCTGCAGTGCGTAGATGTTGAGCACCGGCATCGTCACATCGGCAAGCGTTGGTGCCTGCGTGCCCACGCGGATGCCGCCGTTGATGAAACCGTTGCCCTTGTAGAACTGGTTGACGAACTGGCGCAGCATCTCGCCGGCCTGATCGGGCGAATCGAAGATCCATTTCTCCATGCGCAGGAAGTCCTCGACCTGATCGGCGTCCTCCAGCGTGTCGACGAATCCGACGTACTTCTGGAAGTTGAGCCGGAACGGCTTGAGCATGAGGTAGCTCACGTTCATCTGGTCGGCCGGCACGTTGCCCAGGGTGTCGATCATGAGGTCCATGTCGATGTCCCGGATCCAGCGCGAGAGCAGGTTGTCGGGAGTGTGGAAATCCACCGGCGTCACCGTGGTGACGAGGTTGCGGATCTTGTCCGGATGCAGGGCCGCATAGCACAGCGAGAGCACGCCGCCCTGGCAGATGCCCATGAGGTTGATCGCCTCGATGCCGTGGCTGGCGCGCAGGAAATCCACGCAGCCACCCAGGAAGCGCTCGACGTAATCCTCCATGTCGAGGTAGCGATCGGCCTGGTCGGGATAGCCCCAGTCGATGATGTAGACATCCTCGCCGCGTGAAAGGAGGCCGCGCACCAGCGAGCGGTTCTCCTGCAGGTCCACCATGTAGGGCCGGTTGACCAGGGCGTAGCTGATCAAGAGCGGCACCGCACCCTTGCGGCGGTTCGGGTTGGCGTAGCGGTAAAGGGTGAGCTTGTCGTCGCGGTACACCGCGTCCTTGGGCGAGCAGCCGAAATCCACATCGCCCACGGCGCGCAGGGTGCGCGGCCCCGCCGCCAGGCGCCGCTGCGCGTCGAACAGCTCGCGCGCCCAGCTGGCCGGATCGATCATCATCGGTGAAATCACTTGCCGGCCCTCCGCCGCTGCGCGGCTTCATCGAGTTTCCTGCCGCGCGTGCCCAGCGCGCGCGGCGCATCCACCAGTGGCAGCATCGAGACCGACGCCTTGCTGCGCCGCGCGGCGGCGGGCGGCGGCTTCACCGGGGCGTTCGATGACGCTTTGGCAGGTGCCCGAGCCGGCGACGAACGCGCGGCCTTCCCCCTCGCCCGCGGCGTTTTTTTCGCGGCGGGCGCTTTCGCGGCGGCCTCCGGCGCAGACGCAGGCGCAGGTGCGGCTGCCGGCCGGGCCGGCGGCTGCGGCTTCTTCACCGCGGCGCGCGGTGCCGCGGCGGGCGGCACCGCAGGCGCGGCGGCCGCGGCGTCGCGCAGGCCGGCCACTTCGCCACGCAGGCGCCGCAGCTCGCGTTCGAGCTGGGCGATGCGGCGGTGGTCGGCGTCCACTTCGCCGCGCGTGGGCAGGCCCAGGCTTTCGGCGACGCGGTTCACCTGGTCGGCCATCGCCGCGCGCACCTTCATCTCGGCGTTGGTGAAGCGCCCCAGCGCCGCCACGAAGGCATCGCTGCCGGCGCGCTCGGCCCAGGCCTGTTCGCCGGCCTCGACCCATTCGTCGAACAGCGCGCGCGCGCTGTCGAGCGGCTCGTTCCTGGCGGCCCGCGCGGCGAGGCGCTCGCGCAGGTGGGCCTGCGCCAGCTTCATGGTTTCACCGAGCTGGGCGGAAAATTCGCGCGCCGCGTCCTGGTAGTCGAGCTGCGCCAGCATCGCGCCCTGCCAGCGCTCGACGTGCTCGCGCAGCGGGCCGACGGCGGGCGTGGACAGGGCTTCGCGCAGCGCCGAGGTATCGACGGCCGGCAGCGGCCCCAGCGCGAACGGGCCGGCGGCGGAGGCCAGCTTGGCACCGACCGATTCCACCAGCGCGCGCCAGTTGGCCAGCGCACCCGATTCGCTGTCGATGCCGGTGCCGGCCTGCAAGGCGAGCTGCTGCCACTGCGCCTGCGCCAGTTCGGAAAGCTGCTGCAGGAAGCGGGTGAAGGCACCCGCCGCCGGTCCCGCGCCCGCACCCTGGGGCCAGCCGGGCATGGTTGGCGCAGCCTGGCCACCGAACCAGCCGGCCATGTTCGAAAAAGGCGCAGCGCCGCCCATGCCCGGGAAGGCACCGGGAAAGGATCCGGGGAACGCACCGGGAAAACCGCCCGGGAACGCGGATCCCTGGAACGCCGTCATCGCCTCGCGAAATGGCTGCATCCAGGCCTCCAGCCCGAAGTCCTGCCCCGTCGTGGCCGTCGTCATGTGCCGTCCTCCGTGTGCAATTGACATAGTATGCCGCGCACCGCCGCGCATCTCACGAAACGCCCGATGTCCGAGTCAGCCGATCCTCACCCGTCCGGTCGCGATCCACTGCCCGGCCGCACCACGCCAACCTGGGAAATGGAGCTGCTGATCTCCGGTGCCACGGTCTTCTCGCTGCTGCAGGCGCCCGGGCTCATGGACGAGGTGTACTACGCGATCGCGCCGGGGCTTTCCTCCGAGTACCGCACGCTTGCGACGCTGCCCTACCTGTACCTGATGACGGCCTGTCTGGCGCTGATCGCGACCTTTCTGGCGCACCTGTGCGTGCGCGGCTACTGGGTGGCGCTGGTGGGGCTGGGCTCGGTCTACCCCAAGGGCGTGGACTGGGAGCGCCTGCGCTGGGGACCGGGCTTCGTCGCCGCGCTGCGCCGCCGCACGCCGGCGCTGGCGGACACCATCGAGCGCTACGACAACCGCGCCAGCCAGGTCTTCGGTTTCGGGGTCGGGCTGACCTTCCTCTCCATCGGCATCACGCTGGCCGTGGTCATCGCGGCGAGCGTGGCGGTGGCGATCCACGAACTCAGCGGGGACGCGGTGCACGCCGACACGATCCTGCTCGCGCTGATCGGCCTCATCTTCGGCCCCTACCTGCTGCTCTACTTTGCGGACGCGCTGATGCGGAACCATCCCGAGCGCCATCCGCGCCTGCAGCGCTGGATCGAGGGTGCATTGACCCGGCTGCTGCGCGTGCCCTTCATCAGCGGCTCGAACTATCCGCTGCTGCTGTTCGCGAGCCACGTCGGCGGGCGTCGCGGCAGCGCCCTCATGACGATCGCGCTGATCGCGTTGATCGGCGTTTCCGCGCTGCGCATGGAATCCGGGCGCGACCCGTGGCAGCCGGACGGCTACGCCCTCCTGCCGCGCGATGACAAGGACGGCCACACGCTCGATCCGCGCCGCTATGCCGATCAGCGCGAACGCCTCGGCAGCCTGCTGCCCGCCGTGCACATTGCCTCCGAACGCATCGGGGGCGACTGGCTGCGCGTGTACATTCCGTTCCACCCATCCCCCGACAGCGAGGCGCTGCTGCGGCTGTGCCCGGCGCTGTCCGAGTCCGATCCGCCCGCGCCCGATGCCGTGCTCGCCTGCCTGCCGCAACGCTTCCGGCTCACCCTCGACGGCCAGCCGCCCGCGACCGTGCCGGACTTCGTCTTCGCGCGCGATCCGGGAAGCCGGCTGCGCGGCGTCGTCGCGATGATCGACATCCGCGACCTGCCGCGCGGACGGCACGAGCTGGGACTGATCCATGGCGACGTGCGCGAGGACGGCGGCGAACCGGCGTCGCCCCCGCTGCGGATTCCGTTCTGGCGCTGACGCGCGCCGCACCGCGCACGAGTTCGGCGCGCGATGCGCGACAAGCCGGGCGCGGCCCATGATAATCCGGCCCATGCCGCTCATCCTGATCGCCGACGACCATCCGCTGTTCCGCGCCGCCCTCAGCCAGGCGGCGCGCGCCGTGGCGGTGGAGTGCGAGGTGCTGGAGGCCGAAGACCTCGACGCCGCGATCGCCACGCTGGAGCGCAACGAGGGCGTGGATCTGGTGCTGCTGGATCTGCACATGCCGGGAAACCACGGTCTCGCGGGCCTGGCGGCGCTGCGCGCGCAGTTCCCGCAGGTGGCGGTGGCCGTGTGTTCGGGCAACGACGATCCGCGCGTGGTGCAGCGCGCGCTGGCGCACGGCGCGGCGGGCTTCATTCCCAAGCGCGTGGACATGGACGACATCCGCCGCGCCATCGCGGCCATGCTCGACTGCGACACCTGGCTGCCCGACGACCTGCGCCGCGCGCTGGCCGACGTCGCGCCCAACCCGGAGGAGGACGCGCTCGCCGCGCGCCTGTCGCGCCTCACGCCGCAGCAGTTCCGCGTTCTCACCCTGCTGGCCGAGGGCCTGCTGAACAAGCAGATCGCGGACCGGCTCGACGTGCAGGAGCGCACCGTCAAGGCGCACATCACCGCGATCTTCGAAAAGCTCGGTGTACGCAACCGTACCCAGGCGAGCGTGCTGCTGCGCGAACTGGCGATCGCGGAGCCGGGCGCGCTCGACGCCGCGGGTTCCTAGCCCCCAGGTGTTTGACGCCCGGCAACGTCGGCCACGTAGGGCCGACCTACGGCGGTGACGCACCACGCATGACGGCTCGCCCGAACGCCGAGGCGGTTGTAGGTCGGGGCTACGTCCCCGACGCGGTGTTCCGCAGACGCCGCGAGCAACGTCGGCCACGCAGGGCCGACCTACGGAAGCGGTGAGGGTGCCAGTAGGTCGGGGCTGCGTCCCCGCCGCGGTGTTCTAGCCCGCCAGCGCGCGCAGGGTCTGCGCCGGCGGCATCCGCGCGATGCGGCGGGTGGCCCAGAGCCCGGCGATGACGACGATCACCACGCCCAGGCCTGCGCCCATCGCGGCCAGATGCCAGTCCGGTGCCCAGGGCTGTCCGAACACCTTGACCGCGATGGCGCCGGAAATCGCGCTGGCCGCGATCGCCGCCACCACGCCCGCGATCGCGCCGATGGCGATGAACTCCGAGGCGTGCGCCAGCCGCAGCTGCGCGGTGCGCGCGCCCAACACGCGCATCACGCCGCCCTCGAGCAGGCGCTCGTCCTGACTGGCGCTGATCGAAGCCAGCAGCACCAGCACGCCGGCCAGAAGGGTGAAGTAGAAGACGTATTCGACCGCCGCGGCGACCTGGTCGGCGGTGCTGCGCACCTGGTCGATCACCGCGTCGATGTCGATCACCGAGAGGTTCGGATAAGCCTCCACCAGCGCCCGCGTCAGCGCCGGATCGCCGCGCGCCACCCGCGCCGAGGTGATGTAGCTTGCGGTATGCGCATCGAGCGGCCCAAGCGGGGTTTCGACGAAGAAGTTGGGCCGGAAGCTCTCCCAATCGACCCGCCGCAGGCTGGTGATCGGTGCCTCGAACGCGCTGCCGGCGATGTCGAAGCCGACCACATCGCCGATCTGCCAGCCGAAGGATTCGGCCATGCCCTGCTCCACCGAGAGCTGCGGAGTGGCGTCCTCGGGCGACCAGAACGCGCCGGCGACGATGGCGTTGTCGCTTTCGCGCAGGCGCGCGACCGAGCTCAGGTTGAACTCGCGCTCGGCCAGGCGCCGCGCGCGCTCGCCGCGCGCGGCATAGGTTTCACCCGACACCGGCACGCCGTTCAGGCTGGCCAGGCGGGCGCGCACCATTGGATACAGCTCGGGCACCTGTTCGCCGTGCTGCTCCAGGATCGCGCGCACGCCGTCGAGCTGGTCGGGCTGCACGTTGATGATGAAGCGGTTCGGCGCATCCTCGGGGAAGGATTCCTGCCAGCGCCCGAGCAGGTCGCTGCGCACCAGGGTCAGCAGCAGGATCGCCATCAATCCCAGACCCAGCGAGGCGATCTGCGCCACGCTGGCGGCGCGGCGGCGGCTGACGTTGGCCAGGCCATAGCGCCACGGTCCGCGCATCCGCGTGCGCAGCCGGGTGAGCGCGGCGACCAGCCCCAGGGCCAGCACCGCCAGCACCGCGAAGGTGCCGGCGATGCCGCCGAGCATCGTCAGCGCCAGCGTCGGCGAGCCCGCCTTCCACCACAGCAGCGCCGAGACGCCCGCCAGCCCGGCCAGCGTCACCAGGATCGCGCCCGGCTCCACCGCGCCGATGTCGCGCCGCAATACGCGCAGCGCCGGCACCCGGCGCAGCGCCACCACCGGCGGCACCGCGAAGGCGAGCAGCACCACGAAGCCCACGACAAAGCCCTGCACCACCGGCAACCAGCCCGCTGCCGGCACCGCGATGTTCATCACCTGCGCCAGCCAGCCGCCGAGCAGCATCTGCGCCGCCCAGCCGCCGAGCACGCCCAGGCCGCAGCCGATCAGGCCGAGCATCAGCAATTCGCCGATGTGGATGATGGAAATCGTGCGCTGGCTCGCGCCCAGGCAGCGCAGCACGGCGCAGCCGTCCAGGTGCCGGGCGCTGTGGCGGCGCGCCGCCATCGCCACCGCGATCGCCGCCAGGATCACCGCAACCAGTGAAGCCAGCCCGAGGAAGCGGTCGGCGCGATCCAGCGCGCTGCGCATCTCCGGCCGCGCATCGGCGACGGTTTCAAGGCGCTGGCCGCGCTCCAGCCGATCCTGCATCGCATCCACGAAGCGCTGCGTCGCGCCGTCGTCGGAGGCGACGATGAAGCGGTGGGTGATGCGGCTGCCTTCCTGCACCAGGCCGGTGGCGTGGATTTCGTCCAGCCGCACGAACACGCGCGGCGCGACGTTGAAATAATCCATCGCCGCATCCGGCTCCTGCGCCACCAGTGCGGCGATACGCAGTTCGGACTGCCCCAGCCGTACCGTATCGCCGACCGCGACATCGAGAATCTGCGCACCGGCGCGGGTCAGCCAGGCGCTGCCCGGCGCAGGCAGGCCGGCGGCATCGTGCTCGCCATCGCCTGCGTCGATGCGGTAGCGCCCGCGCAGCGGAAAACCCTCGCCCAGCGCACGCACTTCCGACAGGCTCAGGCTGTCGCCGGCGCGCAGCATGCTGCGGAACGACCAGGTTTCGGTCTGGCGCAGGTCCAGCTCGCGCGCCAGTTTGCGCGGCAGCTCGCCGATGGCTTCATCGGCGCGCAGCACCGCGTCGCCGCCGAGCAGGCGGTTGGCTTCCAGCGCCAGCGCCCGTTCGGCACGCTCGGTGATGAAGGACACCGCGGTCACCGCCATCACCGCGAGCGCCAAGGCTGCCAGCAGCACCCGCACCTCGCCGGCACGCAGGTCGCGGCGCAGGAAGCGCCAGGCCAGGTGCCAGCCGATCACGCCGCCACCAGCCGGCCGGCATCGATATGCAGCGTGCGATCGCAGCGCGCGGCCAGGGCCGGATCGTGGGTGACCAGCACCAGGGTGGTGCCCGATTCGGCGTTCATGCGGAACAGCAGGTCGATCACCGCCTCGCCGGTGTGGGTGTCGAGGTTGCCGGTCGGTTCATCGGCGAACAGTACCTGCGGCCGCGTCACGAAGGCGCGCGCCAGCGCCACGCGCTGCTGCTCGCCGCCGGAAAGCTGGCGCGGATAGTGGTTCAGGCGCTCGCCCAGGCCGACGGCCTCCAGCACCGCCTTGGCCGGGGTGCGCGCGTCGCGCTCACCGCGCAGCTCCAGCGGCAGCATCGCGTTTTCCAGCGCGGTCAGCGAGGGCAGCAGCTGGAAGGCCTGGAACACGAAGCCGACGCACTCGCCGCGCAGCTTCGCGCGGCCATCCTCGTCCAGCCCGGCCAGCGAGGCACCAACCAGTTCGACATCGCCATCGCTGGGCGTATCCAGTCCTGCCAGCAGCGACAGCAGGGTGGACTTGCCCGAACCCGAGGCACCGACAATGGCCACGCGCTCGCCAGCGCGGAGCGCGAAGTCCACCCCTTCCAGTATCGTTAACGGGCCTGAGGGCAGACTCACGCGCTTGCCCAGTTGGCGGGCGCGCACCACGACGGCGTCGGTTTCTGCGGCGGTTTTCGCGGAGACGGGCGAACGGGTGGCGGCGGCGGGATCCGTCATGGGCACTTCCACGTCAAACAAGGGAATATCCGACAATGCGGCCTGGAACCTTCTGGCGCAAGGCGCGCGTGCTGCTGTTCGCACTCGGCTTCATCGCCCAGACATCCGCGCTGGCGGCGGCACCGCAGCACACCGTGCTGGTGATGGGCGATTCGCTGTCTGCCGCCTACGGCCTTTCGCCCGAGCAGGGCTGGGTGGCGCTGCTGGGCGAACGGCTGGCGCAGTCGCATCCGGGCTGGCGCGTGGTCAACGCCAGCGTCAGCGGCGAGACCACCGGCGGCGGCGCGGCGCGCTTTCCCCGTGCGCTGGAGGAACACTCGCCGGACGTCGTGATCCTGGAGCTGGGTGCCAACGACGCGCTGCGCGGCCTGCCGCTGCCGCTGGCACAGGCCAACCTGCAGCGCATCATCGACGCGGCCCGCGCCGCCGGCGCGCGGGTGCTGCTGACCGGCGTCGAGATCCCGCCCAACTACGGCCCCGAATACGCCGGCGCGTTCCGCGCGATGTTCGCCACCCTCGCGCGGGACAACGACCTGACCTTCGTTCCCTTCCTGCTGGCACCCATCGCGACCGATCTTTCCCAGTTCCAGGCCGACACCATCCACCCCGTCGCCGAAGCGCAGCCGAAGGTGCTCGATCACGTGTGGCCGGCGCTGGTGCCGCTGCTGGACTGAAGGCAGGGTGCCGCGAAAGCGCGTTCGCGCGAAGCCGCCAAAGGTGATTCCTGCGCGCGCCTGAAGGATCATCGCACCGTGAAGATGCAGACGCCGCCGGAGATTCCGATCCGCCTGTTCCTGACGCAGCCGCACGAGTGCGGCTACTACCCGGAACGGCAGGCGCGCAGCCTGGTGCTCGATCCGGCGTCTCCGCATCTGGCGCAGGCCTATCCGAACGCGATCAACCTGGGCTTTCGCCGCTCCAGCCACCAGATCTACCGCCCCCACTGCGCCGGCTGCAACGCCTGCACGCCGACGCGCATCGTGGTGGAGCGCTTCCGTCCCGACCGCAGCCAGCGGCGCTGCGCGGCGCGCAATGCCGACCTCGACGTTCACGTCGCGCCGGCCGCCTTCAGCGAGGAGCGCTTCGCGCTCTACGTGCGCTATCTCGCCGCGCGCCACGGTGACAGCCCGATGGCCAACCCCGCGCGCGAGGACTTCGAGAGCTTCCTGGTGGGAAGCTGGAACCGGACGATCTTCATCGAGCTGCGCGAGGCCGCACGGCTGGTGGCGGTGGCGGTGACCGACGTGCTGCCGCAGGGCTGTTCGGCGATGTACACCTTCTTCGATCCCGACCTGGCAACCCGCGGCCTGGGCACCTTCGCCATCCTGCAGCAGATCGCGTTTGCCGCGCGCAGCGGACTGCCCTTCGTCTATCTCGGCTACTGGATCGACGGGCATCCGAAGATGGACTACAAGCGCCGCTTCGCCGCCATGCAGGTGCTGCGCAACGGAAGCTGGCGGGATCTTGCGTGAACGCGTTCGAGCACACCCTGGCGCTGCGGCTCGCCGCGCTGCCGGCAGGGAACCTGTGGATCGGCTTCAGCGGCGGGCTGGATTCCACCGTGCTGCTGCACGCCTTGGCGCGCATCCCCGCCGCGCGCGCGCGCGGCCTGACCGCGCTGCACGTCGATCACGACAGCTCGGCGCTTTCGGCGCAGTGGGTCGCGCACTGCCGCGAAGCCGCCGCCCGGCTCGGCGTGGCGTTCGCCACCCGGCGTCCGGTGATCGAAGGAATCGATGCGCTCGGACTGGAAGCGGCCTGGCGGCGCGCGCGCCACGCGGTGTTTTCAGAGCTGCTGCCTTCGCCCGGCGTGCTGGCGCTGGCGCATCACCGCGACGACCAGGTGGAAACCCTGCTGCTGCGCCTCCTGCACGGGGCCGGCAGCGAAGGGCTGGCCGGAATGCGCGCACTGCGGCCGCTGCGCTCGGGTGAAAGCGTGCGCTGGCTGTGGCGGCCGCTGCTCGATATTCCGCGCGCGGTGCTGGAGGCATATGCCCGCGACCGCGGCCTGTCTTTCGTGGACGATCCCGCCAACGCCGACCCGCGCCACGCGCGCACCCGCCTGCGCGCGGCGGTGCTGCCTGCGCTGCGCAGCGCGTTTCCCGATGCGGACGCCCGCATCGCGGATGCGGCGGCTCGGCTGCGCGCCGAATCCGATGCGCTTGACGACGCGGCACGCGCCCTGCTCGATGAGGCGCTGGATACGCGCGATGCCAGCCTCGCCTGCGCGCCGCTGCGCGCGGCCCCGGCCGCGACCCTGCGACGCAGCGTCGGGCGCTGGCTCGACGACCTCGGCCTGCCGCGCCCGCCGCCCGGCGTCTGGAGCGCAGTGCGCGATGATCTGATCGATGCGCGCCCGGACGCGGCTCCCGAACTGCGCTGGCGCGGTGCCCGCGTGCGCCGCCATCGCGATCGCCTGCACGCCGATCCGGGCAACGACCAGCGCGTGCCGGAAGCAGTGGCCTGGCAGGGCACGGCACCGCTGGCCTGGGCGGGTCAAACACTCGCGTTCGATCCACCGCTGCGCGAGCCGCACGCCTTTGTCGTGCGCCCGCGCGCCGGCGGGGAAACGATCCTGCAGCGCGGCCATCATCGAAGCGTCAAGAAACTGTTGCACGCTTGCGGCCTGCCGGGCTGGGAGCGCGCGCGGCTGCCGCTGTTGTTCGATGACGCGGGCGCGCTGTGCGCGGTGGGCGCAGGCTGGCTGTCCGACGATTTCGCGCATTGGGCGCAGGCGCGCGGCGTGAGGCTTTGCCTTTCGTCCGACTGAGCGAGGTTGGCAGCGACCTTCCCTCGCACGCGGGGCCATGCGTCGGGCGATGTGAACCCGCACCCGGTACGATCCTGTCCGGATTGACCCTCCCGATACCCTGTCGCACACTTCCGCCGCCATGCCGAAAACCCCAGAAAACCCGGAACCGAACGCCCCCAACGCCGTGGCGCAGTTCGAACAGTCGCTCGACGAGCTGGAGTCGCTGGTGCAGCGCATGGAGAAGGGCGACCTCTCGCTCGACGAATCGCTCGCCGCCTACGAACGCGGCGTCGGCCTTTACCGCCGCTGCCAGACCGCGCTGGAACAGGCCGAACTGCGCGTGCGCCTGCTCACCGATCCGCTCGACCCGGACAGCGCCGAGCCGTTCGATGTCCCCGAGTGAGCCGCCGGCGCGCTGGCACCGCTGGGCGCAACGCTGCGAGACCCTCCTCACCGATGCGCTGCAGGCGCGCGGAAATGTCGATGCGCGCCTCGCGCAGGCCATGGCCTACGCCGCGCTCGGCGGCGGCAAGCGGATGCGCCCGCTGCTGGTGTACGCCACCGGCACCGCGCTGGGCACGGACGAATCCGTGCTGGACGCTCCCGCCGCCGCGATCGAGTTGATCCACGCCTATTCGCTGGTGCACGACGACCTGCCGGCGATGGACGACGACCGCCTGCGGCGCGGCAGGCCCACCGTGCACGTCGCGTTCGACGAGGCCAGCGCGATCCTCGCCGGCGACGGCCTGCTGACGCTCGCCTTCGAGCTGCTCGCCGACGCGCCCACCGCTCCGGCCACGGCGCTGGTGATGGTACGCACGCTGGCGAAAGCGGCGGGAATGCAGGGCATGGTCGCAGGCCAGGCCATCGACCTGGCCTCGGTCGGAACCGCACTCGACGCCGACGCGCTGCGCCGCATGCACGGAGCCAAGACCGGCGCGCTGATCCGCGCGGCCGTCGCGCTGGGTGCGCTGGCCGCCGATGCCGATGCCGCCTCGCGCGCCGCGCTGGACGACTTCGCCGACGCGCTCGGCCTGGCCTTCCAGATCCGCGACGACATCCTCGATGTGGAAGGCGACCCCGCGCTCATCGGCAAGACCGCCGGCAAGGATGCCGCCAGCGACAAGCCGACCTATCCGGCGATCCTGGGCCTGGACGCCTCGCGCGCGCTGCTGACGCAGCTGGCGCGGCGCATGGACGGCGCGCTGGCGACGCTGGCATGCGACACCGCGGAACTGGCGGCGCTGGCGCGGTTTGCGGCAGCGCGCGGGCACTGACGAACGCCGCGAGGTCGCGGCCGCGAACGTCCCGCGTTCGACAGCTAGCCGACCGGCAGCGCACCCAGTACCCCGTCCAGCTTCTCCAGGAACTCCTCCGCGTTGGCGCGGCTGAAGACGATGGGCGGCTTGATCTTGAGGACGTTGTCGTCCGGGCCATCGGTGGACAGGAGGACGTGACGGGCCTTCATCGCCTCCACCACGACGCGAGCGCGGGCCGGATCGGGGCTGCGTGCGGCGGCATCGGAAACAAACTCGGCACCGATGAAGAGCCCGCGCCCGCGCACCTCGCCGATGCCCGGGTGCCGCGCCTGGATTTCACGCAGGCCGGCCGTCAGGAACTCACCGACGCGGACGGCGTTGTCCATCAGGTTTTCCTCTTCGATCACCTCGAGCACGGCCAGACCGATGGCGCAGGACACGGGATTTCCGCCGAAGGTGTTGAAGTATTCCATGCCGGTGACGAAGCTCGCAGCCACCTCGGGCGTGGTGACGACGGCTCCCATCGGGTGGCCGTTGCCGATGGGCTTGCCGAGGGTGAGGATGTCGGGAACGACACCCTGTTGCTCGAACGCCCACATCGCATCGCCCACGCGGCCGAAACCCACCTGCACCTCGTCGGCCAGGCACAGGCCGCCGGCGGCGCGCACGTGGCCGTAGGCCTCCCCGAGATAGCCGTCGGGCAGGATGATCTGGCCGCCGCAGCCGAGCAGGGATTCGCAATAGAACGCGGCGGGCCGATGGCCGTGCGCGCGCAGCTCGTCGATGGCTCCCGCAAGCATCCGTCCGTAGCGCGGACCGGCGTCGGCGGCATCGCGAACCGCGCCGCGGTACGCATCGGGCATCGGCACCACGGCAACGTGGCCGGCCTGCCCTTCCCCGCCGCGGCCATTGAACTTGTACGGGCTCAGTTCGACCATCGAAGGCGAGTGGCCGTGGTAGGCGTGGTCCACCACGATCGTCCCGCGCGCGCCGGTGTGGGCGCGCGCGAGGCGCAGGGCGAGGTCATTGGCCTCGGTGCCCGAGTTGGTGAGGAACACCACCGACAGCGGTGCCGGCAAGGTGGCCGTCAGGCGCAGCGCGTATTCCACCAGGGCGTCGTGCAGGTAGCGGGTGTTGGTATTGAGCCGCGCCATCTGCTCGGCCCCGGCGCGCACCACGCGCGGGTGGCAGTGGCCGACGTGGCAGACGTTGTTGACCATGTCGAGGTAACCCTGCCCGGCCTCGTCGTACAGCCACACGCCCTCGCCGCGCACGATCTTCAGCGGCTCGCGATAGGCCACGCTGAGCGTGGGATTCAGATGCGCACGGCGCAGGCGCAGAAGCTCCTCGCGGCTGCGTTCGGGAACGGCGTGGCGCGTGTCAGTCACGGGCGGATTCCAGGAAGGGTTCGACCAGGGTGGTGCCGTCCACGTCGGACAGCCGCTGCAGCAGTCGGCGCACGCCGGCCTGCGAGACGAAGGCGTAGTCATTGCCGGGCTGCTCGCGCGCGGCGCGCGTGGCCATCAGGATGCTCTGGCACAGGCGCGCGAGGATGAACGCATGCAGCGCCGCCAGCTCGCGCCGCAGCAGCGGCTGTTCGGCCAGATAGCCAGCCACGATGTGCCGCGCGCAGGCGAGCGGGTCGTCCTCGTACTGCAGCGCATAGGTGCAGGCGATGGCGAGGTCGGCGAGGCGGAAGCTGGTGCAGGTATCGCCGAAGTCGATGATGGCGCTGACGCGCGGGGCGTCGCCGGCGGCATCGACGATCACGTTGTGGTCGTTGGCGTCGTTGTGCAGCACCTGGATCGGAAAGGAGCCGCGGCGTGCTTCGAGCGCCGCGCAGAAGGCCTGCGCGCGGTGGCACACGAGGTCGCGCAGGCCGGCGTCGGCGATGTGCCGGATTTCGCCCAGCGCGGCGGGCAGGCGCATCAGGTTCCAGTCGTGCTCGCGCGCGGCGGCGGGGTGGGAAAAACCGGCCAGCCCGCGGCTCAGTCGACCGACGGCGCGGCCCAGGCTTTCGTGCAGGGTGGCGCGCTGCTCCGAACCCAGTGTGCCGATGACTTCGGCATAGGTCGCACCGGGCACGAAGTCGAGCAGGCGCACCAGGCGCGTTTCGCCCGCGACCGGCAGGGCCAGCAGGTACGCGCCGCCGCGCGCCGGATGCACCCGCGGAGTGCCGAGCGCCGGCTCGCGCGCGGCCAGCGCCAGCATCGCCTCGTTCTCCAGATCGATGTCCGCGAAGGCCCACGAGGGATGCGCGAGCTTGAGCACGAAGCGCGCTCCGTCCTCGCCGCGCAGCAGGAAGTTGCGGTCCGAGTGCGAGGGCAAGGCGCGCGCCCGCGCGCGCAGACCCCAGTGCTGCTGGGCGATTGCTTCGGCGGTGGCTTCGGTCAGCGCATCCATCGCGGCCAGTCCAAGGGTGCGACAGGATAGCGCCACCGCCCGCGGATTCATCCACCCAGGGCAGCATCCACCACGCCGAATCCTCCCGTGCGCCCGCGCTCCCGATCTTTCCGGCCGCATCGCCGTGCGCCGCGCAATGCAGCGCGGCCAGCAGGATGAGACCGCCGCCAGCCACGCCCTGCACACGTGCAATCCACCGATCGAATCGCCCGTGACAGCGAGGCATTAGCGACGCCATATGTCGCTTGGTTCCGGATACTGGCCTCGCCTGCCAAGGAGTGAAGCCATGCAACACCGCATCCGTCGCCACCAATGCCATCCCATCGAAAACGAGCTTGATACCGTGCGGGAAGCGCCGGTGTTCCAGACCCTGCCGCTGACCTCGGGCATCGAGCGCCTGGCCGCGCTGTACGCGCTGCGGATGATCGAAGGCGCGCGCCTGCAGTCGAAACTGTACGCCCAACGGGTACGGCACCACGACTTCGATGTGCTGAACCTGACCGGGCTGGCGCTGAAGGATCATCGCCCCGACGGCATGACCCTGGGCGAAGTGCCGGTGGAAGGGGAAAAGCGCGAACCGGTATCCGGACCGGAACGATTCCGCGCGTTTTCGCTGGCACAGGCGCTGCTGGCACGCGAACCCGGCCAGCTGCTGCTGTTTGACGAGGTCGAAGACGTGTTCGGCAACGGATTCTCTTCGTTCCTGCGCGAACTGTTCGGCCGCGGCCGCAATGCCCCGACCACCAAGGGCTGGATCAACGAAACCCTGGAAACCAACCCCGTGCCGACGCTCTGGGTCTGCAACGACATCACCGCGATGGACCCGGCCTATCTGCGCCGCTTCGGCCTGGTGGCCGAATTCCGCGCCCCGACCGAGCGCGTGCGCCGCCGCATCGTGCAGCGCTGCTTTCCCGAAGGCACGCTTTCACGCGATGGCATCCAGGCGCTGACCGCGATGGAATCGCTCCACTTGGCGGTGAAGTGGCTCAGATCAGGTCGCCTGAGCCTCCCCACAACCGGGTGTTGCGAATCAGAGTTGAATCCGCCACCTCGGCGACTATGTGTTCTCCGGTGGCGAACTGGCGGCCGCCGTGGTCGTGGATGCGGTGGGCAGGGTGCAGCAGGGCGCGCTCAGCGAGGAGGCCAGCACGGCACAGGACTCCTTCGAGGACGGCCTGCCCGACCGCCCGCACTACACCTGCCCGGAAATCGACGCGGAAGACGACGCGGTGCCGCCCGTCCTGCTGTCCGGCGACCACGCCGCGATCGCACGTTGGCACCGCCAGAAGTCCCTTGCCCGGACCTGGTTGCGCCGCCCCGATCTACTGGCGCGGCGGATGGCGTTGTCGCGCGAGGATCGCCTCTTGCTGGAAGAGTTTCGGCGGGAATGGCTCGCCCAGCAGGTGCCAGCCGACTGAGCCGGTGCCCTCTATACTGGGGTTTCAAGACGGAGGGAGGTCATGTCGTCGCATGACACGATCAGGCACGCCGAACCGATGGGCGACAATGCCGGGTTGAACAATTTGTTCGAGACAACCTACGAACGGCTCAAGCGGCTTGCACACAGGCAACTGCTGTCCGGGCCCAATGCCACGCTGGATGCCACGGCGCTGGTGCACGAGCTCTACCTGCGTATCGGACCGAGCGAGGGGTTGGAGTTCGAGCACGCCGCCCAGTTCTTTGCCTATGCGGCCCAGGCGATGCGACACCTGCTCTGCGATCGCGCCCGTGCGCGCAAGAGCCAGCGTGCCGGAGGCGACTGGATACGGGTCACGCTGACCGCCAGCGATGATCGCCTGGTGCTGGAAAGCGCCGAACACATCCTGGCTCTGGATCGGGCCCTGCAGCGGCTTGCCGAAGAGGATGCGAGGGCAGCGCGCGTGGTCGAGCTGGCCTACTTCTGTGGTCTGACCCTGGAACAAGTTGCACGGGTCCTGCAGGTGACACGTCGTACGGTGGACCGCGATTGGCAATTTGCGCGGGCCTTCCTGCGGACGGAGGTGCCCGAAGGTTAAGGCGTTCGCAGCATGATGTCGCAATTGGCCAGGTTCTGGCGTTGTTTCGGAAAGCGGGTCGCGCTCCATGCTGCCCGTATTCCAGCCCCTGCCCGTCCTGTGGAGCTCAGGCCATGAGTTCGATCCGTGAGATGTATGAAGCCGCCAATGCGCAGCCGCCGGGCGAGCGGCAGGCCTGGTTGATGCGTCATTGTCCCGACGATTCCATGCGGGAGCGCGTCATCGCGATGCTCGACATTTCCGGGCGTACCCGTGGTGACGATACGCCCTCGTTCGAGGCGTTGCTGGAAGTGCTGTCCGAAGACGAGCTGCTGGTGGCGCTTCCTGGCGGTGGGCACATCGGCCCGTTCGAATTAACCGGCGTGCTGGGACACGGTGGTTTTTCCACCGTGTATAGGGGCCGACGCGAATGCGATGGCGTGGTTCAGGACGTGGCGATCAAGCTGCTGCACCACAGCCTGCATGCACCAGATGCGCAGCGTCGCTTCCGGCGGGAGCAGCGTGCCTTGGCACAGCTTCGCCATCCGCACATCGCGCGCTTGATCGAAGGCGGGGTGACCGAGGCTGGATTGCCGTACATCGCGTTGGAACTGGTCGAGGGCGAGCGGATCGACACATACGCCTGTCGTAGGCAGTTGGGATTGCGCGCGCGCCTGAAGCTGTTCCTTGTGGTTTGCACCGCGGTGGAGGCAGCGCACCGCGCCCTGATCGTGCATCGGGACCTCAAGCCTGCAAACGTGTTGGTGACCTCCGAAGGTCACGTCAAACTGCTGGATTTCGGCATCGCCAAACTGCTGGAGGATGCCGATGGCGATGACATCACACGCACCGGGCACCAGGCGTTTACGCCTGCTTATGCCGCGCCCGAGCAGCGGGCCGGAGCGCCGGTCACCACGGCCACCGACGTGTACGCGCTGGGCGTGTTGCTGGGCGAACTGCTCAGTGGCCAGCGCCTGGGGGTCGATACCGGTTCGGACCCGGACGCCTGCATCTCCGGCGGCGAACCACCCGGCACCCTGCCCGAACCGGCGTCTGCGATGCGCCGCCATCTGCGCGGAGATCTTGGCGCTATCCTGCGCAAGGCGCTGGCGCAGGAGCCCGAGCAAAGATATGCCTCAGCCTCCGGGTTGGCCGACGACGTGCAACGCGTGCTCGATGGCCATCCGGTCTCGGCACGGCGCGCAACACGCTGGTACCGCACCCAACGCTTCGTGCAGCGGCATCGCGGTGCCGTCATGATGGCGGTGGCCTTCGTGTTGTCATTGGCCACCGCTCTGGCTTTCTCGCTGTGGCAGGCGGATGTCGCCAGGAAGCAGGCGCTTCGCGCCGATGCAGAGGCCGCGCGTGCGATTGCGGTACGTGACTTCATCGTCGATCTGTTCGAGGCGGCTCAGGCAAATCTGCCGCTCGAGCAGAAGCCGACCGTGGATCAACTGGTTGACAGCGCCCGGACGCGCCTGGCGACGGACCACTCACAGCCACCGGGCCTGCGCGCTGACATGCTGAACCTGCTTGCGCAGGTGGCCATGACCTATGGTGATCTGGAAGGTGCCTTGGCCATGCTAGAGGAAGCCGCCGCGCTCAAGCGCGATCTGTTCGGCAGTGATGATCCCGAGCGTTGGATGATCGATGTGCAGCGCGCCAACGCACTCGACCGCCTGGGACGGCGAACGGAGGCGCTTGCCGCACTTGAGCCGCGCCTTGCCGCGATCCGCCGTCACCCCGGCAAGGATGCGGTTGAAGGCTTGAAGATGCTCGCTGCGGTCCATTCACGCCACGGCGATGGCGTCGCGGTGGAACTGGCCGAGGAAGCCCTGGCCAAGGGCGAGGGGCTGTATCCACCGGATTCGCCCGAAGCGCTGCAACTGGCGGCATTCCCGGCCCTGATCAAAGGCACCATGGGCCGTACCGCGGAGATGCTGGAGGAACTGCTTCCCATTGTGAAGCGTTGGCGGGAACTGGGTTTGCCGCATAACGTCGGGCTGGCCGAACTGCTCAACAACATCGGAATTGCCCAGGTGATGCAAGGCGATATCGAGGACGGCGAAGCGACCCTGACCGAAGTGGTCGATATCGGCCGCGGCATCGGTTCGGCGGGGCCGGGTCTGGCGCTGGATCTGCGGAACCTTGCCAATGTCCGGATGCGGCTGGGGCGCACCGGAGAAGCCGAGTCGGCCTTGGTCGAGGCAACGGAGATCGTGCGCAGGGTGTTTCCCGAAGGCAGCACCGGCAGAGTTTCCACGCTTGTCGCACTCGGCATGTTCCATCGGCAACAGGGAGCCTGGCACGAGGCCGAGGCGCTGTTCGTCGAGGCGCTGCAAGCGTGTGATGGCCCGGATGGGGAACGTGAGCTGGGGTGCGCGCGTGCGCGTCTGGCTCTCGCTGGCATCTGGACGGCAAGCGGGAAGCTGGTGCCGGCCCGCGAGCAACTGGAACGTGCGTTGCTGCAGTTTGGCAGCCATCACGGTCCGGACCACGCGCGTGCGCTTGCCGCCCTGGCGCAGATCGATTTGGCGCAGGGACAGCCCGGGCAGGGGCGCGACCGGATCGGCGCGGCCCTGTCGCTGTTGCGCGAACAGTCCATGGATCGCGGCCCGGAATCCGCGCTGGTCAGGGTCATCGGCGCGCGCATCCATCTGGCAACAGGCGCTCCGCAGGCGGCACTGGAAGTGCTGGAGCCGCTGCGCGAACGGTGGGAACGGCAGGAGGCCGAACGGATCCCGTTGCGCTTCCATTTTCTCGCCGTGCTGGCCTTGACGCTCGAGCAGAGCGGCCATGATGCGCGCGCCCGGGAGGTCGCCGCACTGGCGCTGGGCATGGGGTTGCAGCCGCCTGTGCTGGAGCCGGAGTTTCTGGCCGCAGCGCAGCGTCTGGCCGCCGGTCGCGCGGCGAGCGTGCACTGAAGCGCGACAACGCGGGCATTGTGCCGGATGTCGCAATCCATCAGGTTCGGTCGTTCTCCGGTAGTGACGGCAACACGCCGTGACTGACGGAGCAATGACATGGCAAGGATCATCCGGCTGCGCGGCAGCCTTGCGGTATTTGTCGGGATACTGGTGCTGGGACCGCATGCCGATGCCGCGATCTTCACGGTCGGCAACGAACCCGGCTGCACCCACGGCACGGTGCAGGGCGCGGTCGACGCGCTGCCGCCTGGCGGCGTGCATGAAATCCGCATCAAGCAGGGCACCTATTCGGCGCAGGCGATCAAGATCGTCGGTCGCGAGCTGACCCTGCGTGGTGGCTACGCCAATTGTGCTGCACCCACCGCCACCGGCTCGTCCACGCTCAGCGGCAACGGCGGCGGCACCGACAGCGTGATCACCATCACCGGCAGCGGCAACGCGATCGCGCTGGAGCGATTGAACATCACCCATGGCGATGAGGTTTTCGACGGTTACGGCGGTGGCATCGACGTGCGCGGTGCGGGCGAGCTCAGCACCCGCATGGTGACCATCTCCAACAACTACGCCGGCTACGGCGGCGGCATCAGCTTCACCGCCACCGGCCCCTCGCGCCTGGATCTGCTGGAGGAGACGATGATCCTGTGGAACCAAGCGCAGTTTTCCGGCGGCGGGATCCGGCTGGAGGGCGAAGTCACGCTGCGTGCGCACCAGGACGGCACTTGGATCAGCGGCAACGAGGCAGTGGGCCATGATCCGGTCAACGATGTCGCAAAGTACGGCTACGGCGGCGGCATTCTACTGGTGGGGAATGCGCGTGCGGAGGTCGCTTCGCCGGGGTTCGGCAACGCGGCGGTGATTTCCGACAACACCGCGCGATATGGCGGTGGAGTCGCCGTCGTCGCGGTCGATGATGATCAGCCGGGGTGGCCGAAGCTGACGCTGTACAGCACCGACCCGATGCGGCCGGTGCGGATCGAAGACAATCTCGCCCGGCAGGCAGGCGGCGGCGTCTACCTGCAAACGGTGGCCAACGGGGTCGGATCCTGGGGTACGTCCACCCCCGCAGAGCTTTGCGCCCACGATTTCGGCATCAACCGGAATACCGCGCAGAACGGCAGCGCCATCTATGCGGAATCGGGATACAACACAGTCCCCTTCTTCGAGTACTACGGCAGCTGGATCGGTTTGAACCGGGGCTGTCAGCTGCCGATGGACGCGGTGCGCTGTACTGCGGGCGGGGCTTGCAACACGATCGAAGGCAATCGCGCGGAAACCGATGGCGGTACGCCGACGGACGGGGCGACGATCCTGTTGCAGAACAACACGAGCTTCGTGGGGTCACGTGTGGCTGTCCGGAGCAACCGTGGTGGCAATGTGCTGCGGGCATTTCCCGGCGGAGACAGTCCGGTCGAGCTCTACAACATGCTTTTCACGTCGAACCAGACCAGCGGCGCACTGGTGCGCAACAGCGGCACGGAACGCCTGAGCATCGAAAACAGCACCTTCGCCGGCAACAGCATCGGCTCGCAGGTGTTCCTCAGCACCGATGACATTGCATTGCATCGCTCCATCGTCTGGCAGCCGGGCGTGCCGGTGCTGTCGCAAAGTGGCGGCTCGCGCAGCGTAGGGGATTTGATTGTTCACGATGCTTCCACCATCGGTGGCGAAGCCGACACCGTGCGCGTGGTGTCGGACCCGCTGTTCCTTGACCCTGCACACGGTGACTACCGCCCGCACGCTGCCTCCCTGGCGGTGGACTTTGCCGTCCCCGTCGGCGGTACTGATCTGCTCGGCAACCCGCGTGGCACCGATCTGGCGCTGGTGCCCGATGTGCACGGCAGCGGTGATCTGGGCGCCTACGAGCGTGTCGACATCGATCCGTTGGTGCGCAACGGTGACTTCAACGGCGACCTGCGCTACTGGACTGGCGGCAGCGGCATCGGCTACGACACCAGCCACAATCCCTCCGGCCCGGCCAGCGGTTCCGGCGTGCTGAAGATCACGCGTGCAGTCTCGGTCGGTGGGCGCGTGGTCTCGACCCAATGCGTACCGTTGCCCGGGCCGGCGGTCTACCACCTCAGTGCCTGGGCGCGGACGGCCGGCACCGGCGTGGGTGCCGACCGGGCGCTGGTGGGCTGGAGTCTGGTGCCCGATGACGCCACCGGCACCTGCGTGGGGAGCATCACCCGCAACGGCGAGAAATTTGTTGCCCAAGGCAACACCTGGCGGGAAATGCAGCCGCTGGCCATCGAGGTGAGCCCGGCGGAATGGAGTGGCCGCTCCAGCCTGGCCGTCCATCTGATCGCGCAGGACAGCGGGATCGCGACCGGCGGCACGCCCACTGCGGTGGGCTATTTCGACGGCATCCGGTTGAGTGTGGCCGGTGCAGGCGGGGATAGCATCTTCGCGGACGGATTCGAACCTTGAGGCGTGGTCGGCAAGGAGTCTCCTCCGGAACACTGGGGGAGACTTCGGGAGGGGGTGGAAAACCGGGAAGATCGTTAAAAGACGCGACTGCCTTCGGGCTTTGGCCGTTCCGGCCAGCCAGGGCGTGTCCGGTCTTTTGTGTGTAAGCCTGCTACCCCACCAGCCCCCGCCGCGCGGCCTCCAGCGCGGCCTCGGCACGGCTGCCGACGTTCAGCTTGCGGTAGATGTCCTTGAGATAACCGGCCACGGTGTGGGCGGAAATCGCGAGGAGCTGGGCGACTTCCTGCCGGGTCATGCCCTTTGCGATGAGGCGCAGCACCTCGGTTTCACGCGGGGTCAGGGCGTTTTCCGCAGCGACGGCGGGCGCGCCGGCCGGACCATGCTGCGGGGCGAAATGGCGCAGCAGGCGACGTGCGATGGACGGCGAGAGCGGCGGCTGGCCGGCCGCGATCCCGCGCAGCATCTCGGCCAGCGATTCGTGGCCCTGATCCTTGAGCACATAGCCTTCGGCACCCGCGTGCAGGGCCGGGAACAGGTGAGCGTCATCGTCGAACACCGTGGCCACCACGCACATCGAGCGCCCGCGCAACCGTTCGATCAGGCTCACGCCCGAACCATCCGGCAGGCCCAGATCGATCAGCGCCAGCGGTGGCGGCGGATCAATACTGCGCACGGCCTCGGCCAGGCTGCCCGCCTCGGCGATGGCGATGCCGGGAAAAGCGAGCACCAGCGCCTGCGCCAGCCAGGCGCGGCTGGAGGCGAGGTCATCGACGACCAACGCACGATCGAACGGGCCGCTCATTGCCCCCCGTCGCTCTGCAGCGGCATCGACAAAAGCACCTTGGTGCCGCCCTCGGTGCCGGGCGTCCAGCGGATCTCGCCGGCCAGTTCGGCGGCGCGATCACGCATCGATCGCATGCCGGTGCCGGTGCGCGCCGAGGTCGCTTCCACGCCCTCGCCGTCGTCGGTCAACTCCAGGCCAAGCTGGCCGCCGGAAAAACGCAGCTGCACGCGCAGACGGCGCGCCTGGGCGTGGCGAATGGTGTTGCTGATCGCTTCGCGCACGATGCGGTGCAGGTGCAGGGCGCGCTCGGTGTCGAGCGGCGGATCGGGCAGCACGTCGATTTCCTGCCAGACAAGGCCGATGTCGACTGCGGCAAGGCGCTGGACGGCCTCGCTGCGGATGTCGGCAAGCACATCGCCCAGCGTGCCGGGCGTCCCGCGCGAGCGCGTCACCACGTCGCGCAGGTCCTGCAGAATGGCGCGCACCTGGTCGGCCTGCTGCGGCGTGGGCGCATCGTGGATCAAGCCGAGCAGCCGCGCGCCCAGGTCATCGTGCAGGTCGCTGTAGATGCGTTCGCGCTCGAACGCGGTCGCCTCGGCGCGCAATGCGGCCTCGCGCGTGGCGCGTTCGTCTTCCGCATGCGCCTGCGCCCGGCGAACGCGCGCGCGCGTTCGCCAAAGCGCCACGGCCAGCGCCACGGCGACCAGAGACATCGCCAGGAATGCAGGAAAAAGGAGGCGTTGCATTGCTTCGGCGTGCGACCAGGCTTCGAATCGGACAGCCGCGCGGGCCGCTGGTCCTCAGGCCTCGTCCCCCAGCTTGCTCTGCTGGTACAGCGCCAGGCCCAGGCTGCGGATCAGGCGCAGCTGCTTTTCCAGCCAGTAGGCGTGGTCTTCCTCGGTGTCCTTGAGCTGGACCAGGAGCAGGTCGCGGGTGACGTAGTCGCCGTGGCGTTCGCACAGCGCGATGCCTTCGGCCAGATGCGCGCGCACCGCGTATTCGGTGGCGAGATCCTTGGCCAGCATCTCCTCCACCTCGCGCCCCGGCTCGAACGCCTCCGCGCGCATGTCCGGCGTGCCTTCCAGGAACAGGATGCGCCGCATCAGCGCGTCGGCGTGCTGGGTTTCCTCTTCCATCTCGTGGTTCAGGCGCGCGTACAGGGCGTGCAGGCCGAGATCCTCGTAGCGGCGCGAATGGATGAAGTACTGGTCGCGCGCCGCCAGTTCACCGCGCAGCAGGAAGTTGAGGAAGGTGATGACTTCGGGATGACCTTGCATCGACAGGCTCCGGCCGGGAAAGACCGACAGTATGCCAAGTCCGCCGCGCGATCGCGTGCGCGCACGGCGGGCCGATCAGGAAGCTTCCGGCGCATCCGGCACCGGGGTGCCAGGGTGCAGCGACCGCAGCGCCCCGGGCACGTCGCCGGGAGCCAGCGCTGCCCGGAGGTCGCCGAGGATATGGTCGACATAGCCCAGATCGTTCATCAGCGAGCCCATCCGCAGCCCGTCCAGCTCGTCGCGCCGCGCCATGAGGAACAGGCGCTGCCGGAATCCGGTCTGGAACTGGCCGACCTCCGAGGCCAGCGCCGCCAGGCGTTCGGGCGTGGCCTGCGCCGGATGCCGCGCCAGCGCGTACAGCGCGTGCAACTGCTCCAGCAGGTAGCGCCACAGGCTCAGGTAGCTGTCGCGCATCGCCGAGGGCGGCTCGCGCAGCCGCGCCGTCATGTTCTTCTGCAGGTGCTTGGCGTCCTTGACCGCGTTCACGAAGCCCAGCGCGCGCAGCTGACACTGGCTCCAGTAGTGCTGGTGCGGTTCGTCCAGCGCCACGTCGAGCCGGCCCATGAAGCTCAGAAGGTCGGCATAAACGCCCTTGACGTAATGCTGGTACAGCGCGTCGGCGTTCTCGTCGGGCGTCTGCGGATCGAGTTCGAGGGTGGCGGCGTCCGGCTGCGGCCAGGTCAACCGCTCGGGCGGCAGCAGCAGGGTGCGGCAGATCACCTCCATGCACAGCTGGCCCAGGTGCTGCAGCTCGCGCGTCACCGCCGCCGCCGCCGCGTCGGGTGATTCCAGCGCCTGTGGCGAGAGGTAGTGCGCGCGGATCCGCTCCGGCGTCTGCGGTTCCATGGCGTGCGCGGGCGGCGGATCGGGCAGCCAGCGCTCCAGCGCGCGCGCCAGGCTCGCCTGCCACGGCCAGAACACCAGCACCCCGCCGGCGTTGAACAGGGTGTGGAACAGGGCCAGCTGCAGCAGCGGATTGTCGCCGAATCCCAGCACCCGGGAAATCCATCCCACCGTCCAGGCCAGCGGTACCAGCAGCACCAGCGCGAGCGTCGCGGTCGTGACGTTGAAAGCGACGTGCGCCAGCGCCAGCCGCTGCCCGCTGCGGTTGCCGCCCAGCATGCCCACGACCGCGGTGCTGACGCTGCTGCCTACGTTCGCGCCGATCGCGATCGCCAGCGCCTGGCCGAGCACGAGATAGCCGTTGGAAAGCGCTGTCAGCGTCAGGATCAGGGTGGCGTGGCTGGACTGCAGCACCACCGTGGCCGCGAGGCCGGCACCGACGAACAACAGGGTTCCGACAAGACCCGTGGCACGCACGCCGTTGAGGTCCAGGTTTCCGCCCAGGGCACCGAAGCCCTGCTGCAGCCCGTCGATACCCAGGAAGATCAGCGCCACGCCCAGCACCACGCGCCCCGCGGCCCGACCGCGTGCGCCCAGGAAGCTGCCCAGGACGCCGAATACCAGCAGCGGCAGCGCCAGTGGCGAGAGGCTGAACCCGTGTCCGGCCAGCGCCAGCAGCCAGATGCCGCTGGTGGCACCGAGGTTTGCGCCGAACACCACGGCGATACCGGCGGCCAGGTGAATCAGGCTGGAGCTGACGAACGCGATGGTGAGCAGCGACACCAGGGTGCTCGACTGCAGCAGCATCGTGCCGCCGATGCCGAACAGCAGTCCCTTGCGCGGGGTCGCCGTGCTGCGCGCCAGCCACTGCTCCAGCCGGCCGCCGGCCAGCTGCCGCAGGCCTTCCTCCAGAAGCTGCATGCCGAGCAGGAACATCGCCAGACCGGCGCACAGCTGCAGCCAGCCGGCGCTGCGCCAGAACGACCACGCCAGCAGCGCCACCAACACGACCACGACGAGGCCGCGACCCTTCATTCCACGCTCCATCAACGCTCCAAACAGGGCATTATCGGCACAACGCCGGATCGCCTGTGAACCCGGCACCCGTTTGCCGGGACGGCCGCGCCCCACCATTCACCCACATCACGGAGCACACCAATGAACGCGTCGCCGAAGTGGTTCAAGGGGCTCGCCGTCGCCGGCCTGCTCTGGAATCTCCTGGGCTGCCTGGCCTTTGCGGCCGATCTTCGCCTCACGCCGGAAGACATGGCCAGGCTGCCCGAGGCGCACCAGGCGCTGTACGCCGCCCGCCCGGCGTGGGCCCTTGCCGCCACCGCCATCGCGGTGATCGGCGGCGCGCTGGGCTGCACCGGCATGCTTTTCGGAAAGCGATGGGCCTTTCCGCTTCTCGTCCTGTCCCTGCTCGGCATCCTGGTGCAGGACTACGCCATGTTCATCATGGTGGACGGGCTGGGTCTCGCAGGGAGCGTCGCCGCGCTGCTGCAGGGGATCGTGCTGCTCGTCGGGGTCGCGCTGGTGGCGCTGGCGCGCAAGGGCGTCACGCGCGGCTGGCTGACCCGTTGATCCGGCCCGTGAATAGTCGAATGGCCACTGTGGGGTGGAACCCTACGGAGCGCGACTATCTGCGGGCCGGATCAATGGGAGCCGTCGTCCTGCATGCGGCCGAATCTGCCGCTGTTGAAGTCCTCGATGGCCTGGCGGATCTCGGCCTGCGAGTTCATCACGAAGGGACCATAGCCCACCACCGGCTCGTTGATCGGTTCGCCGGCCAGCCACAGCACGACGGCCTCGTTGTTGGCCTCGATCACTGCACCTTCGCCCTCGCGCGAGAGCACCACGAGCTGCCCGGCGCGGGCGACCGCGTCACCGTTGACCTGCACCGTGCCGCGCAGCACCGCGAGCGCCAGGGTGTGGCCGGGCGGGGTTGCGAGCGTCGCGCTGCCGCCGGCGGTGAGGCGCAGGTCCCATACGTCCATCCGGGTGAAGGTGCGCGCCGGCCCGGTGTGGCCGTCCAGCGTGCCGGCGATCACGCGCGCCGTGCCTGCGCCCTCGGGAAGATCCAGCACCGGGATCTGCGCCGCCGTGATGTTCTGGTAACCGGGCGGATCGGCCTTGTGACGCGCCGGCAGATTGACCCATAGCTGGGCCATTTCCACCGTGCCGCCGCTGCGGCTGAGGGCCGGCGAGTGGAACTCCTCGTGCAGGATGCCGCCGGCCGCAGTCATCCACTGCACGTCCCCCGGCCCGATCACCCCGCCCGCACCGGTGGAGTCGCGATGCGCCACCTCGCCCTGGTAGACGATGGTGACGGTCTCGAAACCGCGGTGCGGGTGCCAGCCCACGCCGCGCGGGCGCGGCGACGGGGGGAAGTCCATCGGGGCGGCGTGGTCGAGCAGCAGGAAGGGACTGAGCCGCTGGCCCAGGCCGTCGTAGCTGAACATCGAACGCACCGGGAAGCCGTCGCCGACCCAGTGCATGGGCGGGGCGTCGTGGACACCGAGAACCTTCTTCATCACTGCTCCTGATTGGCCGCGGGCAGGATCACCCGCCATGTGCCCATGATGGGTCCGCCGGGCGCTGTTGATAAGGCCGCTTCCGGCGATCCCGGCGTTGCCCCGGATGCAACGGTGCCCGGCGGCGCGGGCGATCAGCGGTTCCGATGCGGCGTCGCTTCGAGCGCGCAGTCGGCCACACCCTCCCAGACCACCTCCACTGTGCTGTGGCCGATACCCCAGGTCTCGGCCAGCGCCCGCTTGATGGCGGCCGTCACCGCGCGCGGGTCGCCGCCCGGCGCGAGGCGCGCTTCGAGGGTGGCGGACGGACGGCCCGAGGTGATCGACCAGACGTGCACGTGCTCGACCCCGGCCAGGCCCTCCACGCGCGTCACCAGGTCCTGCGCCAGCTGCGCGATGTCGATGCCTGGCGGGGTGCCTTCCAGCAGGATGTGCAGGGTGTCGCCCAGGAGCCGCCAGGCGCTGCGCAGGATCAGGCCCAGGATCAGCACCGAGAGGATCGGGTCGATCGGCGTCCAGCCGGTGAAATGGATCACCACCGCCGCCGCGATCGCCGCCACCGATCCCAGCAGATCGCCCAGCACGTGCAGCATCGCGCCATGGATGTTGACGTGGCCGGTGTCGGCGCGCCGCAGGATGAAGAACACCGCGATGTTCACGCCCAGCCCGGCGCAGGCCACCGCCAGCATCGGCCCGGCCAGCACCGGTGCCGGCGCGCGCAGGCGTCCGATCGCCTCCCATCCGATCCACAGCACCAGCGCCAACAGCGCCACCGCGTTGATGAAGCCGGCCAGCACCTCCAGCCGCTGGTAGCCGAAGGTCTTGCGCGCGTCGGCACCGCGCCGGCCGAAGTGGAATCCCGCCCAGGCCAGCATCAGGGCGGCGACATCGGTGAGCATGTGGCCGGCGTCGGCGATCAGCGCCAGCGAGCCGGAAAGCAGCCCGCCCACCGCTTCCACCCCCATGAACAGCGCGGTGAGCAGCAGCGCGAACAGCACCGCGCGGCGGTTGCCCCGCGTTACCGCCGGCGCATGATCGTGGTGCTCATGCGGCGCATGTGCGTGTCCGTCGCCGTGCTCGTGTGCGTGCGCCATCGCGCCGGATTCCCTTGCCGTGTGCCATCACTTTGCCACGGTGCGCGCGCTGGCTATAGTGCTGCCAGCTTCGCTGCCTGTCGGGATCGCGGTGACCCCGGCCAACCGAAGGAACCCCGACATGCCTGCGACTGCGTTCGCCCGCATCGCACCCGCCCGCCCCCGCCGCTGGCTGCTAGCCGCTGTCCTGACGCTGCTGGCCGCCTGCACCGGCCAACCGCAGCGCTCCGCCGTCCCGGACGTGCCCGCAGGCGATGGCCTGGCCGCGACCGTGATCGCCGAAGCCTTCGTCAGCGCCCTGATTCCCGACGTGGAGGTGGATTCGCTCGCCACCTGGCTCAGCCCCGAGGGCGAAACCCGCGTGATCGCCAGCGGCAAACACGCCGGCGTCCTGCTGGCGTTCGACGGCGAGGACGGACGCCTCCTGCAGGAACTGGGCGAACGCGGCGGCCTGCAGTACCCCAACGGCGTGGCCAGCTTCGGCGACTGGCTGTTCGTGGTGGAACGCGACGCCGCACGCGTCAGCGTCTTCGAACTCCCCGATCTCGCGCCGCTCGGCCACTTCGGCGAAGGCGTGCTGAAAACGCCCTACGGGCTGTGGGTCCGGGAATCGGCTCCCGGCGAAGTCGAGGTGTTCGTCACCGACAGCTACCGGATCGACGACCTGCCGAATCCGCTCGCCCGGCTCGACGCGCGCGTCAAGCGCTTCCGGGTGCACCTGGACGAGGATCCGATCCAAAGCGACACGCTCGATGCGTTCGGCGGCACCGATGAGGACAGCGCGCTGCGCTGGGTCGAATCGATCGCCGGCGATCCGCTCTTCGACCGCCTCGCCATCGCCGAGGAGCATCCCGACTACCGCAACCGCGGTCCGCTGATCTACCGCCTCGACGGGCGCTACACCGGCGAGCACCTGGGCGAAGGCCTGTTTCGCGGCGACCCGGAAGGCATCGCGCTGTACGAGTGCCAGAGCGGCAACGGCTACTGGATCGCGGCCGAGCAGGATCGCGAGGACAATCGCTTCCACGTCTTCGACCGCGCCAGCCTCGCGCACCTGGGCAGCTTCAGCGGCGCGGCCACGCGCTTCACCGACGGCATCGCGCTGCACCCGGGTGCCAGCCCGCGCTTCCCGCACGGCGCGCTGTACGTGGTCAATGACGACGCCGGCATTGCCGCCTTCGACTGGCGCGACATCGCCTCCGCGCTCAACCTCTGGCTCGATTGCCCCGAGTAGAGCGGAGCCTGCTCCGCCGGCCTGCCGCCTGCGTTGCCCGAGCCTTCAGCCGGGCAAGCCCGGCGCTACGGCGGCACCCTGCGCATCCAGACCGGCAAGGGCGTCCAGCTCGGCGTCGTCGAAGCCGGCCGCGCGGCGCGCGGGGCGGTTGAAGGGACCGCGCAGCACGTCGCGGGCGTGGCGGCGCAGGAGTTCGATGAAGGTCGGCTGCGGCGTCAGGCCGCGCTGCGCGCAGAGGTGGTGGAACCAGCGCGTGCCGGCGGCGACGTGGGCCACTTCCTCGCGCAGGATCACTTCGAGGATCGCCACCGTGGCACCGTCGCCGAGTTGGGTGAGCTTGCCGATCATCGCCGGCGTCACGTCCAGACCGCGCGCCTCCAGCACGCGCGGCACCAGGGCCATGCGTTCGAGGCAGTCGCCCGCCGTCTTTTCGGCCATTTCCCACAGCCCGTTGTGCGCATCGAAGTCGCCGTAGGCGTGGCCGAAATCCGCCAGGCGCGCGGCGAGAAGTTCGAAGTGGCGGGCCTCGTCGTCGGCGCAGGCGGCCCAGTCGGCATAGTACGCCGCGGGCATGCCGGGAAAGCGCAACACCGCATCCCAGGCCAGGTTGATGGCGTTGAACTCGATGTGGGCGATGGCGTGCAGGAAGGCGGCGCGGCCTTCCGGCGAGCCCAGCCCGCGCGACGCCAGCTGGCGCGGCGCGACCAGGCGCGGGCACCCGGGCCGGCCCACGTCCGCGGCGTCCGGGATCGACGGCCAGTTCGACGCATCCGCCAGCGGCAGTGCACCGCGCGAGAACAGGGCGAAAGCCGCGTGCGTATCGCCCGCCTTGGCGGCCGGTTCGCGCAGCGCCCGGCAATGTGCCGCCGCGTGCTGCAGCGTCGGCCAGTCGCGGTGCGGAGCGGCATGCGTGGCGGGCATCAGCCGGCCAGGCGCTTGCGCCGGCCTTCCTCGCCGCGCTCATGGCTCAGGCGCTCGAAGTAGCCCGGCTCCAGTCCGGTGACGTAGTGCCCGGTGAAGCAGGAGGAGTCGAAGCCGGTCAGCGCATCGTTGCCCTCCGCCACGGCCCATTCCAGGTCCGCGAGATCCTGGTAGATCAGCCAGTCGCAGCCGAGCGCGGCCTGCACTTCGCCCTCGCTGCGATCATGCGCGATCAGTTCCTCCGCGGCGGGCATGTCGATGCCGTAGACGTTGGGGTGGCGGATCGCCGGCGCGGCCGAAGCCAGATACACCTTGCGCGCGCCGGCATCGCGCGCCATCTGCACGATCTGGCGGCTGGTGGTGCCGCGCACGATGGAGTCGTCCACCAGCAGCACCACGCGGTTGCGGAACTCCAGCGGGATCGGGTTGAGCTTGCGCCGCACCGATTTCACCCGCTCGCTCTGGCCGGGCATGATGAAGGTGCGCCCGACGTAGCGGTTCTTGGTGAAGCCTTCGCGGTACTTCACGCCCAGCACGTTGGCCACTTCCAGCGCGGAATCGCGCGCCGAGTCGGGAATCGGTATCACCGTGTCGATGTCGTGGTCCGGGCGCAGCCGCAGGATCTTTTCGCCCAGCTTGACGCCCATGCGCATCCGCGCCTTGTGCACCGAGACGTTCTCCATCATCGAGTCGGGACGGGCGAAGTAGACGTATTCGAAGATGCAGGGCGCATGCTCGGCCTTGTCCGAGCAGCGGCGCGCGTGCAGTTCGCCCTGCGGGGTGACGATCACCGCCTCGCCAGGCTGCAAGTCGCGCAGGCGGGTGAAACCGGTGAGGTCCAGCGCCACGCTTTCCGAGGCCACCGCGTATTCCACCCCGGCCGCACTCTCGCGCCGGCCCAGCACCAGCGGGCGGATGCCGTTGGGATCGCGGAAGGCCAGCAGGCCCAGACCCAGCACCACGGCAACGATGGCATAGCCGCCGCGGCAGCGGCGGTGCACGCTGGAAACCGCGCTGAACACCACGTCGGGCGAGAGCGAATCGTGCCGGTCCAGCTCGTGCGCCAGCACGTTGAGCAGCACTTCCGAATCGGACTGGGTGTTGACGTGGCGGCGGTCCTGCTCGAACACCTCGCGGCGCAGGGCCTCGGTATTGACCAGATTGCCGTTGTGCCCGAGCGCGATGCCGTAGGGCGAATTGACGTAGAACGGCTGCGCCTCTTCGGAGCCTTCCGAACCGGCGGTCGGGTAGCGGCAGTGGCCGATGCCGATGCGCCCGCCCAGCAGGCGGATATCCTCCTCGTCGAACACGTCGCGCACCAGCCCGCGCCCCTTGTGGACGCGGATGCGGGTGCCGTCCATCACCGCGATGCCGGCCGCATCCTGGCCGCGGTGCTGGAGCACCGTCAGTCCGTCGTACAGGGCCGTGGCCACCGGTTCGGTGCCCACGATGCCGATGATTCCGCACATGTCCCAGGTTCCTCGTCAGGAATCGCGCGGCGGATCGGGCCGCGGGGTGGCATCGGCGGGGGCCGATGCGGCCGGCTCCGGCGCTGCGCCAGGAGCGTCATTTTCGCCCGGAACGGGCAGTGCGGGCAGCAGCGCGGCGGCGCGCTCGAAGGAAAGGTGCTCGGCCAGCGCCTCGGGCAGCCACTGCCCGAGCCAGGCCGCGCCGCGGGAAAACCCCGGCAGCAGCGGCGATGCGCGCCAGGCGGCCTCCTGCGGCAGCGGCGTGAAGCCGGCCACCAGCACCAGCAGGCAGCCGATGAAGGCACCGCGCGCCAGCCCGAATCCCAGGCCGAGCAACCGGTCCGTGCCCGACAGCCCGGTGCCCTTTACCAGCCGCTGGATCAGCCAGACCAGCAGCGCGCCGACCATCAGTGCGGCGAGGAACACGCTGGCGTAACCCAGCGCCCAGCGCGCGGTCGGTGAGCCGATGTGCGGTTCGAACATCGCCGCGGCCGCCGGACCGGCGACAAAGGCGAGCCAGCCGGCACCGATCCATACCGCCAGCGACATCACCTCGGTGACCAAGCCGCGCCACAGTCCCATCACGGCCGACAGGCCGAGGATCACCAGCAGCGCGATGTCGATCCAGGTCAGCACGCGGGGCGATCAGGGGTGCGGGACGACGTTGCCATCCAGACCCAGCCGGAGCTTGGCCTCGGCCTTGAGCTTCTCGGCGCGCTCGCGCTGCAGTTCCGGCCCAAGGCGCACGCGCCAGAGCGTGCCGCCGGTGGCGGCGATGCGCTCGACGTAGCTGGAAAAACCCGCGGCCCGCGCGCGGTCGCGCAGCGCGTTGGCGTCGGCCTCGGCGCGGAACGCGCCGATCTGCACGGCAAAGCCCTCGGCCACGCCGGGACGTGCGGCTGCGGGCGGGTTTTCCTCACCGTCCAGCGACACGATCGCGGTCGGCACATCCGAGCGGATCTTCAGCACCGTCAGGCGCGCGGATTCCGCCTCCGAACGCTGCGCATAGGGCCCCACGCGCACCCGCTGCACCGGCTTGCCGTCGAGCGTGATCGACTCGCCATAGGCCGGCAGCCGCCGCCCGCGAAGCTGGGTCACCAGGCTCGACGCATTGGCGGTGTTGGCATAGCTGCCGAGGTTGACCGCCCAGCGGCCGACGGTGGCGGCGGGCGCGGCCTCCATCGGCGCAGGCGCGGGCCGGCTCGCGGGGGCCGGCACGGGTGCGACGGGTGCGACGGGCGTTGACGCGACGGGCGGCGCGCTCGGTTGCGGCGTGGATTCGGGTGCCGGTGCCGCCGTACCCACGGGCGCGCCGGACACCGCATCGAGACGCGTCGGCGCGTCGGTCGTGTCCACGGTGACGATGCGGTCCGGGTCGGCCGCCTCGGCCGGCACCGGCACCTGCGGCGCGGGCGGTGCCAGGGTCAGGTCGCGCGTCTCGAAGCTGCGGCTGTCGCGCTCGGGCACGCCCAGCGGCACCGCGGTGGAGCCAGGCTCCGGCTCCGGCCCTCCGATCAGCATCGGCAGGAAGATCACGGCCAGCGCCACGAGCACTGCGGCACCGATGAGTCGCTGTTTCACGGCTGCGTCTCTGCAAGGAATCCGGACTGGATCGTTCGATTATAGCGGCGGCGGCGCGGCGCTTCGGCGCGCGGCGACGCGCCCGTACAGGTTCAGGCCGGGGACGGCAGCGCCGCGAGCGCCTCGCCCACGGTGTGAAAGGAACCGAACACCACGATGCGATCACCAGGGCGTGCGGCCTTGCGCGCCGCCGCCAGGGCCTGTTCGACGGTGGCGTGGCGCATCGCGAGCGAGCGCGAAAGCAACGCCCCGACCTTCTGCCAGAGCAGCTCCACCGGCTGGCCGCGCCCGCCCACGTCCGCCAGGCCTGCCAGGTACCACAGATCGATGCTCGACATGAGCGCTGCGACTTCATTGGCCACATCCTTGTCGGCCAGCGCGGCGAATACCGCCAGGGTCGCGCCGCGCGGGCGATTGGCCTGCAGCCAGGCGGCCAGCTGCTGCGCGGCCTGCGGGTTGTGGGCCACGTCCAGCACGATTTCCACCGCGCCGGGCAGCACCTGCATGCGCCCGGCCAGCCGCACCGCCGAAACACCCTGCGCGATGGCGGCGTCGGACACGGTCACGGCCGGCACCAGGGCGCGCAGCGCGGCGATGGCGGCGGCGGCGTTGCCCGGCTGCGCGGGCGCGCGCAGCCCCGGGCGCGGCAGCGCCAGCGCGCCGCGGTCGTCCTCAAAGACCCAGCCGTCGCCCTTGGTGTGGAAACGGAAGCTGCGCCCGGCGCGCAGCACCGGCGCGCCGAGGCGATCGGCTTCGCGCAGGAGGCTGTCGGGCGGATCCAGTTCGGCCAGCACCGCGGGCTTGCCGGCGCGCATCACGCCGGCCTTCTCGCGCGCGATGGCCTCACGGTCCGGCCCCAGGTACTCGGTGTGGTCGAGCGCGATCGTGGTGATCACCGCGACGTCCGCATCGACCAGGTTCACCGCATCCAGCCGGCCGCCCAGGCCCACTTCCAGCACCGCAAGATCGAGCGGCTCGCGCGCGAACAGCCACAGCGCCGCCAGCGTGCCGAACTCGAAGTAGGTCAGCGGGGTTTCGCCGCGCGCGGCTTCCACCGCCTCGAAGGCGGCGATGAGCGCGGCATCTTCGGCCTCGCGCCCGTCGATGCGGACCCGCTCGTTGTAGCGGACCAGGTGCGGCGAGATGTAGGTGCCCACGCGCAGGCCCGCTGCGCGCGCGATCGCCTCGATGAAGGCCACGGTGGAACCCTTGCCGTTGGTGCCGGCGACGGTGATCACGCGGCGCGCCGGCTTGCCCGTGCCGAGCCGCGCGGCCACCTCGCGCACGCGGTCGAGTCCCAGCGCGATGGGCTGGGCATGGAGGCGTTGCTGGTGTTCCAGCCACTGCGCAAGGTTCATGGATCGTTCCGACGTGGAGAAGGGTTCACTGTACGCAGTCCGGCCGCCGAATCCCTCATCGGCACCCGGACTGCAGGCGTGGCGCTATGATCCGCCGCTTGCCGGAAATTATCCCATGACCTCGCCCGTTTCCCCGCCGCCATCCGCACCCGCACCCGCACCCGCACCCGCATCGACCGCTGACCAGACGGCACCGTTCGCCAACGTGGTCGAGCGCTCCAGCGTCGATCACCTGTTCCGGCTGATGCAGCAGCACCACGTGCAGCTTTCGATGATGGCCGACACCAAGGCCAACATCATCATCACCGTGTCTTCGATCGTGCTGACCCTCGTGCTCGGGCGCGTGGGCAGCCCGGATTACCGGTACTCCATGGCCGTCCTGGGCGTGTTCACCCTGGTCGCGCTGCTGCTGGCGATCCTCGCGGTGCTGCCCAAGTACCAGCGCGTGTCGCGGGTCGAAGATCCGCTGCCCGACACCTTCAACATCGCCTTCTTCGGCCACTTCGCCAGCATGGACCAGGCGCGATTCCTGCGCGAACTGGCGTCGCGCCTGCAGCCGGGCCGGACCTACGAAACCATCGCGCGCGACGTGTACGGCCTGGGCACCTATCTGGCCGTCCGCAAATACCCGTTCCTGCGCCTGAGCTACCTCTTCTTCCTCGCCGGATTCCTGCTCGCCTGCCTGATCCAGGCGGTGCGCGTGATCCTCTACTGAGCGCGCCGGCGCAGACCCAGCTCTTCCCAGGCCACGAGATAGCCGGCGGTCGCCAGCGGCAGGGTCAGCGCCAGCAGCGGGGCCGAGGCCAGCTGTCCCCACACCAGCCAGCCCGGCCGCAGCAGGGCATCGGGGCCATCGAGCCAGAACGCGATCATGCCGGCCCCGACCAGGGGAAACGCGCCCACGGTGCTGAAGACGCCGAGGAAGGCCAGCAGCAGCAGCGAGACCAGCCCGGCGGCGAGCACCCAGCGTCCGCGCACGCGGCGGAAGCTCTCGCGCAGCGCGTCCATCGCGCCCATGCCATCCAGCACGATCGCCGGATAGAAGAATCCCGCCGCCACCGACACCCAGACCAGCGGCACCGCCGCCAGCAGCAGGCCCACGAGCAGGGCCAGAAGCAGCGCGAGGGCATCGCCCTGCGCCACGCCCCAGAACCAGGCGACGACCACCGGCGCCAGCGCGAGCAGGTTGAGCGCGAGATAGCCCAACGTCGCCAGCAGCGCCGCCGGCAGCGCGCGCACCGCGTTTCCCAAGCCCGCGCCGGGCGCAAGGCCGCGCGCCATCCGGCCCTGTCGTTCCAGCATCACCAGCGCGAACAACAGGCTGGCGAGCGTGGCGGCCACGCCGAACGCGAGCGTGGCGGCATCCGGCCGAAACAGGCCCGGCGCGATCCATGCGCGCAGCGGCTCGTGTTCAAACAGCGCGCGGGTTTTCCACCACCACGGCAGCCAGGGCAGCTGCGATGAGATCGCGTAGCCCAGCGCCGGCCACAGCACCGGCCGCAGGCTGGCAAACCACAGCGAAAAGCTCGCCTGCACCAGCGCGCCGAAGCTGCGCGGTGAATCCGAGGGGTGATAGGCGAAGGCGGGGTTGGATACCATCGGCGCATGATGCCCGACTTTCGCAGCGATTCACCCACCGTTTCCGCGCTGGTGCGCGCCGGTGCCGCGCGCCTTTGCGTCGATGAGGCGCGCCGCGAAGCCGAACTGCTGGCCGAATTCGCGCTCGGCGCGGACCGCGCCTGGCTGTTCGCGCACGCCGAAGACCCCGTGGCGGACGCGGCGCGCGACCGCTTCCTCGACCTGCTCGCGCGCCGCGCCGGCGGCGAACCGCTGGCCTACATCCTCGGGCACGTCGGCTTCTGGACGCTGGATCTCGAAGTCACCCCCGACACCCTGATCCCGCGCCCTGAAACCGAGCTGCTGGTGGAGGCCGCGCTCGCGCGCCTGCCCGAAGGAACCGCACCGCGCGTCGCCGACCTCGGCACCGGCAGCGGGGCCATCGCGCTGGCGCTGGCGAGCGAGCGCCCGCAGGCTCGCGTGCTCGCGACCGACGCCAGCGCGGCCGCGCTCGACGTTGCGCGCCGCAACGCCGCGCGCAACGAGATCGGCAACGTCGCCTTCCGGCAGGGCGACTGGCTGGAACCGCTGGCCGGCGAGCGCTTCGACCTCATCGCCAGCAATCCGCCCTACGTCGCCCTGGGCGATCCGCACCTCGCCCAGGGCGATCTGCGCTTTGAACCGGATGCGGCGCTGGCCAGCGGCGCCGACGGCCTCGACGCCCTGCGCACCATCGCACGCGACGCGCCGGCCCACCTTCTGCCGGGCGGCTGGCTGCTGCTCGAACACGGGCTGGACCAGGGCGAAGCGGTGCGCGGCCTGCTGCGCGACGCCGGATTCCACCGGATCGAGACGCTGCGCGACCTGGAAGACCGCGAGCGCGTCACGCTCGGCTGCCGCGCGCCGGTCTGACGCGCGGCCGCGACGCCAGAGACCGGCTACTGGATCAGGTTGGCCTGGGTGACCGCGGTACCGGTCAGCAGGCCGAAGTGGCCGGTGGCGAACGTGTAGCTGGCGTTCTCGCCCGGGATGGTCGAGGAGTGCACGCCGCCCACGGTGCACACGCCGGTCGAGCACACAATCTGGTCGATGTTGGACTTGATCGAATAGGCGCGCGCCCCCGGCTTCTTGCCGGCCAGCCCGTTGAGCAGCGGGCTGCCGATGGACAGCCCCTGCGCGCCGCAGGTGGAGGTCCACACGTTCCACGGATAGCTGCCGCACGACCACAGGCCGCGGTAGGCCCCGGCGATGCCCACGAAGCTGTCGACGTAGGGCTTCAGGCCCCAGACGTCGATCTGGCGCGCCGCCAGGGTCACGCCCATCGAATGCCCGATCACGTCGATCCTGCCGGTGCACGAGCCGGCAATCGCATCGACCAGGGCGTTCCTGACCGGGGTTTCCTCGGTCCCGCTGTGGTCGTTGCAGGCCGGGCAGAGCCGGTTGCCCCAGCTCGGCCGGAAGATCTGCGACGCCGCATAGCCCCGTGCGCGCAGTTCGGTGTAGGTGTTGTCGAAATCCGACGGGCTGCCGGCGTTGCCGTGCACCAGCACCACGTTGTCGACGCAGGCCGCCTGCGCCAGCGCCGCCCAGAACAGCATCGCGCCAGCCAGCGCGACAGCAATGATTGCACGCATGGTGTCTCCCCTCCCAAGGATCGCGCCGGGGCGAATCGCCCGGTCACGCGGCGACGAGCACGGCGGTATCGTGCTGCATCCGCCCGAGGATCGCGCCGGAACGACTCGCCCGGTCACGCCGCGACCCTAGCGCGAATCACCGCAGAAGGAATCTGTACGAAGGTACGAGGCCGCGGCCTGCCCGATCAAGCGACCCAGGATGGGGCACGGAACCGAAATGAAGAACCTCTGAACAAATCGTCATCCCAGCGAAGACTCACTGCTGACGCCACCTGCACAGGCGTTTTGGTCGCCGATGATTCTTTCCGTCGCACTCCTACCCGTGGTGGGCAGCATGTGGACCGATGGCTGCCGCCCGAAAAACCGGGCAATGCTGCGCGGTGGCGCATCGCTGGACTTCCTCTGGATCGAGGAACAGATGATCTGCAAGGAGGGCATCGTGACCCGCAACCAGGACTTCGCCGCAGGCCGCACAACGAGCGGAGACAACGCATACCGCACCTTCGATCAGGTCATCCATGAAATGGCCCACTCCATCGACATGCGCTACAACCTGATGGACACCAGCCTCAGGCAGGCATACCAGGGCGATCCCACCGAGCAATTCCCCCAAGGGGTTCAGGCATGGTTCAGCGCACTGGTCCGGGAGTTCGGTAATCGCGAGAAAGTGCTCCTGGAGGATCTGTTTGCGTTCCGCATGACGTTCTCGTGCGAGGGAGTCGCTCCCTGACGGCGGATACTCGCCTCCGCTGAACTGCCCGCAGCGCCGCTCGCCCGGCGCTGCGAGTCCGACCTTGCCGTGACGCAAAATTCGTCACGCCAGGCGTCTATCCCGGATATTTCGATACCGACCTGCGTCCCCCCGGATGCGCAGCAGCGATCGGCCAGCTTACCTGCGCCGAGTTGCCCAGACCCCAGACACCAGCACCATCGCAGCCAGCCAGAACCAAGTGAAGCGGGAGCCTGCATCCACGGCTCTTGCCGTGACCGGAGGCGTAGTCGGAATCTCTGCTTCACTGCTCAAGTACAGGCACGCCTTGCCGTACTGGCCTTCTCCGCCATACGGCCCGCCAAGCCGCCGTGAGGTATGCGAACCGATCAGCCATTCGGGTCGGCCGTCGCCGGTGAAATCCGGCAATGTGGCGATGCTGATGCCGAACTGAGGTGCAGCCATGCAATCCTGCTGCGCTGGCGTGATGTTCCGGCCCAATCCATCGATAGTGTCAAAGTTCACTCGCACCAGTGGAGGAAAGCCTCCATCATCTTGGTTACGCCCGTGGATCACCCATACCGTTCCACATGGAAGAGCATTTGGGTCGGGAAACTGCCCATAGGGTCGCTCGCGCGGCGCAGCAATCAGCAGGTCGTCGATACCATCGCCGTTTACATCCCCTGCAGATTCAACTTGTTGACCAAAATGTTTCACGCGGTCAGGGTCGGGTTCCAACACGAAACCAAGTGGCTCGGCATTCGGCAATGCCAACGCCAGATCGCCCATTGCAAGCTGCACGAACGGTGGCCTGCCTCGATGTCCGTACACTACGTAAACGCGACCAGTCTGGCCGCTTCCGTCCGATCCATCGACATTGGGCGACCCAAACACAATATCCTTCAAGCCATCGCCGTTCAGATCCATGTCTCCAATGAAGCGAGAATATTCGCCCAACACCGCATGCCGATCCCCCCCCTTGAGCACGATACCCAGGCTACCATCCCCGCCGTTCTCCGGGCGGAGTCGCTCGACCTCAAAGGTGTTTCCAAGTAGCGGCATGGTCGCCCCCCAAAAAATATAGCAATATCCTTCCACATAATTTCCATCGGCTATGGCGCATACCATGATGTCGTTCACGCCATCATGATCAAAATCGAACTTCCCAGCCAAACCGAGACCCAAACGCAATGCCCCTATTTGTCGGTTGCTGCGCAAGACAATATCTGGCGTAATTACATCCGGTCGCCCCGATTGCCCATGATAGACGTAAACCATGCCGGAGGTATCTGTGCCGGGGATTCTCAACGAAACAGCAAAATCCGGACGACCATCACCATCGATATCACCCAAAGCAGCCACCTGTTCCCCGTAAACTTGATCGGACGGGCCTGTTCTGAAATACCCACGAACGCGGTCTCCGTATTCTCCCGTTGGCACAAGCGCCAAGTCGATTATTGCTGGAAACGAGGAAACCGGGCCTCCGTAGAACACATACACGGCTCCAACCGATCCGGCTTGCGGTGTTGCGTGGCCGTAATCACCAAGCACGAAATCATCATAACCGTCGCCATCAAGATCGCCTACGGCAGCCAGTTGCCCGTTCCGCCAGTACACCGGCTGCACACCGCCTCGGCTTCCGGCGATAATGAAACCTTCCCTCGGATCAGGTGGTGAATCAGGCCCAAGCTCCGAAAGTTCGACCCCATGCTGCCAGGGATTTCCGTAGATTACGTATATCAATCCAGCACTGATGCGGCCCTGATAAATATAAGATGGAGCGGCAACAGCGTAATCTGCGATGCCATCGCCATTTACGTCCCCAAGGTAATGAACCATCTGCCCGGTAAGAGCATCGCGCTGCACACCGTGCAGCGCGACTTCCCTGTAACCTTCGGCCACCGGACAAGCCTCTTCCTGTGCTTTTGCACCTTGCGCCAGCAGAATCAACAAGGTTGCGCAAGCGAATATCAATCTGCTAATCCGGCGCATTCCAGTGCTCCTTTACTCAGTAGGCATGCACGAGCTGTAGTGAACCAGTTCATCGTTGCTGGATACCGGGTCAGTCTGCTTGCCGTTATCCAGTACAACGATTGTAGTGAGCGTTGGATTGTATCTCGCGCCGTCGCACGACCACTCAAGCGTGATCGGTTCTGCTCCGAAGCGAAGATCGGGCAATTGGCACTCGTAGATCAAGCATGTCCCAAAGCAGGATCCGCTGCCTTGGCAGAAAACACCGGAAGTATCGGTACGCTGAACGTTGGCATACACATCATTTATCGAAAGTTGCACCGTCACCGATCTGCCAACGACTCGGCTTGGGCCATGATTAGTGATTTCCAAACGCACCACTTTGGGCTGTGTTCCGGATACGGCGGACACGCCTGCATCCGCCGTATCCAGGCTGCTCAACGAGCCTAGCAAATCCGGTAGCGGCCCAATGGGGGATGACGAAGCGGTACTCGCCCCCTGTGGCTTGCCTGTGGCCTGCAAAAATTTCCGCATCTCTATCGCATCGAAGGGAACCCAATATTTTGCCTTCACTGCCTGCTGGGTGAGCAAGGTTGCCGCCGTCACGATAGGGGTTGCACTGCTGGTGCCTGAAAAGGCGGATGTATATGAGCGATTGTAATTCCCATCTCCATGGAACAAGTCACCGTAACCCAGAGTAGCTACGTTTGACCCCCATCCTTGCAAATTTACCCGGCTACCATACGTAGAGAAACCTAGCCGCTCTCGTGTGGATGGAACCCCGGCCCCAACGATGATGGCCCCGCTGTCGCCACGCGCCAGATACGAGGCATACATGGGATCATCCAGATTGCGCCCTCCATTGCCAGCGGCAGCCACCACCAAGCGGCCTGCATCAAATGCCGTTCGAGATGCATCCCAGACAAGCGGATCAAATTCAGCGGGGCCATAGTTCGGGTCACTAGGCCATGAAGTCTGCATTTCCAGCATGATGACATCGCCGACATTGGATCGACTGATACCACTGAGGATTGCCGCTGGACGCCTTGGCCCTTCTGTTGACCACTCTGTATTTACGTGAGGTATGGCCAAAGGAGTCATTCCGTTGACTCCAAACCCATTGTAGATATTGGCAGACAACATTCCCGTAGTCGCAGTGCCATGCCAACACCAACTTTGGGGGATCGAACTATTAGGCGTGATACCAGCTTCAAGATCAGGCGTATACCAATCAAGATCCTCATGGTCAAGCAGCCAGCAGTATTCCACGCCCACATAGGTCATGCCCTGCCCATAAAAACCGAGGGATTTGGCATAATCAACATCTATCGCAGACGATGAGAAATACGACTGTAAATAATCGAACGCTGGTGTAGGTGTCGGCGGTGGCGTTTCCGTTATCGCGAGATTGAGGTACTCCACAGAGGATAGTGCCAGCAATGCATTTACCGCGCTCTGTCGGGCAGCTTCAAGGGAGGATGGAAAGGTTATCCGATAGGTGCCAAACCAATCCGGCTGCGCCCGTCCTGAGCGTGCCTCGGCTTCGTCAATGATGTCCTGCAGCACCAGCGCTGGCAGATCGATTTCAGGTTCCAGGGCAAGACCATGTTGATAGGACGGAGGCAATGGCTGTTGCTTCGCTTGGTGTCGTGGCTGTGACCAATGACCCGGAAGATATCCGTACTTCTTCCGCATCAACGAACTTCACCGACACCACGTACTGCGATGCCGCGAGGCCACTCAATGGAACCGACTGCTTTGCCAAAGGTGTACGTGGCAACAACGGTGGGCCTGCGTTGGCCGATCCAACGCCAAAAAGCAACGCTAACCCAAGGCTGGCCTTCCAAAACTTCGCGTTCATTATGAACCCCTCAAATAATTTACCTGATTAGCCCTGACCCTCAGCTGCCAGTCGCAGGATATGAGACGGTCGGCGCGCAGGATGCTGTCACCCGACCCTGCGAGGTGACGACCATGAGCATCAACCACATCCAGTTCCAGCCCGGCCTGACACTGAGTGAGTT
>JACDJA010000251.1_pt1 | contig 68945 bp, 59 predicted proteins | sample 7449241 | NCBI WGS metagenome assembly JACDJA01 (sample SAMN14253289, study PRJNA609438) | sludge metagenome | isolation source: initial anaerobic sludge | collected 2018-12-20 | reverse complement strand
GCGGCTGAAGCCGCTCCTGTATTCCGCGCCAGGTAAAGCCACCCGTAGGAGCGGTGCCCTCGCCGCGAATTCGGCCCGGGGGCGGGCCTCCTACAGGCCAACCACTATCGTGGGGTAAGATGGGCAACATTCACCTACCCATCAGGTTTGCGCAGTGGCATCGCGGCTGAAGCCGCTCCTGCATTCCGCGCCAGATAAAGCCACCCGTAGGAGCGGCGCCCTCGCCGCGAATTCGGCCCGGGGGCGGGCCTCCTACAGGCCAACCACTATCATGGGGTAAGATGGGTGGTGCCCACCGGTGATCTGATCGCTGGGTGGTGCTGACCCCGTGAATGATCCGATCAACCAGGATGTAGAGAAACCTATGCAGCCGTCTGAACACCCCGCACAAGAGGCAGAGAAAAAATGGCGCCACTGGCAGTCCGTAGTGCCTGAGCTGGCAGCCGAGCTCCGCTTAGTGGAGGGATTCGAGACGGAGCTGCTCAGTGTGTGGGAAGGGAGTGATTTTGTTGCCCAGCACTGCCTGAAGCAGCCTGAACTGCTGATGCGGCTGCAGCGTTCCGGGGCTTTTACGCGCAGCTATGCCGATGGAGAGATGGACAGTCAGTTAGTCGAGGCGCTGACTGAAGTGGCCGATGAGCCGACACTGCACCGGGAGTTGCGCCGTTTTCGCAATGCGCAGATGGTGCGCATTATCTGGCGTGACCTGAGTCAGGCAGCGCCGTTGGAAGAGACCCTGGCGGACCTCTCGGCACTGGCCGATAGCTGTGTGTCACGGGCGCTCGCGCTGCTCTACGCCTGGGCGGTTGAGAAACAGGGCACGCCCCGCAATAGGGCGGGAAGCGCCCAGTACCTGGTGGTGCTGGGTATGGGCAAGCTGGGTGCCAGGGAGCTTAATCTCTCTTCGGATATTGATCTGATCTTCGCCTATCCGGATGCGGGAGAGACGGATGGCGCACGGCCGGTCTCCAGTGAACAGTTCTTTACCCGTCTGTGTCAGCAACTGATCAAGGCGCTGAACAGCCAGACCGTCGATGGCTTTGTGTTTCGGGTGGATGCGCGGCTGCGTCCGTTTGGCGATTCCGGGCCGCTGACTCTCACGTTTGATGCCATGGAGAACTACTACCAGTCCCATGCCCGTGAGTGGGAGCGCTACGCCATGATCAAGGCACGGGTGGTCGCCGGTGAAGCGGCTGATGCGCAGGAGATCATGGCCATGCTGCAACCCTTTGTCTATCGGCGTTATCTCGACTTCGGGGCGATCGAGTCGATCCGCGACATGAAACGGTTGATCAGCCGCGAACTGAAGCACAAGGGAATGGCGGATAATGTCAAGCTGGGGCCGGGCGGTATCCGCGAGATTGAGTTTATCGGTCAGGCGTTCCAGTTGATTCGGGGCGGCCGTGAACCGGAGCTGCAGATTCGGCCCATTCTGCAGGTACTTCAAGTCCTGGGTGAAAAGCAGCAGCTCTCGATAGAAGAGGTGGATGAGTTGACCGAGGCCTACCGCTTCCTGCGCCTGCTGGAGAACCGGATCCAGGCCTGGAAGGACCGCCAGACCCACCTGTTGCCGGAAAGCGGGACGGGTCGGCTGCGGATTGCCCGGTCCATGGGGTTTGCGGACTGGGCGCAGTTTTTTGCTCGTCTGCAGCAGCACCGGATCAAGGTCCAGGCCCACTTCGACAACGTATTTGCCCTCAGTGAAGAGGTGGAGGCAGATACGCCCTTGCAGTCGGTGTGGAACCAGGATCTGGATGACGAGCGGGCGCTTGAACTGCTGGAACAGTCGGGCTATGCCGAGGGGGCAGTGGTGCTATCCCGCCTGGAGGGTTTCCGGCAGAGCCATGCCTGCCGTAGTCTGGGAACCCGTGGCCGCCATCGCATGGAACAGCTGATGCCGGTACTGCTGGATGCGGTGGCCTATGCCCCCGCCCCGGATGTGACGCTGGAGCGGTTGCTTCGCATTATCGAGTCGATTGCCCGGCGCACCTCTTACCTGGCGCTGCTGGTGGAAAACCCCACTGCGCTGGCCCAGCTGGTCAAGTTGGCCAGTATCAGCCCGTGGATTGCCCAGCAGGTGGCCCGGCATCCCCTGCTGCTGGATGAGATGCTGGACCCGCGCAGACTCTACACCCCGCTGAAAAGAGCGCGGCTTGAGGCGGAACTGGAGGTGGCGCTGGCGTCGGTGGATGCCGATGACCTGGAGCAGCAGATGGAGCGGATGCGCCAATTTACCCAGAGTAATATGCTGCGGGTGGCCGCGGCTGATCTGACTGGAGCGATTTCACTGATGGTGGTGAGTGACTATCTCACCGAGATTGCCGAGACCATCACCGGCAAGGTGATGCGGCAGGCGTGGGATTATCTGGTTGCCAAGCATGGCCGGCCGACCCATGTGCTCGGGGAGCAGACCGGCTTTGCCGTGATCGGCTACGGTAAACTGGGCGGGATTGAACTGGGCTACGGTTCCGATCTGGACATGGTGTTTCTGCATGGCAATGACAACCCGAACCGGATGACCGACGGCGAACGACCGGTCGCCAACGACCTTTTCTATGCCCGCATGGGGCAGCGCATGATCCACATGTATACCGCCCGCACCCCGGCCGGGACACTGTATGAGGTGGACATGCGCCTGCGGCCCAACGGCAACTCCGGGATGTTGGTGAGTTCGCTGAAGGCGTTTGAAGAGTACCAGAAAAATGCCGCCTGGACCTGGGAACATCAGGCGCTGTTGCGGGCACGGGCGGTGGCCGGGGATCCGGCTGTCATCGCACAATTTGTGCGCATTCGCCGGGAAGTGCTCTCCCGGGAGCGTGATCCGGACAGGCTGCGCGAGGATGTGCGGGAGATGCGTGAGAAGATGCGTGCCTCGCTGGACAAGAGCAATGGGCAGCAATTCGATATAAAGCAGGGCGCCGGCGGTATCGCGGATATCGAATTTATGGTTCAATACAGCGTTCTGCGTTGGGCACATAAACACCCCGATCTGCTTGATTGGACAGATAATATTCGCCTGCTTGAGTCGCTTGCGCGGCATCATCTGTTCGAGGGGGAAGTGGCGGAACTTCTGGCTGAAAATTACCGTGCATTGCGCGCCGTCTATCATCGCAAGGCGCTGAGTGAACTGCCCGGGCTGGTTTCCGGGGATGAGCTGTTGCCGGAGCGGGACGCGGTGCGGGCGCTGTGGCAACGCCTGATGCTGGTGTGACCGGCCAGGCCTTGAGTCTGTGGTTCTGTTCCAGGGGTTGATGCCTATGCCATACCCTGTAGGAGCGGCTTCAGCCGCGAAATATCGCCAGATATGGCAGGTCGCAGCCAAAGCAGCGCTTACGGCATGGAGCGGTGTTTCGTAGGAGCGGCGCCCCCGCCGCGATAATCGGCCCGATGGTGGTGCGTTGGCCAATCGGCCCGGGGGCGGGCCTCCTACAGGTGGGGCAGGAGCGGCTTCAGCTGCGAATTTCGCGGACAGACCACCCTGCGAAACCAGGGCAGTCCCTGCCGGGCAGATAGCTGATTATTTACAATATTGAGTTTAGTGGAGAGAGTAGATGGCAAATTTCGCGGACCGTGACGGCTGGATCTGGCTGGATGGCGAGATGGTTCCCTGGCGCGAGGCCAAGGTACATGTGTTGACCCACACCCTGCATTACGGACTGGGGGTGTTTGAGGGGGTCCGCGCCTACAAGACGGCGCAGGGGCCGGCGATTTTCAAGCTGGAAGAGCACACTCGGCGACTGTTCCAGTCGGCCCACATCATGGGCATGAAGATGCCCTATGACGAGGCGACCCTGAATCAGGCCCAGATCGATGTGGTGCGGGAGAATGGGCTCGACTCCGCTTATCTGCGGCCGCTCTGTTTCTACGGCTCTGAAGGCATGGGCATCCGTGCCGACAGTCTCGGCGTGCACGTGATGATCGCGGCCTGGGAGTGGGGTGCCTACCTGGGTGAGGACAACCTGAAGAACGGCATCCGCATTCGCGTCTCCTCCTATACCCGCCACCAGGTCAACTCCATGATGTGCAAGGCGAAGGCGACCGGTAACTACATCAATTCGATGCTCGCCCTGCAGGAGGCGGTCAATGACGGCTACGACGAGGCGCTGATCCTGGACGCCAGCGGCTATGTGATGGAAGGTTCGGGGGAGAACTTTTTCCTGGTCAAGGATGGCGTTATCTACACGCCTGATCTCACCTCGGCGCTGAACGGTATCACCCGCAAGACGATCTTCACCTTTACCCAGGAACTGGGCATCCCCATCGTTGAAAAGCGCATTACCCGGGACGAGGTGTACATCGCCGAGGAGGCGTTCTTTACCGGCACAGCGGCCGAGGTGACCCCGATCCGTGAAGTGGACAACCGCACTATCGGCAACGGCAGCCGGGGCCCGATTACCGAAAAACTGCAGACCCTCTATTTTGACCAGGTGCACGGTCGCCGGGCCGAGCATCCCGAATGGCTGACTTACGTGTGAGTGTAACCTGGGCACGGCATGGCGACGGGTAGGCTGCTACTGTTTGTAGTTAAGTCATGCAGCCGTTCGTGGTGAGCTTGTCGAACCATGAACGATCAGCAGGCGCTGGGAACATCCTTCGACAGGCTTCCTTCGACAGGCTCAGGATGAGCGGATGATTTCCATTTGTGATGAGTCTTCCATCGTTCGTGGTGAGCTTGTCGCCGTTCGTGGTGAGCTTGTCGAACCATGAACGATCAGCAGGTGCCGGAAACATCTGTCAACAAGCCCCCTTCGACAAGCTCAGGATGAACGGTAATTTTTTGGTCAAGCGACAAGCTCAGGATGAACAGTAATTTTTGGTCAAGCGACAAGCTCAGGATGAACAGTAATTTTTGGTCAAGCGACAAGCTCAGGGTGAACAGTGATTTTTTGGTCAAGGGAATAATCAGATGGGACGGGTTTAAATTTGACTCCGATCCTAAACAGAGAGAAAGCGCACGGCGATAAGCTGCTGACCATCTGGCGCCTGACCGACGGCAAGCCGGGCCATGAAAATCAATCGCTCGGCCTGTGTAATGCGCTGGCCCGCCAGGTGACGACCGATCGGCACGATATCCCGGTCGGCGGCCGATCTGGACAACTGCTGCAATGGTTGTCCGGACGCTTTCCGGCCGGCCGGGGGCTGCCAGTACCTGATCTGATAGTGGGTGCTGGGCACCGGACGCATCCGGCCCTGCTGGCTGCCCGGCGGGCCTTTGGCGGGCGGGCCGTGGTGATCATGAATCCCACCCTGCCGCGCAGCCTGTTCGATCTCTGTGTGATTCCGGAACATGACCAGGTGTCCGGCGCCAATGTATGCGTGACCCAGGGGGTAATGAATACGCTGTATGTCGGGATGCGGAATACACCCACCCAGACCCTGCTGCTGCTGGGCGGGGCATCGCCCCACTACAACTGGCAGGATGAGGCGGTGATCAGCCAGGTTGAAAGCATTGTGCGCCAGCAACCGGCAGAGCGGTTTCTGCTCAGCGACTCGCGCCGGACGCCGGCGGGCTGCCTGGCGAAGATAGCTGCCCTGGAACTGGCCAATCTCACGCTATTTGCCTGGCAGCAGACAGCCCCTGGATGGGTTGCCGAACAGCTTGGCCTGAGCCGTGCGGCCTGGGTCAGCGAGGATTCGGTCTCGATGGTTTACGAGGCGCTCACCTCGGGTGCGGCTGTAGGTCTGATTACCCTGGAGCAGACCAAACCGGGGCGGGTCAGTAGCGGGGTGCGGCGGCTGGTCGAGACCGGGTGGGTGATGCCCTTTGACGCCTGGCACGAACAGGGCGGATTGACAGCTCCCCCGGGCACATTCAATGAAGCGGAGCGCTGTGCCAGATGGATGGTCGAGCAATGGTTGTAGATCTGTTTTGCGGCATCACCGTCTGTCTGAATAGGCCAGCTACCGGTAGTGCAAGATAAAATGAAGAGAGTGGGTGTTATTCGTTTCAGCGCGTTGGGGGATATCGCCTCCACCCTGCCAGTAGTGCGGGCGTGCAAGTACCCGCCGGTAATCATCACCTCACCCATCGGACAGGCGCTGTATCGGGATGAGTGCGACTCTTTTATCGTGATGCGCAATAAATCGGTCAAGGAGGGATTTCGGGTCCTGGCAGAAATCTGGCGCAATCGTTTTGATGTGATTGTTGATCTGCAGAGTAACGATCGCAGCAGGGCGATTACCGCCCTGGCAATGACTTCCAGGGTCAACTCGACAGGGATCAACCAGCAACAGCAGACGACGAAAATACTTTCCGATATTGCCCAGAGAACAGACTGCTTCAATCCGCTCGATGTAATTCCGGAAAAACGTGAAAAAAGTTATATTGTCCTGAATGTTGGTTCCAGTGAGAAGTGGCGCTCCAAACGACTCCCGGAACACAAGTGGCGTGAGTTTTCCCGGTTGTTGCTGGCGCGGTTTGATCTGCCCTTTGTGCTGACGGGTAGTGAGGATGAGTGTGATTACGTTCAGCATATCGCCCGGCTGGTTCCCGGCAAGGTTGAAGTGGTGGCAGGAAAAACGACCATTCAGGAATTAAAGCAGCTATTAAAAAATGCCTGTCTGACGCTGTCCACCGACTCCGGGCCTATGCATCTCTCGGCAGTGCAGAAGACACCCACCATCGGGTTGTTTGGCGCAACTAACTGGATAAAGTCAGCACCCTTCGGGCCCTGGAGTGTGGCGCTTTACGATCGTGTCTATTATGCAGACGGTCAGCCGCCGTCAGGTAGCCAGCTGGCGGTTGATGATTATTACCATAACATCCGTATCGAGGAGGGACTTGAGGCCCTGCGTGAAGTGCTGTGGTAGTGGTGCAAGGGCGTGGTGTTTATTCCTGCATTAATCTATCCCGATCAAACTGTGTGTGCCTCAATCGTAGCGCAGTTCCATGTTTTGACCACAGGATGGAATTGCCAACCCCCTGGCGACCGATATGAAAATTGTCCAGATATTACCCGAGCTGAACGAAGGTGGCGTAGAGCGCGGCGTTGTTGAACTCAACAGAGAGTTTGTCAAGCGCGGGCATCACAGTATTGTCATCAGCCATGGTGGAAAGATGGTGCCCTTGATTACGCAAGCGGGGGGCGAGCACATCACTCTGGATGTCTGCAGCAAAAATCCGTTCTCCATTCCGCTGCGCAGCTACAGCCTGAACAGGCTGTTTGCCCGCATCAAGCCCGATATTATCCATGCCAGAAGCCGGGTGCCGGCATGGCTTTGTCACTTTGCCAATACAAAACCACGCTTTCCCTTCATCACTACTGTGCATGGCATGAACAGCATCAGTCGCTATAGCCGGATAATGACGACGGGCGACCGGGTGATTTGTGTCAGTGAGGTGATAAAGGATTACCTGCTGAAAAATTATCCTGGACTGGATAGTGAAACGCTGCATGTGATACAGCGTGGTGTGGATATGCGGCTGTTTGATCCGGATGTTGTGGATCAGGCATTCATACGGGAATTTCGACACCGGTTCTCACTCGAAGGCGCTTTTGTCGTGGGCAGCGTGGGGCGCATCACCTATCTGAAAGACTATGAAACTTTCATCGCCGCTATCGCACAATGTGCAGAGGCAATACCCAACATACGCGGCGTCATCGTCGGTGGCGTCAGGGAGGATAAGCAGGATTATCTGGCGGGCCTGAAACGGCTGGCGGCTTCACTGGGCGTCGATCAACGTATTGTCTTTGCCGGCAGTCAGCAGCGCATGCCGGAGATCTACAGCCTGTTTGATGTCATGGTGAACGCTTCCCTGAAGATGGGCAACGTCGGACGCACCGTGACAGAGGGCCTGGCCATGAATACTCCGGTTATTGCCACCACGTTTAAGGGGTTGCGCAATCTGGTGGTGGATGGGGTGAATGGCTACATCATCAACAACCAGGACGTGGACGGGCTTGTCCAGGGCATCAGGAATCTGCATCAGGCGCCAATAGTTGATACGCGGTCGACCGTTGATCCGGAATTCACGCTGGATGTCATGGTTGAGAAAACGCTCGATATCTACAGGCAGGTACGATGAAGGTGTGCCACTTCATTGCCTCACGCGGGCTTGGCAGGGGGGAATTTTATATCGACCTGGCCAATGAACTGTCCGGCTCCTGTGAGATATCCCTGCTGGTCCCACAGGGCGCGCACTATCTGGAGCGGATATCCAGCGCCGTCTCGGTGCATCAGTATACGAGCGGAAATTCGAGGAACAATCCATTTCTTTTCTGGGAGCTGGCGAGAAAGATCCGGCGCATCAATCCGGATATCGTGCATAGCCACTTTGGCAAGGCGACGGAGATTTTTTCACGCCTGAACAGGGTGCTGCATCTTCCGCAAATTGCTACCAAACACAATCCGCGCAAGGGAAAGATATTCAATCATCTGCCACATGTGATTGCGGTGTCCAACCGGGTCAGAGAGACCATCGCAGGCGATGATGTCCGTGTCATCAATACCGGTATCACCCCGGTGCCGGTCAAGCCACGGAGTGGTCGCCCCGGGCGTTTTACCCTGGTTGCCGTTGGCAGGCTGGATCCGATAAAAGGCTTTGACCTGTTGATACGGGATCTGGCTCTGCTGGATATTGATTTTCAATTGAAAATCATCGGCTCAGGTTCAGAGCAGGGGCTGCTTGAAAATCTGATCTCCACCCTGGGGCTTGAAAGAAAGGTTGCGTTGATGGGATATCGCGAAGACATTCCGCAACAGCTGAGTGATGCCGACCTTGTGCTGATCAGTTCCCACAGTGAAGGGTGTCCTGTGGTCGCCCTGGAAGCCCTGTTTTATGGTAATCTGCTGCTTTCAACGGCGGTCGGTAATGTCCCCGAAATACTTCCCCGCGAGTTGTTGGTTGAGCATGGCGGATTTGCTGGAAAGGTAATGGAAATCTACCAGGATTACGATCGGTTCCGCCAGCTTTTTAAGCAGGAACAATCAGAACTTCAATCAAGGTTTCTACTCGCTAATATTGCCGCTCAGCATATGGATGCCTACCGGCAGGTGTTGGATGAAACGGCAGGTATATAGTCATGGATGTGGAACTGAGTGAACAGGGTGTGATTAGGAAGATGTTTTTGGATAGCGGCCGAAACGACGGGCAGACATCTGGTCTGGCGGTCTGGTTTATGCGCCACGCCTTACTGTTACCGGTGATCGTGATTGCGAGTTACTACATTGGCCGGGGGCTGGGTGATTCGCTGCAGCTGCTTTACCTGTTGTGTGGTATCTATGCGTTACGCAGCATGGATTTCGGGCAGCATCGAACGGTGTTGTCTCTGCTTGGCCTGATGCTGGCAGTGTTTTTTATCTCGGTGGTTTATCCCGAGTTCTCGATAATAAGCCTCAAGTACTGGGTGCTCTATGCATTGTCCGGGCTGGTGCTGATATTGACAGTGGGTGCTTACAATCCTGATCGGCAATCGAGAGAATACCCATTGATGGCATGGGTTCCGGTTGCCCTGTTGTGTGGGTTTGCGATTGAACAGGGGCACCTCTTTTTTTTCGTGGATGATTTTCATCCGGCCAGCCAGATCAACGGTATGAATCTGGCCGTGCTGGTGCCGCTGGTGCTTTTGTTTCAATGGCGTGGAAAATATCTTGCCCCTGTCCAATATGCACTGTTTTATCTGCTCTCGCTGATATGCCTGTTGTTTGCCGACAGCCGGACAGAGTTGCTCATGCTTTTGCTGGGGGGCGCATTCTTTCTGGCCATTGACAGGAAGCGGCTGGTGCTCCTGTTTGTTCTGGCGCCGTTGGTACTGCTGGTGACGGTTGTCGCGAACGGCTATCTCTTCAGCGCGGAAAAACTGCATATCTCAGGAGATACTATCCACTGGCTTGACCAACTCAGCTCCAGGCGGTTGTCGATCTGGAGCGAAGCGCTTGGGCATCCTCCCGAAAACTATTGGACGGGCGTGGGGATGCACCGCTCGATGGAATTTTTGCCACAGCTCGATTATGTCAAGCATCTGCATAATCTGTTTATTGAGATCTGGTATGAAACCGGTTTTCTCGGATTGCTGGCCTACCTGTCTCTTATTGTTGTTCTGCTGTCCGGTTTTTTTCGGGCGTACCGGACCCTGGATGGAGAGGCGCGACGGATCTACGCAGTATTTTTTGCGTCGGGCATGGCCGCGTTGATAGCCGGTGTGCTGGACAAAGGATATCTTCATCCGCTTACCCGATATTACATGCTGTTCTGTTTCACCGTGCTCTATCTTTATCAGCGGCGTGCTGCACAGGTCAGCAGCTGATCGGCGGGATGCTCCCCGCTTCAGCCAAACAGTGTCTGCTCGAGGGAGTGGCAAAGCGCGTGGATAAGCACGATATGCTGCTCCTGTATGGTGCTGGTCTCAGTGCCTTTGGCCAGGATGACGTGGTCGGCCAGTACGGCGGCCTGGCCGCCCCGGTGTCCCGACAGCAGGATGCTCGTCAGCCCCAGGGTGCGGCAACGTTCCAGTGCGCGCAGGATGTTGGGTGAGTTGCCGGAGGTGGAGATGGCAATGAAAATATCGCCCGGTTTCATCTTGCCTTCAACCTGCCGGCTGAAGATGTGGTCATAGCCATAGTCATTGCTGATGGCCGTCAGGATCGAACTGTCCACCGTAAACGCCTCGGCCGGCAGTGCCGGGCGCTCCTTGCCGAAACGACACACCAGTTCCGCCGCCAGATGCTGGGCATCGGCCGCCGAGCCACCGTTGCCGGCGATATAGAGGCGACCTCCCTGCTGATAACAGACGATGATTGCCTGCATGGCCTGTTCGAAGGCCGTCATCTGCTCTTGGTCTTGCAGTAGTTCCTGTTTTGCCTGGATGGAGGTTTCAAGGAACTGTTTAAGCTGGTCTGCGTATCTCATGTGGGTTCCGTATCAGTGTCGCTGAGAATACGTTCGAGAATCTCAGCGTTACTCTGCAAATGGTCCGGGCTGATGGTGCCGACGATCATGCCGCTGACCCCGGGCTGGGAGAAGATGAAGCGCATCGCCGCCTCAACGCCGTCTGCTCCCTGAATATGGCCGCTCTGCAGCCCCTTCTTGATCAGTACGCCCCGGTTGTTTTTCGCTGCGGCTTCAAGGACCGGCAATTCGGCATTATAGGAGGGGTTGCAGGTGGCCATCACGATATCCATCTCGGCAACCGTGCGCAAGCCGCCGGCCACGGTTTTGCTCGACATGCCGTGGGCCCGGATCAGCCCCCGTGTCTTCAGCCTTCGCAGTGCATCCAGCGCACCGGCGTTTTCCAGGATAGCGATGTCATTGCCGTCGGAGTGGATCAATACGGCATCCAGGTAGTCGGTGTTGAGCGTGCGCAGGCTCTGCTCCACCACCGCGATGGTGGTGCGGTAGCTGAAGTCGAAGCGGGATGCACCCTGTTCGAAGAACTCACCCACCTTGGAGACGATGACCCAATCGCTTCTGGGCCCCGGCAGCAGCCTGCCGAGCCGCTCCTGGCTGCTGCCGTAGGCAGGTGCCGTGTCCAGCAGGTTGATGCCCAGCTCTCTTGCCTGTGCCAGCAGCTTGCGCACGCTGGGATCGTCCGGAAGTTGGAAATGGCGGGGGTATTTGACCTGCTCATTGCGGCCGAATTTTACCGTACCCAGTCCCAGCGGACTGATCTCGATGCCGGTGTCGCCCAGTGCCCGCCGCTTCACTCCGGCAACTCCTGCCAGGGTGGCGGTGCCAGCGGCGGCTTCGGCAACCGTGTGAGAATCTCTGGCTGGGGTGTCTTCGGCTGTATGCCTTGCAACTGCAATAATTCATAAATATCTGTGGCAAGGCGCGGAGCGAAGGCAAGCTTGGTCGGCCAGGCGGTGATGATCTCCCGGTCTCCGTGCAGATAGCAGCTGTCGGGCCGCAGGCCGCCGACGACCTTCGGTTCTGCCCGCTCGATCATAAAAGAACTCCAGTGGACGCCGCTGAAATCGATCCAGGGCATGGTGGCGCGCAACTCCTGTCGGGCGGCTACAATCTGCTGTCTGGCGCTCAGGCCGACACCGTCTTCCGCCAACTGTCCGCCGATATACCAGATCTGTTCGCCGTTTGATAAGGGGTAGCTGGTAATGGTGAGCCGCGGGTTGGCCTGGGCACCGAGGCAGTGGGCAAAGAGCGGTGGAAGCCTGCCTTGCAGGATCAGCATGTGCAGGGGACGCAGCTGCATCGCCGGATGATCCCGGCCGAGCTGTTTCAATAACGCCGCATTGCCGGCGCCGGCGGTGAGGATGAGCCGCTGGCTTTGCAGGGTGATACGACTTTCTTCGGTGTCGCAGACGAGGGTTCCGGGGCACGCCGGGTTCAGTGTGAGCTGGCTGGGCTGCACCCGCAGTATTCGTGCTTTGATCTGTCCGGTCAGGGTCTCGGTCAGGGAAGGGATATCCAGTACCGGTTCATCCAGCTGATAGAGCCTGCCATTGAAACCGGGGGCATTGAAAGGCGCGGGGCGCGACGGCCCCTCGATGACCTGCATCCGGCTGCGCATCGCCTTGCCGGCAAAAAAACCGGCCAGTTGTGAGAGGATGCCTTCCGTCGACCAGAGGTACTGGTGTTCTGCCAGCACGCGTACTTTGCGCAGATCAAGCGGTCCGCTACCGGTCAGGCAGGCGCGCCAGATGCCGGGCATTTCAGCAATCGCCCGTGCCGATGCATTCAGGTTGCCCGCCAGCGCATATTTGGTGCCGCCATGGATGATGCCCTGGGAGGCGATGGTCTGGACGCCGCCCATTGCCTTTGATTCGATCAGGGCGACCGAATAGCCCTGCCGGGTCAGCTCGGCGGCGGTCCAGAGACCGGCAATGCCGCCGCCCAGAATGGTGATGTCAATCTGCACCGCACCACTCACGCCGGATTGCCGTCATGTCCACGGTCACGGATGTTCTTGATCATTCCGGTGGTGGAGCAGTCATCGATAAACGGCATCACCCGTACCTCGCCGCCGCTCTCCCTGACACAGCGGGCGCCCGGGATCGTGTCGGGGTCGTTATCGCCACCCTTGACCAGAAAATCCGGCTTCAGCCGGCCGATCAGACGCTCCGGAGTCGCCTCTGAAAAGGGCACCACCCAGTCGACACAGCCCAGTGCGGCCAGTACCGTCATGCGGCGCCACAGGGTGTTGACCGGCCGGTCGGCCCCCTTCAGGGCGCGCACCGTCTCATCCACATTGACGGCGACTATCAGTCGATCGCCCAGGCGGCTGGCCTGTTCCAGGTAAGTGACGTGGCCGGCATGCAGGATATCGAAGCAGCCGTTGGTCATGACAATGGACTCACCGCGCGCCCGGGCCAAGTCGATGGCCTCCAGCAACTGCTCCTCCGTGAGCATGCCGGTATGCGCCACCTGCCGTTCCTGCAGCGCGTATTTCAGTTCTGCCAGGCTGGCGGTGGAGGTGCCCAGCTTGCCGACCACGATGCCGGCCGCGATGTTGGCCAGTTGGGTGCTGGCATCCAGCGGCATGCCCGTGGCCAGCGCGGCGGCCAGGATGGAAATGACCGTATCGCCGGCGCCGGTGACGTCATAGACCTCCTGGGCGTGGGTCGGGTGATGCCGGGCCGGCCTGTCCCGTTGCAGCAGGGTTATCCCCTGTTCGCCGCGGGTGATCAGCAGGGCATCGAAATCGTATGCACGGATCAGTTCCATCCCCCGGGTGGCCAGTTCAGCATCGTCGGCAACCGTGCCGACGATCGCTTCGAACTCGGCAAGATTGGGCGTAACCAGAGTGGCGCCCCGGTATTTTTCAAAATCGGCTCCCTTGGGGTCGATAATGACCGGTTTGTTGGCCGAGCGGGCCAGCCGGATCAGCTCCCCGGCATTCTGCAGCGTGCCTTTACCATAATCGGACAGGATGACCAGGTCGGTGTGGCTGAGCTGTTGCATATATCTGGCCGTCAAGTTCCGGGTATCCAGGTTTTTGAAGCCGTCCTCAAAATCCAGCCGGATCAGCTGTTGCTGGCGACTGATAATACGCAGCTTGGTAATCGTGGGGCGCCGATCGACACGCTCGAACCGGCAGGTGATGCCCTTGCCGGTCAACAGCGTCTCCAGCTCTTCGGCCTCTTTGTCATTGCCGGTGATGCCGAGCAAGGTGGCGTTGCCGCCTACCGACGCGATATTCAGGGCGACGTTCCCGGCGCCGCCGGGGCGTGCTTCATCGCCTTCGATCCTCACGACAGGCACGGGTGCCTCTGGCGAAATCCGATGGGTGCCGCCATGCCAGTAGCGGTCCAGCATGACATCGCCGACCACGAGTATGTTTACCGGGGAAAAATCTGGGAGATCAAGCGACATAGGGTATTTGGTGTTGGCGATGAATGGATCCGAGAATATACCATAAGCCAGGCAGCCCCCCCTATATCCGCGGGTCGTTGCCGAATCTGCAGTAATGTGAGCGGTATGACCGAATTCGAGATGGGGTCGGCGTGACCATGGATGACCTGATTCAGGTTGCTGGCTTTAATGCAGAAAACAGAAAATTAATCCTATATCACGTTTGTTCTTCTGGCTTTGGATCGTGATAAACTGCCCGATTCTGGAGAAAGTGGTTTATGGATCGCTTGACCCGCCATTGCTGGTAATGGCGGGCGCACCCGGTTTTAGAGCAAAAGGGCTGAATAATGAGACGTTTCGTGGACCCTGTAACCCATCGCAAGATCCGTTTTGCCCTCGTAGGCTGCGGGCGTATCTCGGCAAATCATTTCAATGCGATCAAACAGCATTCCGAGCGTGCTGAACTGGTCGGGGTCTGCGACGTGGACCCGAAGGCATTGGCAGGCGCAGTGTCCGCTACCAATGCCAAGCCCTACGAAAGTCTGACCGATCTGCTGGAGGATACCACCGCGGATACGGTTGTCCTGACAACACCCACCGGTCTGCATCCTGAACAGGCCGTTGAAATTGCAGCATCCGGCCGGCACGTCATGACCGAAAAGCCGATGGCAACCCGTTGGCATGACGGTTTGCGAATGGTGAAAGCGTGCGATGATGCCAAAGTCCGTCTTTTCGTGATAAAGCAGAATCGCCGCAACGCTACGCTGCAGCTACTGAAAAAAGCCATCGACCAAGGCCGGTTTGGCCGTATTTATATGGTCAACATGAATGTCTTCTGGACACGTCCACAGGAGTATTACGATAGTGCCGCCTGGCGCGGTACCTGGGAGTTTGACGGCGGCGCATTCATGAACCAGGCGAGCCACTATGTAGACCTGCTGGACTGGCTGATCGGGCCGATAGAAAGCATCCAGGCTTACACTGGCACCCTGGCGCGCAATATCGAAGTTGAGGATTCGGGCGTCATGAGCGTCAAGTGGCGGTCGGGGGCACTGGGCTCGATGAATGTGACCATGTTGACTTACCCCAAGAATATGGAGGGAAGTATTACCATCCTTGGTGAGAAGGGATCGGTTCGGGTAGGTGGGGTTGCAGTCAATGAAATCCAGCACTGGGAATTCGAGAAGCCACAGCCGGAAGATGAGCAGATCCAGCAAGCCAGCTATGCGACTACCTCCGTTTATGGCTTTGGCCACCCCCTTTACTACGACAATGTGATCAATGTTCTGCGGGGTGAAGCGGAGCCGGAGACGGATGGCCGGGAAGGTCTGAAGTCGCTGGAACTGATCATTGCTGCTTATCTGTCTGCTCGCGACGGCAAGCGTGTCGCCCTGCCTCTGGATTACTGAGCATGGGCATAACCATTCATCCTACCGCTATTGTTGATGAGGGTGCCCGGATCGGCGAGGGCAGTCGGATTTGGCACTGGGTACATGTATCCGGTGGTGCGGAGATCGGCACAGGGTGCTCCCTGGGGCAGAACGTTTTTGTCGGCAACGATGTTGTCATCGGCGATAACGTGAAGATTCAGAACAATGTCTCGGTATACGATGCGGTACGCCTCGAGGATGACGTATTTTGCGGTCCCAGTATGGTATTTACCAACGTATACAATCCCCGCTCCGCCATCTCCCGAAAAAGTGAATATCGTCAGACGCTGGTAAAACGTGGCGCCACCCTGGGCGCGAACTGCACTATCATTTGTGGTGTCACCGTTGGGGAGTACGCCTTTGTCGGAGCCGGTGCAGTGGTCAACAGAGATGTGCCCGGATATGCGCTTATGCTTGGCGTGCCGGCAAGACGGCGCGGCTGGATCTGCAGTTGCGGTATCCGATTACAGGGCGAGGGCCGGGTTCGCTGTGAGTGTGGGGCCGGTTATGAGATTGATGAGTCAGGTTGCGTGGCGCTATGACAAAGCGAATCGATTTTATTGATCTCAAGTCGCAATATGCCGACCTGAAACAGGCGATCAATCAACGTATACAGCGGGTTCTGGATCATGGGCAGTACATCATGGGGCCCGAGGTGCGTGAGCTGGAGGAGCGGCTGGCATCGTATACCGGTGCCAGGCACTGTATTACGGTGGCATCCGGAACCGAGGCGCTGTTGATTTCACTGCTTGCCCTTGGCATTAAACCGGGCGATGAGATTATCACCACGCCCTTTACCTTTGTCGCCACCGCCGAGGTGATCGTGCTGCTGGGTGCCACCCCCGTGTTCGTGGATATCGAACAGGATACCGGCAACATTGATGCACACCTTATTGAGGCGGCAATCACTCCCCGGACCCGGGCCATATTACCGGTAAGCCTGTACGGGCAGCCGGCCGATATGGAGCAGATAAATGCCATCGCTTCCAGGTATGACCTGATGGTGATAGAGGATGCTGCACAGAGTCTTGGCGCGGAATACAAAGGGCGCAGGAGCTGCAACCTTTCAACCATAGGCTGTACCAGTTTTTTCCCCAGTAAACCGCTCGGCTGTTACGGCGATGGGGGTGCGATCTTCACCAGTGATGATGAAATTGCCCAGGCGTGCAGAGAGATCCGTGTGCATGGCCAGAGTCGGCGCTATGTGCACTCCCGGATTGGGGTTGGTGGCCGCATGGATACACTTCAGTGTGCCATCGTTCTGGCAAAGCTGGAACGTTTCGACTGGGAGGTGGAGCGCCGGGGGGTTATCGGTGACCGTTACAACCGGTTGCTGGACCAGGCCGCAATCGCACGTGTCCAGGCTCGACCAGATCGCACGACCGTTTACGCGCAATACACCGTAATGCTGGACCACCGGGAGCAGATCCGGGACATTCTTGACCAGCAGGGCATACCGACAGCAGTACACTACCCGATTCCACTCAATGAGCAGCCGGCTTATCGACACCTGGGGTCCGCCGGACAGACGCCACGGGCCCGGCTGTTGGCGAGCCGGGTAATGAGCCTGCCGATGAGCGCCTCCCTTGATCAGGCCACTCAGTCATTGATTGTGCACACGCTTGTTGCTGCCCTGGAGAAGTAGGGTGGCGAATATCGAGGTGAAAGCGTACGCGTGGTGCGCCAGGCAAGTACCCTAAGGTGGGCACGTTTTTTGTGCCCGCCTTACCTGACTGTTTTTATGTTGGAACCTTGGCCCCTGGCAATTTCTGCGCTGCCTGGTCAAAGGTATATGACCCACCGAACTTCTCACCGGGCCTGTCGGCTATGAGCTTCGCCTTATTGATTATCAAAGCGTCGGCAACATCAACCTCTTTCCCTTTTGCCGGCTTCGCTTTCCGGTAATCATTTAAAGCCATCCATACCACCTGCCCATCCTCAAACCGGATACTGGGCTCTTGGAACAAGGCCTGTATAACGCTCACCAACTCAGCCTTGTTTAACTGGTATTTTTTTCCTCTTAGCGTCCAGATCGTTTCTGCCAGAACCACGTCAGTGACCAGAACCTGCCGTTTCCCGTTAATCAATTTGGCGGCTTTTGCCGACTGAACGACATCATCCTCCAGCAGATACCGCAACAATACATTGGTATCTATAGCAATCACTTCAGCGCGCTTTCCAATGATTCTTCATCACTCATGGTCGAATGCGCCTGGACTTTGCGTAAAAGCCCCTTGGCCGCCCCTCTGGTCTTTTTAATAATCGTCAGTTGACCATCGGCCACAAAGCTCTCTACTTCGTCGCCGGGTTCTATTCCCAGCGCCTTACACTGATTAATGGGCAGAGTAATCTGCCGTTTTGAACTGACGTGTGGCATATTTTTAGCTCCTTTACATTATCAATATAGTAAAGATAGCAGAGATATTTACTCGATGAAATAACATAACCGCGTGGGCATAAAAAGCATGCCCACGCTGACTTGGCTCAATAGACCGGCGCCTCACCTTCCGGGCGTGTCTTGAAGCGCCGGTGAATCCAGAAATACTGTTCCGGTGCTTCCCTGATCGCCTGCTCCAGCAGGGCGTTGAGGCGCAGTGTGTCCTGCTCGTCATCGCCAGTGGCGAATCCTGCCAGGGGTGGATGCACGGTAATGACATAGGTGCCATCGGTGTCACGTTTTGGAAAATAGGCAATCACCTTCGCCCTGCCCATCGCCGCAAAGCGTGAGGTGGCGGTGATGGTGGCGGCGGGAACGCCAAAGAAGGGGATAAACAGGGCGTGATCCAGGCCGTAGTTCTGGTCGTAGGCGTAGAAAACAGCCTCTCCATGGCGCAGGCAGCGGATCATGGCGCGGGTCTCGTCTCTCTTCAGTAAAGGATCCAGGCGGCGTTGCCGGGCGCGCAGCAGCAGGAGATTCATCAGCGGGTTTTTCATCGGCCGGTACAGCGCCCCTGTCGGGCCGCTGCAGATGCCGAGCATGTGGCCGGTGAGTTCCATCATGCTGAAATGGCCGGTGACCAGGATGATGCCGGTGCCCTCCTTCCTGGCCTGAAGCAGGTGCTCCAGTCCCTCGATTTTGACCAGGCCGTTTAATTGTTGGTCACTGCCCCACCAGGAGAGTGCCGTCTCAAACAGCCCCATACCGATCGCCTCGAAGTGGTCTGCGAGCAACGCCTCCTGCTGACCGGCAGTGAGCTGGGGAAAGCAGAGCCGGATATTGGTCCGGGCGATATGTGCGCGCCGTTTCAGCAGGCGTCGTGCCAACCGGCCAAGGCGGCGTCCGATGCCGAGCTGCACGGGGTAAGGCAGTAGGCAGAGCAGGCGCAGGATTGCCAGCCCGATCCAGGTAGGCCAGAAGCGCGGGTGGAGAAACTGCTGCCAGGGAAAGCGTTCCTGTGTCGCGGATGTGCTGCCCATCGTCGCCGCGCTATCCGGCAGAAAACTGCAGCTGATGGAGCTTTTTGTAGAGGCCCCCCCGGGCCAGCAGTTCAGCGTGGGGACCGGTCTCGATGATCCGGCCCTCATTCAGTACCACGATACGATCGGCGTTTTCGATGGTGGAGAGCCGGTGCGCAATGGTGATGGTTGTCCGGCCCGATCTGAGCCTCTCCATCGCCTCCTGAATCAGCTGTTCGGATTCCGTATCCAGGGCGGAGGTGGCTTCATCCAGGATCAGAATCGGCGCGTCCTTGAGCAGGGCGCGGGCGATGGCCAGACGCTGGCGCTGACCGCCGGAAAGCCGAACGCCGTTGTCCCCGATGGTGCTGTCAAACCCATCCGGCATCTGTTCGATGAACGCCAGGGCGTTGGCGGCCCGGGCGGCCTCCCGGATCTGCTCATCCGTGGCCTGGCTGTTGATACCGTAGGCGATATTGGCCCGGATGCTGTCGTTGAACAGGAAGACATCCTGGGAGACCAGGGAGACATTGGCGCGTAGCACCGACAGGGGCAGGTCACAGATATCGGTCTGGTCGATCAGGATCTGCCCCCGGCTGGGCCGGTAAAACAGGGGGATCAGGCTGGCCAGGGTGGTCTTGCCGCTGCCGGAGGGGCCGACCAGGGCGATGTTCTCTCCGGGGGCGACGGTGAGCTGGATGTTACTCAGGGTCGGGGAAGCTTCATGCGCGGCGTTTTCCGAATCCGGATTATCACCATAACGAAACTCCAGGTTGCGCCACTCCAGCAGCCCTTTGGGTGACGGCAGGTCGGCCTCACCCCGGTCCGGTTCCGGGGGTTCATCGAGCAGCTCGAACACACTCTCTGCGGCAGCCAGGCCCCGTTGCAGTTCATTGTTGATGCTGGTGAGCTTCTTCAGGGGCGACAGAATCATCGCCATGGCGCCGAAGAAGGCGACAAACTCACCCACCGTGAAGCTGCCTGCCGCTGACTGCTGCGCCGACAGGTAGGCCATCAGTGCCAGACCGCAGACCGCCACCAGCTGGTTCACCTGAACGCTGCTGTTGTGGGCCAGTACCGCTTTCATCTTGAACTGGCGCACCTTGTTGGCGGAGTCGAAGAAGCGCCGGGCCTCCCGCGCCTGTCCGCCAAACAGCTTGATCACCCGATTGCCGTTGATTACCTCTTCCAGTACGTGGGTCATTTCGCCCATGCGTTTCTGCAGGGCGCGGTTTATGGTGCGTAAGCGCTTGCTTACCACGCGCACGAAGAAGGCCACGGCAGGGATCAATGCAAAGGCGATCAGAGTCAGTTTCCAGTTGAGGTAGAGCATCAACCCCAGCAGGCCGACAATGGAGAGGGAGTCCCGCACCAGGGTGACAATCACATAAGAGGCAGAAGTGGTCAGTTGCTCCACGTTGTAGGTGACTTTCGACAGTACGACGCCGGCGGAGTTGTTGTCGTAAAAGCGGGTTGGCAGCACCAGCAGTTTCTGCAGCATCAGCTCCCGCAGATTGAACACCACCCGGGTGGCCACCGACTCCATCGCCACCGAACTGACAACGGTCGCCAATCCCTGAACCAGGGCCAGGCCGATCAGCAGCAGGGGAACCAGAATAATCATCTGCGGATCCTTTGCCACAAAACTGCCGTCCAGCAACGGCTTCATCAGGTAGGGCATGGCGGGCTGGGTGGCTGCCAGTACGATGGTTCCCAGAATGGCTACCAGGAATATCCGCCAGTGCGGGCGGACAAAGCCCAGCAGTCTTTTGTATTGGGCGAGAGAGGACATGGGACGGTGGGGCTGCTCTGGCCGATTTATTAAATGGCTGTTTGGAAAGAGGTATCACGGCATAATAACCGATAATTGATCGGCAATGCACAGGGAATCGATTAACACTGACGTGATGCAGGCAGAAAAGCCTGGATGAAAGCGGGTAAACGAGGGGGGGGGGGTGCAGGATTCCCTCTTCCGTGTCCTGTGGAGGCTGATTTGCAACTGCTTGCCAAACGGGCAGTAAAGTAATGGCTGGTATAAATTCCGTGGAGATTGGTATCGCCGGAAGGTCAGTTATTCGACCGTGGTTTGGGCTGACCAATATGTTGCCCATGGTATATGCCTTGTCGAATAGAGGGGGCTGAGGATAAAGTTGCGTTTTCACAGATACTTACGCTATATTAGCGACGATTTTTACGGTACGGGTCACAATCAATCCCCCCTGTTCGAGATGGCCTGGTATTTTACTTCATCGGCATGATTTTTCCCCAAGGGATCTACTGTTCGGTCGTCCTGTTCTGGTTTGGTTATGCCTGGACAGGTTATGGATTGCGGCGGATTCAATATATGGGCGGTTGTGCCGCGTTGGACCTCGGGATAAGAGTAGAGTGAAGCGGGTCACTCAGTTTTAGTTGCATGATGTCAATCTACTAGAGCCATGGTCTGGATAATCGGGAAGGTGTCGTGAGCATACTTGTCACTGGCGGTTGCGGTTTTATCGGCACCAACTTCATATTTGATTGGCTGGCACAGAGTGATGAGAAGGTGATCAATCTTGATCTGCTCACCTATGCGGGAAATCGTTTAAATCTGTCCGCCCTTGAGAACGATTCACGCTATCAATTTGTAGGGGGTGATATTGGTGATTATGTCTCTCTACTGGCGCTGTTACAGGAGTACCGGCCGCGTGCCGTCATCAACTTTGCGGCGGAATCTCACGTTGATCGCTCTATTCATGGCCCGGAAGATTTTATCCAGACCAATATAGTCGGTACGTTCCGTCTGCTCGAGGCGGTGCGCGCTTACTGGCGGCAGTTGGATGGTGACGCCAGGGCCGCTTTTCGCTGTCTCCATGTCTCCACTGATGAGGTGTACGGCTCTTTGGAAGCGGGTGAGCCGGCCTTTTCCGAGACCAATCGCTACCAGCCGAACAGCCCTTACAGTGCCAGCAAGGCATCATCTGATCACTTGGTACGGTCCTATTATCACACCTACGGGCTACCGGTACTGACGACTAACTGTTCAAATAACTACGGCCCTTATCAATTTCCCGAGAAACTTATCCCGCTGGTGATCCATAACGCCCTGGCAGGGGAGTCGCTGCCTATATACGGGGATGGCCAACAGATACGGGACTGGCTCTATGTGAGTGATCACTGTAGTGCCATTCGTTCGGTCCTGTGCGCTGGCAAGGTGGGCGAAGTGTACAATATTGGTGGCCTCAATGAGATCGCCAATATCGATATCGTGCATACAGTTTGCGATCTGCTGGAAGAACTGGTGCCGGAAAATCCGAATTCGCTGGCCTCCGCTATTCACTCACGGCGTGGCCCACAGGGTTTCAGGGGGCTGGTGACCTATGTTGCCGACCGTCCCGGTCATGACCGGCGCTATGCGATTGATGCCAGTAAGATTGAGCGGGAACTGGACTGGAGGCCCGAGGAAACATTCGACTCCGGAATCCGCAAAACGGTGGCGTGGTATCTGCACAACCAATCATGGGTTGAGGCAATCACAAGCGGTGAATATCGCAACTGGATCGATACACACTACCGATGATCATTCTGCTGTTTGGCGCGCACGGGCAGGTGGGGAGTGAGCTACAGCGTTCACTGGCGCCATTGGGCCGGATCAAGGCTTGCGATCAAGAGGAGGTACCGTTTCAGGATTTGGACGGTCTGCGTGCGTTGATACGTGGGGTTGGGCCGGGGTTGATAGTCAATGCGGCCGCCTACACGGCGGTAGACAGGGCCGAGGCGGAGCCGGAGCTTGCGTACCGGGTTAATACACAGGCAGTGGCCGTGCTGGCGGACGAGGCGAGGCACCTGGATGTGGGGTTGGTGCACTACTCGACTGACTATGTATTTGACGGCGACAGTACATTATTCTACCTGGAAAATGATCCGAAAAGGCCGCTCAATATCTATGGAAAAAGTAAGCTGGAAGGCGAGAAAGCGATAATCAAATCCGGCTGCAAGCACCTGCTATTCCGTACCAGTTGGATTTACTCCGAGCATGGGACCAATTTTGCCAAAACCATGATTCGCCTGGCCCGGGAAAGGGATGAGTTGGCCGTGGTCAATGACCAGGTTGGTGCGCCCACCAGTGCCGGGCTGATCGCGGATGTTACCGCGTCGGTACTGAAGCGTATTGATAACAGCGAGACGATATTGCCGGGAGCAGAGGGCAGTAAGGCCGGTTTTTTCTCATGGGACGAGATTGCCGGTACCTATCATCTCGCTGCAAAAGGCAGAACCAGCTGGCACGGCTTTGCGGTTTACCTGCTGACAGAATTGAAACGACAGGGTGTCTCGTTGCGTGTTGCCCCGGAGAGGGTGAAGCCGATCAGCACTGAAGAGTATCCGGTGCCGGCGAAACGACCGGTAAGCTCGTGTCTCAACACGGATAAACTGGTCGGGAGATTCAGTATTGAATTGCCGGACTGGCAGACAGGTGTTCAACGATTGGTTGAGCGGCTCATTGAGCGGAAGATGGTATGAAACGAAAAGGCATAATCCTGGCGGGCGGTGCAGGTACCCGTCTCTACCCTGCAACCCAGGTGATCTCGAAGCAGCTGCTGCCGGTGTTTGATAAGCCGATGGTCTATTATCCGCTCTCCACCTTGATGTTGTCGGGAATACGGGAGATTCTCCTGATATCCACTCCCAACGACACTCCGCGCTTCAGGGAGTTGCTGGGTGACGGGTCACAATGGGGTTTGGAGATACAGTATGCAGTGCAGCCCTCCCCCGACGGGCTGGCGCAGGCCCTTATTATCGGCGAGCCGTTCATCGGTGACGTCCCGTCTGCGCTGATCCTCGGGGACAATATTTTTCATGGACATTCGCTACATGAGCGACTCAATTCAGTGAGCGCCCGGGAACAAGGTGCCACTATTTTCGCCTATCATGTTCAGGATCCGGAGCGTTATGGTGTTGCCGAGTTTGATCAATCCGGAAAGGTGATCGGTCTCGAAGAGAAACCGGCCAGGCCGCGCACAAACTATGCGGTCACTGGTCTCTATTTCTACGACAATCTGGCCGTCGATTATGCCAAGCGGATCGCTCCCTCCGCACGCGGAGAGCTGGAGATTACTGACCTGAATCGGTTATACCTTGAGCAGGGTACTTTATCGGTGGAACTGATGGGCCGGGGGTATGCATGGCTGGATACAGGTACGCACAAGAGTTTGCTTGAGGCCAATCAATTTGTTCAGACCATCCAGCAGCGGCAGGGGTTGAAGATCGCCTGTCTGGAGGAGATCGCTTACCGACAGAAATGGATTGATGCAGAGCAGATCCAACGGTTGGCGGAACCCATGCTAAAGAATGATTATGGCCAATACCTGATGCAGTTACTGAAAGAGCCGTTACTATAAATCTTTGCTTCACCGTTTTATCACATAACGGATACAACATGTACGGCACCACTCACCATGAAAATCATTGACACTGACATCCCTGATATAAAGCTGCTTGAACCCAGGGTATTTGAAGATGAACGGGGGTTCTTCTTTGAAAGCTATAACCGGCGGAGCTTTGAGGCCTTGATCGGTGGAGCGGTCAACTTCGTGCAGGACAATCACTCGAAATCCTCCAGGGGTGTAGTGCGTGGGCTTCACTATCAACTGCCGCCCAGAGGGCAGGGGAAGCTGGTACGGGTGGTGAATGGCAGTGTGTTTGACGTGGCCGTGGATATCCGCTGTAACTCTCCCACCTTCGGGTACTGGGTCGGGGAGATCCTGTCGGCAGAAAACAGGCGGCAGATGTGGATTCCCGAAGGCTTTGCGCATGGTTTTGTTGCCCTCTCTGAAAGTGCAGAGTTCCTATACAAGACAACCGATTATTACGCTCCGGAGTTCGAGCGCTGCATTCTGTGGGCGGACCCCGATATCGCTATTGACTGGCCAACCGGGCACGAAGCCATTGTCTCTGCAAAAGATCGAAACGGAGCCTTGCTGCGACAGGCCGAGTGCTTTGCCTGAAAGGACATTATTCAGTATTACAAGGTAATTAACACCACAAACCCCGCCGTCACCGGCGGGGTTTGTGGTTGAGCCCTTTCAGGTTCTATCTGGAAGGGCTGATCCGATATTGCATGCGTTGTTACATATCAAGAGAGATGTCCAGGAAACCATCGAAAGTGGCAGATATACTGTCGCCTGCCTCCTGACTGTAGAGATCCAGCCTGTATGGTTGAGGAGTGTCATGGGGAGTCAACTGTCCAAGCAGATCCACCTCCAGAATAATGGCCCGGTTGCCACTGTAAAAGACGGCAACCTGATCTTCAATGCCCATGGCGAGTCCGATGCTTTCACCAAGACTCCAGTTTTCACCATTGGTGTCACCGAAATACCCCCTTGAGACCTCGTCTACGAAAGTCTGAGTGTCTGTGTCAAATATCCGAATGCTGTAATAGACAGCCTTGGGTGTGCCTTCCCAGCTTCCTATGCGTACCTCGGCATAAACAGGGCTGCCATTAATGGTCCCGATATTTCGGCTGATTCGAGCCATGCAGAATGCAGTACAGTTTGCAGAATCAACGCTAACATTAGCGGCAAACGCCTCTGCCGTGCTGTCGGTAGTCACCCTCTGCAAATTGTCAGCGCCTGATGCCGAAAGTGAAATCGTGTTGTTAATTGGCATGGTGTCCCAGCCGGAAAAATCCACGATGGGTGAAACGGCGATGTCCAGGGCAAAAGATGGGCCTGAGAGGGCCAGTAATGTTGAGGTGATGACACTCTTGGTCAATGTTTTGACGTTCATTAAAATTCCCTCTTTAATCTATTGTTTATTAAACACTTTACGCCATTCAAGATATCCCTGCACCCTTGATGGTATATATCAGAATAGCACACGGGGGCATTTCGACTTCCCGGGTGTGGTATGTGTGGTTTGTGTTCCAGTGTTTCATGCGCGCATGGCGCGTCTTAGCGTGTTGGTTGGTGACGCAGGCGCATACAGGGCCGCTCAATGAGGGCATAGGAGAGAGCGGCAGCCAGGAGAGTCAGGCCGAGAGCAGCCGTCAGCAGGTAGGGCAGGCGGTAGCCGTCGACGGCGTGGATGTGGGCACTCGGCTGCAGCCACTCCATGATCGGATAGTGCCACAGATAGACGCTGTAACTGATTACCCCAGCGAATACCATGATGCGATTGGCAAACAGGGCATTGGTCAGGCGGCAACCACCGACGCCGGCGAACTGCAGGGCTACCGCTGCGACGGCGAACAGTGGTGTCCAGGTGTAAAACAGCAGGCTGTGGGTCCAGTAATCGAGATAGTGGTAGTGGCCCCAGTAGAGCAATCCCACCATGAGCCCCAGAGCGCCCAATCCCAAAGCGCCAAGTTGTCTTGTCGTCAGTCTGTGCAATCCCAGGTGGATGCGGTGCACATACAGCGCCGCTCCAAGCATGCCCAGCCCGAAGGAGTCCAGCGAGCCGGGAAGCTGGTACGACATCAGGACCCGTGCAGGTACCGGGGAATCCGCTAGTAGCGTGACACTCATGGCGCGCCACAGGCACATGGTTGTCAGGGTCAGGATCAACAGCCACCACCAACGCCTCGGCCGCAGCAGCAACGCCAGGAAAGGGAGCGCCAGATAGAAGCTGAACTCAATGGGTAGTGTCCACCAGACGGCATTGATAGGCGTGGTGCCCAGGGGGGGCGGATTGAACAGCATCAATAAATGGCGCCAGAGCGTAGCACCATCCCGCAGCGGGATCTGGCCATGCTGCATCCAGGTGATGAGTATCAAAAGTGCCAATTGGGCATAATAGGCAGGAAACACGCGCATTACCCGTCGCCACAAGTATGGCCGCAGTTGTGGGCGGTCGCGTCGTCCCGCCTGCCACTGAGCGAAAGGGAGGCCGAGCAGGAATCCGGACAGCACAAAAAAAATGAGGACACCGCTCGAACCGCCGGAAAAAAAAGGTGTGAGGTCGACCTGCCAGTCCCAGATGTCGACGATAACCGGACGTGGTTTTGCCAATACCCAGGCGTGATATAGCAGTACCCACAGCGCAGCGAAGCCACGGATGCCGGTAAGAACGGGATAGTGCTGCTGCTCTTCGCGAAAAATGAAGAGCAGGTTGTAGCCATGCGAGGCCTGTTGAGATGCTGCGCGTCCGTCTGCAGTCCGGTTGTTGTTGATGGTATGCACAGTGGATGCCTGGAATAGGTTCTTTAATTCAGTTTTTCTTCTGCCGTCCCGGCTGGCGCGTAAATTGTATCAGGGCTGCGCAAGTTAGGTGGGCATAAATCGCGTACCCACTCTACCTGACTTTCCCTGTTTTGGCATAACTGACGCCATCGTGGGGTGGGCACGTTTTTTGTGCCCACACTGCACTCCATCTGACTTCGATCACACCCCTGCGGAGTCACACGGACAGATCATATTTTTCATGGCATAATCGCGCACCCGAAGTCGTTAGGATAGGCGGCTGGTTGACTCCGTGGAGAATTAATAGGCGTTACAAGGCCAATTGCAGCTACCGCTAGGCCTGTTGCAATACGTTAACCGTCTCTTGGCGCCAGCTTATTGCTCACCATATTCATCCTGACGACAACAGTATCCACAGCGTGCCTTGACCGTAACAAAAGTGGAGGTGCCGAATAAGGAGCGAATTTATGAAGGTGAAAAAAGCCGTATTTCCTGTGGCGGGCATGGGAACGCGTTTTTTGCCGGCCACCAAGGCCAACCCAAAAGAGATGCTGCCGATCGTCGATAAGCCTCTGATTCAATATGCGGTCGAAGAGGCAGTGGCGGCGGGGATCAACGAGCTGATTTTTGTCACGAACAGCAGCAAGCGTGCTATTGAGGATCACTTCGACAAGAATTATGAGATGGAGGCCGAGCTTGACAAGCGGGGCAAGCATGACCTGCTCAGTCAACTCAGACGTATCGTCCCCGAAGGTGTCTCCTGTGTCTATGTACGTCAGCCGGAGGCACTGGGGCTGGGGCATGCCGTACTGTGCGCCAGGCGAGTGGTTGGTGATGAACCGTTTGCGGTGATTCTGGCTGATGACTTGATCAGTGGACATGGAATGTCCTGCCTGGGCCAGATGATGCAGGCTTTCGATGAGAGTCAGGTATCTGTACTTGGCGTGGAACGAGTCGATCCAAAAATGACCGAGAAGTACGGCATCGTGAAAATCGATGAAGAGGGCGCGCGTTTATCCCGGGTCAGTGCAATTGTTGAGAAGCCCCGAATGGAGGACGCGCCCTCAAATCTTGCCGTGGTTGGTCGCTATCTATTGAGACCTGAGATTTTCAACCTGCTTGAGAATACCGGGCGGGGTTCGGGAGGGGAGATTCAACTGACCGATGCGATTGCCCAGTTACTCCGCCAACAGGCGGTGATGGCCTACGAATTTGCCGGCAAACGCTATGATTGCGGCAGCAAGCTCGGCTACCTGCAGGCGACGGTAGAATATGCGCTTGAGCACAATGAAGTGGGTGATGCGTTTCGTCGTTATCTGCAGGACTTTAGAGAAAAGTGATATCTTGCGGTCTCTTTAAATGCCTCAAGTTTCGGAGTTTAGATTCACCGTCCGTCGGCGGAATTTGCCGATGTCGATGGAAGATATTTCCTCTCGCCAGGCACACCAAGAGCGCATAGCATAACCGCGTGGGCACAAGCGGCGCGTCATCCCTACTGAATTTTGGTGCCTGATTTACTCAACAGCAACATCCAGAAAATCCTCAAAGGTGGCTGAAATACTATCCCCGTCCGTATTGGTGTAGACGAATAGTCCATAGGGTTTCGGGGCGTCATAGAGATCTACCTGGCCGAGGAGATCCACGCTTATTATGTGTCCACGCGTGTCACTGTAAAAAATCACGTCGTCCCCTTCAAGGCCAATGCCAACTCCAATCTTTTCATCAATATTCCATTCACTGCCATCTGAGTTCCCAAAAAATCCTCGGGAAATCTGATCCGTGTATGTACCGAGGTCAGAATCCCAGACCCGGATTCGGTATTCGGCCGCTTTGACCCCGCCGTCCCAACTGCTGATACGCACCTCTGCTCTAACATTCTTTCCGTTAATGGTGCCAATCCAGCGGTCCAGTCTGACCATGCAGTAATCAGGGCAGTTTGCAGCGTTGATAGTCACATTGGCCGTAAATGCATCCGCTGTACTGTCGGTGACGACCGTCTCGGAATCGCCAGCGCCCGATGTGGACAGAGTAATCATGCCGCCAATTGGCATGGTATCCCAGCCCGAGAAATCGCTAATCGGTGAAACAGCTATGTCGATCGCCAGGGATTGTCCGGTGAAGACTATCAGCCCTGAGGTAATGATTCCCTTAATAGTGCTTTTTGTATTCATTGTTCATCCTCGCTAAAGACAAGATCAAATTCTGAAGGGTACGTCTGGGTGCCGCCGGCTAGTTGAGGATCCTGTAGTTAAAGCGCATACCAGATCCACGGTTTCGGATAACGCGCAACGAGTCTCCGTTGTTCGATAATTCGAATTGTTGGCAGTCCTCCGATTTTCCGGTATTAATCGTGCGGCAGAAGGCGCCGTCGACCCACTTCCAGTCCCCATGAATAACATCTCCACCCCAGTCGCCGCGCCATGTCCCGTTGGGGGAGATGGTGACAACATGGTCAGTTTTGTATTCAAGTTTTTTTCCCACAACGGTTTCATTAAAAACGGCAATGCTATCGATTCTTGTGTAGTCTGTGTCCGCAGTCTTTGTACCGCTGGATGTTTGGCATGCCGATACGAATAACGGAATCATTATGACTGCAGGTAGGATTCGCAGATTCTGATACATTAGGTCTCTCCATTTTTTAACTTATGATTAAGTAATGCCGGCTGCACGTATGGCTGGATATGAGCCAAGCGGTTTGTATCCATCCATTGCCGTTTGCTGGATCGGTTATGACCTGAATCTGATATCTGCAGGAACCATGCCAGATGTCTCGAATGGCTGTTCGATAGTATCTTCTCAGGGTTAAAATTATTCGTATGTTAAATTGAAAGAATCCCCCGAATGGGGGACATTTGAATATAACTCATTGAATTTTTTATCTGATTGCTTTACCAGTGTCGTGTTTTTTTCTGTCTCAGGGTGTAAAATTCGTTGACAAGTACATACAGGAAGCGGTGTTGCTGATTCGTCCCGCTGTGTGTGGCGGAGACCAAAATTAAGCTTGGGCCGTTGCCGGGTGACGTGTACCTGCTTGAGTGAATGATATTGCCGAATGTGGCTCCCGGTGAACAAGCAAGTATCTTGGGAGCATGTGTGGTTTCTCATATATGCAACCGGTTGGCGATCCCTGACGTTTACACTGAGTGAAGTCTTGATTCTCGTTTGGCAGGGATAGGTGGAAAATCCAGGAGGGTTGTTATGGATGATACGCAACAGTATCTGCCGCTGCTTCTGAAAGCGCTCTATCAGGCGCCTGGAAATAAAGCGGCATGGAGCGATTTCATAGCGCTGTTGACCGGAATCTTTGCTGCCGAGCAGGGACTTTTTGTCCATCATGATCAGGAACATCAGCAGACGGGATTGGCCAATACCTGCAACTTTGAACAGGAGTTCATTGACTCCTATGAAGAGTACTATCAGTTCATCAACCCCTATCTGGCCTTACCCTCTTCGCCCTTGCCTGCACAGGGAAGCTTTGGCCTGCTGAATCAAACCCTGCCTGACCACGTGGTTAAAAAAACAGAATTTTTCAACGACTATGTCGTACCGCAGGGATTAACGGTGGAAAATGCTGTTCGTCTGACACCTCTTCAGGCTGATGGGGTTCACACCTCTATCGCTTTGCACTACCCCATCAATAATGACGGATCGCACGTTACACGGGCGTTGGCATTGTGCGCGCAAATCATGCCGCATCTGCAAACCGCCCTTGGCCTGCACAAAAGAATTTGTGGACTGGAGGTGCAATTCTCTGCACTTAGAAAGTCCATTGATAAAGTCCCGTTCGGGATGGTCATGCTGGATCGATCTGGTAATGTGCTTGAGATGAATGATCCGGCGGGTAAGATTCTGTTACAGAACGATGGTCTCAGAGTATGTAACAACAAACTCCAGACTATGATCGCCAGGAAGACTGAAAAGTTGAATATTCTGGTTGCATCGGTACAGCAGGCTGCCAGCGGCAAGCCGGAGGGAAAGCGTGGCGTGTTCCGGGTATTTCGCAGATCGGGTAAGCGTCCGTATGAGTTACTTGTTATTCCGGTCTATGAGCAGGAGGAGGAAGGTAATGACAAGGACTGTGCGGTGGTGATTTTTATCCAGGATCCGGATTTTCAGCCGCTGTCTCTCGGCGCCATGATTCAGCATATGTATGGACTGACAAGGGCGGAAGTGAGCGTGACGCTGCTTCTGATTCAGGGCTGTGATTGCAGGACAATCGGAGAGCATCTCAATATCAGCAGGGAGACAATGAAAACCCATTTAAGCCATATTTTTCGAAAAACCCAAACCCGACGACAGGGTGAGTTGATAGCAATGATCCTGAGAGGTCCGGTCCTCATGTGTGGTAGTCGTGTCACTGTTTGATTGGGTTCAGGCGGCACTGTAGGATCGGCAATTACCCGTAGGAGCGGCTTCAGCCGCGAAGGATTCTCCAGCGGCACATCGATCGCAGCTAAAACAGCTCCTCCGACCGGGGGTTTTCGGGCGGTTGGTTATCTCGCAGAACTTCCACGCGTGCTATAGTCCTTTTCGTCGTGGAGGGCGGGGGTTGTTGCAAGAGTCAATTGCCGCGCTCTATTTTTTTCATTACTTCAATGAGTTGTGAAGCGAAACCAGTCGTGCTATCGGGATGAATACTGTCGCTGTAATTGTTACTTATGGCCCGGATCTAAAGGCACTGGATGGTCTTGTCAGGACGCTGCAGTCTGAGGTGAGCGCCGTGATTGTAGTGGACAATGGGTCCGGCGTTTCGGTCCGGCACTGGCTGGAGCGTATTGATAATCCCGCAGTCATGGTTCATGCTCTCCCGGGCAATACGGGCGTGGCGAGTGCCCAGAATACGGGTATTCAGCGAGCCCGCAAGCTGGGCGCCGACTACGTGGCCCTGTTTGACCAGGATAGTCGTCCGCAGCCCGGCATGATCGATGCCCTGGCCTCGGCGGCTGAGCGATTGACTGCAGAGGGTTGCAAGGTGGCCGTGGTCGGGCCGCGTATTATCGATCTCCGCAATGATCAGCATCACGCATTCCTGCGTGCCCATCTCTTCCACGTTGAGAAGATCCCCTGCGCTATGTCGGGGGGGGTCGTGGTGTCGGATGTGATCATCGCTTCCGGTTCTCTGATCCCCCTGTCGACCCTGGACCAGGTGGGCGACATGATGGAAGCCCTGTTCATCGACCAAGTGGATGTGGAGTGGTGCCTGCGCGCCCGGTCCAGGGGTTACCTGTCGTACGGTCTTTGCGATGTGCAGATGGAGCACTCCCTGGGAGAGGCCCCGGTACGGGTTTTCGGGTGCGCCTTCACCCGCCATCGACCGTTCCGATACTACTATATCTTCCGCAATTCACTCTGGCTGGTTGGTAGGAGATATGTCACTTTAGCCTGGAAACTGCGTTTTCTTCGTGCTCTCTGTGTCCGCATGCTCTTCTTTCCCCTGTTTGTCACGCCGCGGGTCGAATACTTGAAGATGATGGGTTTGGGAGGCTGGCATGGTATTATTGGGCGTTTAGGTCGTCTGCACCGAACCGAGGTGCGATGACCCCCGACAACTGCCGTTGGCGGCTGGATGAACAGGATCATGCCTTACGAAACACACCACCATCTCACCCCCGGGATCGACTACGGATCGGAGGTCGCCCAATGTCTGCAGGAGAACGGAAAGCTCACGCCGTCTGATCTGCAGCGTGTGACCCGTTTGGCCGAGGAGTCCGGGGAAGCGTTTTCCTCCATTTTGAATAAGCTGGGCCTGGTTTCAGAGCGGGACATGGCCGATGCGCTGAGCAAGGTGTATGACCTGCCGTCTGTTGCCGAGGACGAGTACCCTGATGTGCTGGTTCTGGATGAGATGCTGTCGCTGCGTTTTATGCGCGAGAATCATGTTGTGCCGCTCTACCTGCAGGATGATCGGGTGATTCTGGCGGTGGCTGACCCCGGAACCGGGTATCTGCAGAGTGCGGTCACTATGGCCACCGGTCATGGCGTAGGATATAAAATCGGTACGCCGTCGGCAATTGAGTCGGCGATAGAGCGTCTCTACGGCTCAGGACGCACCGCCATGGGCGAAATTGTCGATACCCTGGGTGATGAGGGCGATGGTGATCATGGTGATGATGTTGAGCATTTGAAGGACATGGCCAGCGAGGCGCCGGTGATCCGTCTGGTGAACCTGATCATGCAGCGCTCCCTCGAGTTGCGGGCTTCCGATATTCATCTTGAACCGTTTGAAGGGCGTCTCAAGGTCCGTTGCCGTATTGATGGCGTGCTGCAAGAGGTCGAAGCGCCTCCGGCCCACTCCACCGCCGCGGTTATATCGCGGATCAAGATCATGGCCAATCTCAATATTGCGGAACGGCGTATCCCCCAGGATGGGCGCATCACCCTGCGTATCCAGGGAAAAGAGCTGGATATGCGGGTCTCCACTGTGCCCACGCTGTATGGGGAGAGCGTGGTGATCCGGCTGCTGAACAAGGAGAGCGTCTTGTTCGATTTCACGGCGCTGGGGTTTGAGGGGGAAGCGCTAAGGCGGGTCAACCAGATGCTTGACTTGCCCCACGGCGTGATACTGGTCACAGGACCGACTGGAAGTGGCAAAAGTACAACGCTGTATACCGCGTTGCACCGGCTCAACAAGCCGCAGCGAAAAATCATCACGGTGGAAGATCCGGTAGAGTACCAGTTGGAAGGGGTCAATCAGATCCAGGTCAAAACCCAGGTGGGTCTCAATTTTTCCAGCGCCCTGAGAGCGATTGTGCGGCAGGACCCTGACGTGATCATGGTCGGTGAGATGCGTGATACGGAAACCGCGCGCATCGCTGTGCAGTCGGCGTTGACCGGGCACCTGGTGTTGTCCACACTGCATACCAATGATGCCGCCGGTGCTGTCGCGCGCCTGATGGACATGGGTGTGGAGGAGTTTCTTCTCACCTCCACCATCAACGGTATTGTGGCCCAGCGGCTGGTGCGTCGCCTGTGTCAGGATTGTCGCGAGACGGGCACTATCACGCCGGAGATCGAAAAGGAGTTTGCCCTCTCCCGTTTTTTGCCGAACGGTCAGCCGGGGCGTATTTACCATGCCAAGGGGTGTTCGCAGTGTGGCGGTACCGGTTACCACGGACGCCTCTCCATTGTTGAGGTGATGCTGATGACCGATCCGCTGCGCCAGTTGGTTATGCAGCATGCGGACGCCTCAAAGATCAACCAGCTGGCGCTGGCGGAAGGCATGCAGAGTATGTACCAGGATGGCATCAAAAAAGTGCTGGCCGGCCTGACCACGCTGGAAGAGGTGATGCGCGTATGCGAGGAAGATTAGGCGCATGACAGTTTATCTCTACAAGGCGGTTCGGCCGAGTGGCGAGATGCTGGAGGGGGAGATGGAGGCCGCTGATGAGATGGAGCTGGCGCGCATCCTCCAGCAACAGGGCGCGATCCCGGTCAAGGTGACACGGCCGGGCGGGTTGGCCGCTATCCTTCGCCGCGCCGGGCGTTTCCGGAGTGACAGGCTGCCGCCGAAGCAGCTGGCGTTGTTGACACGGGAGCTTGCGACCCTGCTTGAGGCAGGAATGACCCTCGACCGATCGTTGCAGATTCTCACTGATCTTACCCCCGAAGGGCCGATCCGGGAACTGCTTGGTTCACTGAAAGAGTCGGTTCGTGGCGGCTCAACCTTTGCCGCTGCCCTGGAAACAGAAGGCAGGCACTTCTCGCGTCTTTATATCAACATGGTAAAGGCCGGCGAGGCTGCCGGCGCCCTGCAGGCGGTACTCTCCCGCCTGGCTGACTATCTCGAAAGCACGGAAGAACTAAAAGAGAGTGTCCGTTCGGCGCTGGTCTATCCGACCATTCTGCTGACGGTTTCCGGTCTCTCTGTGATACTGTTGCTGATGTTTGTGGTGCCGCAGTTCAGCCAGATGTTCGAAGACATGGGGCAGACGCTGCCGTTGCCGACCCAGATCGTGATCGCCCTGGGTGACCTGTTGCGTGGTTACTGGTGGGTACTGTTTTCCTGCGTGTTGCTGTTGATCGCTTTCATCCAGTCAAGGCTGGCGCTGCCGGAAGTGCGTTATCGCTGGGACAAGCGATTGCTTGCAACACCGTTACTCGGAGACTTGATTGCCAAGATCGAAACCGCCCGCTTCTCGCGCACACTGTCAACGCTGTTGGCCAACGGGCTGACACTGCTTGCTGCCCTGAACTTGGTGAAGGATGTAATATCCAACCGGATTATTGCAGAGGGGGTAGAGGAGGCCGCGCTCAGTCTGAAACGGGGCAAGGGATTTGCCGACCCATTGGCCCAGAACAAAGTTCTGCCGCCGCTGGCGCTGCAGATGATCAAGGTGGGTGAGGAGTCAGGCAGCCTTGAATCCATGTTGACCAGGGTCGCGGATACCTATGACAAGGAGGTTCGGGTTACGGTAAAAAGGATGCTGACGCTGCTGGAACCGGCCCTGATTGTGGGGTTGGGAGTGATCGTGGCGGGCATCATTGTCTCCATACTGCTCGCCATCCTGAAGGCGAATCAATTGGTTTTTTAATAGCTCAATCTGGACAGGATATGAACAAGTGGTTTAATTCAAGGCGTGATCGGGGCTTTACCCTGATCGAGTTACTGGTGGTTCTGGCCATCCTCGGGTTGCTGGTAGGTCTGGTTGGTCCGCAGGTTATGGATCAGCTGGGCGGCTCGAAAACAAAAGCGGCCCGGGTACAGGTGGCCGACCTGGGGGCCGCGCTGGACCTCTACCGGCTGGATGTGGGACGCTATCCGAGCAGTGCCGAAGGGCTGGAGGCACTGGTCAGCAAGCCCTCCGGCCAAAGCAAGTGGAATGGCCCCTACCTGAAAAAGAACAAAGTCCCGACCGACCCCTGGGGTAACGAATATAGCTATCGCTTCCCGGGCGAGCACGGTGCCTATGACATCATTTCGCTCGGGGCGGACAATGCCGCGGGTGGTGACGGCGAGGCCCAGGACGTGGTCAGTTGGGAGTAACCCGCTGAACGGTACGCGCATCCGGGGGTTTACCCTGCTGGAAATACTGGTCGTACTCTCCCTGGCGGCCCTGCTGCTGGCTATTGTCACGCCCGTGGTCACCAACATGTTGCCGGGCGTACAGTACCGGGGAGCCGCCCAGGAGCTGGCGGCGGCCTTGCGCTACAGCCGCAACCGGGCCATTGTCAGCGGACAGTCAAGCCGGGTGTCGATCGACCTGGACAACAAGCAGTACCAAGTCAGTGGCCGGGAAAAGCGCTCCTCACTGCCGCAGACTGTGCGGGTCGATGTTGTGGTTGCCGAATCCGAGGTAGAGCAAGGTGCAGCCAGGTTGGCATCGATCCGTTTTTTCCCCGATGGGAGCTCGACCGGTGGCTTGGTCAAACTGGCCCACGAGGGGTCTATGTATACGATCGCGGTTGATTGGTTGACAGGACAGGTCAGATCCCATGAAGGGGAGTAGGTTTTCACGGTTCGCCGAGCAAGGCTTCTCCCTGCTCGAAGTTCTGGTTGCGTTTGCCATTCTCGCCATCTCGATGGGGATACTGTTTCAGAGTTATTCCACCGGTGTCAGGGGCGTCACCCTGAGCCGGGAGTATGCCAAGGCGACTGAACTGGCGCAGTCGCAGCTGGCACAGGTGGGTAGCGCCATCCCGCTGCAGGACGGGACGCTGTCTGGCGAGTGGGCTGATCAATATCAGTGGACGGTCGCCATCAGGCGTGCCAGCGAACTGCAGCGGCCCGATCCGGTCTATGCCCTGTATTCGGTCGATATCCGGGTAGGCTGGCGCGAAGGTGAGCGTCAGCGCAGTGTCGATCTGTCGACCCTGAAGCTGGGTCCGGGACCGTCCTGATGTATCGCCGGGGGCAAGGCTTTACCCTGATCGAGTTTTTGATCGCGCTGGTGCTCATCAGCCTGATCAGCAGCCTGCTGTTTGCCGGCGTCAGGCTGGGCGGGCGAAGCTGGGAGTCGGTTGAATCGACCGCCACCGGGCTGGATGAGATGCGCCTGGCGCGGGACTTTCTCCGGCGTACACTTAGCCGGGCCCGGGCGGTCAGGCTGACCGATGAGCAGGGTTCCCGGCTGCTGTTCCAGGGCGATCAACAGATACTGGAGTGGGTCGCACCTCTGCCCGAGCAGAGCGGCCAGGGCGGACTGGCCCTGTTCCGGCTCTCCCGAATGACCGATACGACAGGTTCACGGCTGGTTCTCGATCGCTGGCTTTATCACCCGGACATCATCCGGGAAGGCCGGCTCACGGACGGGATGCCGCCCTGGCAGCCGCTGACCCCAGTGGCTATACGCAAGGATCAGCCGCTGCAGGCGAGCCCGTTGTACGGGCAACATCTCCTGCTGCAATCGATCGCTGACTTCTCGCTGGCCTACTACGGCCAGCGGGCCGGAGAGAACGGGGCGTCATGGGGCGATCAGTGGTTGCAGCAGGAGACGTTTCCCGATCTGCTTCGAATCAGGATGCGCAGCGCGGACGATGACTGGCCCGACATGCTGATTGCCCTGCAACAGCTGGGTGGGGAGAGTGCGGCCGGTGGTGGATTTGTCAGTGGGCCGAGGTAGTTGCATGGTCGCCCCCCCAGGCCCGACAACAGGAGCCCAGCAGGGCATGGTGCTGGTCATTGTCCTCTGGATGTTGGTGCTGATGACGGTCATCGCCGCCACCATCGCCACCACTCAGAAGGGGCAGGTGCGATTGACCAGCGGCCAGGTTTCAAGGGCCGAAGGGCGGGCCCTGGCGCTGGCGGGCATTCACTACGCGGTGACGCGACTGGCTGATTCCGATCGGCAGTCAGCCTGGTTTGCCGATGGCGTGACCCGAACCTGGCGCTACCGGGAGCAGTCAATCGACATCACCGTTACAGACGAGAGCGGGCGGGTCGATATCAATGCAGCCGACCGGCTTCTGTTGATCCGCTTGCTGGCCGCTATTGGGCTCGATTCCAGTCGCCAGCAACAGCTGGCGGGGGCGATCATCGACTGGCGTGACCCGGACAGCAACAGCCAGCCGGGTGGCGCCGAAGATGCCGCCTATCGGCAGGCCGGGCTCGACTACGGGGCCAAGGACGACCGCTTTGATGATGTGTCTGAATTGCGCCTGGTTCTGGGCATGGACCCGACAGTATATAATCGGCTGCGACCGGCGGTGACCGTTGACACGGGCCGCGCGACCCCCGACCCGGTCTACGCCACGCCACTGGTACGGGCCGCCCTGGCCGGCGAAGTATGGGAAACCGGGGGGGCGGCGCTGCAGATGGGCGACCAGGATGGCAGCGGAGTGGGGTCAGCGGCCTCGGCGGATGGGCTTTTGCTCGGCGTGGTTCGCATCCGTTGCCGGCTGACGCTGCCCAATGGCGAGGAGTATTCCGCGGAGGCCGTCGTCAGCGCAGACCGGCAGGCCGAAAGCGGGATCAGCATCAGCCGCTGGAGAGAAAATGTACAGAGCGAAGAGACAGGGGAGTGATCGAGATTGCGTTCGTGGCTGACTGATTTGCCCGCATGGGGTTTACGCTTCAACCGGCCCGACCAGGGGTGGTTCGGCTGGTGGCTGGACGGGCTGCTGCGCTGCCTGCCGGGCAAGCTGAAGCCGGCCCGGGCCGGGGACAATACCCTGCTCCTGGATATCGAAGGCCAGCGTGCGGTGTTCCTGCGACGCACGGCGGGTGAGGTGCAAAGGCTTGGCGCACTGCCGCTGGATGGCGATACCGGTCTGCTGCGCGAGCAGGCCCGGGGGCAGTCGATAAGCCTGCGTCTGCCGCCCGAAGCAGTATTCACGCGCAGCGTCAGGCTGCCGTTGGCAGTGGAGGGAAACCTGGCCCAGGCGCTCAAATTTGAAATGGATCGCCTGACCCCGTTTGCCGCCGACCAGGTCTATTATGATTACCGGGTGTTGTCGCGTGATCCGCAACGGCAGACCATCACCGCTGAACTGGCGGTCGTCAGGCAGGACCAGGTCGAGCCGTGGCTTGAATTCCTCAAGCTCAACCATGTTCCGGTAGCCCGGGTTACCAGCCGGGAGCTGTGGCCAAAAGCCAACCTCCTGCCGGGGCCGCTCAAGGGTAGGGTCCGGCCCCGTGGTCGCCATCAGCTGTGGCTGTTGCTGTCGCTGGTGATTTTACTCGCCGCCGCGGCTGCGCTGGGGCCCCTGCTGCAGAAGAGAACGGCGGTGCTAGCCCTGGGCGAACAGCTCAACCAGGTGAGGCAGGAGGCCGGGGTGGTGCTCGAACTGAGAGAGCGGCTGGATCAGCGCCGCCTCCTTTCCGGTCATGTCCGCAAACTGCGCGCTGATTACCTGCCCGTGGTCGACGTGTTGCGCGAACTGACCGGCAAGCTGCCCGATGACACCTGGCTGCAACAGTTCGACCTGCGTGGTGGAAAGATTGAGATCCGCGGTCAATCCCGACGTTCCACCGAACTCATCGCCATTCTTGAAGATTCGCAGCTCTTTCAATCGGTCGCCTTTCGTTCGCCCGTGGTGCAGCGGCCGGCGACCGGCGACGAGGTGTTCCATATCGGGATGGATCTGGCCACCAGGCCGCTGGGTGGTGAGCAATGAGCGGACTCTCCCCTGGCCGTCACTGTCTGCTTTCATGGTCCCTGCTACTGCTCGTTCTGCTGCTGCTGTTTCTGTTGGTCGTACTGCCCTGGCAGCGGCAAAATGCCACCTATGACCAGACCCTGCATGACTGGCAGGTGCGGCTGCAGCAGTTTCGCGAGAAAATGGAAGATCGCGCCGCCCTGGAGGCGCAGCTCAACGATCCCGGGTATGACGCCAGTGTACGCACCGATTATCTGCGCGGGAGTACCCCCGCCCTGGCCGGGGCAGAGCTGCAGCAAAAGATAAAGACCATGGTGGAAGCGACCGGTGGACAACTGCTCAGTACCCAGCTGGTCCTGCCATCCGGGGAGGAGGCGCGGGTCCCCAAGGTCTCGGTCAAGGTGCGCATGATAGGCGATACCGCCGATCTCCTGAAAACCCTGTATGCGGTCGAGTCGAGCCGGCCGATACTGTTCGTCGAGGATGTAGCGGTGCGCAGCGCCAGAAAAAGACCCTCAGAGCTGTCGGAAATGCTCAATATCAACCTGACCGTGGTCGGTTACATGCACCAGGGGGAGGCGGCACAATGAGACGCCTGTTGCTGTTGATCGCCGCCGCACTGGGCCTGCTGGTCGCCTACCAATGGTATGCGCCCGGGGCAGGCGTGGCGCCGTTACCCCCTGTCGCTGCCCGCAAGGGACAGCCGCAGCGGCCACTGGATCGGCCGCCGGCCAGTCTGCAGACGCTGCCCGCCGTCGCTTTCTACCAGCCGGTTATCGATCGCCCCCTGTTCAGCCCAACCCGCACCCCCGCTCAGCCGCCGCAGGAGGAGAGCGTGTCCGGCGAGGTAAAAACCGATCATGTGCTTGAACTGAAGGGTATCGTGCTTACACCCGCTGGTCGTGTCGCCCTGGTCGAGGGGCCTGGCGGACGCGTGGAACGCCTCCGGGAGCAGGATACCTGGTACGGCTGGCGGGTCGATCACATCGGGCCGCAGGCGGTTGTCCTGGACCAGGGTGCAGAAAAAAGAGAGCTGCCGTTAAGAGCGTATGCCAAGGTACCGCCCAGCAAGCCGCCGCCGAAACAGCGACCGCAAACGGCCTATCCCAGGCCCGTTCCGTCCCATGGCCAGCAGGCAGACAGTCCGACAACACAGGCGGGCAAAGAGTGACCCGCCGTCCACAGTCCCTCGATCTGCCGCCGTGGCAATGGAGTTGCGGAGGATTTTAATGGACAATACGCCAATTACCCTATTGTGAAGACATGACCCGATGACGCCGCGTTTAAACAAGATCAAAAAACAGCTTCTGCTGCTCCCGTTCGTCCTGGTCCTGGCCGGATGCGCCGGGCTCTATGAGCAGAGTACGCCGCAGTCGAACGCCCAAGCCCCACTGGTCCCGGAAGACGCGACTCCGCAACACCAGTTGCCCCCGGAGCCTGAGGCCCGGCAGGCCGGGCTGTCTGAGGCGCAGAACAGCAAACCCGCAGAAGCCAGGATCTTTCCCGGTAGCGGACGCTTTATCGACACCACCCCCCGGCCCGCCGCTGCCGGCCCGTCCGGGGAGGGGAGTATCACCCTCAATTTCGAGAACACCGATATCCGGGAAGTGATCAAGGTTATCCTCAATGACCAACTGGGGCTCGGCTACGTGATCGATCCCGCGGTACAGGGCGGGGTGACCTTCCAGACCGGCAGGCCACTGCGGCTGGAGGATCTCCTGCCGACCCTGGAGATGCTGCTCAGGATGCGCGGTGCCGCCATGATCGATGATCACGGCCTGTACCGTATTGTCCCGATGCAGGGCGTGCTGAACGGCAACCTCTCTGCCCAACTGGGTGACTCGACCGCACCGCTACCGGATGGCTACTCGGTGAGGGTCGTTCCGCTGCAGTACATTGCCGCCGCCGAGATGTCCAATATCCTCAAGCCGATGGTCTCGGAAGGCAGCGTGGTGCGTACCGACTCACTGCGCAACCTGCTGATCCTGGCCGGCAGTGCCGGCGAACTCTCCAGCATGCTGGAGACCATCCGGGTCTTTGACGTGGACTGGATGAGCGGCCTCTCGGTGGGCTTCTTTCCGTTGGCTCACGCCAGCAGTGAGCAGGTCGCTGAACAGGTCCGGACCATCATCGGCAGCGAGGAGGGCGGGCCGGTACAGGGCCTGATAAAGGTTCTGCCCATGCAGTCGGCCAATGGCCTGCTGGTGGTCACGCCGCAGAAAGAGTACCTGCACAAGATCCAGCTGTGGATAGAGCGTTTTGACCGGCTCGAAGTACTCGGGGATGGCGGTGCCGGACAGCAGTTTCACGTCTACAAGATCAAGAACGGCCAGGCCGCCGAACTGTCGGAGCTGCTGGGTCAGCTGTTCGGCGACCGGCCGGCGGCGGAAAAAACCACCGGCGCGGCTATTGCGCCCGGCCAGAAGGCGGTCAGCCTCTCTTCGGAGCGGAAGACGGGTGCGCAATCCGCAGCGGCCGGTTCATCCGTCGGCACCCTGTCGCTCGCTTCGCCAGGCCCGGACAGTGGCGCCACGCCGGTCCGGGTGGTTGCCGACGAAACCCGCAACCTGTTGCTGGTCAACGCCTCGCCGCAACAGTATGCGAAAATAGAGCGGGTGCTGCAGCAGGTCGATATCACCCCGCTGCAGGTGCTGATCGAGGCGCGGATTATCGAGGTGACCCTGCAGGGCGATCTCAAGTATGGACTGCAGTGGTTCTTCAAGGGGGAGGGCATCAACGGCACCTCCGGCAGGGGGTCGCTGGACGGCACCCTGGACTCGGCCGCCAGTGCCGGCCTGGGCGGTATCTTCCCCGGCTTCAACTACTCCCTGGTGAGTACCGCCGGGCAAGTGCGGGCGCTGTTCAGCGCGCTCGCCGAGGACACCTCGGTCAAGGTGCTCTCATCCCCCTCGGTCATGGTGCTGGACAATCACGCGGCCCGGATCCAGGTCGGTGACCAGGTGCCGATTGCCACCCAGCAGCAGCAGGCCACCGGAACCGACAGCACCATCATCAACTCGATCACGTACCGCGATACCGGCATCGTCCTCGAGGTCAAGCCGCGCGTCACCCCCGGCGGCCTGGTCACCCTGGACGTGGAGCAGGAGGTGAGCGATGTCTCGGCGACCAAAAGCTCCACCCTCGATTCGCCCACCATCTCCACCCGCAAGATCACCAGCTCCATCGCGGTGCAGAATGGCCATGCCATCATCATGGGCGGCCTGATCAGGGATCGTGATGAAAACGGCAGCGGTGGCGTGCCGGGGCTGCACAATCTGCCGCTGGTCGGCTGGATGTTTGGCCAGACGAGCCGCGTAAACAACCGCACTGAACTGGTGGTCATGTTGGTGCCGCGGGTGATTGGCAACAGTGCCGACGCCACCCGGCTGGTCGAAGACTACCGGCTGAAACTGAAAGGGCTTGAGGGCGAGTTTTAACTGACCTGGCCGGGGACCGGGTGCGCTCGGATCGTTTTTTTTGTAGGAGCGGCTTCAGCCGCGAAGGGCGCTGTCAAATTACACAGAATCGTAGGAGCGGCTTCAGCCGCGAAGGATTCTCCAGCGGTGCACAGATCGCAGCTAAAGCAGCTCCTACACCGGGGTATTTTTCAGCCGCGAAATTTTGCCTCGGGTCTGCGGTTTTGCGGGATCGGCGCGGGCACGTCGGGGAACTATTTTTGTTGCAAAAATGAAACACTTTTTCCGGTTGTGTACGAAAAAGCGAATGCTCCTGGAAAAAATATAAAAAAAGCAGCCTAATCGCTTGCGGTGCTTTAAAAATGTGTGTTATGTTCGCCCCTGCAAGCGATTGCGGAAGTCATGTTAAATGTTTATCACAACGAGGCTGTCACGGGTTCCGCGTAGTAAACAAGCAACATGCAGCAACAGGGGGAGTGCCGCTGTCGAGACAGAACCACATACCTGCAGGTGCGTAGCTTCGTGTCAGCCTGTTGTTGAAACGATTCGAGGATGTGGTAGCCTATGCGCCGCAGACCCGAAAAATAAACTTTGAAGATCGGTTAAGATCTACATTTGTAGCAAACCATATGGAGTGAATAAATTGATGAACAAGAAGCTTCTCGTAGCGAGCGTGGCCGGTGTGCTGGGTGGTATGGTTCTTAATACCGCCAACGCCGCGTCCGTTGTCTCCCCATCGGGCATTGGCCAGACCGTGCTGGTGCCTTACTTTACCGCGCAGGGCGGCAACGCCACCCTGATCAACATCGTCAACACCGACAGCACCAACGCCAAGATCGTGAAGGTTCGCTTCCGTGGCGCCGAGTTCTCGGATGACGTGTTCGACTTTACCCTGTTCCTGTCGCCGAACGACGTCTTCACCGGCGCGGTGAGCCAGAACGCCAGCGGTGGCGCCACCTTCTCCACCAGTGACAAGTCGTGCACCCTGCCCGCCAGCGTCAGCCAGGACTTCGTCACCAACCGTGTCGCCAGCGGCGCCGCCGGCACCCTGGAAGGCTATGTCGAGATCTTCGTCATGGCCGACCTGGTGAACGGCGCGGCCCCGCCACCCGCTGTCGATCTCTGGGACAAGGTACTGCACAGCGCCGGTGTCGCCCCCTGTGGCATCACCACCGCCGACATCACCGCTCTTGGTCTGGATCCCTCGGTCGGGTTCCCGGGTGATGCTGCTGGCTATGACGGTGCCGCTGCCGCTGCCGCTCCGCTGGGTATCGCGGTGCCGACCCCGACCCTGATGGCCAACAGCTTCATCGTCGACGGTCCCCGTGCCGCCGGTTACGGTGTCGAGGCGACCGCTATCGTTGATCCGGTTGGTCCCTACCGCGTCACCTTCAGCCCGCAGCTGGCCACCCAGGTGGCAGTTGGCGATTGGGCCCCCTGGTCAGCGGATCTGGGCCTGACCGATAACCCGGCCAACGTCGCGGGCGATGTGCGTCGCGCCGCCTTTTACGATCTGCCGGATCTCTCCACCCCGGCTAACACCGCTGTGGCTGCCACCCCGGCGGCTGGTATTGCGGATATCTCCGGTGCTATCGCCAGCCGCTACGTGGCCAACGAGTATCTGACCGATTCCACGGTGGCCGGCGCCACCGACTGGGTCTTCTCCCAGCCGACCCGTCGCTACTACATGACCTACACTCCAGTTGTGCTTGGCGTAGGCGGTGTATTTAATGGCGGTAATCCAGCGGGTGCTTATTTCACCGGTGTTACCGCAGATAACGAACAGCCGCTGGCCAGCTTCAATGTCTATGATCGGGAAGAGCAGACCTCGGCCCCGGCCGATTTCGTGATCTCTCCGGGGGTTCCGGGTGTCCTGAATCTGACCGGCGAGGTGGGCGTGATCGGCTTCAACGGCAGTGCCGTCAGCTCCGAGGTGCTCTCGGCCAAGCTGACCCTGCAGGATGTCGACACCAACGGCTATGCCGATGGCTGGATGGCGATCGATATCACCGGTGGTGCCGCAACTGAGCCGGTGATCGGCTTTGCCGCGATCCGCGCCAGCAACAACCCGGCCGGTGGCGACTCCTTCAACTACGGTGCGGCAATCAACCACCGTTTCTACTAAGCTGATACAGTTAGTATCGAAGGTGCTGCGTGCGGTCTGATCCCTGAACCGCAAGCGGCAGATAAAAACAACCCGCTGCAAGGCGGGTTGTTTTTTTAGCGCCGCTTTTTCCGGCGTGCGGCAAGAGCGGTTTACGCTGACACCAGGTCAACCGGGCTTGAAAATCGTCCCGTCTGGCCCTATAGTCTGTCCGGTTTTCGGCCGCCACGGGTGAATGCCGCCCGGCGACCTCGCGGTGCCAGGCCGGGATAGCGGTTGTCTCTTTTTTTTTTCGCACATTTTCAGGTTGAATTTATGAGCAGGTTGCATCCGTCCAACGTGTCACGGTCCCTTATTCTGTTGTTTGCCGGCGTGCTGCTGAGCGCCTGTGCCGGTATCCCGAGCACCCCCCTGCCACCCGAGCAGCAGGTCACGCAGCGTGCCGAGGCCTACTGGTCCGCCCTGCGCGCCAGCCAGCGCGATCAGGCCTACGCCTACCTGGCCCCGGCCTACCGGCAATTGGTCGACAGCGAGGCCTTCTGGCGCCGCGCCAAGGGTCATTTGGTATGGGATTCGGTGGCGCTGGCCAAGGTGGAGTGCGAGGGCGAGCCGGCCGATGCCTGTGTCGCGGTGATGCGCGTCAGCTACCCACGCGCCCTGACCCGCGGTATCGAGGTGGACACCCACCTGCGCGAGAACTGGGTCCGGCTGGATGGCGAATGGTGGCTGCTGCCCGAGAAGTAGCCATCGGCCCGGCCGCACCGTTCTGCGGTCACACAATATTGAGTCGTACAACACTTCAGGAGTTTGGATATGTCGAAACTGTTGTTCCGTGCCGGGTTGCTGGCCGGTTTCTGTCTCATCGCCTGGGGCGCCCAGGCGCAGCAGGCGAACAGCCCGGTGGTGATGCAGGGTGAGGGGGTGGAGATCACCCTGCAGGATCTGCAGGCGGCGCTGGCCGCGATGTCTCCGGAGCGTGCCGAGCGGGCGCGCACCAAGCGGGTGTACCTGCAGTCCATCGCCGAGAATCTGCTGATCTGGCGCAGCCTGGCCGAGCGCGCCGAGGCCGAGGGCCTGACCGATGACCCGCTGATACAGAAGAGCCTGCAGTTGCAGCGTGAGCAGACCCTGGGCGAGCTGATGCTCAGCCGCGCCGAAGGCCAGGTGCAGGCAGCGGACGTGGAGGAGCTGGCAGAGCTGGAGTACCAGGCCAACAGGTCGCAGATGGCCTCGCTGCCGGTGATCCAGGCCAGCCATATCCTGATCCGTATCGGCGAGGAGGGTGAAGCTGCCGCCCGCAGCAAGGCCGAATCCATTCTGCAGCAGTTGCGCCAGGGACAGGACTTCTCGCGCCTGGCGCGCGAAAACTCGCAGGACGCCAGCGCGGCGCGCGGTGGACGGCTGGGGCGGCTCAAGATGGATCGCCTGGTGCCGGAGTTCAAGGAGGCGCTGCTGCAGTTGACTGAACCGGGGCAGATCTCCGAGGTGGTCAAGAGCGATTTCGGTTTCCACATTATTCGCCTGGAGGAGCGCAGCGATGCGAAGATACCCGACTACGCGGAGGTCAAGGATAAGCTGATCGCCGAGAAGGTGTTGCAGATGCGTAACGTGCGCCGCCAGGCCCTGGTGGACCCGATCCGTGATCCGGAGAAGGTGACCCTTCATGAAGAGGCTCTGGAGAGCCTGCTGCAGCCTGCCGATGCGGCAGAGTAGAGGGTGCGGCGCCCGGTGCTGGCGTAAGGCCGGGAGCGCACCGTCGTGAGCCTGTTACTGAACGATCTGTGGGTCAATCTTCGCAGCCAGGGGTTGTTGCAACCCCTGGTGCGGCGCGAGATCAGTGCGCGTACCGCCGGCACCGGCCTGGGCGTCGCCTGGCTCTACCTGCAGCCGCTGGCGATGATGGCGGTGTACCTGTTTCTGTTTGATATCATATTCGCCATCCGCCTCGGTGAGGCCGGCACCAGCGAACGCATGGGGCTGTTCCTGATCGTCGGCATGACCCCCTGGCTGGCCTTCGCTGACGGCCTCAAGCGTGCCGCCAACAGCCTGGTGGCGGTGGGCAACATGTTGCAGAAAAATCCGTTACCCGTGCTGCTGTTTCCACTACGCACGGTGCTCGCCTCCTTTCTTATCTACCTGCCACTGTTCCTGGTGATGGTCGGCCTGGCGCTCTATTACAAGGGGTTTACCTGGGCGGTGCTCTGGTTCGCGCCCCTGTGGTTGTCGTTGGGTCTGCTGATCCTGCTGGCCGGCAGCCTGCTCTCGCTGATGACCGCGGCCAGTCGCGATAGTGCCGAGGTGCTGGGTCTGTTTCTTTCGGTGGGGTTCTTCGTGGCGCCCATCATCTACCCGATGAGCCGGGTGCCGGAGGCGCTGCGACCGGTGCTCTGGTTGAACCCGGCAACCCCCTGGGTGACCGGGATGCGTTCCGTGTTGTTGACCGGGGAGACCCCGTCAGCCGGCGTGTTCATCGCTATTGCCGCGTGGCTGGCGTTGCTGTTACTGCTGCTCTCCTGGACCTACCAGCGCTGCAGTGAACAGGTGGTGGACTGGCTGTGACGGCGCTGGATAAAACGCAGCGGATACTCAGGGTCGACCACCTGGGCAAGTCCTACAAGCTGTACGATTCACCCTCGGACCGGCTCAAAGAGATCCTCGGTCGGCGCGACCGACACCGGGTCCACTGGGCGTTGCGCGATGTCAGTTTTGAGCTGAATCGCGGTGAGTGTCTCGGCGTGGTGGGTGATAACGGCGCCGGCAAGAGCACCCTGCTCAAGCTGATTACGCAAACCCTGCGCCCCACCACCGGCTCGCTGCAACGTGAGGGCCGGGTGACCGCAATTCTGGAGCTGGGGGCCGGCTTTCACCCGGCCTTCACCGGTCGCGAGAACCTCTACTTTTCCGGCGCCATTATCGGCATTCCGAAGCCGGAGATGCAGCGACTGGAGGCGTCCATTATCGAGTTTTCCGAGCTGGAGGCGGCGATAGACCGCCCGGTCAAGACCTACTCTTCCGGTATGGTGGTGCGTCTGGCTTTTGCCCTGGTAACGGCGGTGATACCGGACATCCTGATTATCGATGAGGCGCTGGCCGTGGGCGATCAGCATTTCCAGAAAAAATGTGCCAAGCGAATTCAGGAGTTCAGGCAGCGCGGCTGCGCCATCCTGTTCTGTTCTCACAGCATGTACCACGTCAGAAAACTGTGTGACCAGGCGATCTGGCTGCACGAAGGGGGCGTGCGAGCGATCGGCGAAGTAGAGCCGGTTATCGCCGACTACGAACAGTACGTGCGCGGCCTGGATAGTGAGCCGGAGCAGCCACCCGCCCCGGATGCCGTCGTCCTGCATCCGCCACCTGTTGCAGCAGGGGCGCACAAGGTGCGGGCCGAGCTGATCTCGGTGGAGATCGGGGAGCTGGACCACAGTCAGCCACCCCAGTTGCTGGGCAGTGACCTGCTGGTGACGGTGACCGCGCTGGCCCGGCAGGAGGAGCCGCCGAGTATCGCGGTGATGCTGGAGCGTGCCGACGGTGTCGGCATCACGGCGGTTGGCAGTCACCATGACCGGGTCTGGCCACGCCGTCTGGACAATGATCGCTGGCAGACCTGTCTGCGCTTTCCCGATCTCCCGCTCTACTCCGGTGAGTACCGGGTGAGCGCCTACCTGTTCGATCATGAGGGTGTGCTGGTTCTCGATGAGTGGTTGCAGCATGCCGCGTTCCGGGTCGTCTATCCAACCCTGGAGGTGGGGTTGGTCCGTTTGCCCCATGAGTGGTTATGAGGGTATTGTCTCTGGTCAGACGTCTGCGCGCAGAGTTCAAGGCGCTGATCGAACTGGTGTTGCTGCCCGGGCTGGCGCTTATTCTACCCTGGTCTCTCTGCTACCGGCTGTTCTGGCAGCTGAGCCGGGCGCCGTTTCTCTACCGCGCGCGTTGTCGGCAGAGCCTGGCGGCGGCGCAACGGGCAGGTTTTGTCGATGACCCGGTGCGTTGGATTCGGCGCTATCGCCTGATGATCATGATTGATCACGCCGATCTCTACCTGTCACGCAGCCGCGGTGACCGCTGGATGGAACGGCACCTGCGCCGGGAGGGCTCATGGCCCGACCCGGGTAACGCGTTTGTCGGTTGTACATTCCATTGGGGTGCCGGTATGTGGGGGCTGAGAGATATCGCCCGCGCCGGGTTGCGCGCCCATGCCCTGGTCGGGCGTCTGCAGAAGGCGGCTTTTCGCGGGCAGTATATTATCGGTCGCTACAGTTTTGCGCGTGTGGCCGAGGTGGGGCGCGCGCTGGGCACCCGGCCACTGGATGTAAGCCGGGACCTGAGCCAGTTATTACGGTTGACACGCCGGCAGGATGTGCTGGTGGCGGCCGTGGATGTGCCTCCGGACGAAGTGGGCGGGTCGATTCCCGTGTGCTTTCTGGGACGCCAGATCAGCGTTCCGCGAGGTATTTTCAGGCTGGCCGCCGGCAAGCGGCTGCCCGTCGTGTTCTACCTCACGGGGTTTGATTTTTCCACAGGGGAACGCTTTCTCCATATCACCGATCCGGTCGTTTCCGGGGATGCGGCGGTGCTGGCGGAGCAGGCGTTTGCCGAACTTGAATCATGGGTCACCAGGCAGCCGGAGTGTTGGCACTTCTGGTTTGCCCTGGATCGATTTACACGGGGGAAGGCCGAGCATCCGGCCTGACGGGGATGGGCAGAATTCACGCGCAGGAGGATCACACACCCGGAGCGCCGTCTGAACGGGCGTCGTCTTGCCTGCTGCTGGTCTGTCCGCAGGCGTGGCCGGGCAAGGCCCGGTTGGGCGGCGATTGCCGCTTTATGGAGTATCGATTTGTCGATGCCGCCGCCCGCGATGGCCTGACCGCCTGGTGGGCGGAAGGGGAGCATGGGGCGGGTTCAGCCTGTGTCGAAGTCGTCGCCTCATCACGTGCGCTGGAAGGGGGCTTTTCCCAGCAGTCGCTGAACCGGCTGTTCTCGCAGCAGCTTGCCGACTATCGGCCATCGGCGGTGGTGGTGGCTGGGATCCATGGCTGTACGATCGATCTTGTCCGCATCGCCGACCTGATGGGTATCCCGGCGGCCTTCATTCTCGACTGCGCGGCGCTGGCCGCCATCGAAGCACTGCAGCCGGCTGGTGGCGATGCCCGCTGGGTGGCGGATGCGCTGGCGCGCGCCTGCGCCCTGGTATGGATGGATGCGGGAGAGCCGCCATCGGACAGGGCAATGGCGTGGGTCGGGATCGAGCAACTGGGTGAGACACTGACAATCGCCGGCCGGGAGAAAAACCGGGCGCGGGGTTTTGATTATGCCCGCTATGAGTTCTGTCTGCGGGACCACCCGCTGTTGCTGCAGATGCAGGCGGCAGATGTCAGCCACTTCAGGGGCTGTGAGCGGGTGCTGGACCTGGGCTGTGGGGCCGGGATCTTTCTCGAACTGCTGCGCCGGGCCGGCATCGAGGGCGAGGGTGTTGAGCGCAGCGAGGCGATTGCCGACTATGCGCGCGGCATGGGGCTGCAGATAGAGACGGGTAATGCGCTTGCCTGGCTGCAACAGGCCGGGCAGCGTTATGACGGCATCTACTGTTCGCACTTCATCGAGCATCTCGACTTCGACCAGGTGCAGGATCTGCTGCAACAGATCACTGAAAAACTGCGTCCGGGCGGGGTTCTGGTATTGGCGTTTCCCGATCCCGAGTCGATACGCAGCCAGTTGCTCGGGTTCTGGCGTGACCCGGAGCATGTGCGCTTCTATCATCCCGAGTTGATTGCCACGCTGGCGACCGCCCTGGGGCTGAGCTGCGAGTGGCGCAGCTATGATGATCAGCCGCACCGGGTGGTCTCCTTTCCCTTGGCCCCGCCACCGGTGGCAGAGGCTCCGGGTGGTGTAATGCCCGGGCCGGTGCCGGCCGGGGGGCGCTGGATCGGCCGTCTGCTCGCCCGTCTTGGCCTGGTTAGTGTCAGCCAGTACCAGGAACTGCTGCATGAGGTGAACCGGGTGGTGGAGAGGCAGAACCGGGTGTTGCAGCAGTTGGAGGCGCGGACCGATACCCTGTGGGCGGTGAATCAGACCTGGGCGTGGAATGATAATGCGCTGCTCAGGTTCAGGAAGCGATAGTGTCGGCATCCGCTTTTTTTGCCCCACGGGCTGTTTATAGGGACACAGAGCAGGGGCGTTGCCAGCCCTCTCTGTGGTATCAATTTTGATTTAGTTTGAAAGGGTTAATGTTATGTCACAACAGAAGAAGCCGGATAATCGGGTTGAACCCCTGCTGAAACGATTCATCGATCTGGCCAACCAGATGCGTGAGGAGGGGGCTCCGGTTGAGTTGGTTAATGCCGGATTGATGTTTGCCTCCTGCACCTACGCGACCTACTTCAGTGCGGGTAATGAGGGGTATCTGGAGCAGAGCGGTGTGGAGAAGGTGATGGAGGCCTACCGGCGCAACCTGGAGAGCCTGCAGAAGGTGAAGAAGGCGCAGGTCAATCCGGATGGAAAGGGTTAAGTTGATGCCGGGCAGCGTCGGCCGGCCGGCCGTGTGAAACTCGGGGAATAGCCGGTGCAGGCGTTCATGCAGAGCCAGCGTCCACAGGTGGATGTGATCATCCCGGTGTACCGCGATCTGGCGGTGACACGCCGCTGTATCGAGTCGGTATTGAATGCTCCCGCTGATCGCCGTGGCGAGGTTGTCGTGGTTGACGACGCCTCTCCCGATGCCGATCTTTCAGGCTGGTGTGAGCGACTGTCTGCAAGCGGGCGGGTGACCCTGCTGCGCAACGATAGGAACCAGGGTTTCGTGGCCTCGGTCAACCGTGCCATGCGGCACTGCGCCGGGCACGATGTGGTGCTTCTGAACAGCGATACCGAGGTCGCCAATGACTGGCTGCAGCGGCTGGCGGATACCGCCTACGCAGCACCGGACATTGCCAGCGTCACCCCCTTCTCCAACAACGCCACCATCTGCAGCTATCCCTACCCCGAATGGCCGGGCGGGCTGCCGGGCGCACTCTCCCTGCAGGCGCTGGACAACTGCTTTGCGCAGGCCAATGCGGGTGCGTTTGTCGATATACCCACCGCCGTCGGGTTCTGCATGTACATCCGCAGGGCGGCCCTGGACCAGGTCGGCTATTTCGATGAAGCGGCCTTTGGCCGCGGTTACGGGGAAGAGAACGATTTCTGTCGGCGCGCCCTGGCCAGTGGCTGGCGCAATGTGCTCTGCACCGGCCTGTTTGTCTATCACCAGGGCTCGGTCAGCTTCGGCGCGGACAAGGATGCCCTGGGCGACAGTGCCATGGCGGTGATTGAGCGGCGCTACCCGGATTACCTGCCGCAGGTCAGGCGCTTCATTGCACAGGATCCCCTGGAACCCCTGCGCAAAGCGGTGGACAGGGTGCGTGCCGCGTGCGGCGACCTGTTTCCGCTTGCCCTGCTCGCCTCCGCCAACAGTAGCGAGGCGGCGGTGCTGGCCACGCTGCAGGATCTGCGGGTTCGTGGTCGTGATGAGGGGGTCACGCTGTTTTGTGAAGAAGAGGCCCTGCAGCGGGTGCTGAAGCGACGCCTGGCGGCGCGTCACGAGGTGATTTTCATGCCCGGACTGTGGGCGGCAGATGGAATCCGCCGCCTGATGCAGAGTCGTTATGGCCCGGTTGACTATGTTCTGTTGCATGCCGGGGCGAGACTGCCGCCGCCTGGCGGACCGGCCCTGCTGCATGTGATGCATAGCTGGGGCGGCGGTGTGGAGCGCTGGGTGGAGCAGTTCTGCAAAGCGGATACGGCACATGAACACTATGTTCTGAGCGCCGCGGGCTGTGACTTTGCCCAGGGGGAGCGACTGCTGCTGCGCCGGGATGCCCCGGGGGGCGAGCTGATCGCAGAGTGGCGGCTTGCGCGACCGATCCATGCAACCGCGCTGTCACATAGCGAGTATCGACAAATACTGAGTGCGATTATCGCCCTCTTCGGTATTGATCGGGTGATGCTCTCCTCGTTGATCGGGCATGCGCTGGATGCGCTGGAAACGGGCTTGCCGACGATATGGGTTGCCCACGATCACTACCCCTGGTGTTCGTCCATCGTGCACTATTTTGAAGGCGTCTGTGAGCAGTGTGACTACGATCGTTTGCAGCGTTGCCTGCAGCACAACCGGTTTGATTTCCTGAGCCGCTATTATAGTGCCGACGAGGTGATGCTGCTGCGGCAGCGTCTGCGCCGGTTGGTAAACTCCGAGCAGTTGACACTGGTGGCGCCGACCCGGGGCGTGAGTGAGCGTATCGGCGCACTGGTGCCGGGACTGGATACAACACGCTGGCCGGTTATTCCACACGGCCTGGAACTGAGCGTGCAACACCCCCCGTCAGCGGCTGCCGGGCCGGCGAAAAAATCAGGTAGGGTGGGCACGCTTTTTGTGCCCACGCGGATACCTGGAGACAAAAAAAGAGCGCTGGTGCTGGGACGCCTGTATCCCCACAAGGGGCAGCAGTTACTGCAACAGGCCCTGCCCCGCCTGACACAACTGTGTGACATTGTGCTGCTGGGTGGGGGAGATGCTGCCCGCCAGTTCGAGTCGGTCCCCGGCATCGAGATCATTCCCGATTATGCGCATCACGCACTTGAACAGCATGTCCATGACATCAACCCGGATTTTGCCATACTCGCCTCTATTGTGCCGGAGACCTTCAGTTATACCCTCAGCGAATTGTGGGCGCTGGGTGTTCCGCCGCTGGCTACCGATATCGGGGCCTTTCATGAGCGCATAACGGATGGTGAAGACGGATTACTGTACAGCCCGGATGCGGACGCCCTGGTGCACGCCGTTCAGCGAATGGTGAATGATGAGCAACTGCTTGAGCATATTGCCGGAGTGGTAAGAGACAAATCACCCGTCACCATCGGCCGGATGGTCGAGGCGTACCTGGACCTGTTTGCCGCACTGGAAGGCAGTGGCCGGCAACGCCAGCCGGCATCGGAGAGAGGCTATACGCTGGCACAGTTTAGGGTGGTACTCGAGGCCCTCGTGTCACCGGCACGTGCAGAGGCACAGCATGGCATTGCGCAGGTTGAAAGCCTGCGCCAGGCGTTGCGTGTCTGTGAGTCCGACAAGCGGGAATTGGATGCACGGTTGAATGCCATACAGGGCTCCAGGGCATGGCGCTGGATCAAGGGCTTGCGTGGGTTTCGGCAGCGCTTGCTGAACAGGTTTGGAGATAAAAGATGACAGATCCAAAGGTTCTGTTTGGATTGCACATTACGAAATGTGCCGGCACCTCGATTCTCAAGGCGGCACAGTCGCAGTTGCCTGCTAGCCAGATCTACCAGGCCACCGCCCTGATCGAGAACTTCTGGCAGAATAGTAACGAGTTTTACGAGATTACCAATCACCAGGGGATACGGTTTTTTTTCGGTCATCATGTCTATGACGAGATGGTCAAGCTGTTCAACGATGTCTATCTCTTCACCTTCCTGCGGGATCCGATCGACAGGCATGTCAGCAACTTCAAGTTCCTCAACCGGCTTCGTTCCGATCTCTCGCTTCCCGCCATGTCGGTCGAAGAGTATATCGGCAGGGAGAACAGCATGTACAGTGAGTACAGCATGTGTGGTTTTATCCTGTCCAGATTTTCCGGCTTTGTTGACCCTGCTGCAGAGACAGCGGCAGAGAAGGCGATATCTGCCCTCAGCAAATTTGATTATGTCGGCGACCTGGCGACCCTGCCTGGTTTTTCCGATGTCATGGCGGAATATCTTGGACTGGAGTTTTCCGAGATAACCAAAGAGAACGTCTCTCTGGCGGATGAAAATATCAATGACGAGGTTCTGAATGAGCTGGTTGAGTCACTCAATGCGGCTGATGATATTGAACTTTACCGGGCCTTCAAATCATCACCCGGCGGATTGCGGAATCCATTCCAGACCAGTCAGGCAGTGGAGTGGCGGAGTACGGTATTCGCTGCAGGCGAGTACGACTACGGGAAACTGGAGGACAGGTTGGTCAACAGTCTCTACTGGGAGTACCGTGATCATGGTGTCCTTGATCAGTTTCTCGATCTGATACCGCAGAAATTGTCGTTCCTTAACAAGTTTGTCGAAAAGGCGACACCGCAGCCTGAGGTCGTCGACGATCAGGACGGGGCAGCACCGATCGAAATCGACACGCCGCTGGATACGCAGGATGGGTGGCTGAAACGGATTGCCAGGGCGGTTAAAAATTTAGGGTAGGGTGGGCACGAAAAACGTGCCCGCCCTGCCGCGCTTCAGATCCAGTGCCGGCGCAGGAACGGTTATCGTCTGAGAAGGCGGTTGCGGAGCCACAGCATTTTCACCAGCATACGAAGGGAAAGCTTGAATGATGTGCTGATCCCCGGATTTGCGTATAGGCCGGGAAGCCAGCCGATTTCCCGCAGATAGTCTCTGGTTCTTGCGCGATGTTTTGCTGAATAGGGCGATCTCAGGATATCCCAGGTACTGACGCTTTGCGCCTTGTTTGAAAACCCGCCGGCGCCGAATGTTTCATTGTGGTTGAGCCTGAAGTAGGCATGGGCCAGGAAGGCGGGAGGCGTGTTGATGATCCCGTGCCACATTTTCAAGGCGCAGGGCCTGATCTCCTGCGCGCTGTATGCCTGGATGCGGATCTGCCTGGCCCAGAAAGCGATGCTGTCGATAACGCCGGTCTGGTAGTGGCGGATGCTCTCCTCGAAGACACGGTTCTCCTGCTGATCGACAAGGCGTATTGCCTGGACCCCCCGGGCTGTCCGTTGATAGCCGGTGACGCTGCCATTGGGTGAGTTACATAGCATCTCAAGCGGCGCTACGGAATCCAGCAGTTCGGCAAATCGATTATTCACGTTCAGGTTTGTCGCCCAGGCGTTTTTGCTGCTGTTGCCCGGTTGGTGGTTGAGGAACCTGTTCAGCGCAAGATAGTAGCCATGCCAGGTTATTTCTGGCAGGGCGTGTGCCAGGTTGTCCTGAATGCTGCCGCGCCATCCGATATCGACAATGCCCAGGTTGCGACTGCTGCCACTGCCGATACCGTGGGTCTGCAGGTAACCGAGGAGTTGCTCCCGCTTGTTGCGAAGATGCGCATTCAGTCGCTGCTGTGTCTCAGTCTGTTGCAGGAAGTTTTGCATGCGCGGGTCTTTCCAGGGGAGCTGGATCGGGGTGTCGATATCCATACCCAGTCTATCAAGTGCCTCTTGAAACGCTTCCGGCTCAATATCCAGTGATGCAAAAAGCGCGCGCGGAGACTGTATACTGTACTGGCTCCACAGGCGCATCAGCTCGTCACTGGATGCCTCTTTTAATGAGGCTGAAAAAGTGGCGATACGACTCACTTCAAGTGGCTGGGCGGGAGGCGGCGTGATACCGATGGGATCCTCGGCGGCAAGTTTTTGGTAGAGGCGGTGAAAGAACTCCCCTTCACGGGTGAAGAAGAACAGCTGTTCCACTTTGTCGGTGATGGCGTGCTGCATGACATGCAGAATGAAACCGATCCATAGGAGTGAGGTCTGGCGGCCGTACTGGTATGCCGGATGGGGTGTTTCACCCTGAACGGTTTCGTTTGCCCAGTCTGCAGAGGCTTTCTCCAGGGCAGCCTGTCGTGCGTTGAATGCACGCGCGTGTTGCAGTCGCTTGCTTTGTTCCGCTTGCGGTTGGAAGTGAATGGCCTCAATGCCCAGTTTTTTTGCGGCAAAGACGTCAGCGTTTGGGTTGTCACCGATATGAATATGCTGCTGTGGCTGAATACCCAGTTCACCCTGGATCTGAGTGAACAGTCTTCCAGACCGTTTGTTGTAACCAATATCGCATGATGACCAGCCGTTGGGAACCAGTTCACTCAGACCATGGTGATCCAGTAAGGCGCGTAATTGTGTTGCCGGCATGTAAAAATCTGACAGGAACATCCGCTGCTCAACCTCGATCTCTTCAATGGTTGTGCGGATCGTGGGGTCGGGATAAGTGACCCGTTGCTCCTGCTCTAGTTCGATGCTGGCGATCGACTCGATCAGTGCGCTGCGCTGCGGCGATCCCCGGGTAATCTGCGTGATACCGATCAAGTCCAGCCAGCGATCATAAACATCAAGCAGGCTGTACTCGTCATCCAGCCCGGCGTTTTTGGCCTCGCTCCCGATATGTTTTTCCGCCAGTTGTCGCTGGCGCATGAGTGTCCAGCTATCGCGTTTTTCTTCAGGCAGCAGATTGCCATAAAGTGTCAGCAGGTAACGGGAGACGTGCAGCTTGACGCAGTCCGGATGACACTCCCTCCTGAGCAGGGTGTCCCAGATATCAATTGTCAGCACTGTCCGGCGCTGCGTTTGATTCACGGGAGTGCCCTGCGCAGCCGATGGTAGATGAAGCGCGCGACCTTGCGTGGAAACGGGGGTAGAAATGCCAGTCGGCCAATGTCGTGCGCCTGGGATCGACTTTTGCCGGCCGGACATAATTGCAGGTCGGCTTTTACCGCCTCCTGTCGATAGAGCGGTGTCGGCTCGGTCGGTGAAACCGGGTCGCCTGCCAGCAGTTCGGTTACCGTATTCAGGAACTGGGACAGTCCCTGATTGATAGGGCGCGATTTCATAAATTCGATGCCGCGTTGTCCCATAGCGGCCGCCTTGCCACTTGAAGATAACAACTCCATGAGGCCGGTTGCGATTGCTTCTGGTGTCTGTTCGCATAACAGCATGGCGTCATCGGGAAAATCATATAGCGTGTTCTCACGGTGTATCTCTACCACCGGAAGACCTGCTGCCATCATCTCGAAGGGTATGCGTGACGGGTTGCTGGCGCTTATACAGAGCCCCACCTGGCATCGATTATAGAGTTCGTTGCAGGATTTCAGATCAATCAGTCCAAGGTTGGTATGCTCGAACCAGATATTCTGTTTCTCCCTGGAGCCATAGAGATATACCGTTACATCAGGCAGGTGACGCTTTACGATGCCCAGTGCCTCCAGTCCGATGTGTGCACAGCGACGCGGTTTTTCCGGTTGGTAAATAAAACAGATTGCCCTCTCTTTTTCTACAGCCGGAAGCGGCTTGTAGATATTGAGGTCGGCGCAGAAATCGAAGTAATTTGCCAGAACCCTGTGTTGCTGGTTCAGCTTGGCCGGTAGCCACCTGCCGATCGTGATTGGATGCAGGCCATAACAGTAGGAGTTCTCGGCCAGCAGGAAGCCATCACCCATGGGATTGAACCAGGCCTCGTAGTCCTGCACGAAATAGCATTTGATGCAGGGAAACGGTAGTGCGCTGACCACCTTGGCAGAGTACCAGATGGTCGCGAAGATCATGTCGGCCGGTTCGATATCAGACCAGCTTGAACGAACATCGGGAAACTCGAAACCAAAAATCCGGTTGATTTCGCTTTTCAGGCGATGACTGCTCTCGGCGCCTTTGTTTTCCATGTAGAGTATGCATTCATGACCTGAGCGCTGTAGGTGATCAGCGTGTTGAAGTATGGTTCTGTGTCCACCGGAGCCTTCGAGTAATCCCGGTACAAGCCATGCGATTGTTGCCATGTTTTAAACCTTGTGTTCGCGCCTGGCGATCTGTTCTGATGTAGGGTGAGTCGCTCTCAACCGGCCCTTTTTCGTCCTGGAATCAGGCGGCCCAGAAAACGTGCCAGACGGATTGCGCGACTTGAATTGAGCGTTGTGTAATCCTGGAACAGCTTGTCATGCCTGGTTTGCAGGGTCTGGTACTCTTCGGCTTTTGCGCCAAGTCTTTGGTCTCGCTCCTTGATCATGGCGTCCATGTTGTGGATCGCTTGCAGTCTCTCAACAAGTAACTCTTTTTGTGTTTCGATTGTCTGGTTCCGGTGTGTAATCATGTTCTCCATGTTTTGCATCGCATTCCAGCGTTCCCTGGCCAGTTTTTTCAGGGTTTCAATAGTGTTCGCCTGTTCGAAAAGAGTGTTCAGCGAGCGGAAAAGTGTACCCAATATTTGGTTCTCTTTGGCCAGTTTCTCCAGCCACCATGCATGATCCGCAGACGGACTGCACTGCTGTAGAAGATCGTTGTCACTGACGCCCTGGAGGCGGGCGATCAGGAAACAGAGTAGCGAGAGTGGGTGCAGACTGTCGTTGTGGAGCAGGTGCTGGCAGGTTCTGGAACTGTTTTCCAGGTCGTTGTTATTACCCGACTCCCCGCTCTGCTGAATAGCCCGTGACTGGATATACGAATTCTCATGGATGTGGCGCCAGTAGTCGTCTTCGGCCAGGGTGTTCCCGCTATGAATCCGGTAGTAGACAAGCGGTTCCTTCAGCCACACCGGCCGGGTGTACTCCAGGGATCTTGCGGCCCAGTCCCAGTCATGGGTATAACGCAGTGCTTGAAATGGTCCGACCCTGTCAAAAAGGGTTCGGGAGAAAAAGAAATTGGATGTGCCGATAGCCGGGTTCCCGGCCAGGAACCACGCTTCCGGGGCCAGGGTATCGCAGTACTCCAGGAGTTGCCGGTGAAGGCGAATGCGCTCTTCGGCTATGCCCGGGGTGGCTTGAGAATAGATGAATTCAGTGTTGGAGAATGCAAAAAAAACGCAACTATTGTTCTGCTCTGCCACTGATACCAGTTGCTCGATGCGCGAGGTGTGATAGCGATCATCGGAGTTCAGGATGCTTATGTACTTTCCCCGTGATCTGCCGATTGCAAGATTCAGGGTTGCATGCGCGCCTAGATTGGTCTGGTTGCGTGTCGCGTTGATTCTGGGGTCTGCCAGGCTCGTGATCACGTCCCAGGTATTGTCGCTGGATGCATCATCGATAATGATGACTTCGATCTCCCGCCAGCTCTGTTGAAGCGCGCTCTCTATGGCCTCCTTGACATGCTCCTGGTGGTTATACGCAGGAATGACGATACTAACGATTGGGTCGCCACTTTCTGTTTGCTGGTTCATTGGGCTTGCGGAGGTCATGTTTTCGGATAGTGGTGCCCTTTTGAGCGGGCTGCCGGATGGTATCATAGAGATGATAAGCGGGCTAATACCGTGTGCCAAAGGTCACAAAATCGTTAACTCAAGGGGGGTGGTTAAGGTATACTCACCGGCCGTGGAAGTCCTTGTTGCAAAAAGGGAATTCCCGTCCGGGATGGCCCTGGTCGGGCGCTGCGGTGTTTGCGGAAGCGTGATCGGGATGGGGCGCCGTTCGGCATGGCGTCGTCAGCGGTTATCCGTATCGTGACAGAACCGGGCCGTGGGAAACCGCTTGATGCCCGTTCAGGACGCGAGGTAAAGGTGCGGGTTCCCCCGGTTCTCCCTCTTCCCGGACGGGCATGTTGCCGGTCCTCCGGATAGCCGATTGTGTCAATGGTCATGATGGCGGATTCCGGGCCGGGTCCGGAGGCGGAAAAAAATATGTTAAATAGGGTGAAATGCGGATAGATGACAACCGCCAGTAAAGACCAGGTGGCGAGCGTAGATGGGACCGGTAGGGTATCGCTGGTTGTAGTCAACCATAATTCAGGTTCACTATTGCAGGCGTGTATTCAGTCCGCCCGGCATCAGGTCGATGAGCTACTGATAGTGGATAACGCATCGAGCGATTCGAGTCTGGCTGAGTGCGAGGCGCGGTTTGCGAAAGAGCGGAAAATCCGGTTTATAAAAAATGCTGCCAATCTCGGGTTTGCGGCAGCCTGCAATATCGGTCTTGCGCACTCAAACGGGAAATTAGTTCTTTTTTTGAATCCGGATAGCCAGCTCGACGAGGGGGCTGTTGAGCATCTCTGCAAGGCGATAGTTGGCGATCCTGCGGTCGGCATGGTCGGTGGGCTGCTGGTCAACCCCGATGGCAGCGAGCAGGGTGGAGGTCGGCGCGCCATCCCGACACCCTGGCGTTCGTTTGTGCGTGCGTTTGGTCTGTACCGTTTGCAGTACCGATGGCCGCGCATTTTCTATGATTTTTACCTGCATAAACTGCCATTGCCGGAGGAAGCCGTTGAAGTGGAGTCGATATCAGGCGCCTGCATGATGGTGAAGCGTGAAGCGGTTTCCGATGTCGGGGAGTGGGATGATAACTATTTTCTGCATTGCGAAGACCTGGATTGGTGTATGCGGTTTCGCGCCGGCGGCTGGAAAATCCTTTTTGTTCCCTCGGCCCGGGTGGTGCATATGCTGGGTGCCTGTAGTCGTGCCAGGCCCATTTTTGTAGAATGGCACAAACACAAGGGGATGTTGCGCTTTTATCGTAAATTTTTTCGACACCAGTACCCCTATGGCCTGATGGGTCTGGTAGCGGTCGGTGTGTGGGTGAGATTTGCCATGGTGGCTTCGTTTAAAATGGTGCATAGGAAACAGTGATGGCTGCCGCAGCTTGTCCCCGCTCTGTTGGGGTTCTGGGTGGGTCCAGTTATGTCGGGCGGTCGCTTTTACCTGAATTACGTGTCTCTGGCTGCCGGGTGGTCGCTTTTTCGCGCACTCCGGAGGCGCGCGCGGATGCGGATGGGATTGATTGGCGCGGTTTGCCTGACAGGAACTCTTTACCACTTGCTCCCGTGCCTGCCGATGAAATACTGGCCTGGTGGGTTGCACTGATGCCAATCTGGGCGCTACCGGATCATTTCGCCCTGCTGGAGTCTTATGGTGTTCGACGTATCGTGGTGCTCTCATCAACCAGCCAGTTTACCAAGCGTAACTCGTCAAGCCGTTATGAAAAGAACCTGGCCAAACGACTTGCCGATTCCGAGGCCGAGGTGCAGGCGTGGGCAGATACGCAGGGTGTGGAGTGGATCGTCTTGCGGCCAACGTTGATCTACGGTTATGGCCAGGACAGGAATATAACCGAAATTGCCCGGTTTATACGGCGCTTCGGCTTTTTTCCGCTTCTGGGCAGTGCCAGTGGGTTGCGTCAGCCAGTCCATGCCGATGATGTTGCCAAGGCCTGTGTTTCCGCTCTTTTTCAAAGCGACGTGGCTGGCTGGGCCTTTAATATCTCCGGGGGTGAGGTGATCACCTATCGTGAGATGGTTGAGCGGATATTTCGGGCACTACAGAGGCAAAGTCGATTTGTTGTTGTTCCCTTGTGGGGGTTTCAGCTGGTGATGATATCCCTGCGGCTGTTTTCCAAGTACCGCCATTGGTCGATAGAGATGATTCAGCGTATGAACAGTGACCTGGCTTTCGATCATGAGGATGCCAGGCACCGGTTTGGCTTCAATCCGCGGGTTTTCACGCTCTCTTCGGATGATGTGTCGCCATGAGTGCGGGGGAACTGCTCTTTATCCCGATCTCTGTGTTGCCGTTGCCGGGGGGGTGTCGTGGTTGACACTGACCGACTGTGGAAAATCCAAAGGTTTCCTGATGAAACGCTTTCTTGTTTACGATAATAGTCGGGGTGTGTTCTGTTGAGCGGTACAGGTGCTACCACAGAAAACCAGCAGCAAGCCGGGTGTATTACACAGAGTCCGGCATGGAAAGCCTTGCTGAAACATCGGGATACGATAAAAGATCGCCACCTGCGCGAGTGGTTTCAGGCTGATCCGGACCGTTCTGTAAAATTGTCCTTCCAGGTTGAAGGGCTGCGGGTGGATTTTTCACGGCAAAGGCTCGGTCTGGAGACTTTCCGCCTGCTGCAAAACCTTGCGCAAACGGCAGGGGTGACAGCCTGTCGTGATCGTATGTTTGCCGGCGCCAAGGTCAACAGCAGTGAAGATCGCAGGGTGCTCCATCCCGCCTTACGCTATCTGGGGCCGGGTGCGTTTCCGTCGTCGTCGCTTGACGTGATGCCTGAAATAAGGGAAGAGCGTGCCAGGATGCGCTCGTTTTCAGACCAGGTGCGTAATGGAAAATGGCGTGGATTTTCCGGTGATACAATTCGCGATGTTGTGAATATCGGTATTGGTGGTTCAGCGCTTGGGCCAAAGCTGGTGGTGCATGCGTTGGCGGCTTCGCGGCATCCGCGGCTGAGATTTCATTTTGTCTCGAACCCCGATAGTGCAAGTCTGGCCCCTCTGCTGGATTCGCTTGATCCGCGCACAACCCTTTTTGTGCTGGCGAGTAAATCATTTACCACCCGCGAGATGATGCTCAATACCGCATCCGCATGCGACTGGCTGTGTGCCGCATTCAAGGGGCAAAGAGAGGCCGTGCTTTCCAGGCACTGCGTTGCTGTGACGGCCTGTCCGAACTATGCACGGGAGTTGGGATTGGGTGATGCGAACATATTCCGCATATGGGACTGGGTGGGTGGTCGCTACTCCCTCTGGTCTGCCGTTGGCATCACTATTGCGCTTGCGGTTGGCATGGAGCGTTTCGAGCAGTTGCTATCAGGTGCGCAGGAGATGGATCAGCATTTCATGCAGGCTCCACTGGCAGGAAATCTGCCCGTGCTCATGGCTCTGGTGGATATATGGAATACAAATTTCCTCGGCGCACAAACCCGTGCGATATTACCTTATTGTGAATTATTACGTTTTCTGCCGGCATTTCTCCAGCAACTTGAAATGGAGTCAAATGGTAAAAGTGTCGGTACTCTTGGCCAACGCCTGGATTATCGAACCAGTCCGGTTATCTGGGGCCAAATCGGCCCTGAGGGGCAGCATGCCTTTTTTCAGTTGCTACATCAGGGAAGTTGGCTTGTACCTTGTGAAATTATTGTTAGTGCCCGGAGCAATTTCCCTTTGCCTGGCCACCAGGAGTCGCTGTTGGCAAACTGTTTTGCACAGGCTACGGCGCTTGCATTCGGTAGGACTGCGTCAGAAGTGCGCATGGATCTTGAGTCCGCCGGCTACGCTGATGATGAAATAGCCAGGCTGCTGCCGCACAAGGTGTTGCCGGGTAACCAGCCCTCCACAATGCTACTGCTGCCCCAATTGGACCCTTATCATCTCGGGTTATTGTTGGCGTTTTATGAGCATAAAACCTTCACTCAGGGAGTTATCTGGGGGGTTAACCCGTTCGATCAGTGGGGTGTTGAGTTTGGCAAGCAGATTGCCGAATGCCTACAGCCTGCCTTGCGTGGAGAAGTTGAATTGGATGGTTTTGACCAATCCACGGCGGAGTATATCCGGTGGTACCGCAGGTATGGTATCTCCTGAGTCAGCTCGGGAGGCTGTAAAGGAACTTTTGATATCCTTATGGAGAGCCGGGCGGGGGGGTCTGGATTGCGGTCCGGCAGAAAGCCGGCGGTGCCTGGGTGTATTGAGTAATGTCCCGCTATGACATGGCCAAACGAATGCTTGATCTGTTGCTGCTGGGAGTGGTAACCGGCCTGGCCAGCCTTCCGCTTGTTGTACTGGCAGTTCTGATCAAAGTGACCTCACCCGGGCCGGTTCTGTACTGGTCTGACCGCGTTGGGCGCGAGAATAGAATTTTTCGTATGCCCAAGTTTCGGACGATGCATGTGGATACACCCGCAGTAGCCACCCATCTGCTCAAGGATCCGCAACACTGCATGACCCCGCTTGGCCCTGTTTTACGCAGGACCAGCCTGGATGAGCTGCCCCAGTTATGGAGTATTCTGACGGGTGATATGAGTTTTGTCGGGCCGCGTCCGGCACTGTTCAACCAGGATGATCTGATTGCCCTGAGGAGTGCCTCCGGGGTTCATAGGTTGATCCCTGGCCTGACTGGCTGGGCGCAGGTAAATGGTCGTGATGAGTTGCCGATCCCCGAGAAGGTCAAGCTGGATGAGGAGTATATGCGCAGGCGGTCGCTTGCTTTTGATCTCAGGATTCTGTGGTTGACTTTACTAAGTGTGCTACGGCGTGCAGGTGTCTCACACTGACCCGGCACGGATCTTCCCGTAGGCGCGGCTTCAGCCGCGATGGCTCATTCTGGTGGCGTGATGGTATCGCAGCTAAAGCAACTCCTACAAAAACATCCTCCTTATGCAACAGATAACTCGGACAGAGTGAAAAACATGGTAAACTCGTTCGCCAGGATAGGATACGTTTCAAACACGGAAGTGGATCAAAAAACAGTTATGGATTTGCAAGGTGAATGCGGCTCTTCAGCCGCGAATGGCGCATTTTCCGTCCATCATCACGGTGCTGTCACTGGTGTGACCGGCTCCTGCCATGAGTTACGGCTGGCTGATGGCCGTTCCCTGCTTGTCGATTGCGGGCTGTTCCAGGGGGCCGATCAATCGGTGCGAGGCGTCTCGGGAGAGGGGCTGGAGATCGAATTTCCTGTGGATGATTTGCTGGGGTTGGTTGTGACCCATGTGCATATTGACCATGTGGGGCGCATTCCCTATCTCCTTGCGGCCGGATTTCGCGGGCCAATCTACTGCAGCGAGGCGTCGGCACTGCTTCTGCCGTTGGTGCTGGAGGATGCGTTGAAGGTTGGGGTGACCCGCAATGCTTCCCTGATTAAGCGTTTTCTTGGGCAGATCCGGCGTCAGGTGGTTGCGCTGCCGTATAAAAAGTGGCACTCGGTGGCGCAGGGGGTCTCTGTCAAGCTGCATCCCGCGGGCCATATCTTGGGTTCGGCCTATGTGGAGTTCAAGGTTGAGACTTCAAGTATCGAGAAAGCGCTTGCCAAAAGGAACCACCGGGTGGTCTTTTCCGGCGACCTGGGCGCCCCCCATACGCCACTGTTGCCTGCGCCGAGGCCTCCCTGGCGGGCTGATCTGCTGGTTCTTGAGAGTACCTACGGTGACCGCTTGCATGAAAATCGGACCCAGCGCCAGATGCGTCTCGGGCACGCCATTGAACACGCTCTGGTCAATCGTGGAACGATACTGGTTCCCGCCTTCTCGATTGGCCGGACCCAGGAGCTGCTCTATGACTTGGAGAGCCTGATTCATCGCATGGGTGGTCGGCGGTTGACGAGCAGTATGTGCTGGAGTGACCTGGAGGTCATTGTCGATTCTCCCCTGGCAGCGAAAATGACTGACTGCTATCTCCGGCTCCGCCATCTGTGGGACAATGAGGCGCGCAGGCGTGTCAATAGCGGGCGTCATCCGCTGAATTTCGAACAACTCTACACGGTGGAGAGCCATGATGAGCATCGGCAGACGGTCGCTTACCTGGCAAGCAGCGGACGACCGGCGGTGGTGATTGCAGCCAGTGGCATGTGCAGCGGCGGCAGGGTGGTCAACTACCTGAAATCGATGCTTGGTGATCCGCGTCACAGCGTGTTGTTTGTCGGCTACCAGGCTACCGCTACTCCGGGGCGGATTATCCAGAAGTATGGTCCTGCGGGCGGTTACGTCGATCTGGATGGAGAGCGTTTTTCGATACGCGCCAGGGTGCATACTGTGGATGGATATTCCGCCCATGCTGATCAGGCCGATCTGCTTCGTTTCGTGAAGGGTATTCGTCAGCGCCCACGAGAGATTCGCCTGGTACATGGGGAAGCGGCGGCAAAGCGGGAACTGCGGCGCCGGTTGCAACGCCTGCTGCCCGGGACCGCTGTCGCAATTGCTTAGCAAGTCATTGATTTTTTATATTGGTTAGTCCATTTTTTATTCTTTGGTTACCCATGAAGGGGATAACCCTGGCCGCCGGGGCCGGTTTGGCGATTCGACAGATTGCCACTCAACCCAGGCCACCTGAAGCGCCCGCATGGATAAGCGCTATATGCCGTCAACGGTGCTATATGGATAGGTGAGATATTAATGCTGGAATCATTTCATAATCGTACTGCACTACCGGTGCTTGCCTTGCCACGCTATGTGAAGCGGATTATCGCGCTGTCAGTGGATGCCAGTCTCTGCCTGCTGACAGTCTGGCTGGCATACTATCTGCGACTAGGTGAATGGGTGTCACTGGCCGGCCAACCGACCTGGGTGGTGGTTGCCTCATTGGGACTGGCGCTACCGATTTTTATCGTGTCGGGACTGTACCGGGCCATATTTCGTTATTCCGGGTGGCCCGCCTTGCTAACGGTTACCAGGGCGGTGGCGATTTATGGATTGCTGTTCTCATCTGTTTTTACGCTCATCGGTGTTGCCGGTATTCCCCGGACGATCGGTTTGATTCAGCCCCTGTTGCTGCTGTTTGCCGTGGCTGGATCGCGCATTCTGGCGCGCTACTGGCTTGGCGGGATGTACCAGAGCCAACTGCGAATGGCGGACCTGCCGAAGGCTCTGATCTATGGTGCGGGAATAACCGGACGGCAGCTTGCCAATGCAATGGTGAACAGTACCGACCTGCGGGTGACCGGTTTTCTGGATGATGATGATCGGCTGCATGGCCATATCCTCAATGGATTGCCTGTGTACTCGCCGGAGGATCTTCCCGGGCTGATAGAATCCAATGGCATGACCGATGTGCTTTTGGCATTGCCGTCGGTTCAACGTAATAGACGAAACGAGATATTGGAGCAGATGCTGAATTACCACGTGGCCGTGCGTACCCTACCAAGCCTGGATGACTTAGCGCAGGGCAAGGTCACTATTTCGGATATCAGGGAGTTGGACATTGATGACCTGCTTGGGCGTGAGCCGGTTGTTCCCAATCATATCCTGCTGGGTAAGTGCGTGACTGATAAGATTGTTCTGGTGACGGGGGCCGGCGGCTCTATCGGTAGCGAGCTTTGTCGACAGATCATCAAGCTTTCTCCCGCAACCCTGTTATTGGTCGAGCAGAGTGAATTTGCCTTGTATAATCTTCACCAGGAGTTGCTGGGTCGATTGTCCACTCAGGACGAGAAGGGGATTACCCTGATACCTCTTTTGGCTTCGGTACGTGATGAGGTGCGGATGCGGGAGATCATGGCTACCTGGAAACCGCATACCGTCTACCATGCTGCCGCCTACAAGCATGTTCCTCTGGTAGAGCACAATCCTGCCGAGGGTGTCAGAAATAATGTGTTGGGTACCCTGGCGGCGGCCAGGGCGGCGATGGAGCAGGGTGTGACGGACTTTGTTCTTGTCAGTACCGATAAGGCAGTACGGCCCACCAACATCATGGGTGCAAGTAAGCGGCTCTCGGAAATCGTGTTGCAGGCACTGGCGGCCCGCTCTTCATTCACCCGGTTCTGCATGGTGCGTTTTGGCAATGTGCTCGGTTCTTCGGGTTCGGTAGTCCCCAAGTTTCGTCAGCAAGTCAGGGATGGTGGACCCATTACCCTGACTCACCCGGATATCACCCGTTATTTCATGACAATTCCCGAGGCGGCCCAGTTGGTTATTCAGGCAGGAGCCATGGCAAAAGGAGGGGATGTTTTTGTGCTGGACATGGGGCCGCCGGTGAAGATCATGGACCTTGCCCGGCGTATGGTTGAGTTATCCGGCCTGACGGTGCAGGACGAGGATAATCCGGAAGGTGATATTGAAATTCAGATCACCAGTTTGCGACCGGGCGAAAAGCTCTATGAGGAACTCCTGATTGGTGACAACCCGGGGGTCACTTCTCATCCAAGGATCATGAAAGCGCACGATGATTTTCTGCCCTGGGCACTGCTCGAAGAGAAGTTGAGCGCCCTGGTTGTTGCGTTGGATGCGAATGATGTCGATGTAATAAAGGTTATGTTGAAGCAGATGGTCCCCGGTTACCAGCCAGATCAATCTATTGTGGACTGGGTCTATCTGGAGCAGCAGTCTATAGTGGAACAGGGCGTGATCGGTGGGAGCTAGCAGCCGGTAGCCTGGCCGTCAACATGAGATCGCTATACACCTTTATCCTCTGCCTGGCGCTCCCCTTCGTCCTGTTCCGTCTCTTTTGGCGGAGCCTGAAGAGTCCCAACTATCGGCGCCGCATACCCGAGCGCCTGGGTTGGCTGCCATTCAGT
>JACDJA010000249.1_pt1 | contig 69376 bp, 69 predicted proteins | sample 7449241 | NCBI WGS metagenome assembly JACDJA01 (sample SAMN14253289, study PRJNA609438) | sludge metagenome | isolation source: initial anaerobic sludge | collected 2018-12-20 | reverse complement strand
TGCCCATTGACCCGAAAAAGCCGTCACGGCTATTGAGTCCTGACTACGTTGCCATACATCGGCAGCACAAAAGGGAAAACGAGCAAATCTCAGCTGGTCTGTGAGAAATGCGGGCTAGGGCACGCTTTTTGTGCCCACCCTACGGACCTGTCCCGTTCGTGGTGGACCTGTCCCGTTCATGGTGAGCTTGTCCCGTTCGTGGTGAGCCTGTCGAACCATGAAGCATCAGCGGGTGAGATCATCCTTCGACAAGCTCAGGATGAACGGCTGATTTCTCTTCGTGGTGAGCCTGTCCCGTTCGTGGTGGGCCTGTCCCGTTCATGGTGAGTTTGTCCCGTTCATGGTGAGCTTGTCGAACCATGAGGCATCAGCGGGTGACATCATCCTTCGACTAGCTCAGGTTGAACGGCTGATTTCTCTTCGTGGTGAGTTTGTCCCGTTCGTGGTGGACCTGTCCCGTTCGTGGTGAGTTTGTCCCGTTCATGGTGAGCTTGTCGAACCATGAACGGCATCGATCGACAAGCTCAGCGGGATGGCGTCTTACAGGACGACAGCATGGGCATAGAAGAGGTGCCACCTACGTCCCGACCGAGGGTCCGCCCCTACATATCTTCCTCATCCAGCAGTGAGACGGTATTCATTCTGGCCGCATGACGTTCCGCGTCACCCCCTCCCAGCTTGATCATCAGCCGCACCTCATTCGCCGAGTCGGCATACAGGATGGCATCCTCATAGGTGATCTCGCCATCGGTGTAGAGCTTGTAGAGCGCCTGATCGAAGGTGATCATGCCCTGCTCGGTGGAGCGCTTCATCAGCTCTTTCAACTTGTGCACCTCACCCTTGCGGATCAGGTCGGACGCCAGGGGGGTATTCACCAGGACCTCCACCACCGGTCGGCGGCTCTTGCCGTCCGGACGACGGATCAGCTGCTGGGCGATAACCGCCCGCAGATTCAGCGAGAGGTCCATGAACACCTGGTCACGGCGATCTTCCGGGAAGAAATTGATCATCCGGTCCAGTGCCTGGTTGGCGTTATTGGCATGCAGGGTGGAGAGCACCAGATGGCCGGTTTCCGCGAAGGCAATCGCATGCTCCATGGTTTCCCGGGTACGGATTTCGCCAATCAGGATCACATCCGGGGCCTGACGCAGGGTGTTCTTCAGCGCCACTTCATAGGATTCCGTATCTATGCCGACTTCACGCTGGGTAATGATGCAGCCGTCGTGATTGTGGATAAATTCGATCGGATCCTCGATGGTGATGACATGACCCGAGCTGTTACGATTCCGGTAGCCCACCAGGGAGGCCAGCGAGGTGGACTTGCCGGTTCCCGTCGCTCCGACAAAGAAGACAATGCCGCGCTTGGCCAGCGCCAGCTCCTTCAGCATGGGGGGGAGCAACAGATCATGAATCTCCGGGATGCGCGTCTCGATGCGCCGCAGCACCATGCCCACCGCATCCCGCTGCACGAAGGCACTGACCCGGAAGCGACCTGCCCCCTTGGAGCTGACCGCAAAGTTGCACTCGTTGGTCTGGGTGAACTCCTCGCGCTGGGCCGGCGACATGATGCTCATCACCAGCTCCCGGGACTGCTCATCGTTAAACTTGCTCTTGGCCACCGGCATGATCCGGCCATTGACCTTGATACAGGGCGGCATTCCCGCCGTTATGAAGAGGTCTGAGGCCTTTTTCTGGGCCATCAGATTCAAGATTGCATTAAAGTCCACTTTATCCTCGCTACCGGTTTTCACCGGCTCCATGATTCACGCATGCATCAACTACTGAATATCTCTTTGCTCACCGCCTTGGAACGGGCATCCAGGCGGCTGATCATGCCCTTCTTCACCAGTTCCTGCAGATGCTGATCCAGAGTCTGCATGCCGTGGGCCTGCCCGGTCTGGATCGCCGAGTACATCTGTGCCACCTTGTCCTCGCGGATCAGGTTGCGGATGGCCGGGGTTCCCACCATGATCTCCCAGGCGGCGGTACGTCCACCCCCCACCTTTTTCAGCAGAGTCTGGGCAATCACCGAACGCAGTGATTCCGACAACATGGAGCGGACCATCGATTTCTCCCCGGCGGGAAACACATCGATAATGCGATCGATGGTCTTGGCTGCTGAACTGGTATGCAGGGTGCCGAATACCAGATGGCCGGTTTCGGCGGCGGTCAATGCCAGACGAATGGTCTCCAGATCCCGCAACTCACCCACCAGGATAATATCCGGATCTTCACGCAGCGCCGACCGCAGCGCCTCGGAGAAGCCCAGGGTATCCCGGTGCACCTCACGCTGATTGATCAGACATTTCTTGCTGGTATGCACAAACTCGATCGGATCCTCGATGGTGAGGATGTGGGCGTACTCGTTGTCGTTCTTGTAATCCATCATCGCCGCCAGCGTGGTGGATTTGCCCGAACCGGTGGGCCCGGTCACCAGCACCAGCCCACGGGGCACATTGACGATATCCTTGAACGTCTCCGGGCAGCCCAGATCCTCCAGGGTCAACACCTTCGAGGGAATGGTACGGAATACCGCGGATGCGCCGCGATCCTGATTGAAGGCATTGACACGAAACCGGGCGAGTCCCGGTATCTCGAAAGAGAAATCCGTCTCCAGAAACTCCTCGTAATCCTTCCGCTGCTTGTCGTTCATGATATCGTAGACCAGCCCATGAACGATCTTGTGATCCAGTGCCGGCACATTGATCCGCCGGATATCCCCATCCACACGGATCATCGGCGGCAATCCCGCCGAAATGTGCAGGTCCGAAGCCTCGTGCTTGACGCTGAAGGCAAGAAGCTCAGCAATATCCATACACCCCGTCTCCCGTCATTTTGTTATCTGTAGGGTACATCTTGACACCCGTTTTATTCACATCCCCGGTGCCAGCGTATGGATTAGCGGCCGTTATTGGGGAAACTGGCGTTTTTTGTTTTAATACCCGGACTGCAACCGCACTCCACCGTCCCATTATAGACACACAGGCCTATCAAGATCATGCCCTCTATTCAATCCCGGATCGAATCTGTCAGACAACGCATCCGCCAGGCAGAACAGCAGTACCGGCGCGACCCGGGATCGGTGCAACTGCTGGCGGTCAGCAAAACCCGCTCGGCCGGGGAGATCCTCCAGGCCGTGGCGGCGCAGCAGCGCTGTTTTGGCGAGAGCTATATCCAGGAGGCCCTCGAAAAAATAGCACAACTCAGGGAACGGGATCTTGAGTGGCACTTCATCGGCAGGATACAGGGAAACAAGACCCGGGCCATAGCGGAAAACTTCGACTGGGTTCACAGTATTGACAGCGCCAAACAGCTCAGACGTCTCAACGACCAGCGCCCGGAGCCGTTGCCCCCGCTGAAAATCTGCCTACAGATCAAAATAGATGAGGAGGAGAGCAAGGCCGGCATCTCCCCTGCGGAGGCGCGCACGCTGATCAACGAGATAGATCGTTACCCACGGCTCTCCCTGCAGGGGTTGATGACCCTGCCGGCGCCGGCAGGGCAGTTTGAGGCGCAGCGCAAACCTTTCAGGCAACTGCGGCAGCTCAGGGATGAACTGGCCACGGCTGAACTGCCGCTACTGACACTCTCCATGGGAATGACGGATGACCTGGAGGCGGCCATTGCTGAAGGCTCGACCCTGGTACGCATCGGCACCGCCATCTTCGGCCAGCGAAACTATCCCCGACAGGCATGATCCGGGATATATCAGCCGACCCGAATGCGCTAGGATATGCCGCTGGGGTTGAAACAACCCACCACAAACAGACACGATGACTGACATGAGCAGCAAGACCATCACATTTATTGGTGCCGGCAATATGGCCAGCAGCCTGATCAGCGGCCTGGTTGCCGACGGCTACGATCCGAAAAAAATCATTGCCAGTGACCCTGATCACAACAAACTGGCCGATCTCTCGGCCCGTTTCGGTGTCCAGTCCGCAGAAGACAATCACGCGGCCATTATGCAGGCGGAGGTGGCGGTACTGGCAGTAAAACCACAGGCACTGGAGCAGGTGTGCCGCGACATCCGGGAGACCGTGCAGCAGCGTCAGCCGCTGCTGGTCTCGATCGCCGCCGGCATCCGCGAGGCGGACATCCAGACATGGCTGGGGGGTGGGGTCGCACTGGTACGCAGCATGCCCAATACCCCGGCCATGCTGCAGACCGGCGCCACCGTGCTGCACGCCGGCAACAACGTATCCGGGGCACAACGGGACCTGGCGGAATCGATCCTGCGGGCAGTGGGGCTCACGCGCTGGGTCGACAATGAGGCGTTGATGGATGTCGCCACCGCGCTCTCCGGCAGTGGCCCGGCCTACTATTTCCTGGTGATGGAAGCAATGGAAGAGGCAGCTATCGCCAACGGCATGGCCGCCGACACAGCGCGCCTGCTCACCATACAGACGGCCCTCGGGGCGGCACGTATGGCAATAGAGAGCAGCGATAGCCCGGCAATCCTGAGACAGAAGGTCACGTCACCGGGCGGCACCACGGAGCGCGCCCTGTCCATTCTGGAAAAAGGCGAGCTGCGGGCGCTGTTTGAAGCGGCCATCAGCGGTGCCTGCGAACGCTCCCGGGAGCTGTCAGAGATGCTGGGGAATCATTGATGGGCAGCAACTACCTGACAGACCCGCTGGCGTTCCTGATCCAGGTCATCTTCGACCTGTTGATTTTGGTGGTGATGCTGCGCTTTATCCTGCAACTGGTGCGGGCCAACTTCTACAATCCAATCTCCCAGTTCACCGTCAAGATGACAACGCCCCTGCTGCGTCCACTGCGCCGCATCATACCCGGGGCGGGCGGCGTCGACATCGCCTCGATCGTACTGATGTTCCTGCTCAAGACCCTCGAACTGGTGCTGATCATGCTGGTTTCCGGCAAGGGCCTCCAGCCCTTGGCCGCCATGGCCATCGCCATACCCGAGCTGATCGGCCTGGCGATCAACTTCTTCCTGTTTGCCATCCTGATCCAGGTGATCCTCAGCTGGGTCAATCCCGGTAACTACAATCCGGCCACCGACCTGCTGCACAGCATTACCGCCCCGCTGCTGAGACCGGCACAGCGTCTGATCCCGCCCATCGGCGGCCTTGACCTTTCACCCATGGTGGTGCTGGTGGGACTGCAACTCCTGAAGATGCTGCTGATCCCGCCCCTGCAACAGCTCACCACCGGACTGTTCCTCTGACAACCACCGCGTCATGAGTGCCGACTGGTACCGCTGGGAGGGGGAGGATCTGCTGCTGCAGTTGCGGGTCCAGCCCCGGGCGGGCAGGGACCAGTTTGTCGGCCCCTATGGTGACCAGTACAAGGTGCGCATCACCGCCCCGCCGGTGGATGGCAAAGCCAATGAGCACCTGTTGCGCTTCCTCGCCAAGGCCTTCGGCGTCGGCCGGGAGCAGGTCAGCCTGGTCAGCGGCGAGAGCGGCAAAAACAAGGGATTCCGCATCCACAGCCCGCGCAAATTCCCGATCTCCCTCACAAAAGCGCAAGAAAGTCACTGAGTTTACTTGAGATTTCAAGGCAATAGCCGCCAAACTACCTATAATTTCTCGAAACTTCCAATAACCCTGTAGTAAGATCGGTCAATACAACAGAAGGAGCGTCCTGTGGAGCGATCGCAACTGGAAGCACAGTTGAAGGCCTACGAGCAATGGAAGGCGGATATTATCCGTACGGTCAAGCTCTATTACAGCTGGTTGAAAAAGCATCACCTGGCGACCGCCGAGAGTGAAAAGCGGATCCGCGAGAGCCTGGCATCACTCTACAGCGACCGCCTCACCATCGCCTTCGTGGCGGAGTTCTCCCGCGGCAAGACCGAACTGATCAACGCCATCTTCTTCTCCGACTTCGGCCGCCGCCTGCTCCCCTCCACCGCCGGACGCACCACCATGTGCCCGACCGAGCTGTTCTACGACCAGCAGGCGGGCCAATCCTACGTCCGGCTGCTGCCGATCGAAACCCGGCTGCAGGACACCAGTATCCGTGACCTGAAACGGAAACCGGCGCTCTGGGTCACCTATCCGCTGAACCTGGACTCGGCGGACCAGGTCGAAGAGTGCCTGCAGGAGGTGGTGACGACCCGCAAGGTCACCCTGGCGGAGGCGGTACGCCTGGGCATGTACGATCCCCAGCAGCATCCCAACCAGAGCCGGCCGCCCGATTTCGTCGAGATACCCAAGTGGCGCCACGCCCTGATCAGCTTCCCCCACCCCCTGCTGAAACAGGGGCTGACCATCCTCGACACACCGGGACTCAACGCCCTGGGCAGCGAACCGGAACTAACCCTGAAGATGCTGCCATCCGCCCAGGCGGTGCTGTTTGTACTGGCCGCCGATGCGGGGGTCACCCGCAGTGATCTGGAGATGTGGCAGAACCACATCAAGGGTTTTCAGCGCAGTCGCCAGCGCGGCCTGATCGTGGTGCTGAACAAGATCGACACGCTGTGGGATGAGCTGCAGGACGAGGCCAGCATCGATGACGCTATCAACCGCCAGCGCAACCACACCGCCCAGATTCTAGGCGTCAGCCGCAAGGCGATCTTTCCGGTCTCGGCCCACAAGGGTCTGCTGGGAAAGATCAAGGGTGACGACCGACTGATGGCGCAGAGCCAACTGCTGCAGCTGGAGCACTATCTCTCCAACGACATCCTCGATTCACGCCAGGAGATCATCAAGGACACGGTGACGGCCGAGATCAGCCAGATGGTGGAGAACACCCGCGGCATTGTCGCCACCAAGCTGAACGGCATCCAGTCACAACTGGATGAACTGCGCCAGCTCAGCGGCAAGAGCCAGGAGATGATCGAGCACATGATGACCAAGACCCGCGCCGAACAGGCGGATTACATGCGCAACGTCAACAGCTTCCAGGCCAGCCGCAAGATACTGAAAGAGCAGGCCAACACCCTGCGCGACGCCCTCGACCTGAAGAAGCTGGAACGCTCCATCACGGCCACCCACAACACCATGGCCGACAACTGGACCACTCTCGGTCTGAAGTCCAGCATGCGCTCCCTGTTCGATGACATGCGCGGCAACATGCAGCTGGTGGTCGACCAGAGCGAACAGGCGCGCAAACTGATCCGCAGTATCTACCGGCGGTTCCAGAATGAGCACGGCTTCTCCGTGGTGCAGCCGAAAATGTTCTCCATCATGCGCTACCGGGTTGAACTGGAGATGCTCTATCAGGAGGCGGAGATCTTCCGCAAGAGTCCGGTCACCGCCATGACCGAAAAACACTTCGTGGTGAAACGCTTCTTCGTCGCCATGGTGAGCCGGGCCAGGGACATCTTCTTTCAGGCCAGACAGGAGGTGGACAGTTGGCTCAGCACCGCCCTGGAACCCCTCACTTTCCAGATCCGTGAACACAAGGAGCAGATGGAGCGCCGCCTGCTGGACCTGCAGAAAATCAGCCGGTCACGGGATACCCTGGATTCACGCGTGACGGAACTGGAGAACCAGCACAATGCGGTAGCCAGGCAGTTAACCATTTTGCGAAATATCCACAACACCCTGAATACCAGCTATCCCCTGGCTGATACGGCGCGACCAAAACCGACCCTGGTCGCCACCCGAAAAACCGCCAGTTGAGTCACATCCCCCTGCCAACCCCGGGGTGCCTGTGAAAATACGCCTTTAAGAGGCTATTCTTTAAAGGGATAATGCGCTATTGCCTATAGCAACAGTGATTGACCCAGAGAGGCCGCACCATGCAAGTCCGGATCGCCACCCTTAGCGTCGCCCTGATACTGTTATTTACTGCCGGCCTGGCGGTGGCCGAGAACAGCACCCGGGCCAATGGCTACACCATTCACCACAACGCCATACCGACGGCCCTGTTGACGCCGGATATCGCCAGCAGTTATCAGATCGTGCGCAGCAAGTACCGGGGATTGCTGAACGTCAGCGTCATCCGGGATATTCCAGGAACAACCGGCCAGCCGGTCACCGCAAAGGTGTCCGCCTATGCACTCAACCTGATTGGCAAGCGTCACGAGATCGAACTCCGGGAGATTCGCGAGGGTCAGGCTATCTACTACATCGGCGAGTTCCCGATTGTCGACCGGGAGACACTGAAATTCTTTCTCAGCGTGACACCGGAGGGAGCGACACGCCCCATCGCCGCCACCTTGACCCAGGACTTCTACATCGACTGATATGAGCAACATACTTCCCTTTAAAAAGCCGCGTCCGAGCGAGCGGCACAAGGGCAACACCCTGTGCCGGCACGGCCATCACAAATGGCAAGCCGACCCGTCCCAGACATTCGATGTCAAGCAGGGCCGGCTGGTCAGTCGCTATCGCTGCGATCGTTGCGGCGCCATCCGCAACCGGGCCGAATAATCACCGATCGGCCCGGGCGTTGGGACAATTCCCGGGGACATCACAAACTTGGACAATTCCAGTCAGGTCTGAAACAATGCCTGCGCCGAAAAGCTGTTGGCCTTTTTAACCCCGTCATCCCCCACGATTCTCTTTTATGCTGCTAGACATTGCTGCCATTATTGCCGGTATCACCTTGCTGGTCTGGGGTGCCGACCGCTTCGTCATCGGCGCATCGGGCATCGCCAGCAACCTGGGACTACCCCCGATGATTATCGGACTGACGATTGTCGGTTTCGGCACCTCGGCACCGGAAATACTGGTCTCCGGGGTAGCCGCCGTCCAGGGGAATGCGGGCCTGGCCATCGGCAACGCGCTCGGCTCCAACATCGCCAACATCGGCCTGATTCTCGGCGTGACGGCACTGATCGTCCCCTTGAAAGTCCGTTCGCAGACACTGCGTCGGGAGTATCCCATCCTGTTGGCAGTCTGCATCGGCACCCTGCTGCTGCTGCTGGACGGCACCCTGGGAAGGATCGATGGCATGATCCTGCTGGCGGGACTGGTGGCCATGCTGTACGCCCTGGTAAGGATCGGCAAACGCAATCTGACCAGTGATCCGATCACCGTCGAGATACTGGGTGAACTACCTGCGGCAATGAGCACCGGCAAGGCGGTGTTCAACTTCTGCCTGGGCCTGGCCCTGCTGCTGTTCAGTTCCCGCATCCTGGTCTGGGGCGCGGTCAATATCGCCACCGCCTATGGCGTCAGCGATCTGGTCATCGGCCTGACCATTGTGGCGCTGGGCACCAGCCTGCCGGAGCTGGCGGCCAGCATTGCCAGCGCCCTGAAGAATGAACACGATATCGCGATCGGCAATGTTATCGGCTCCAACATGTACAATCTGCTGGCCGTGCTGGCCGTGCCCGGCCTGATCGCACCCGGCGCGTTTGATCCGCTGGTACTCACACGGGATATGCCGATGATGCTCGGACTGACCCTGGCGCTGTTCATCATCAGCTACGGTTTTGGCGGTGCCGGGCGCATCAACCGGCTTGAAGGACTCCTGCTGGTACTGGCCTTTGTCGCCTATCAGGGGGTACTCTTTCTGTATACAGACACTATCCCGGCCGCAGAGCCGGCGGCCTATCACCAGAACATAGAGCAGTTACCCTCATGAACCAGGACAGTAAACCGACTCCCGAACAAGCCCGCAAACTCCAGGCCCTGGGGCTGGCCGTCATTCATAATGAGGCCGCCGCGATCCAGGCGCTGGCCGGCCGGATCAATGACGATTTTGCCCACGCCTGCGGTTTCATGCTGAACTGTGAAGGCCGTATCGTGGTGACCGGCATGGGTAAATCGGGCCACATCGGCAGTAAAATCGCCGCCACCCTGGCGAGCACCGGCAGCCCGGCCTTCTTTGTCCACCCCGGCGAGGCCAGCCACGGTGACCTGGGGATGATCACCGCCAAGGATGTGGTACTGGCCCTCTCCAACTCGGGCGAGACCGCCGAACTGCTCACCATCCTGCCGCTGATCAAGCGCCTGGGCGTCCCGCTGATCGCCATGACCGGCAATGCCCATTCCAACCTTGCACGGCAGGCCAGTGTCCATCTCGATGTCAGCGTCGAACAGGAGGCCTGTCCGCTCAATCTGGCGCCCACCTCCAGCACCACCGCCACCCTGGCCATGGGGGATGCACTGGCCATCGCACTGCTGGAGGCGCGGGGATTCACCGAGCAGGATTTTGCCCGCTCCCACCCCGGCGGCAGCCTGGGTCGCCGACTCCTGCTGCTGGTGAGCGATATCATGGTGACAGGCGAGCAGATTCCCCGGGTCTCCTACCAGGCGAGCCTGAAAGATGCACTGCTGGAGATGACCCGCAAGGGCATGGGCATGACCGCGATCATCGATGACCAGGGGCGCCTCGCGGGCATCTACACCGACGGCGATCTGCGGCGCACTCTTGACCGGCCGATCGACATACGTAGCTGCCGGATTTCAGAGGTAATGACCCACGGCAGCACCACCGCCAGGGCCGACATGCTCGCGGCCGAGGTACTGAAAATCATGCAGGAGAAAAAAATCAACTCCCTGTTCATCATCGACGACCAGAGGATACCCGTCGGTGCCCTGAACATGCACACCCTGCTGCTGGCCGGCATTGTCTGACACCGGCAAACTCTTTGACGCGGTATGAAGGATAGATAAGATGCAGGAGACCCTGAACCGGGCGAAACAGATCCGCCTGATCATCTTCGATGTGGACGGCGTCCTGACCGACAGCAGCCTGTTCCTGGGGGATGACGGACAGGAGTACAAGGCGTTCAACTCCAGGGATGGCCTGGGCATGAAACTGCTGCAGAAGAGCGGCGTGGAGATCGGCATCATCACCGGCCGCACCTCCAATGTGGTGGCCCTTCGCATGGAGAGTCTGGGTATCCGTCACGTCTATCAGGGGCGGCGTCACAAGGTCCCGGCTTTCGAGGAGTTGCGTGACAAACTGGGCCTCGTGAATGAGCAGATTGCCTATGTGGGGGATGATGTGGTGGACCTGCCCGTCATGCGCCAAGTGGGTCTGGCGATTACCGTGTCGGACGCCCATCCGCTGGTAAAACAGCACGCCCACTGGCAGACCCGGGCCGGCGGCGGCCGCGGTGCGGCGCGCGAGATCTGTGAGATGCTGATGGAGGCGCAGGGCAATCTGGACCAGGCTTTTGAAAAATATCTCCGCTAAAACATTGTCAAGGTTGGCGCAGCCAGCGGGCAGTCAGGCCCGATGATCGAGCGGCGCAATCTCGTGATTGGCGGCATTCTGCTACTGCTGGTAGCCGGCACATTCTGGCTGGCCAGGCAGAATAGTTCGGAAACGCCGCCATACACGGCCCGGGAACACCGGGTCGATTACTACCTTGAGGGCGTCGATTCCACCCTGATGGATCTCTCCGGCAGGCCCGGCAAACGCCTGATTGCCGAGCGCATGACCCATTTCATGGACGATGACAGCACGGAACTGCAATCCCCTCGCCTCACCCTGTATGATCTGGACCGCCCCCCCTGGCGGGTCAACTCGGAGACCGGCTGGCTCTCCGGTGACGGGGAGGTGCTTCTTCTGCAGGGTGCGGTTAAAATCGACCGTTCCGCGGCGCCTGGGGTTCGCCCCCTGCACATCCGCACCCGCGATCTGCGCGTTCAGCCAAGAGACAACTATGTGGAGACAGACGCTGAAGTGAACGCCCGCAGCGGCCAGGACCGCATCGACGCCAAAGGCATGCAGATCTGGCTCCAGCAGCCGATCCGCATCAAACTACTTGCCAATGTACGAGGACGCTATGAAGTCAATCCCTAATGGCCGCCGCTGGTTTGCCGTGGCCCTGCTGATACTGCTGCCGGCCCTCGCCACCGCCCTGCAGTCGGACAAGGACCAGCCGATCTATATCGAGGCTGACAGCGTCGATATCGATGACCGTAGCGGCATCAGCATCTATAAAGGCAATGTGGAACTAACCCAGGGAAGCATTATCATCAAGGCCGACAAGGTGACGGTCACCCAGCGCCAGAACGAAACTGACCAGATCGAGGCAATCGGCCAGCCGGTCACGTTTCAGCAGGATACCGAAGACGGCAAGGGCACCATCAAGGGGCGCGCCAAAAAAGCCGAATACTCCGCTAACAGCGAGACCATCGACATGATCGGTGACGCCGTCCTCACCCAGGGCCAGGACACTTTCAAAAGCGATCGGATCACCTATGACCGTGCCCGGGCCGTGGTCAAGGCCGGCGCCAGCGCCAAGGGCAAAGAGCGCGTCAAGGTCACCATCGGTGGTAAAAAGTAGTCACTCATGACCGTCCTGGCTGCCGAAAACCTGGCGAAACACTATCGCCGTCGCGCCGTGGTGAACGGTGTCTCCCTGAATGTCTCGAGTGGTGAAGTGGTGGGACTGCTGGGCCCCAACGGCGCCGGCAAGACCACCTGTTTCTACATGATCGCCGGGCTGGTGCCGTCGGAAGGGGGTACCATCCGTATCGACGGCCATGACATCACCAGCTTGCCGATGCATGCCCGGGCACGGCTCGGCATGGGCTATCTGGCCCAGGAGCCGTCGATTTTCCGCAAACTGACCGTGTTCAACAATATCTTCGCCATCCTGGAGACCCGCCGGGACCTGAAACGGCCTGAACAGATTGAGACCTGCGAAGCCCTGCTGGTGGACTTCAACCTCACGCACCTGCGCAACAACCAGGCCATGAGCCTCTCCGGGGGCGAGCGCCGCCGCCTGGAGATCGCCCGGTCACTCGCCATGGAGCCCCGCTTCATCCTGCTGGACGAACCCTTTGCCGGTATCGACCCGATCTCGGTCAAGGACATTCAGAACATTATCCGCTCCCTCTCCGCCCGCGGCATCGGCGTGCTGATTACCGATCACAACGTCCGGGAGACCCTGGGCATCTGCCAGCGCGCCTATATCATCAGCGAAGGCAAAGTGCTGGCCGAGGGCATCCCGGAGCAGATCCTGGCCAATGAAGAGGTGCGCTCGGTCTACCTGGGAAAAGAATTCAGCCTGTAACGGACAAAAGCACCGTTTGATACGCGGCAACTAACCCTTTTATCCTTGTGCGCCTGTTTGCTTTTTAAGCTAGAATGAAGCTGTGAAAACCATACAAATTACGTACCAGATCCAGATAACCGCATGAAGCAAACGCTCCAGCTTCGCCTTGGCCAGCATCTCACCATGACGCCGCAACTGCAGCAGGCCATCCGCCTGCTGCAGTTGTCGACCCTGGATCTCAAACAGGAGATCCAGGAGGCACTGGATTCCAACCTGATGCTAGAGACCGAGGAGGAGAGCAGCGCCCGGGAAGAGGCCCGCCGGAACGAGCAACAGAGCGCCGCGGAACGCCTCAACGGCGAAGGTCTGAAAGGGGATAAAACCACCAGCAACGACCTCAACAACGAAAAGGAGGTCAACGGCGAGGCAACCTCCATGCCGGAGGATCTGCCGGTGGACAGCGGCTGGGATGATGTTTATGACAGCACCCTGCCCCCCTCTTCGGGCGCCTCCCGTGAATCCGGCGACAGCGACTATCTTGCCCAGCGCCGCAGTGCCCGCACCCTCTACGACTATCTCACCTGGCAGCTGAACCTGACCCCCTTCAGTGACCTGGACCGTGACATCGCCGTCTCGATCATTGATGGTATCGATGAGGACGGCTACCTGCGCATGGAGCTGGACGAGATCCTGGTCAGCATGGCCGACGAGGCGGTAGAACTGGATGAGATCGAGGCGGTGCTGCACCGCATTCAGCAGTTTGATCCTCCCGGCGTCGCAGCGCGGGACCTGCGGGAGTGCCTGTTGATCCAGCTGCGGCAACGGACCGAACCCCACCCCGCGATGGAACTGACCATCCGGCTGATCAACGACCATTTCGACCTGCTGGCCCAGCAGGACCATAACCAGATCAAGCGCAAGCTGAAGATCGACGACGACACCCTGAAATCGATCACTCAGCTGATCCGTTCGCTGATACCGCGGCCCGGCAGCCTGGTGGCCGAAACCGAACCCCAATATGTTATTCCGGACGTGTTTGTAACCCGCCGCGATGGCACCTGGCATGTAAACCTGAATGCCGAGGCCGCGCCCAGACTCCGAGTCAATCCGGAATATGCACGGCTGATCCGGCGCGCCGACAACAGTGACGACAACAACTACCTGAAGAACCATCTGCAGGAGGCGCGCTGGTTCATCAAGAGCCTGATGAGCCGCAACGAAACCCTGCTGCGGGTCGCCACCAAGATCGTAGAGCTGCAGCGCGGATTCTTCGAACACGGCGAAGAGGCGATGAAACCGCTGGTGTTGCGGGACGTCGCCGAGGCCCTGGAACTGCACGAATCCACCATTTCCCGGGTCACCACGCAAAAATACATGCACACCCCGCGGGGCACGCTGGAATTCAAATATTTTTTCTCCAGCCATGTCAGCACGGCTGGAGGCGGAGAGTGTTCCGCCACCGCGATACGCGCACTGATCAAGAAACTGGTCGCTGCAGAGAAACCGAACAAGCCACTCAGCGACAACAAACTGGCGAGCATACTCGCCGATCAGGGCATTCAGGTCGCGCGGCGGACGGTAGCAAAATACCGCGAGTCCATGGCGATCCCGCCATCAAACGAACGAAAGCGCCTCGTCTAGAGGCCTGTAACCAAGGAGCAAATCATGCAAATCAGCATCACCGGTCATCATGTGGACATCACCGAAGCCATGCGCAACTATGTCGAGACAAAGTTCGAGCGTCTGGAGCGGCATTTTGATCATGTCACCAAGATCCATGTCGTTCTAAGTGTTGAGAAACTGCGCCAGAAGGCGGATGCTACTCTCCATGTCAATGGCGCCGATGTCTTTGCCGAGTGTGAGGAAGAGGATATGTATGCAGCCATCGATGGTCTGGTGGATAAAATTGACCGTCAGGTAAAGAAGCTGAAGGAGAAGAGCACCAACCATCGCAACGGTGTGGGCATGAAGGGTATCGATCCCGCCAACGCCGAAATCTGAGCAACAGGCAAAACCATGTTTCCCGCAAATTTCATTACTGTCGAACGCATCAGCGCTGCCAATCCGGCGGCCAGTAAAAAGCGCGTACTCGAAGAGCTAGCCGGACTGCTGGCAACCGCATCGGAGACGCTTACCCAGGGGGCCGTGTTCGACAAACTGCTGGAGCGGGAGCGATTGGGCAGCACCGGGCTGGGGCATGGCATCGCCTTGCCCCACGCCCGGGTCGCGGGTGTCACCGCGGCTTGTGGTGCCTTTATCCAGCTTCAGTCCGGAGCCGATTTCGACGCCATCGATCAACAGCCGGTGGATCTGGTGTTCGGCCTGCTGGTCCCGGAGGAGGCCACCGAGGAACATCTGCAACTGCTGGCTAAGCTGGCCACCCTGTTCAATGATGAGGCTTTCTGCAAGAGACTCCGGAAAGCCCGAAACAGCGAGACACTGCTGCGGGAGTTCATACAGCAGGAGCCGATGCCGATCAGCGCCAGCGGCTGAACCGGCCGGTTTACAGAGGATCTCTGTAATCGCTGCCGACACGATGCACTGCCATCCAAGCGTGCAACCAGAGGTAACCGAGACCCTATGAAGCTGGCCATCATCACAGGACTTTCCGGTTCCGGAAAAAGTGTCGCACTCCACACCCTGGAAGACGAGGGTTATTACTGTATCGACAATCTGCCGCTGTTCCTGCTTCCCGCCCTTGCCGGTGAGCTGGTACAGCGGCAGGACAAACGGTTTCAGCTGGTTGCCATCAGCATTGACGCACGCAATGCGCCGGCGGAATTTGAAAGCATAGCCGCTCTGCTGCAACCCCTGAAGGCACAGAAAATCCGTTACGAAGTCATCTTTCTGGAGGCCCAGGACGAGACCCTGATCAAACGTTTCAGTGAGACCCGGCGGCGCCACCCGTTGACCGGCGGCGCCCGGCCATTGGCAGAGGCGATCAGCTATGAACGGCAACTGATGGCGCCGTTCCTGAACGTCGCCGATCTGCGTATCGACACCAGCCAGACCAATCTGCACGAACTGCGGCACATTATCCGCTCGCGCATTACCGAACGCCTGGACACCAAGATCTCACTGCTGTTTCAATCGTTCGGCTTCAAGCAGGGGGTGCCGCGGGACGCTGACTTTGTCTACGATGCGCGCTGCCTCCCCAACCCCCACTGGCAACCCGCCTTGCGCCAGCTCACCGGAAAGGATGACCCGGTACGGCTGTTTCTGGGCGCAAGCGCCGACGTACAGCGTTACAAGGAGGACCTGATCCGCTTCCTGGAACAGTGGATTCCCTGCTTTGAAACCGAGGGTCGCAGCTACCTGACCATCGCCATCGGCTGTACCGGCGGGCAGCACCGCTCGGTCTATCTGGTGGAACAGCTGGCTATCCATTTTCGCGCCTGCGGCCGGCAGATCCAGACCCGCCACCGGGATCTGCCCCGGGGAGCGCAGAGAATCGGCTGACCCGGGCATCAACCGACCGGTGCCGGGAAGAGGCGCAGTTTTGTCCCGAATGGGGATTGTGCGATATTGTCTCTCCATGGCATTGGCAACTTGAGCTTTTTATGGTCACCAAGAAAATTACCATTATCAACCGGCTGGGACTGCATGCCCGTGCGGCGGCCAAGCTGATTACCGAGGCAGGCCAGTACAGCAGCACCATTCAGCTGATCCGTGACGCCAGACCGGCCAATGGAAAAAGCATCATGGAGGTGATGATGCTGGCGGCAAGCCAGGGAACGGAACTGACCCTGACCACCGAGGGCGAGGACGAGATAGAGGCCGCCGCCGCCCTGGAGGCGCTGATCAACGATCGCTTTGGAGAACCCGAGTGACCTTTGCCGGCAATGGCATCGGCATCACCCGGGGCATCGCCATTGGCGAGGCCCATATCCTGCAGCGCGGTCTGCTGGAAATCAGCCCGCGCATGATTGATACAGCGGACATCCCGACCGAAACCAAGCGCTTCCGGCTGGCAGTGAAGGGTGCCCGGAAGCGATTACAGGAGGTGCGTCAGAAAATTCCCGGCAATACCCGCTCCGACATTATCGCCTTCATCGACACCCATCTGCTGATGCTGAATGACGCCGCCCTGGTGCAGGTACCGATCGAGCTGATCCAAAAACACGGCTATGCCGCGGAGTGGGCTTTGCAACTGCAGCGGGAAGCCCTGGTGCAGGTGTTCGACACCATGGATGACCCCTACCTGCGCACCCGCAAGGATGACGTGGAACATGTGGTCAACCAGATTCAGATGGCGCTGCTGGAGCTGGATGACGAGAGCAGTGACGATCTCGCCGGCAAGGTAATCCTGGCCCAGGACCTGACCCCGGCGGACACGATCGTGATGCGCCATCAGGGGATCGCCGCATTCATCACCGAGTTCGGCGGACCCATGTCCCACACCGCCATCCTGGCGCGCAGCCTGGGCATACCGGCGGTTGTCGGTGTGCACGGCATCACCCGGCTGCTGCGTCAGGGTGAACAGGTGGTGGTGGACGGTGAGCAGGGGGTGATACTGGCCGAAGCCGACCCGGTGATCCTGGCCCACTACCTGAACCGTATCAACGCGGCCCAGAGCCAGGCCAGCCAGCGGCGCAGTCTGATCGGCAGGGCCACCACCACCCGTGAAGGCGAACGGGTACAGCTGATGGCCAATATCGAGCTGCCCGAGGACATTGAGACCACCCGGGAGTTCCAGGCCGATGCCGTGGGCCTCTACCGCACCGAGTTTCTCTACATGAACCGGCAGGGCCTGCCGGATGAAGAGGAGCATTACCAGACCTATCGCCGGGTGGTGGAGGGGCTCGACGGCATACCGATCATCATCCGCACCCTGGACCTGGGCGCCGACAAGCAGATCGACGGCTGCCCCACCAGCAGTTGCAACCCGGCCCTCGGTCTGCGCGCCATCCGGCTCTGCCTGAAAGAGCCGAAGCTGTTCCAGCCACAGCTGCGCGCCATTCTGCGCGCCGCCGTCCACGGGCCGGTAAAGATCATGATTCCGATGCTCTCCACCCTTCAGGAGGTGCGCAAGCTGAAAGGCCTGATCGCAGAAACCGAGGCGGCCCTGAACGCCGAGGGCATACCCTTCGCCAGGCAGATTCCGTTGGGCGGAATGATCGAGGTGCCGGCAGCCGCCCTGGCCGCCGACGCCTTTGCCCGGGAGCTGGATTTCCTCTCCATCGGCACCAACGACCTGATCCAGTACACCCTGGCCATCGATCGCGTGGATGACGAGGTGAACTATCTCTACGACCCGCTGCATCCCGCCATCCTGCGCCTGATACAGATGGTGATCAGCGCGGGTCAACGCGCCGGCATACCGGTCAGCATGTGTGGCGAAATGGCCGGCGACCCACGCTACATCCCGCTGTTGATCGGCATGGGACTGCGGGAGTTCAGCATGCAGCCCCGGTCACTGCTGATCGCCAAGGAGCGCCTGTTGCAGCTGGATGCCGCCAAACTGGCCCGGCAGACCCGCAAGCTCATGGGACGCCTGGGCGAGCACGATTTCGAACAGCTGCTGGGAAAAATCTGCACCCTGCATTGAGTCCCCAGGGCCGTGGGGAGCTGATATTCACGATCAGTCGCGATTCAGGCAGGGGAGCCGAAAAAAACCACTATTTACGCTTATTCACGCAACATCCCTCCCGCTCTTCACCGGCAACTGCTAGAATCGGCCCGTCCCTGACTCCCCACTCATCATCCGGCGAGGAACCCGATCAGCCATGTCTGAGCAGGCATCCCTACAAACTGGCAGTACCCGCCTGGACCGGCTGCACGCGGCCCTGGAGAGCGGCACACTGCAACAAGCCAGACGCATGCTCAACGCCCTCCATCCCGGCGAGATGGCCCACCTGCTGGAGTCGCTGCCCCTCACCGAGCGCGATATCGTCTGGGGACTGATCAACGAGGAGCATGACGGTGAGGTGCTGATCCTGGTCGCCGATGAGGTACGGGCGGATCTGATCAGCAAGATGAACAAGGAGCAGTTGCTGGCCGCCACCGAGGGTCTCGACACCGATGACCTGGCTGACCTGATTCAGGAGCTCCCCCAGACGATCACCGGGGAGATTCTCGACTCGCTCGATCATCAGCGCCGTGAACGGCTGGAGGCGCTCCTCTCCTACCCCGAGGACACCGCCGGCGGACTGATGAACCCGGACACCATCACCGTGCGTCCCGAGGTGACCCTGGACGTGGTGATGCGCTATCTGCGCCATCTGAAAGAGAAGATTCCGCCCCAGACCGATATCTTGATGGTGGTGAACCGGGACGGCAAGTACCTGGGTGTCCTGCCGCTTACCGTGCTGGTCACGCATGATCCGGATGAGACAGTGGCGGAGGTGATGTCACTGGATGTGCGCGCCATACCCGCCAGCTGGGACGACGGCAAGGTGGCCAACCGCTTCGAGCAACACGACCTGATCTCCGCGCCGGTGGTGGATGACGCGGGCCGGCTGATCGGCCGTATCACCATCGACGACGTGGTGGATGTGATCCGGGAAGAGGGTGAACATCAGTTCATGGGCCAGGCCGGTCTCTCGGAAGACGAGGATATGTTCGCGCCGGTATGGATCTCCACCCGGCGACGGGCACTCTGGCTCGGCATCAACCTGATCACCGCCCTGCTCGCCTCCTGGGTGATCGGCCTGTTCGAGGCAACTATCGAGAAGGTGGTGGCGCTGGCGGTATTGATGCCGATTGTCGCCAGCATGGGCGGTATTGCCGGCAGCCAGACCCTGACCCTGACCATTCGCGGTATCGCCCTGGGTCAGCTCTCCCGTAAAAATACCCGCTGGCTGATTCTCAAGGAGCTGGCTGTCGGCAGCCTGAACAGCCTGATCTGGGCCGGGGTAGTGGCGATAATCGCCGGCTTCTGGTTTCACGATGCCAACATCGGGCTGCTGATCGCCACCGCCATGTGCATCAACCTGGTCCTGGCCGCCCTCACCGGCACCATGCTGCCGATGGCCCTGACCAGGATCGGCATCGACCCGGCCCTGGCCGGGTCGGTGCTGCTCACTACCGTGACCGATATCGTCGGCTTCCTCTCCTTCCTCGGTCTGGCCACCCTGTTCCTGATCTGATCCGGATTACGCTTCGAGCGGCGCAATGGCGAAGAGGCTGGCAGGACGATGAGACGGTCCCCGCCCCACACCAACCGGACAAGTTTTCTCTACCCACGCAGATACGGCTACCGTTCGTGGTGAGCCTGTCACCGTTCGTGGTGAGCCTGTCGCCGTTCGTGGTGAGCCTGTCGCCGTTCATGGTGAGCCTGTCGAACCATGAACGGCCAGCAGGCGCCGGGAGCACCCTTCAACAAGCTTCCTTCGACAAGCTTCCTTCAACAAGCTTCCTTCGACAAGCTCAGGATGAACGGGTAATTTCTGTTCGTGGTGGGCCTGTCGCCGGATGAACGGTGATTTTTCGGTCAGGAGAAAAATCTGCTGCAGACAAATACCCGCACGCTGTTTGTGCCCACCCGACCGAGGACTAGGCGATCGGTTCGATCCTGGAGAGATCCGCCGGCAGGATAGCCTCGGGTCCACAGGTCTGCAGGCAGATGTCACAACCGGTGCAGGCGGCGGATTCGATGCGCACCCACGCCTTCATCACCTCGCGCCCCCCCTTGCGCACCTCGGTTTCCCGACGCGTCACCAGGATGGCCGGACAACCGACACTCAGGCAGTTGGCACAGCCGTTACACTTGTCCGCCTCCACCATAAGGGGACGACGCGGTGCGAAGCGGTCGGTCAGCACACAGGGACGCTTGGCCACGATCACCGAGGGCACCGGTGCAGCCATCTCCTGCTTGACGATCTTGTAGAGCACCGGCAGATCATACGGATCCACCACATGCACCCGCTCCCGGGCCACACCCAGGGCACAGGCCAGCTCGGCAAAATCGACCTGGGGGGCGGCATTGCCGCGCAGGTCACGGCCGTTGCCGTGGTTGTTCTGGCCACCGGTCATGCCGGTGGCCGAGTTATCCAGAATCATTACCGTCACATTACCCTGGTTGTAGACCAGGTCCAGCAGTCCCTGGATACCCAGATGCAGGAATGTGGAGTCGCCGATGATGGAGAAGATCCCCTTTTCCTTGTCGCTCTCGCCACGGCCGAGATCCATGCCCAGACCGATACCGATCGCCGACCCCATGCAGATACAGGTATCCAGAGCATTCCAGGGCTTGCCGGCACCTAAAGTGTAACAGCCGATGTCACCGGCAAAATTGGCCCGCTTGCGCAGCCGCGACAGGGTATAGAAGACCGCCAGATGGGGGCAGCTGATGCACATGGTGGGCGGACGGGGGAACAGTGCCTGCACCGGCGGCAGCACCACCGGCCGGGGAATCGGCTGCTCAACTTCGCCGTTCAGACGGGCGATGCCCCGGCGCAGGATCTCCGGGGCCAGTTCACCGGTGGCCGGCAGAATCTCCTTTCCGGTTACGGCCAGACCGGCCGCCTTGAGTTCATTCTGGATCAGCGGCTCGGTCTCTTCCACAACCACCAGGGTCTCGACACCTTCGGCAAATTGCCGGATCTGCTCCACCGGCAGCGGATGGCTGAAACCGACCTTGTACACCGGCGCCTCGGGAAAGGTCTCTTTGACATGCACATAGGCGGGGCCGGAGGTGACAAAACCAAACCGGCGATCACTGCCCGGCTGGACAAAATTGCGGTGCGACTGTTCACTGTAAGCGCGCAGCTCCCGGTCCCGCTGCTGCTGCAACTGCAGACGGTTCTTGGCATTTCCCGGCACCATCACCCAGTGCGCGGGATCGGGGGTAAAGCCGGCAGCGGTGTAGTGTTGCCGCTGACCGGTGGCAACCACCCCTTTGACATGGCAGATCCGGGTAGTGAGGCGCAGGATCACCGGGCAGTCAAACCGCTCCGAGAGATCGAACGCCTCGATCACCATCGCGTACGCCTCCTGGGAGTCGGCCGGCTCCAGAATCGGCAGATGGGCGAAGCGTCCCCAGTAGCGCGAATCCTGCTCGTTCTGGGACGAGGACATGCCCACATCGTCGGCAATGGCGATCACCAGTCCGCCCACCACCCCGGCCAGGGTCTGGGTCATCAGGGCATCCGCCGCCACATTCATCCCCACATGCTTCATGGCACAGAAGGCGCGCGTGCCGCACAGGGAGGCACCGATGGCTACCTCCAGAGACACCTTCTCGTTGGGTGACCAGTTGGCGTGGATATCGTCATAGGTACCGAGATACTCCAGGATCTCTGTGGAAGGCGTGCCGGGATAGGCGGTGGCAACGCGCGCACCGGCCTCCCAGACGCCCCGGGCCACCGCCTCGTTTCCGGACATGAAGCGCCGACTGGCCAGGTCGGGGTTGATCTCTTCGGCTGGCGCATTCACAAGTAAAATCCTCGGTGGCGGCAAACATCAACAGGCCGGAAGCGGCGGCTGTCATAATCGGGTTGAAAAACAGAGTGCGAGATTACCACCAAAAGCCTTCAATCATTTTGCAAATAGCCTATAATCGGACCGGTTACATGCAAAATCTTCGCACAGAACCATCAATAACCGGGAAATAAGTGCACGACAGAACCCTTGATGCGGCCGACCTCAGAATATTGACCCACCTGCAGGCAAACGCCAAAGCCTCCAACCAGGAGCTGGCGGAGGTGGCGTTTCTCTCACCCTCCCAGTGTCACCGCCGGGTGAAACGGTTGGAGGCGCTGCGGATCATCCGCGGCTATACCACCCGGATCGATCCGCAGGCGCTGGGGCTGGAGATCACCATTTTCGTCAATGTCTCCCTGGATGCCCATGGTCCCAACCCGGCACAGCGCTTCAGTGATGCGATAAAGTGTGTTCCGGAAGTGATCGAGTGCTACTCCCTCACCGGCGAGACCGATTACCTGATCAAGGCAAGACTGCCCAACCTGAAGGCCATGTCTGAGTTCCTGATGCATCGGCTGATGTCGGTGCCCGGAGTGGGCAGTATCAAGACCTCGGTAGTGGTGGAGGAGATCGAGTGTGCCCCAAGGCTGCCATCCAGGCTGCCGGATGGCGGGAGCTAATGGGTTTCACTGCAAAAAAAGCAAGACCTGGCCATATCGCAACACATTGTATTCATTTATTTTCCTGATTACCCACCTGATTCAGTCACGGCCAGAAAACAGATGAGCCGCGAATGCACGCAAATTAACGCGAATCCTGTGATTTCATGGCGGTCTCGTCCTCTGTTTGAAAGCACAGGGTCCGGGGGCACCGCTCCTAGGGAGGTTTTCTCACAGGTATTTAACGATGCATGTAGGAGGCCCGCCCCGGGCCGAATTCGCGGCGGGGGCGCCGCTCCTACGGGGGGTTCTCACATGCATTTAACGATACCTGCAGGAGGCCCGGGCTGAGGTTTGTGGGTAACCAGGTTTATTTTTTTCTTAATATGCTTAGACGAACGAATCAACTGACTGTTTCGCCCGGCCTGACGGCCTTTCGGCGACAGCCGCGTGCCAATCGGCTGGATCACCCGAGAAAAAGCGGCTACCACGGTGGCGCATCTGCACGCCGGTCCGACTTCCGCGCCACCGAGTATCGCAGCCGGCTACGGGACAAGGCGCGTATCTGTCTGAGCGCAGCGAGTTATACGCGCCCCGTCGCCGGCGAGAAACGCAGGGAACCCCGCAGGGGTGGCGTGGTGGAGTGAGGGTTTTGGTTACTTTTACCGGTAAAAGTAACCCGGCGCAGGGGGCCGGGTCCCCCGTTCAAAAAATAGCGTCGCGCAGCGACACAGCCAATAATCTGATTGACGTATAAATCAATCAACACCACGCACTGAGATAAGCATTCCCGCCACTAATAAAGAGGTTGACGCCATCAGTGTATCGGGTCACCTTTAGCGCCTTTTTTTCAGCCACGGAATTGACCCCATGTTCAAGATCAACCAGTACTTTGACGGTAATGTCGCCTCCATCGCCTTTCAGACCGCTACCCTGCCGGCGACTGTCGGGGTGATGGCGGTGGGCGAGTACGAGTTCGGCACCCGCCGGAAGGAGACCCTAACCGTGGTCAGCGGCTGCCTCACCGTCAAACTACCGGGAACCGCCGACTGGCAGGATTTTCAACAGGGTGAGCAGTTCATCGTGGCGGCGGGCGAACGGTTCCAGCTCAGGGTGGCGGTGGAGACCGCCTATCTCTGCACTTATGAATAGCACCATCCCGGGCGCTTTCAGCCGGTAAAGGCACCCTCTGAAGCGAGATATTCCAACTCCTCCGGACGGCTGGGACGGCCCAGAATGGCATTGCGGTGGGGAAAACGCCCGAACCGGCGCACGATCTCCCGGTGGCCCCTGGCAAAGGGAAGGTTATCCACAAGCCCGGCCTGTTCATAGAGTTCGACGGATCGCTCCTGATCCTGCAACGACTCGCTATGCATATAGGGCATGTAGAGAAAGGCGCGCCGGGCATCCGTCAGCTCCTGGTCAAATCCCCGTTTGATGGCAAACCCGGCGATCTCCCTGGCCTGTCGTTCGGTACGGAAGCTCTCCGGTTGATCCCGGAACATGTTCAGCGGGAACTGATCCAGCAGGATGACCAGTGCCAGACAACCCTCGGCACTGGTCATCCAGTGATCCAACTGCCCCTCGGCCGCCAACGCCCAGAGCGGCTGAAAGCGTTCACTGATCTCCCGGTCCAGCTCCGGCGTGGCGGAAAACCAGTGGCGGCTGACCGGTTCGGTAAACCAGTAGTGCAGGATCTCCCGCGGTTCTATTGCCATCTCGCTCCTCCTTGCCACATCACCGTGAATGCCGATAGAGATGCCACTCGCCACCCCGGAACGGCAGTGTCTTTTCAAACAGCGCACCCATCCGTTCAGCCAGGGCGATGGAGGCGCTGTTTTCAGCCTGGATAAAACTGATCGGCCGGATCTCCGGCAGCCGTTCACTGGCCATCTGCCTGACCGTGAGAGCGGCCTCCAGCGCGTAACCGCGTCCCCAGTAGTCACGGGCCAATGCCCACTTGATCTCGGGCTCCGGCCACTCCGGGGGATACCAGAGCCCGACCGGACCCATCACCCGGCCGGATGCGCGCTCCACCACCGCGTAGGGGCCGTAGCCGCGCATCTGCCAGTGGCCGATCATACCCGCCAGGAGATGCCAGGTCCCCGCCTCGCTGAGCACTTTTCCCAGCGTATAGCGGGTGCACTCCGGATCCGAGTAGTAGCGGTGCAGATCCGGCCAGTCACGCTCCTGAAAGCAGCGCAGGATCAGTCGTTCACTCTCCAGCTGCTCGGGTATCCGGTATGACATGTGCCAGGCGATCAGTGGGTCTGGCAGTGCGCACCGTCGTGATGTACATGGCCATGCTCGATCTCATCGGCACTGGCCTCACGCACCTCGATAATCTCCAGATCGAAATTTAGATCCATGCCGGCCATGGGGTGGTTGCCGTCCACGGTGATGGTATCCTCATCCACCTCTACCACAGTTACCAGGAAAGGGATGCCTTCATCCATTTCAGTCTGAAACTGCATACCTACTTCAATCTGTTCTATGCCGGGAAAATTGTCCCGCGGCACCCCTTCGATCAGACTCTCGTCCCGTTCGCCATAGGCATCTTCACAGGGGATCTTTACCGACAGTTTCTCACCCTGCTGATGTCCGGACAGCGCCCGTTCCAGGGCCGGGATCAGGCTCTCTGTGCCATGGATATAGGTGAGGTAGCCGTCATTGGCGGAGCTGTCGATGATCTCGCCACTCTGATCACGGGTCACGTAGTCGAGGATGACGGCCTTAAAATCGCTGATCTGCATGAAATGTCTCGATATAAAGTAAGGAAAAAAAGAGAGAAACCACAGCCGTTCGAGGCCGCTGTGGATCGCGTGAAGCTTTTAAAAATCGCCCGCTGACGCCGGCAGGCTCATTGCTAAGCATAGCGAAAAATACCCCGCATGGCCTGTTCCATAAGGGGCGTCAGGCGGCACAGAAATCCGCGCTATTATTTCACGCCGGAGAGGCCGCCGCAAAATCCGGCTTAGCCCTGAGAAACCGCTGAATTGATCAAGGGTTCCTGAATACCAACGCAATATTTGTGCTTGATAATAACCAAGTAGAACAGTATGGTATTAATCAATCAATAAACGAGACAGGGGGCTTGTCATGCAACAGCAAACCAATAATTGCCAGGAGCGGAAACGGATCGCCGATTTTATTGCCCTTTCGGCAGACTACATCGGGGTAGAACCCCCCTCCGAACACACCTTTGCCCGTTGGACCGCCGATTGCACCTGTCAGGAGACGCCAGCCGAGCCGTCCACGCACTGACAGATTCAACCCATTCAGATAGGTGACGCCATGAGACTGCACTGCCTTGCCAGGGCCTTTCGCGAATCAGGCCGGCCCATTCTCTTTCTGACCCTGCTCTGCCTCGCGCTGGGCCTGTTGTTCAGCCTGCTCGGATCCGAGGTGGGGCTGGCACTGATCGGCGCCGGCCTGGGCGCCCTGGTACTCTTCATCCTGTTGGGCTCCAGCCTGGGGTGCCACCCGAATACCGGCTGACACCGCTACCGCAAACCGTGTCACGGGGTTTTGCACAGGCTGGGGTTGACGCCTTGATCTTATAGTCCAATCTCCTGTACCTTGCTGCCCCAATGGCCGCGTTAATCCATATTGAAAACCTCTCCCGACACTATGGCGATCACTGCGCCGTGGCGGGTATCGGTTTCGATCTGCTGCCCGGCGAGGTGCTGGGATTTCTCGGGCCGAACGGGGCAGGCAAATCCACCACCATGCAGATGATCAGCGGCGTGCTGGCTCCCAGCGGCGGCCGGGTGCAACTGGATGGCGTTGACCTCCAGGAGGCGCCTGTCAAGGCGAAACAGCGCCTCGGTTATCTGCCGGAGGTGCCGCCACTCTATTCGGAAATGCGCGTGGATGAGTATCTCCGCTACTGTGCCCATCTGCACCGAATCCGCTCAGACGACAGCAAACAGGCGGTAGAGCGGGCGAAGGATCGCTGCGGCCTCCATGCCATGGGCGCCCGGGTCATCGGTAATCTCTCCAAGGGTTACCAGCAGCGGGTAGGCATTGCCCAGGCGATCATTCACGACCCGCGCATCATTATCCTTGACGAGCCCACCAGTGGGCTGGACCCGAACCAGGTACGGGAGATTCGCCGCCTGATTCGCGGCCTGGCCGATGAGTGTGGTGTCCTGCTCTCCACCCATATTCTGCCCGAGGTGCAGTCCCTCTGTGACCGGGTGCTGATTCTGCACCAGGGCAGGCTGGTCTACTCCGGACCGGTCAGCCGGCAGCTGGGCAATCGGCTGCTTGTTACACTGGATCCGGATCAGGCAGGGAGCGATTATCTGGCCAGCATACCGGGTGTACTGCAGGTTGAGCCATTGAGTCCACGCCAGTTCGGGCTGACCCTTTCAGAACCCCACACTCCGGCCGACATCGCCACCGCCATCGTGCACCATGGCGGGCGCCTGCAGGAGCTGCGCACCGACCAGGATGACCTGGAACGGATCTTCAGCCAGGTCACTCTCGGGGAGCGGATTCAGTGATAGGCAGCGTGGCCGGTCGGGAACTGCGTGCCCTGCTGCTCTCTCCCCTGGCCTGGAGCCTGTTCGGGGTTGCCATGCTCCTGCTCGCCTGGCTCTTCCTGGTGCAGATAGAGCAATTCATGCAGCTTCAGCCGAAACTGGTGGCTGGCGCCTCGGAACTGGGCGTGACTGACCTGGTGATTACACCGCTGTTCGATTCCGGCGCCATGATCCTGCTGTTGTTGACCCCGCTGCTGACCATGCGCCTGTTGAGTGAAGAGTACCGCAGCGGCACCATCCGACTGCTTTTCTCGGCACCGCTCTCCATGACCCAGATCGTGCTGGGCAAGTATCTGGCCCTGCTCGGCATATTCAGCATACTGCTGCTGCTGATCGCACTGCTGCCACTCTCACTGCTCCTGGGCGGCCCCCTGGATATGGGGCGGATAGTAGCTACCCTGCTGGGACTCGGACTGCTGCTCGCCTGCTATGGCGCCATCGGACTCTTCCTCTCCAGCCTGACAGACCAGCCTGCAGCCGCCGCCATCAGCACCTATGGCGTGCTGCTGTTCCTCTGGATCGTCAACCTGTCGGGCGCCGGCGAGCGCAGCGGCCTGTTCGAGTGGCTCTCCCTGGCCAGCCACTACCGCCCATTTCTCAGTGGCGTGGTGCGCAGCGGCGACCTGATCTATTTTCTGCTGCTGATCACCGCCGCACTGCTGATGACCATCCATCGGCTGGAGAGTCGACGCCGTGGCCACTGAACCGGTGCCAAACGGCATCAATAACGGCTTCAGGCGGCGCCTGGAAAGCTCTCTTTTCTATCTGCTGCTGGCCCTTGCGGTCGGCCTGAGCGGCTGGCTCAGCCAGCGCTACCAGGGGGTATTCGACTGGAGTGACCAGGCAAGAAACAGCCTCAGCAGCGCCAGCCAACAGCTGCTCACCCATCTGGAAGCACCACTGCAGATCCTCTCTTTCGCACCACAAAACCCGCAATTGCGCCAACAGATCCGTGCCGTGATCGCCCCCTATCAACAGGCCCACGCCGGGATCACACTTGAATTCATCGATCCCTCACAACAACCGGAGCTGACCCGGGAAGCGGGCATTCGCCGTGCCGGCGAACTGCGCATCAGCTACCAGGGCCGCAGTGAAAACCTGGACATTCTGAATGAGCAGCAGATCAGCAACAGCATCCAGCGACTGCTGCAGCAGGGTCAGCGCTGGATTGCCACGCTCGCGGGGCACGGCGAGCGCAATCTCAGCGGCAAGGCCAATCACGACCTGGGGGATTTCGGCGCGGAGCTGCAGCGCAAGGGTTACCGGATACAGTCCCTGCAACTGGCTGAACAGCCGCTGGTCCCGCGCAACACCGCGCTGCTGGTGATCGCCGGTCCGCGGCTCGCCTATCTGCCAGGTGAACGGGCGGTGATCCGTGACTACATCGAGCGGGGCGGCAATCTGCTCTGGTTGACCGACCCCGGGCCGCAACATGGACTGCCGGAGCTGTTCCAGGAGCTCGGCCTGGAGATTCTGCCGGGCACCGTGGTGGATGCCAACGCCGCAGGACTTGGCCTGGACAATCCCGCCATCGCTCTGGTGACCCGCTTTCCGGACCATCCGGCTACCCAGGGGTTCAGACTGGTGACGCTCTATCCGTTTGCCGCCGCCCTCAAGGCCACGCCGACAGCCGGCTGGCGGGCCACACCCCTGCTGCAGACCCAGCCCGGCAGCTGGAACGAGACCGACAAGCTCACCGGCGAGCTGCAACGGGACGCCACCCAGGGCGAGGAACCCGGCCCGCTGACCCTGGGCTACGCCTTCAGCCGTCAACTGGAGGGGCGATCACAGCGACTGATAGTGGTGGGTGACGGCGACTTCCTCTCCAATAGTTATCTGGGCAACGGCGGCAACCTGGATCTGGGACTCAACCTGATTCGCTGGCTCAGCGCTGATGATAATCTGCTGGATATCGCGGCCAGAGCCGCGCCCGATACCCGCCTCGATCTCGGTCGTACTACCGGGGCCATTATCGGTCTCGGATTTCTGTTCATCCTGCCCCTGCTGCTGTTCGCTACCGGACTGTTCATCTGGTGGCGCCGCCGCCGGGCCTAGGACCCCCGTTAACACGATGCGTAAACAGACTCTGGTCAATCTGCTCCTGTTACTGCTGGTGGCGCTCCTGGGCCTGCTGGTCTGGTACAGCCCGGATAAAAAGGGCCGCGCGCCCGCCGCGCCCCTGACCCAACTCGACCCGGCCAGCATACGGCAGATAACCATCAGCAACCGCAACGGTCCCCGGTTTGTCATGCAGCGGAATCAACAGGGCTGGTGGATGAGCGAACCCTACCGGGTGCGTGCCAACGCCCCTCGCATCGATAGCTTGCTGAACCTGCTCTCCACGCCGCAGATCGAGACCTTTGCCGCGCCGACCGGTCGGCTGGACGAATTCGGACTGGCACAGCCCCTGGCGGAACTCACCTTCAACCAGACCAGGATCAGCTTCGGTGGTATTCACCCCTATAACTATCACCGCTATCTGCGTATCGATGACCAGATCTACCTGATCAAAGACATCTTCCCCCACCACGCCCTGGCCCGGGCCGAGGAGTTTGTCAGCCATGCCCTGTTCGCGGAGGAGGCGATCATCGACGAAATCCGTACACCAACCTGGCGTCTCTACCAGCGGCAAGGGACCTGGGCCCTGGAACCGGAGAGCCTGGAAACCGATCCCGGGCAGCTCGCGGAAAAGGTGGCCGCCTGGCAGCATAGCCGGGCAGCCGGGGTGCTCAAGGCCCCGGCCACACCCATCCAGCAACAGGTAGCCATCCGCCTGGCTGGCAGCAGAGAAACGGTGGAACTGGGGGTGATCCAGCAACCGTCCCGGACGTTGCTGGTCAATCGAACACTGGGCCTGGCCTACCGCCTGAACGACAGCCGACTGCTCCAGTCGCCGGGAAGCGGTCACTGATATGCCGGAACTGCCCGAAGTAGAGACCACCCGCCGCGGCATCGCCCCCCACATTCAGGGAGCACGGATCAGCGGTGTCGTGGTGCGTCAGCCAAAACTGCGCTGGCCGATAGCAGATAATCTGGCCGGACTGCTGACCGGCCGTGCCATCCGCTCGGTGGAGCGGCGCGCCAAGTATCTGCTGCTGAATCTGGCCAACGGCACCCTGATACTGCACCTGGGCATGTCGGGCAGCCTGCGCATACTGCCGCCGGATACCCTGGCCGGGAAACATGACCATTTCGACCTGCTGTTCAAGCACTGCTGCCTGCGGCTGCGTGATCCACGCCGTTTCGGCGCTGTACTCTGGACCGACCGGCCGGTTGTCGAGCATCCGCTGCTGGCGCACCTGGGACCGGAGCCTCTGTCGGATCTGTTCAATGGTGAGTATCTCTACCGGCAGGCACAAAAGCGCCGGGTGGCGGTAAAGAGCCTGATCATGGACGGCCGGATCGTGGTGGGGGCGGGGAATATCTATGCCAACGAGGCGCTGTTTCGTGCCGGTATCCACCCGGCCAGGGCCGCCGACCGGATCTCGGCCGAGCGCTATGCGCGGCTCAGTGCGGAGATCAAAAACGTGCTGACCGCCGCCATCCGCCAAGGCGGCACCACCCTCAGGGATTTTCAGCAGGAGGATGGCAAACCGGGCTACTTCGCCCAGGAACTGCTGGTCTACGGAAAGGCGGGAGCCGCCTGTCCCGGCTGCGGCACCCCGCTCAAACAGCAACGGATCGGACAGCGTTCCAGTTTCTACTGCAGCCACTGTCAACGGTGAGTGGGATTCCTGACCACCCGTCCGGCTCAACTCCGTGCACTGGTGCTGACCGAGATGGCGAAAAACTGCCCGAGGAGTTTCTGCAGAAGGCGCTGGACGAGACGGTGCTGAAGGAGTGATCAAGGTGGATGCGCCTACCGGCTTATCCACCATTCTCAGACAACCGGGAAAGTGGTTATGAACTCCGCGACCAGGAAAATATCAGCCGCGAATGCTCGCGCTGATATCCACCGTGCCGTCGAAACCGGCACGGTCTCATTTGCCGACAGGAATCCCGATACCGCCCATCTGGCTCAACTGCTGCTGTTTGCGCACGTTCTTCGCCGCCTTCTCGCCGACAAAGGCGGTAAAATCCTCGACATTCTCGTAACCCATATCCATGGCAAACCTGGTGACGGCGAAGATCAGATCACGGGTCTTGGCGATCTCCTGATGACTGCGTCCGCAACCGGAGCAGTGGGTACCCTCCTGACTGCAGAAATCACCACCTTTACAAGGACTGAATTGCATAAACCATCTCCTGATTCTGTAACTGTTACTATCACGCTTCGGTGATCAGGCACGCCGTCCCGCTCACCTCTTTTACGCCCGTATCATGGCTGTCATTAATGCTGAAGAAAACGCCGCCCGGCAGCGAGCCGCTGACAACGATTCGCCACATTCACCCTCTCCCACAAGCGCCGGGGTCAGGCAGATTGAAACCGGACTGGCCGGTTTTATCAAGCCGGCAGCTCCCCGCAGACCGCAGCGTATAATCCGCCAGGCGCGTCTCACTTGATTTCCGTCCTGCCAATGCCACGCGGATCACTGGCGCCGCTGAGGCTGCCGCTCTCCCGGTTCCAGAACAGCGCCTGCATATTGCCATAGGTCGAATCCAGCGGCTTCAACCGGTGCCCCATGGCCCGCAACTGCCGCTGCTCCTCGACACTCAGTGCGCCGGGTTCAAATTGAATCGCATCCGGCAGGTACTGGTGATGGTAACGGGGCCGGCTGACCCAGGCCTCGGGTCCGCCACCATCGGCCAGCGCCAGGATAGCGTGCAGCAACATGGTAATGATGCGGCTGCCGCCGGGGGTGCCCAACACGGCCACGCCCTGGTCGGTCTCCACGAAGGTCGGAGTCATGCTGGAGAGCATCCGCTTGCCCGGCGCAATGGCATTCGCCTCACCCCCCACCAGGCCATACACATTGGGCACGCCGGGACGGGCCGAGAAGTCATCCATCTCGTCGTTCAGCAGCACTCCGGTGCCCGGTACTACGAAACAGGAACCGAAGGGATAGTTGATACTGAGGGTGGCGGAGACCCGGTTGCCCTCGGTATCGATAATCGAATAGTGGGTGGTGTCCCGGCCCTCGCCCGCATCACTGGCCGGTTCATAACGGCTGGGGGTGGCGGCATCCAGCTGGATATCACGCACCAGCCCGGCCGCATAGTCGGGATCGATCAGTTGCGCCACCGGCATCTGGACAAAATCGGGATCCCCCAGATACTCGGCCCGGTCACGGTAGGCGCGATGCATCGCCTCGACGATCAGATGCTTGCGCAGCACCGGGGACTGTTTTTCCAGATCGAACAGGGCCAGCTGATTGAGCATGCTGATCAGCACGATGCCGCCGGATGAGGGGGGCGCCGCGCTGATGATTTTCATGCCGCGGTACTCACCGCGAACCGGCTCCCGCTCCACCACCCGGTAGTCGGTCAGATCCTGCAGTTGCCAGATTCCGCCGGCACGCCTGACACCGGCCACCAGCCGTTCCGCCACTGCGCCACGATAGAAGCCGTCATGCCCCTGCTCCGCCATCCGACCCAGGGTCTCGGCCAGTTGCGGCTGCCGGATAAGGGCGCCCAGCGGCGGCACCGCGTCGTCAATCAGGAACTGCTGACTACTCGCCGGCCACTGCCATAGCTGTTGTAGACGCCACTCCGCCATGCGCCGGTAGTGTTCATCCACCGGGAAACCATCCCGGGCCAGGCGAATCGCCGGCTCCAGGGTGCGGGCCAGCGGCAGGCGACCATAGCGGGTCGCAAGATGGGCCAGCGCCGCCGGCTGTCCCGGAATACCGGCCGCCAGCGGACCGTTTACCGACAGGCCGGGCACCACTTCGCCCTTCGAGTCCAGATAGAGATCCCGATGCGCCGCCAGTGGCGCCCGCTCGCGGCCATCCAGCATCACCTCGAAACCGTCCCGGGCCCGGTGCAGCAGCCAGAAGCCGCCGCCGCCCACGCCGGAGCTGTAGGGTTCCACCACCGCCAGCACCGCCCCCACCGTAACGGCGGCATCAAAGGCATTGCCGCCCTGGGCCAGGATCGCCTGTCCCGCCTCGGTAGCCAGCGGATGGGCCGAGGCAATGGCGCCCTGCTGCTGTGCTGCCGGCAGGCCGGGCAGCAGCAGGAGCAGCCAAAGCCAGAGGAAGAGGCGGAGAGACCGCATCAGACAGCCGGGTTATCCATTGATAATCCGGTTGTACTTCTCCATCAACTCCTCTTTGGTCTCGACATGATCCGGGTCCTTGGGAATGCAATCCACCGGGCAGACCTCGACACACTGGGGTTCATCGAAATGACCCACGCATTCGGTACAGAGATTTGGATCGATCACATAGATTTCGTCCCCTTGACTGATAGCGCCATTGGGGCATTCGGGTTCACACACATCACAGTTGATACACTCATCGGTAATGATCAGGGCCATTTTAGAACTCCAGAAAAAATTGGCATCGTGCCTTGGATTATATCCTGTATCCGTTATAACAGGATAAATAGATAAAATTGTCTGTCCAACCTTACGGGGCCGCCGGTTATGGATCTATGGCATAATGCCGCCTCGACCCAAGAGGCCATTGGTCGATTCACTGCCGCGCCCGTCCACAGATGAACCGTCCGATCAAGGAAATCGCGCATCATGACTGCCGACCCGCAAACCGCTGCCCTATCCGCCCATCTGCTGTTGAGCGATGCCGGACTCGATGCCACCCTGTCCGTCACCTCGCTGGATGAATACGGCGAGCCACGCGAGGGACACGTGGCGGCGGAGCGTGCCCTGACCCTCTATCTCAACAAACGCGAACTGGTCACCCTGATGACCCTCGGTTCACAGCCCGAGATGCTGGTGCTCGGCTGGCTGCGCAACCAACGCCTGGTGCAGCGGGTGGATCAGGTCGCGGTGATCCAGGTGGACTGGGAGACCGGATCCGCCGCCATCCAGACCCACCAGGAGATCCCCGACCTGGAGCAGCGACTCGGCCGCAAGACCGTCACCACCGGCTGTGGCCAGGGCACCGTATTCGGCGACCTGATGGATGATCTGGAGAAGATCAGCCTGCCGAAAACCGAACTCAGGCAGTCCCTCGTCTATGGTCTGCTCAAGGCCCTGGATCAGCACAACCAGATCTACCGCCGCGCCGGTGCGGTGCATGGCTGCGCCCTCTGCCAGGGCACCGATATCCTCCATTTCGTGGAGGAGGTCGGCCGCCACAACGCGGTCGACACCATTGCCGGCCACATGTGGATGAATCAGACCAGCGGCCATGACAAGATCTTCTACACCACCGGCCGCCTCACCTCGGAGATGGTGATCAAGGTGGCCCAGATGGGCATCCCGATCCTGCTCTCCCGCTCCGGCGTCACCCAGATGGGCATGGAACTGGCCCAGCGTCTCGGTGTCACCCTGGTGGCCCGCGCCAAGGGCGAGCACTTCCTGCTCTATCACGGCGCCGAACAGTTTCTGTTCGACCAGCCTCCCGGCAGAGCAAAACGGCCTCCCGGCAGAGCCAGACAGGTAAAAAAACCATGAGCGACAATCCATCCCGACCCTCCATCACCGCAGTCATCCTGGCCGGCGGCAAGGCCCGCCGCATGGGCGGGCAGGACAAGGGGCTGGTGGAACTGGCCGGTCAACCCCTGATCGAGCATGTGATTGCCCGCATCAAGCCCCAGGCCGGTCAGATCCTGATCAACGCCAACCGTAATACGGAACGGTATGCCCGCTACGGCTATCCGGTGGTCGGCGACAGCCTGAGCGATTTCCAGGGCCCCCTGGCCGGCTTTCTGGCCGCCATGCAGCAGGTGGAGAGCGACTTTATCGTCACCATCCCATGTGACGGCCCGTGCCTGCCGGATGATCTGGTCAGTCGTCTCTACACCGCGCAGCAGGCTGCACAGGCGGAGATCGCCGTGGCCCATGACGGCCAGCGCATGCAGCCGGTCTACGCCCTCATCTCCACCCGCCTGCAGCAGAGCCTGAATAATTTTCTCACGTCAGGCGAACGCAAGATCGACGGCTGGTATGCCCGGCACAACACGGTCACCGCCGACTTCTCCGATGCGCCGGATACCTTCCTGAACATCAATACCCTGGAAGAGCGGGACCAGTTCAAGCAGCGGACAACAGCAGACCGGTAGTCTCCGCCACACCATTCCATCACCTGCGCCTGTCACCGCTTCTCAAAAAAATGGCCCCGGGGGGGAGTGGGGCCCAAAATGAGAGCAGGGAACTACCGCATGAAAACGGTGCCGGCCGCCCGACAGGCAGCCGGCAGTGGAGCCGACTCAGGGGGCAAATGCCTGGATTCCGGTCTGGGCACGGCCCAGAATCAGTGCATGCACATCATGGGTACCTTCGTAGGTGTTGACTGCCTCCAGGTTCATGGCATGGCGGATCACATGGAACTCGTCGGCAATGCCGTTGCCGCCGTGCATGTCACGGGCAATGCGGGCGATGTCCAGGGCCTTGCCGGCATTGTTGCGCTTCATCAGGGAGATCGCCTCCGGCGCCGCCTGGCCCGCATCGAACAACCGACCCAGTTGCAGGCAGCCCTGCAGGCCGAGGGTGATCTCGGTCTGCATGTTGGCCAGTTTCAGCTGAATCAGCTGGTTGGCCGCCAGCGGCCGACCGAACTGTTTCCGGTCCAGGGTATAGGTGCGCGCGCGATGCCAGCAGTCTTCAGCGGCACCCAGTACGCCCCAGGCGATGCCGTAGCGGGCACGGTTGAGACAGCCGAACGGGCCGGCCAGGCCCTTCACATTGGGCAGCAGATTTTCCGCCGGAACAAACACCTCGTCCATCACGATCTCGCCGGTGATGGAGGCACGCAGGGAGAACTTGCCTTCGATCTTGGGCGCGGAGAGACCCTTCATGCCCTTCTCCAGGATAAACCCGCGGATCACACCTTCATCATCCTTGGCCCAGACGATGAACACGTCGGCAATCGGCGAGTTGGTGATCCACATCTTGGAGCCGGAGAGGGAGTAACCGCCATCCACCGTGCGGGCGCGGGCCTTCATGCCGGCCGGATCTGAACCGTGATCCGGCTCGGTCAGACCGAAGCAACCCACCAGTTCACCGGTGGCGAGCTTCGGCAGGTATTTTGTGCGCTGCTCTTCCGTACCGTAGGCGTAGATCGGATGCATCACCAGGCTCGACTGCACGCTCATGGCGGAGCGGTAGCCGGAATCGACCCGCTCCACCTCCCGCGCAATCAGCCCGTAGGAGACATAGTTGAGCCCGGCACAGTCGTAACCGTCGATGGTGACCCCCAGCAGACCCAGTTCACCCATCTCGTTCATGATCTCGCGATCGAAACGTTCATGGCGGTTGGCCTCCAGTATCCGCGGCATCAGCTGATCCTGGCAGTACTTGTTGGCGGTGTCACGCACCATCCGCTCTTCCTCGGTCAACTGCTGATCCAGAAGTAACGGGTCTTCCCACTTGAATGGGGCTCTTGCCTGTGTTTTTGAGTTCATAACCACTTTTCCGGTTGTCTGAGAATGGTGAATGCGCTTCGCTTATTACCCTACATCTGTACCAATTGTAGGGTGGATAAGCCGGCAGGCGCATCCACCGGATCTGTTAAATATACTGACCGCTATCCACCTTGATCACCTCGCCGGTAATCATCCGCGCCGCATCGGAGAGCAGGAACAGCACCGCATTGGCGATATCTTCCGGTGTTGCCAACTCCTTCAGCACCGTCTCGTCCAGCGCCTTCTGCAGGAACTCCTCGGGCAGTTTTTTCGCCATCTCGGTCAGCACCATGCCGGGGGCCACCGCATTCACCGTCACGCCCTTACTACCCAGCTCCCGCGCCGCCGTCTTGGTCAGGCCGATCATGCCCGCCTTGGCGGCGCTGTAGTTGGCCTGGCCGAACTTGCCGCGCATGCCGTTGATGGAGGTGATGTTGACAATCCGGCCATGCCCCTGCTCACGCATGCGCGGTGCCAGTGCACGGATCAGATAGAAGGCACCGCCCAGGTTGATGTTGATCACCGAGTGCCACTCCTCATCACTCATCTTGGCGATACTTCTGTCCCGGGTGATGCCGGCATTGTTCACCAGCAGCGTCACATCGTCCGGCAGTTCATCCACGGCTGCCTGAACACTCTCCGGATCACCAATATTGACCTGATGAAAAACACCCGGCGTCGAGCCTCCGTCACCGGCGCTCAGATCAAACACGTGCACTTCCGCGCCCGCCTTTTCCAGCATCTCCGCGATGGTCCGGCCGATACCGCTGGCACCACCGGTAACCACCACCTTTCTCTGTGAAAAATCCCACATAAAAAACGGCCTCAGAGTGCGCAGGAGAGCGACAATTCCTGTGCAGGATGGAATCCTGAACCGGCCAGAAAGCGATTCAGGTCAAAGTTTTCCCACTCCACCTCGGTGCGCACATGCTCCACCTGCAGCGAGGCCAGGTTGTCCATCAGCTGCGCCATCAGGGCAGAACCGATGCCGGCCCCCTTGTACTCCGGCCCGACACCCAGGGTATCCACCACGGCAGTGGACTCGGCACAACCGAAGCTGCCGTAGTCGACCCGCGCCATGACGAAGCCGGCCACCAGACCATCCTGCTCGGCCACCATGGAGACGCGAATGCCGGTATCGGAGATCACCTCCGCCACCTTCTGCGTCAGGTAGTCGCCGCGGTCCTCCCGGGTGATATGCCGGTCGATGCGACGGATCGAATCCAGATCTGATTCAGCCAGGGAGCGAACCGGACGCAGTTTGTTGACATCTTCCTCATCCAGGGCCAGCGGGTTGGTGTCCCGGATCAGCACATTACGCGCCGCCAGGGTGAATCCGGCGTTGGCGAAATAGGCTAGCAGCTCCTGCTGATGCCAGTTGGCCTGGGTACGCAGGCTGCCGCAGCCGCGTTTTACCGCCTCGTCCTTCAAGGCATTCATCAGCAGCATGCCGACACCCGAACCCTGCTCGCCGGGCTGTACGCCGAGGGCGTCGATCACCGCCACCGGTTGATGGGTTCCGAACTCGCCCTTCAGCACATGGGCGAAGAGGTAGCCACAGAGCGTGTCACCGTGACTCGCCACCAGGCTGATATAGGTTTCCGGCGAACGCCCCATCGCCTGCAGTCGTTTATTGAAAAACTCGGGACGCGCGCTGCCGCCCAGATTCTTGTCCAGTCCGATGACCTGCTCAATATCGCTTTCCTGCAGTGGCAGTATCCGGCATTTTTTTTCCGACATCTCAACCCACCTCCGGGTATTTGGTTACACATGCGGATGCTGCAATGCGCACCGCATGACTAATACGGCGGGCGAGCGCCCCCGCTGCGAATCGACACCATCCGGTTCGATCCGCGCGGGGCGGTTGCCCTATCTTACCTTTCAGCAACTCAGTGCAGAGTATCGTACTTTGCCTGCAGTTGCTCCTGCGTCTCCTGGTAATCCGGATTCGGGACAATACAATCCGGCGGGCAGACCAGCTGACACTGCGGCTCGTCCTCGGCACCGACACATTCGGTGCACTTCATCGGGTCGATCACGTACATCGGATCACCGGCGGTAATGGCATCGTTGGGACACTCGGTCGGGCAGGCGTCACAGGCGGTGCAGTCTTCATTGATCATAAGGGCCATAGCTGTATCTCCTTACGTGTGAATAGTGGGTTATTTGGACGCGATCGCCAGTGAGCCCTTCTCAGCCAGCTTCTCGTAACGATAAGCGCCCCAGATGGCGGCACCAATGGCACCGGCATAGGGTGAATCGGGATGATTCACCGCCTTGGTCGGAATCTTCATCTTGACCATGGAGGCGTTGATGGAGTCCATCAGCCCTTCATCCAGCGCCAGACCGCCGCTGAGGAAGGTCACACCCTCGTTAGCCTTGATTACGCGCAGCAGCTTCACCAATCGGCCCGCCATGGAGTCATGGATACCACGCAGGATATTGGGGGCCGAGATACCGCGCGACACCATGTTGATCACGTCGGTCTCCGCCAGTACCGCACAGATACTCGATACATCCTCCGGGTTATCGGCCTGCTTGGAGAGTTCACCGATCTCGTTCTGGGCGATACCCAGGTAACGGGAGATATTCTCCAGGAACTGGCCCGAGCCGGAAGCGCACTGGCTGGTCATACGATAGGTCAGCACCTTGCCTTGCCCATCGATCTTCACCGCACGTCCGTTGAGCGCCCCCATATCCAGCACCGAGCGTGACTCGGGATTGAGATAGATGGCACCCCGGCCATGGGTGGTCATGGAGTAGAAGTGACCGGTGGAGAAGGTGATGTTCTCACCGTCGCCGGTGGTGGCGGTGTACTGAATATCCGACTCTTTAAGTCCGGCCTCTTCAAGCACCTCGTCGTAGGCGCGCCGCGACAGCTCCTTGGGATCACGCTGACGGATCTTGTCATTGCGACGCGCTACCCACTCATAATTATCCCCTTCTATTTTGAACAGAACGGTCTTAATACAGCCTGAGCCAACATCTATACCTATACTTGTAGTCATGCTTATGCCTCCTCAACGGCCCGGCGGGCAAACTCCGCACCACCCAGTGCCCCGGTATAAATTGAATCCGGGTCGATATTGATCTGCACGTCGCCATAGTTCTCCTGAACCAGTTCGCGCAGCTGTTTGACAGCGGCCTCGTTCTTGGCCACACCACCGGTAAAGGTGAATTCATTGTCGATACCGCCGGAGCGGGAAATAATCGACATGGCGCGCAGGATAATGGCGCGGTGCAGACCGGCCATGATGTCCTCTCGTTTCTCACCCAGTGACAGGCGGTCACGCAACTCGGCACCGGCAAATACGGTACAGGTGGAGTTGATGCGCACGGTCTTGGTGGCCTGCATGGCCATCGGTCCCAGCTCATGCAGGCCCAGGTTCATCTCGTCCGCGATGTAACCGAGGTAGCGACCGCAACCGGCGGCACAACGGTCATTCATCTGGAAGTTGACCACGATACCCTTGTCGTCGATCTGGATACCCTTGGTGTCCTGTCCGCCGATATCCAGCACGGTGCGGGTCTTGGGATACATCAGATGAGCACCCAGGCCGTGGCACAGGATCTCGGAGCGGATGTGCTCTTTCGGGAACGGCAGGCGGACACGGCCATAACCGGTGCCGACGACATAGGTCTCTTCCAGATCCAGATCCAGCACGGACTTGATGGCCTTCATCACATCATCCGGATCGACACTGAGATCAGTCTCCTCTTCCAGCACCTTGGTCAGTGCCCGCAGGAATTTTCCTTCCATGTCATCATTCGGCGGACGGTTCTCCACCTCGATGATCGACTTGTCATAGATGTTGATCAGGGTATCGAAATTCATACCCATCTCTTTCGCGGTCTCTTCGGCGATGTTCATATACTCAGAACCGGCCAGATCGCGGAAGAAATCAGACTTGCGCACCACACCCGGCCCAAACAGACCCTGCAGCTTGTCGGCCAATCGTTCGAAGGCCACATCGAGAACGGCACAGATCTTCTCTTTCTGTCCCGGATAGCGTAGATCTCCCGCATTGCTGGCGCAGGTCTGATGCAGATCTTCCAGCTGCTCCAGGAACAGCTCCAGACGGAAGTGACGCTCCAGGTTGAACAGCAACCGGTCGATCTTCTCGCCTTCGAGTCCGGCCAGCCCCTGCAGCTCGCGATGAAACAGGGTCAGACGTGTGCTGATGAATGCTTCCAGTTTCGCCACGCGGCTTGCGGTATCATAATTAGAACGGGAGTTGGTAATACCACGTCCCAATACTTCACCTTTTTCGTCCATAACCACCGCCTTGGTGGTGGTGGAACCCAGGTCAATGCCGATATAACACTTCATCTTCAGGCCCCCTTAAGCGGTCTTTCTGCTGGAACGACGTTTCTGATCGAGCATCTGGAAATAACTCTCCAGGCGGTTCTTCACGTTGGCCGCGGAGAAGTAGCGCGGGTCCACCAGATCGGTTTCAATAAAGGCACCCGGCTTGCCGGTGCGTTTTTCGATTTCATTCATCATCATCAGCTGGCCGGCAGAGAAGCTGTTGCAGCTCTTGATCGAGTTGATGAGCAGACCGTCGGCCTGATACTCATTCATGTATTTCTCAATCAGGCCGACACGGCTGGGCATGTTGCGGTTGGTGTAGCAGCCCAGGCAGTAATCGGCCAGCGACTCCAGCGGATTGGTCGGATCGTGACGGAAACCCTCGTCATACACGCCGCCCACCTTGGTGTAGGTGCTGGCCACGACCACCGCGCCCTCGTCGTAGAACATCTTCCAGAACTCGCGGAAACTGGTCCAGTTTGGCGGACCCTCCACCACCAGGCGGTATTTCTCTTCACCCATATCGCCCTCTGGGGTGATGGGTCCAAGACCATCCTTTAACCGCTGCTCGATCTCGCTGCGCAGCAGCTGATAGTACTCGATGGCATCCTGGGTACCGCGGAACGCGGTAAAGATCGGGCCGATGTAGTAGACGCCACCGAAGTAGGCATCGATCGGTGAACGCACGTTCTTGGCGCTCTCCAGTACCCACACCAGGTCATCCTCCGCCTTGGCGGAACGGGCCAGGTTTTCCCGCAGCAGGTCGATATCGAATTTCACACCGGAGGTCTTCTCCAGGGCCGGAATCACCTCTTCCTTCAGCTGCTTGACCACGAACTTGCGCATGTTGTCGGTGATCACACCGTCGCCGGTGTAAGGCACCTGCAGCATCACGGTGTCACAGTTATACTCTTTGCGCAGCAGCTCGAACCATTTCATGAAGGTGAAGCAGCCGGTGTAGGAGAGCAACAGCAGGTTGGGCGGCGGCATCACCTTGCCGTTGGGGGCAATGTTGCCCTTGGACATCATGCCGATATCCGCCTTCACGTAGGTACAGACATCCTCGGAGTGCCCGCTACGCTCGGCGTCCATGATCATGCCGCCGCTTTGCTTGCGCATACCGTTGTTGATCGCGTTGATCTCCGGCAGGTTGTTGAGCAGGCCGAAGCTGCTGATCAGCTCGTTCAGGTTCCCCGGTACAAATGTGGAGACGATCTTCTTGCCACTCTCCGGCGCGCCGGTCAGTGCATCGTAGTTGCGCGCAATCATCTCTTTCTGTTTGAGCATCGACGCGTCTTTGATCGCTTCTGGTTTGGTTGCAGTATTCATAATGGTCTTAGCTCCACAGCTTGAGGGAATCGGCAAAGGTGCCCGCCTGTTCACGGATCGGCTGCATCTGACCCGAGTTCTCTGCATACTTAAAGGAGATGTGCGGCACGTTATTCTCGCTCATCTTGGCGGCCAGCAGCGGGCGTTCCAGCAGGGCCGGATCACAGAAACTGGGCGCGGCGAAGATCACACCTTCCGCCTTGTTTTTCTTTACTGAATCCAGCAGATACTGGCCCACCTTCTCCTGGGTGTCGCAATACTTCGCGGAAGAGTCGGCGGAGTGATGCAGGAAGGCATCCGCCAGGGCCTTGATCGGATCACCATCGGCCTGCACCTCTTCCATCAGCCAACGGTTGACCAGCATGTAGTCATCGTCCACCACGTAACAGCCGGCCATCTCGATCGACTTGATCAGGTTCAGCGGCGGCTGTTCACAGAATGAACCACAGGTGATGATGCGGCAGTTATCGCGGATCGGGCGATCCTCTTCCTTGGCCGCTGCCAGATAGTCGGTCAGCATCACGATATGCTCTTCCACCGGCAGCACCTGGCCGGCGCGCATCAGCAGATAGACCTCGGAGCTCGGCACCTTCCAGGGCTCGGCAGAGCGCATGGCGTAGACATCGCGCACCAGCTGGCGATGCTGGTTGTAGATGGCGATGGAGTTGTTCAGCGCCTCGTCGGTAATGGTGTTGCCGGAGAGCTTCTCCATGTCATGACGCAGCTCCTGCATCTCGTTCTGGTAGTACTCGCCACCGATATCGTCGCGGTAGTTCTGGGGCACGTCGAAGTATTTGGCATAGACACCGGGCTTCATCAGCTTCCACATACCGGACAGGTTGCGGATCACGTCGCAGATGCTGGGAAACAGCATGCCGTCGACAAAATCGAGACGCCCGGTCAGACCCAGTTCAATGGTGGAACGGGGGATACGGCAGATGTAGCTCTGATAGAAGGCGTCACCATGGATCACTTCCAGGTTGTCACCACCACCCAGGATGCCCAGGGGCAGCATACCGGCGGCATGGATGATCTCTTCCGGAATATACACCGGCATGAACCCAACCACCTTGCGGCCGGGAACCGCCTCTTTCCAGGCACGTGATGCGGCGAAGGTGGTATCTTCATACAACTCTTCACAGCGTGCGATTATCTCTGCAGTACTCATACTTACCTGTCCTCCCATTTGGCTGGACGTTTCTCGATGAACGCATTCAGACCTTCTACAGCATCATGACTGGCCATCAGACCGTCCAGATAAAGGGCTTCAACGCTTGCCAGTTTGGCCTTGATACGCGCCACCACATCACTTCTGACCGCCTGCACCGCAAAGCGCAGCGAGGAGGCCGAGTGGGGCGCAAGGAATTTATCGAAATAGGCGATCGCCGCCGCCGCGGGATCTTCCGAGACCTGGGTGACCAGGCCCATGCGCAGCGCCTCGTCACTCTTCACGCTGCGACCGGAAAACAGCAGATCTTCCGCATTGGCCTGGCCGATACGCTCCGGCAGCAGACAGGAGGCGGCCGGCGCGAACACCGCCAGCTGAATCTCCGGCTGACCCAGACGGGCATCGGCAGCGGCAAACAGTTGGCTGCCGGCGGCCGCCACTTCCAGTCCACCACCCAGACATTGTCCCTGAATGGCAACCAAAATCGGCACCGGAAAATCCAGCATGGTCTCGACCAGGTGGTGCAGGGAACGCAGCATGGCAGCGCAACTACCGGGCAGGTGCTCCTCGACGCTGGCGCCGAAGCTGAAGTGGGGACCTTCAGCATCCAGCAGCACAGCGCGCAGCGACGCCTGCCCGGCATATTGCTCAAAGGCCGATTGCAGTGCGCCGATCATGGCGGCATCCACGATATTGGCCTTGGGCCGGTTCAGGCGCAGCCGCAGCAGCGTCCCGTCCCGGTCCATCCAAACCTTGAGCGGCGAATCGCTCATGCCTCAGCCCTCCTTGCCCGGCATCAGACTCTCGATCAGTTCGGGAGTCCACGGAGTGGCTTCCGCCAGGGCCTGGCGCAGGGCGACAAAATCGATCTCGCGGCCCACTTCACGGTTACCCTCATTGAACGCACGGAAGCCGGTACGGGCCTCGTTCATCATGTTCAGGGCCAGCCAGGCCCGTGAATTCTCTTTATTGCGGTTCCAGGCATCCAGTTTCGGCTTGCGCAGCTCCTCCAGACTCTTGGTCATGCACTCGGGGAAGGTTTCGAGCAGCTTGGCACAGAGCTCCTCCACCGCCTGGTCCAGCAGGCTGAGATCGATCTCACCGCTTTTCAGCAGCGCCTTGGCCGCCTTGGCCTCTTCTCCGGTTTTGAATTCGCCGTGCACGATGCGACCGTACTCGTCCAGCATCTGGTCGGTGACCGCCAGCGGATTGGCGACGAACTTGCCGTCCACCTTCAGCGCCGGAACGATCTGGGAGACGATGCCCAGGCGGTACGCCTTGTGCGCCGAGAAGGGCTCGCACAGGGTGCCGGAGACCATCGCCTGCTCGCAGCCGATCATCACCGGCAGGAAGTCAGTGGCGCCGCCAATGGCCGCAGAACCGTGCTTGGGACCGGCCTGGCCGAAGTTGGCCAGATCCTGGGCCACGGAGTAGTCCGCCGCCATGCCGATCTCCTGTCCGCCACCGATACGCATGCCGTTGACCCGGCAGATGACCGGCTTGTCACAGCCCAGCATGGCGCTGACCATGTCGTTGAACAGACGCATGTATTGACGGTACTCCTGGGGGTTGCCGGCGTAATACTCCGCGTACTCCTTGGTGTTACCGCCGGTACAGAACGCCTTGTCGCCGGCACCGGTGAAGACCACCGCGTTGACGTCGCGCGCGCAACTGGCGGCGCGGAAGGCGAGAATGACACCCTTCACCATCTCGGTGGTGTAGGAGTTGTACTGAGTCGGATTGTTGAGGGTGATCCACATGTTGTAGAGCCCCTCCGCCACGCTGCCGTCGCGACGCCTGGCTGGACGCTTCTCCACCAGCAAACCCTCGAAGCTGAGCTCCGGCACCAGGTTGTGATCGACCACGGCGGCCGGCTTGCTGTCGTTGATAATGCTGCGAGTTGAATCTCTCATAATACGTCCCCTTTAAAGATTCGGAACAAGAATGGCACGCTCGGTCAGAAGGTGGCTCTTGGCCGCTTCGAACACCGCGTTGATATCGTTTAACGAATGAAGCTTTACAAACGGCTTCATCTGGATCCTGTTTTGCATCACCAGATCAAGCGCTTTTGGATAGTACTCGGGCAGGCAGCCCCAGTTACCCTGCAGACGGGCGCTGAAGGCCATCAGGTTGGAGAGCCGCAGTTCCAGCTTGGCCATGGTGAAACCGACCACCGCCATGTGTGAACCGAAGGTCAGCAGGCTGAAGGCGGTCTCCTGGCCCGGCGCGGAACCGGAACACTCAAAAATTTTCCACTCGGTGGCGCGCAGGCCGTTGGTTTTTACAAACTCCTTGATCTGCTGCTTGATAGCCCGGGCATCGTGCTCTTTGGCATTCAGCGTGAGCGCCGCGCCAAAATCCTTAAGCTGATCCAGCTTGCCCTGATCCACATCGATCGCCACCACCCGCGCACCCATGGCGTTGGCGATCTGCACCGCGTAGCCACCGACACCGCCGACGCCGATCACGATGGCCACATCACCCTCGTTGATCCCGGCCAGTACCGCCGCCTGGTAGGGGGTGGTGACCGCATCCGCCAGCACCGCCACTTCGGCCAGGCTCATGCCGGCGGCCTCGAGCTGCTTCTCATCAACCGGACAGAGGCCGCGCGCGGGTACATTGATATGACTGGCGAAACCGCCCTGGATATCGTTGCCCGGCATCTTCTGGCCGCGGCACATGGTGCCCAGGCCGCGCTGGCAGAGATCACACTCGCCGCAGGGCATCACCGCCGGAATCACCACCGCCTTGCCCAGCAGTCCTTCCGCGCCTTCACCGCAGGCGACCACCCGGCCACTGATTTCATGACCCAGGGTCAGGGGCAGCTCATGGTTGGTGCGGACACCGTCATAGAGAAAACCGAGGTCGGTATGACAGACACCGCAACCGGCCACTTCCACGGTTACTTCACCCGCCGCCGGCGTTTCAAAGGTGCACTCCTGTTTGGCGAAGGGCTCGCCAACAGCGGTCATCAGCCAACGGTATCCATCAATGCTCATAGTCTGTTTTCTCCGGAATCTACGCTACACGCACTCACACTGTGCCAATGAATTATATTTCACAATTCATCCTTGTCAACCTAAAATTATGTACTATATTTCCTTTGACACGCTCGATTTCATGAAATATGATTCATTCCAATGGGCAACAACTGCGTAATTCCTAGCGAAATCCTGTGATATATATCATATTAATAAGGTATGGCTGATGAACAATTCTGCATCCACTGAGACCGCCAAAGGCAGTTCCACCGGCGCTCCCCGCTCACTCTCCATTGCCATGCTCGGCAGTGGAGGTTCCGGTGTCATGACTGCCGGCCAGCAACTCCTGGACGCAGCTGGCCAGGCCGGCTGGTACGGCATGATGACCCGATCTTCCGGCCCGCAGATCCGTGGCGGCGAGGCGGCCGCCCTGCTACGGCTCTCACCCCAGCCGGTGGAGACCCACAAAGGCCGCTTCGATATTCTGCTGGCGATCGACTGGCTGAATGCCGATCGTTTCGTGGGCGAGATCATTCTGGACAGCAACAGTGTGGTCATCGGCGACGTCGGCGGTACGGTACCGGAGGCAATCAGCGCCATGGGCGGACGCTATGTGGAGCTGCCCCTGAGCGAACTGGCCAAGGGCATCAGCGGCGGACGCCCCAACATGGTGGCGCTGGGCGCACTGGCCCAGCTGATCAGCCTGCCGGTGGAGGCGCTGGAACAGGTACTGACCAAATCCCTGGCAAAAAAAGGCGCGGCCGCCATCGAGGCCAGCATGTCGGGCGTGCGGGCCGGCATCGAGCAGGCCTCCGCCATTCCCGATGTCCCCAGCTTCCGTATCGAGGCCAATACCCGGGTTGAGCGCTGGAGCATTACCGGCAACGAGGCCGCCGGCCTGGGCGCGATCCGCGGCGGCGTCCGTTTTGTCGCCGCCTACCCGATCACCCCCGGCACCGAAGTCCTGGAGTGGCTGGCACCCAATCTAAAGAAGGTGGGGGGCGTGCTGGTGCAGGCGGAAGACGAACTGGCCTCGATCAACCAGTTGATCGGCGGCTCCTTCGGCGGCACCCCGTCACTCACCGCCACCTCCGGTCCCGGCCTGGCGCTGATGATCGAATCGATCGGCCTGGCGGTGGCCTCGGAGACCCCGGTGGTGGTGGTGGACGTGATGCGCGGCGGCCCCTCCACCGGCATTCCCACCAAGTCGGAGCAGAGCGATCTCAACATCGCCCTCTACGGACTGCACGGTGACGCCCCCCATATCGTGGTGGCGCCCATGTCCATCGGTGACTGTCTGTTCACCACCCAGTGGGCCACCCATCTGGCGGAGACCCTGCAGACCGCCTCCATCGTGCTCTCCGACCAGTCGCTGGGCCAGACCCGCGCCCTGATCGACCGGCCGGCGGATATCGCCTTTGTCTCCGGCGGACGCCAGATCACCAGCAAATCGGAAGGCTTCCGACGCTACGTGGTAAATGACTCCGGCGTCTCGCCCATGTCCATTCCCGGCACACCGGGCTGCCAGTACACCGCCGACGGCCTGGAACACTCCCCCTCCGGCACCCCCTCCAGCCGCGCCGAGGATCACATCCAGCAGCTGAACAAGCGCAAACGCAAGCTCGACCAGTTCGACTACGGCAAGCACTGGGCCAGGGTCGAGGGTGACGGTGAGATGGCGGTACTGACCTGGGGCTCCAGCACTGGCCCGGTGAGCGAGGCGATCGACATGCTGGCGGTGGAAGGCCGCAAGGTCCGGCTGATCAGCATGCGCCTGCTGTCGCCGGCCCAGCCGGAACGGCTGGCCGCGGCCCTGGCCGGCGTGGAACGGACCCTGGTGGTCGAGCAGTGCCACGGGGCACAGTTCTATCATTACCTGCGGGCCCATTACGATCTGCCGGGCGAACTCCGCTCCATGGCGGTACCGGGCCCCCTGATGATCCGTCCCGACGATGTCTACAGCGAACTGAAAGCGTGGGAGAACGCCTAATGGATACTGCAAACACCTGCCCAAGCCTGAAACCGAACGAGTACAAATCCGGCACCAAACCCGTCTGGTGTCCCGGGTGTGGTGACTACAGCGTGCTGCTGGCCATTACCAAGGCGATGTCCGAGATGAACCTGGAACCGGAAAATGTCGCCCTGGTCTCCGGCATCGGCTGCTCCTCGCGCCTGCCCGCCTACCTGAACGTCTATGGCTTTCACGCCGTGCACGGTCGTGCCCTGCCGGTCGCCACCGGACTCAAGGTGTCGCGGCCCGATCTCACGGTGCTGGCAGCCGGCGGTGATGGCGATGGCTTCTCCATCGGCGGCAACCACTTCATGCACGCCTGCCGGCGCAACGTGGATATGACTTACATTGTCATGGATAACCAGGTTTACGGTATGACCAAGGGCCAGGCCTCGCCCACCACCGATCCCGACTGGGACAAGAGCAAGCTGACCCCGGGCGGCACCAAGATCAATCCCTACTACCCGCTGGTGATCGCCCTGGCCTCCGGCGCCAACTTCATTGCCCGCGCCTCCAGCACCGATCCCAACGGCGCGGCCAAGGTGCTGGTGGATGCGATTCGCCACCCCGGCTTCTCTTTTGTGCACATGCTGAGCCCCTGCGTCACCTTCCGCCCCGAACAGAAGGAGTGGAAGAAGATGGTGCGCGCGGCACCGGTCGAGCCCACTAAGGACCCGGCGGTTGCCGCCAAGCGCCTGATGACCGACGACAACTTCTTCCTCGGCACGCTCTATAAGGGCGATCGAAAACCCTATCAGCCGGAGTTGAAAACAACCGTCGAACATCTTTCCGAACTGGAACAGGGGTTCGTGTTGTGACCGGCATTCAGATCGACAGCAAGGAGGAGCTGCTGGCCCGCACCCTGACCATGTTGTCGGAGACCGTGGAACGCTACGACCTGCTCGCCGACCAGATGGAGGTGGTAAACAACCCGGAGGCGGCGGAACTCTTCCGCTGGCTGGAAAAGAAGCAGAATGACCGCACCCGGGTGGTGCAGGAACTGAGCGACGGACTGGCGTTACCACACATCCCTCCCTGGGATTACGACTGGGATGACGCCATCAACACCGGGGTACCGGGGTACAGCGGCGCCCACTACATGATGACGCCCTATCACACCCTGACCCTGGGAATGGACGTGGAGCAGAGCGCCGCCAATCTGTTTCAGCAGATCGAACAGGGCGCGACCGCTCCAGAGGTGCAAAAACTGGCGCACAGCTTTGCCCGGGAGGCCAGCGATTTCCGTGACTATCTGAAGCAGAAGCGGGCGGAGCATCCACGACCGGAAGCGGGTTGGGATGAAGATGAGGATCCACCCCAGCTGCTTGAGTAGTTTCATTTGTTACTTTTTGAGTCGGCACTGATACGGCCAAGCGAAGAAGCAGCGGAAAGTGAATACGGTATGCGTGTCACAGGATTTGCGGCACGAAGTCCAGGCGATCGCGACACTGTTCCGTGGACTTCGGTTGACACGGCTCAAGCAGCGGCATTATTCGACCAGCCAGTGGAGCGCAGATCTATTTTTCAGGATGGCTATCCGCACCGGCAAATCATCGGCCGGGCTATCTGATGATAAATATCAGAAAGCCATCAACCAGAATGAAAAGAGGTTGACGATTGCACCAGATAGTTTATTTTGAAACTAATTCATTATAAAAATAATAAGCAGTAAAACTGTATCGGGCCAATGCCACCCCGGTACCCATAGACATCTTTGATATAAACCATGACAACAAGGGCAACTGCCATGAAAGAGAGCTTACAGGAAGGACTGGCGCGAACCGACCGTTACGAGATCGACAAGGCCCGTACAGTGAACTTTGTCGGCGACGACTGCGCGGTCTATTCGACTCCCAGCCTGATCTACGATATGGAAGTGACCAGCCGCAACCTGCTGCTGGAGCATCTGGATGAGGGCGAGGACTCGGTCGGCACCCGGGTGGAGATGGATCACACCGGCGCCACACTCCTGGGCATGTGGGTAGAGATCACCAGCACCATTACCGAGGTTAAAGGCCGCATGGTGAGTTATGAGTTCAGCGCCCGTGACGCCCTGGAGAATGTCGCCAAAGGCAAGCACACCCGCTTTATTGTCGACACCGCGCAGACCGCATCGCGTCTCAAGGCAAAGGCAGCCAAGGCAACCAGCTAGGGCTTGTCAAAAGATCCCAAGGTAAACAAGCATGACCACTGAATCACCCACCGGCAAAACCAAGATCCCGACCTACTGTTACCAGTGCGTCGCCGGCCCTGACCTGCTCAACGTCCGGGTCGAAGACGGTATTGCCACCGAAGTGCAACCCAATTTCGGCGCGGCGGAGGTGACCCCGGCCGGCGGCAAGGTGTGCGTCAAGGCGTTCGGACTGATTCAGAAGGTCTACAATCCCCATCGCATCCTCACTCCGATGAAACGGACCAATCCGAAGAAAGGGCGTAACGAGGATCCGAAATTCGTCCCCATCAGCTGGGACGAGGCGCTGGACACCATCGCCGACAAGGTGAAACAGATCCAGGTCGAGGGCAAGACCGACGAGGCCGGCTACCCCAAGATTGCCGCCAGTTTCGGCGGCGGCGGCACCTCCACCTATTACATGGGCACCTTCCCCGCCTTCCTCAGTGCGATCACCCCGATCGACATGGGATTCGGCAGCGGCCAGGGGGTCAAGTGCTACCACTCCGAGCATCTCTACGGCGAGCTGTGGCACCGCGCCTTCATCGTCACGCCGGATACCCCGAAATGTGATTACATCATCTCCTTCGGCATGAATATCGAGGCCTCCGGCGGCGTCTGCGGCGTCAAGCGTCACGCCGATGCCCGCGATCGCGGGGCCAAGCGGATTCAGGTGGAGCCCCATCTCTCCCAGACCGGTGCCGCCTCCGCCGAGTGGGTGCCGATCAAACCGAAGACCGACCCGGCCTTCATGTTCGCCCTGATCCATGTGCTGCTGCATGAGCAGCGTGAGCGGCTGGACAAGGTGTTCCTGCGGGATCGTACCGGCTCCCCCTACCTGGTGGCGCCGAACGGCTACTACCTGCGTGACCCGGAGACAAAAAAGCCGCTGATCTACGATCTGAAAAGCAAGCGGGCCGTGCCCTTTGACACCCCGGACACCGAGCCGGCCCTGGAGGGACAGTTCATCCTCAGCGGTATCGAACTGGGCGCCGACGAGGATCGCTGGGAGCACCAGGAGATCAAGGTCACCACCGCCTTCGAAAAGCTGATCGAACACATGAAGCCGTTTACCCCGCTGTGGGCCGGACGGATCTGCGACGTGGATCACAAGATCATCCGCCGCATTGCCCTGGAGTACCTGGATCACGCCCGCATCGGCGAGACCATCGAGGTGGACGGCCGCACCATGCCGCTGCGCCCGGTGGCGGTCACCCTGGGCAAGACCGTCAACAACGGCTGGGGCGGCTTCCACTGCTGCTGGGCCCGCACCATGCTGGCGGTGCTGGTGGGCGCACTGGAGGTGCCGGGCGGCACCATCGGCACCACCGTGCGCATCAACCGCCCCGCTTCGGATCGCAATGACAGCGTCAAGCTCTCCGAGGACGGCTTCCTCGCCTATCCGATGAATCCCACCGACAAGGAGAACTGGGTCGCCACCCCGGAGGTACGCAACGCCAACCGCACCCTGGTACCGCTGGTGGGCAACTCCGCCTGGAGCCAGGCCCTGGGACCGACCCACCTGGCCTGGATGCAGCAGGAAAAGGCCCCCGACCACTGGCCGAAGGCCACCAAGCCGGCACTCTGGTTTGTCTATCGCACCAATCCGGCCATCTCCTTCTGGGACACGGACCAGATCACCAAGACCATTGCCACCTTCCCGTTCACGGTCTGTTTCGCCTACACCCGCGACGAGACCAACCACATGGCGGACATCCTGCTGCCGGACCGCACCGACCTGGAGGGGCTGCAGCTGATCCGTATCGGCGGCACCAAGTTTATCGAACAGTTCTGGGATCATCAGGGCTTCGCCCTGCGCCAGCCGGTCACCGAGCCCCAGGGCGACACCCGCGATTTCACCTGGATCAGCACCGAACTGGCAAAACGCTGCGGCGTGCTGGAGAAGTACAACAAGGCGCTCAACCGCGGCGCCGCCGGGGTGGCGCTGAAGACCGACTATTACGACTTCAGCCTGGACGAGAGCCAGGTCCACGACGTGGAGACCATCTGGGAGGCCAACTGCCGGGCGGCCAGCGCCGAGATCACCGGCGGCAAGGAGACCCAGGGACTCGACTACTACAAGGAGAAGGGCTACCGTCTGACCGATTTCCCGCGCATCAAGTGGTACCTCACCGCCAAGATGGAGGACGAGGGTGTGCGCTACGAGCTGCCCTACCAGGAGACCCTGAAACGGGTCGGGGTGCAGCTTGGCCGGCGCCTGCATGAGCGCGGCATCAGCTGGTGGGACGAGCAGCTGGAGGAGTACGAGGGGCTGCCCGACATGATGGATTTCCAGGCACTCTGGGAGGGGGCGCTGGAGCGCAACTTCGGGGTTGACATCAGCGACTATCCGTTCTGGCTGGTCACCTCGCGCAGCATGCAGTACGCCTGGGGTGGCAATGTGTCGATACAGATGATCCGTGAGGTGTCCAGGAACATCGGTACCCACGGCGGTCTGGTGATGAATACCGGACAGGCCCATAAGATGGGACTCAAGGATGGCGACCGGGTGGAGATCACCTCCCCCCTCAGCGCCACCCGCGGCATTCTGGTGACCCGCCAGGGCATCCGCCCCGATACCCTGATGCTGATGGGCCAGTTCGACCACTGGGCCACCCCGTTTGCCAAGGATTTCGATGTACCGAGCATGAACTCCCTGGTGCCGATGCTGCTGGATCTGACCGACTCCAGCGGCTCCGGCGCGGATCTCGCCAGGGTCAAAGTGAAAAAAATTGGAGAGGCCAAATGACCCGTTACGTCATGGTCGCTGACATCAACCGCTGCGTCGGTTGCCAGACCTGCACCGCGGCCTGCAAACACACCAACGCCACGGCGCCCGGTGTGCAGTGGCGCAAGGTGCTCGATTTTGAAGTGGGCACCTACCCCAATGTGCGCCGCGCCTTCATCCCGGTGGGCTGCAACCACTGCCTGGATGCGCCCTGTGCCGATGTCTGTCCCACCAAGGCCACCTACAAGCGGCCCGACGGCATCGTCTCTATCGACTACGATCTCTGTATCGGCTGCGCCTACTGTATCCAGGCCTGTCCCTACCAGGCCCGCGACCGGGTGGATATACCCAACAAGGCCTACGGCAAACAGTTCGGGCAGATGAAACATGAACAGAAGGTGCCCCACAGCGAGCGCCGCGCGGTGGCGCAGAAGTGCACCTTCTGTGTCGACCGTATCGACTACGGCACCGCCAACGGCCTGACCCCGGGCATCGACCCGGACGCCACACCGGCCTGCGCCAACAGCTGCATCGCCAACGCCCTGATCTTCGGCGATATCGATGATCCGGAGAGCAATGTATCGAAATTGCTGGCGACTCACGAACACTTCCGGATGCACGAAGAGCTGGAGACCGGCTCGGGCTTCTACTACCTGTGGGATAAGAAATAATGCTCGGACCTACTCTACAGAAACGTTGGGACTGGCGCGCCGCCGGCAACTTCATCTGCGGTGGCACCGGCTCCGGACTGATGATCGTGGCCGCCCTGCTCTCCGCGCTGGGCCTGGCCACCACCAGCCTGGGACTGCTGGCCAGCGCCTTCGTGGCCGCAGGCCTGGGCCTGGTCTGGCTGGAGATCGGCCGGCCGCTGCGTTCCATGAACGTATTCCGCAACCCGGGCACCTCCTGGATGACCCGCGAGGGCATGATCGCAGTACTGCTGCTGCCGATGGGCATCCTCACCTTCTTTACCGAATCGACCGCAATGCTGATGCTCAGTGCCATTCCGGCCGTCCTGTTTCTCTACGCCCAGGCGCGCATCCTGCACATGGCCAAGGGCATCCCGGCCTGGCGCACGCCCGCCATCAATCCACTGATCGTGACCACCGGCCTGACCGAGGGCATGGGCGTGCTGCTGATATTTGCCGGGCTGGTGGAAGGCAACGTGGCCGCCCTGTTCAACGGTTACGGCTGGATCGTGGCGCTGAGCCTGGTGTTTCTGCGCGGAGCGGCCTGGCTCAACTACCGTTACTCACTGGCCGGCAATGCACCGGAGCAGACCCTGCAGGTGCTGGAGCGGGCCAATATCGTGATCGCCCTGCTCGGTGTCGCCACACCCATCGTGCTGCTGTTCCTGGGCAAATCCTATGTGCAGTACCAGATGCCACTGGCCGCCGCGGCCGGCTTCTTCATGATTCTCTGTGGCTGGTTCTGCAAGTACCAGATCATCATCTACGCGGCCTATTATCAGGGCTTTGCCATTACCCACACCCCGGCACGGGGCGGCGGCAAGCCCGGCCCCGGACTGAAACCCGGCTGGAGACTGCCCCAATGACAACAATCGAAGTAGAACAGAAAACCATCCACGAGGTGCGGCTGCACGGCCGGGGTGGCCAGGGTGCGGTGCTCGCCTCCAAGATCCTCGCCAAGGCGCTGGTGATGAGCGGACAGCATGTCACCGCCATCCCCGCTTTCGGCTTTGAAAGACGCGGCGCACCGGTCGCCGCCTTCATGCGCTACTCCAATCAGCCGATTCGGGCGGTGACCAATATCTACGCGCCGGACTACATCATCTGCATCGACCCCAGCATCCCCAAGGCGGTGGATATCTTCGCCGGGGTGCAGCCCGACAGCACCCTGATCCAGGCCACGCGCCATTCGGCCGGGTCCCTCAACTGTCCGGAGCAGATCACCAGGGTAGTGCTGTGCGATGCCGTCTCCATCGGCATGGAGGTGTTCCGCCGTCCCATCACCAATACCATCATGCTCGGCGCTTTCGCCAAGGCCACCGGCATCGTCACCCTGGAGGGACTGCGCGCCGGACTGGAGTCGGCCAACTTCCGCGACGCCGGCCTGGAGCAGAACCTGATCGCGGTCGAACGCGGCTTCAACGAATCGATAGTGAAACAGCGACAGGCAGGAGAGTGGGTATGAGCAACGACCCGAATTACAAGATGAAAGCCCATCCGCGTCCCGACATGAGCCAGGTGCCGGACAACCTCTGCCCGGTCGCCATTATCGAAAACGGCATGCTGCCGGGCGACTGGCGCGCCGAGCGGCCGGTGGTGGATCGGGCCAAATGCGTCAAGTGCGCCATCTGCTGGATCTTCTGTCCGGTGCAGTGCATCGTCGAGAAGCCGGCCTGGTTCGATGTCAACTACGACACCTGCAAGGGTTGCGGTATCTGTGCCGTGGAGTGTCCGCACAATGCCATCAAGATGATTGAGGAGATCAAGTAATGGCCACGCCTGCCCTGAAGATGAAACACCCCGGCTGCGCCCAATCCATAGTCTGTGATGGCAACGAGGCGGCCGCCTGGGCCGTCGCCCTGTCCCGCCCCGACCTGGTGGCGGTGTATCCGATCACCCCCCAGTCCTCGCTGGTCGAGTACGTCTCCCAGTTCATCGCCGACGGCAAGATCCAGGCGGAACTGATGAACGTGGAGGGTGAGCACAGCGTGCTCTCAGCCCTGCACGGCGCCGCCCTCGCGGGTGGCCGCACCTATACCGCCACCTGCGGTCCCGGCCTCGCCTTCATGTTCGAACCCTACTGGCGCACGCCGGGCATGCGCCTGCCGATCGTCGCCTCGCTAGTGACCCGTGACGGCATCACCCCGCAGTGCGTCTGGGGCGGCCAGCAGGACGCCATGACCATGAAGGAGACCGGCTGGATTCAGATCTACTGTGAAACCGTGCAGGAGGTGCTGGACACCACCATCATGGCCTACCGCATTGCCGAGCATCACGACGTGATGCTGCCGGTGAATATCTGCCATGACGGTAACTATCTCTCCTACGGCGTCACCCAGGTGGACGTGCCGGAGCAGTCCGCCGTGGATGACTACCTGGGGGAGAAGTACGTCAACTGGCACGTGGCACTGGATCCCATGCGGCCGATGGCCGTCGATCCCCTGACCGGCGGTGCCGGCGGTCCGGGACCGGGCAAGTTCGTCGCCTACCGCAAGGGTCTCTGTGAAGGCATGCAGAACGCCCTCGGCGTGATCGAACAGGCCCATGCCGACTGGGCGGAGATCTTCGGCCGCGACTATGCCCCGCTGGTGGAGGAGTACCGGCTGGATGACGCCGACTACGCCCTGGTCACCATCGGCTCCATGACCGGCGCCGCCAAGGACGCCGTGGACAGCGCCCGGCTGCGCGGCGAACGGGTCGGCCTGATCAAGATCAAGACCTTCCGCCCGTTCCCGGTCGAGGCCATGACCCGCGCCCTGAAAAAGGTCAAGGCGGTCGGCGTGGTGGATCGCTCGGTGCACTACGGCTGGGATTGCGGGCCCCTCTACCAGGAGGTACTGAGCTGCCTCTACCGTGCCGGCAAACCGGTTGCCGCCGGCTCCTTCATTGGCGGACTGGCCGGCGCCGACCTGACCGAAGGCCACTTCGCCCGCGCCATCGAGCGCACCGCGCAACTGCTGGCCGGTACTGAATTCGACGGCCCGGTGTGGCTGAACGAGAACGATTGAGGAGCGCCCGATGAACACGACCCACTATCTCATCGCCGGGGCCAGCCATGCCGGCCTGGAAGCGGTCCACCGGATACGCCTGGTGGATGAGACATCCCCCATTACCCTGGTGACCCGCGATGCCCACCCGCCCTACTCGCCCACCATCCTGCCCTACGTGGTGTCGGGACAGAGCGCCCCGGAGCGGGTGGTACTGCGCAAGGCGGATTATTTCACCCAACACAACGTCACCCTGATCAGCGACAACGCACTGGTGGGCATCAATGAGAACGACCGGGTAGCCAGCCTCAAATCCGGCGACCAGTGGCAGTATGAAAAACTGCTGCTGGCTACCGGCGCCGACCCGATCATCCCGCCTATTCCGGGACTCAGCGAGACACCCTTCCATGTGCTGCGCACCATGCAGCACGCCATCGATCTGCGTGAACATGCCGGCAAGGCGCAGCGCGCCGTGGTGCTGGGCGCCGGCCTGATCGGCATGCACGGCGCGGAGAACCTGCGCCACGCCGGACTGGACGTCACCATCGTGGAGATGTGTGACCAGGTGCTGCCGGGTTATTTCGACCCGCGCGCCGCTTCGGTGATCGAGACCGCTTTCAACGAAAACGGCATCCACATGGTGATGGGTAGCCGGGTAGTTAAAGTTGAACCGCAGGATAACGGCTGTCGCATCACCCTGGAGAACGGCAACAGCCTGGAGGCCGACCTGCTGCTGGTGGCCACCGGCGTGAGACCGCAACTCGATTATCTCAAGGGCACCTCGGTGCAGGTGGACCAGGGCGTGCTGGTGGACCGCAATATGCGCACCGGCGCACCGCATATCTGGGCCGCCGGCGATGTCGCCCAGGCCGCCGACTTCTACGGCGAGAAGAAGGTGATGATGGGCATCCTGCCGGATGCCGTTACCCAGGGCGCGATAGCCGCCATGGATATGGCCGAGGATCATGCACTCGCACCCTACGTGGGCGGCGTGCCGATCAACACCTACACCTTCTTCGGCCAGCAGGCGATCTCGGTCGGCCAGAGTGTTGCCGATGCATCCCTGGAAGAGCTGACCCAGGTGGATGAGTTGAAGAACCGCTACCTGAAGATCCTGCTCAAGGACAATCGACTGCAGGGCATCTCCAGCATCAATGAAGAGATGGATGCCGGCATCATGTGGCAGCTGATCCTGCGCAAGATCGATCTCACCCCGGTAAAAGACGCCTTTATCGCCCGACCGCTGGAAACCGGCCGAGCCCTCATGTCCAGCACCTGGCGATAACCGGAGAAACAGATTTATGACCGCTTATAACACCATCGCCTTCGATCCGTCGCGCTGCGAACTGTGCAACGACTGCAATGCCTGCATGACCGCCTGCTCCCAGATCAAGGCAGGCAGCGACGACCTGCTGCATTCACGCATCAAGATTGTCGCCGGCTTCAACGGCAACCCCCCGGAACTGGCCCTGTGCCGTCAATGCGGCGACCCGGAGTGCACCAAGAGCTGCCCCTCCACCGCCCTGACCAAGAACCCGGATACCGGCCTGATCGACTGGGATGAGAGTCTCTGTATCGACTGCCTGCTCTGCACCGTCGGCTGTACCTACGGCGGCATCACCTTCAACGCCGAATTGAAACATGTGGCCAAGTGCGATCACTGCGACGGCGACCCGGCCTGCGTTAAGGCGTGTCCGAGCGGCGCCCTGACCTATATCACCTCGGCCAGTATTTTCAATGAGCAGCATGAGCGTGAAGACCTGTTCGTCCCCGGCCTCTCCGCCTGCCAGGGCTGCAACTCCGAGATGATCATGCGCCACTCGCTGCGCAAGGTGGGACCGGATACGGTGCTGGCCACCCCGCCCGGCTGTATCCCCGGCATGGGCTCGGTCGGCTTCAACGGCACCACCGGCACCAAGGTCCCGGTGTTCCATCCGCTGCTGACCAACACCGCCTCGATGCTGGCGGGCGTGAAAAAGCAGTACAACCGCATGGGCCGCAACGTTACCGCCATGGCGCTGGCCGGCGATGGCGGGGCCGGTGACGTGGGCTTCCAGTCGCTCTCCGGCGCGGCCGAACGCAACGATCAGATTCTGTTTATCTGTGTCGACAACGAAGGCTACATGAACACCGGCATGCAGGCGTCCGGCAGTACCTCTTATGGCTCCTGGACCACCACCACGCCGGTGGGCACCGAGATGAAGGGCAAGCGCACCAGCCAGAAGAATCTCGCCATGATCATGATGAACCACAACTGCGAGTACGTGGCCACCGCCTCCACCGCCTTCGTCGAGGACTATTACGAAAAACTGGACAAGGCACTGGCCGCCTCCGAACGCGGCTTTGCCTACCTGCACATCTACTCCCCCTGCCCCACCGGCTGGCGCTTCCCCTCGTCCCAGACCATCGAGGTGTGCCGCAAGGGTGTAGAGACCAATTTCGCTCCCCTCTGGGAGTATGAGCGGGGCGGTGAACTGCGCTTCACCCATCCCATCGACAACCCCCTGCCGGTCGAGATGTATCTGAACCTGAGTGGCAAATACCGCCATGTCAGCAAGGAGCAGCTGGCCCATATTCAGGAGCAGGTGAATGAACGGGTCAAGACCCTGAAACGTTTTGCCGGACTAAATTAAAAAAGACAACGAGGAGTGTGACACCATGTTGAATACGGGTGCCGATAATTACTATTTTGATGCCGAAGCCGAGTGCATGCCGCGCGGACAACTGCTGCAACTGCAGTTGCAGCGGCTGAAGACACGCCTGCAGCACGCCTATGACAACGTGCCGCACTACCGGGAGGTGTTCGATACCCAGGGGGTCAGGCCGCAGGACCTGGAGAGCCTGGACGACCTGGCCAAATTCCCCTTCACGGTGAAGAACGATCTACGCGACGCCTATCCGTTCAACATGTTTGCCGTGCCCCGGGAACAGATCTCCCGACTGCACGCCTCCTCCGGCACCACCGGCAAGCCGACCGTGGTCGGTTACACCGATGGCGACATCAACAACTGGGCCGACCTGATGGCGCGCAGCATCTCCTGTGCCGGCGCCCGCCCCGGCGACATCGTACACAACGCCTATGGTTACGGTCTGTTCACCGGTGGCCTCGGCGCCCATTACGGTGCCGAGCGGTTGAAGTGCACCGTCACCCCCATGTCCGGCGGCAACACCGAAAAACAGATTGCGGTAATGAGCGACTTCGGCTCCCACGTGCTGCTCTCCACCCCCTCCTACGCCCTCAACATCGCCGAAGTGGCCAGGAGTGAAGGCGTGGACCTGGCGGCCGGACCATTGCGTGTCGGCATCTTCGGTGCCGAACCCTGGAGCGACGAGATTCGTGGCGAGCTGGAGAGACAGCTGGGCGTGAAGGCGATGGATATCTACGGCCTGTCCGAGATCATGGGGCCGGGTGTAGCCTGTGAATGTACCGAGCAGAATGGCCTGCACGGCTGGGAGGATCACTTCCTGTTCGAGGTCGTCGATCCCGAGACCCTGCAGCCCCTGCCCTACGGTGAGGTGGGCGAACTGGTGATCACCACGCTTACCAAGGAGGCGCTGCCGATCATCCGCTACCGCACCCACGACATCACCCGACTGAGTGATGAGCCGTGCGGCTGCGGCCGCTCCCATGTGCGCATCCTGCGCGTCACCGGGCGCAACGACGACATGATGATCATCCGCGGCGTCAACGTCTATCCATCCCAGATCGAATCGGTACTGGTGAGCGTCGCCGGGGTCGCCCCCCATTACCAGCTGGTGATCCAGCGCGAAGGCATCATGGATACCCTGACCGTGGATATCGAGCCGGAGTCCGATTTCGCCGGCGACAGGAAGGCCCTTGGGGCGGAAGTGAAACACCATATCAAATCCCTGATCGGCGTCACCTGCACGGTCAATGTCCTGGACAGCGGCGCCGTGCCCCGCTCCCAAGGCAAGGCCATCCGGGTGCGTGATCTGCGCAAAAAATGAGGAGGCGCCTGTGAGCTTTTGTAACAGCTGCAACCACTGGCGGTTCGAAAAGAACGTCGCCCTGCGCAACGAACATGAGCAGGAGGGATTCGGCATCTGCGAGCTGTTCGAGCAGATGCGCGCCAATCCGTTGCGCGCCCTGGTACGCAGCGACGACGAGTTTGCCGGGATACAGATGCGCGGCGAGTTCGGCTGCAATCTGTTCGAGCAGAAATAACCCTGATTATTCATTAGGCTCAACCACGATCAGGAAAATATTAGCCGCGAATGAACGCCAATGAACGCGAATTCTGCAAATTTTCATGTGCCTCGTCTCCTTGTCGGGAGGGCATATCTCATTTTCAGATAGCGACCCGTTTCATTGATCATTGGCCAGTTAATTGATTTTATTATTTGCGTTCATTCGCGGCTTTATTAATGGTGTTTGAACCTGGCTGAGTATTGTGGGTAATCAGGAAAACATTTACAGGGCTTCCGGCAAAGGGAGCAACACAGGGAGCGGGCGTGACGGGCAACGGAGGCCTGGTCACGCCCGACCCGCCTGCTGTCATCTCGGCAGCTGCAGAACGACTGAGGAAACACTATGAGCATCAGAGACCGCGTTGACGCCCTGCTGGAGAGAATGCCCGACACCCCCCAGTACCCCACCCAGGGCGCTGTCCTGTTCGTCGATCTGGAACGGCGCAGCCAACGCAAAGCCTATCTGCCAACGGCGGTATTGACCACCTTTCTCAGTGGCCGTGGCGCCAATATGTTCCTGCTTTACAACCTGCTGGCCAGTGAACAGGCGCAACCCCTCGAACCGCTTGATCCGGAAGTACCGCTGATCTTCGGCAGCGGCGTATTTACCGGCTACATGGCCTCCGCCACCCGGGGCAATGTCACCAGCCTCTCCCCGGAGAGCGACGCCATCCTCGACAGCAACGCCGGCGACTATTTCCCCGCCTTCATGCGGCATCACGGCTATGACCACCTGGTGCTGTATGGACGCAATCCCCAGTGGACGCTACTGAAAATCTCTTTCGACGAGGTGCAGTTCCTGGACGCCACCCCTTACCTCGGAATGGACAACCTGGATGTCACCGAGGCGATCGAGCGCGATTTCCAACGCACCGAACGCAAGGACATGGCCCTGGCGCGTATCACCAGCGCCGGTGAAAATCGGGTTCTCAGCTCCGGCATCATGGGCGGCATCAAGGCAATCTGGGCGCGCGGCGGTCCCGGCGCCAAGATGGGATCACTGGGCCTGAAGGCGATCATGATCGACGGCGCGCCGGGCAAGATCACCACCTCCAAGGAGTTCAAACTGGGCGCCAAGGAGATCAGCAACAAGGTCATCAGCACCAGCGTGATCCGTAACGCCCTGAAGACCGTTGGCACCCCGTTCCTGTACAAACCGAGCCGCATTCTCGGTGCCATCGGCACCAAGAACAACCAGGAGAACACCTGGGTCGAGGATCTGGACGCCGACAATTTCGATGTCTACCGCACCGGCATGGACGGCTGCTACAAGTGCCCGGTGAAGTGCCGGCCGCTGAACGATATGACCCCCGGTGCCGAGGGGGGCTTTGGCGCCAACGCCCTGAAAGGCATCTCCGGCAACGCCAGCTACGATACCACCCAGGCGGAGGTGCAGCATCAGCATGCTGCCAGCTACCAGGGGATCAAGGGTGACGGCGTGTTCGACCGCTATGACAAGGGCGACGGCCCGGAGTATGTGACGGTCGGCAAGTTCGGCCCCAATATCGGCATCACCGAGCCGGAGCAGGTGCTGCGGCTGAACAACATCCTCAATGACCTGGGCCTCGACTCCTCCGGCACCGGCGGCGCCATCGGCTGGGCCATGGAGCTCTACCAGCGCGGCATTATCGATCAGACCACCACCGGCGGCCTGGACCTGAGCTGGGGCAACTATGAGGCGGTGGAAAAGCTGCTGTTCATGCTGGCCCGACGCGAAGGCTTCGGCGACGTGGTGGCTGACTCCGGCCAGGCCGTGGCCACCGGCAAGTACCCGCCCGAGGCACTGGACTACCGCATGACGGTGAAGGGGCTGTTCCAGTCCGATCCCCACGACAGCCGCATCCTCAAGGCGTTTGCCCTGGGCCTGGCGGTGGCGACCCGCGGCATGGACCACCTGCGCAACCGTGTCACCCTGGAGATCAACGCCCGCATCAACGACGATGCCGAATTCAAGACCGCCCTGTACGGCGGCAAGGTCTCGGCCGAACCGAACCAGTACGGCGGCAAGGAGTACGCGGTGCGCCGCTGCGAGGACACCTTCGCGGTGGGTGACTCGGTGGGCATGTGCCGCTTCACCACCAAGCTGTTCAACTCCCCCTCCCTGACCGGCACCGAGGAGTTTGCCGAGCAGCTCAGGCTGCTGACCGGCATCGAGATGAGCAGTGACGACCTGCTCAACAGCGGCCGCAACGTGATTGCCGTGGAGCGCATGATCAACGCCCTGCGCGGCCTCACCGACGCCGACGACACCCTGCCCCAACGCTGGTTCGAAGAGCCCAACAGCGCCGGCCCGTTCAGCGGCGAAAAGATTGATGAGCAGGCGTTCGAAGAGATGAAACAGCGCTTCTACGAAGTCTCCGGATTCGAGCCGGACGGCCTGCCCAGCAGTGACTGGTGGGAGAGGCTCTCCCGGGTGCTGACCGGTTACAGCCTGAAGGTGACACTGCCACAGCTGCCCGGCGTCAAGCGCAACAGTCTGGTGATCAACCGGCCGGTGAAAGATGTCCGGGAGCTGAGGCAGCGGCTGAAAAACCGCCTGCCCCAAGCGGCCGAAGTACTGGAAGACAGCTCATTCGGCATCGCCATCAACGATCATCTGGTGGTCGCCTCGGAAATAGGCATGACCCTGAACAGTGGCGATCAGGTGAGCCTGGTGCCGATGCTGGCGGGAGGATAAACAACAGACAGAAATCAATGTGGAAAAAGTGTAATCATCAGTATCATGGTAATATCAGGCGGGAGAGGGAACCAATAGGAACGTGCAGGCATGACCGAGATCGTCAACGCCCCCAGAGGGGAAGAAGCAGATATTGAGGAACTGACCGAAGTGGTCGGCGCACGGGTGCGTTCGGTACGTTCGCGGCGCGGCCTGACACGCAAAAACCTCGCCTTTCATTCAGACGTCTCGGAGCGTTATCTGGCCCAGCTGGAGCGCGGCACCGCCAATGTCTCACTGGCCCTGCTGTCCCGTATCGCCAAGGCACTCGGCGTGCGCATTGGCTCCCTGCTGCCGGAGCAGGAGGAGAGCTGCATCAAGTACCCGCCGCTCGGCGAGTTGATCGAGACGTTCACTCCCGAAGGGCAGGAGCAGGCGTTCCAGTTGTTGCGCAACGCCTTCTCGCCGGGCCGGAGCAGCTATCGCGGCGTGGCCCTGATCGGTCTGCGCGGCGGTGGCAAGAGCACCCTGGGAGAGCGGCTGGCCAAGCATTTCCAGGTGCCGTTTATCCGCATGCAGAATGTGATCTCGGCACTGGCAGGCATGGACATGGGTGAGTTGATCTCCCTCACCGGTCAGGGCAACTACCGCCGGCTGGAGTTGCAGGCCCTGCAGCAGACCATCACCGACTACCGGCACGTAGTGCTGGAGACCGGCGGCAGCCTGATCTCGGAAGCGGAGACCTACCGGGTGTTGCGGGAAAATTTCTACACCGTCTGGGTGCGCGCCCTGCCGGAGGATCACATGAACCGTGTCATTGAACAGGGTGACATGCGTCCCATGGCCGGCAACCAGCAGGCGATGGATGACCTGAAACTGATACTGGATGAACGCGAAGCGGACTACCGGCTGGCCAATTTCGAGATCATGACCTCGGGCCAGAGCATCGAGCAGAGTCTCAAGGTACTGATTCAGCAGTGCGCCCCCTACCTGCAGGGCAACTGATCGGGTCGCGTCCGTCCCCAGCCGGCAATGCCGGCTGCCGACTCCTTTTCCCCACTCCTTTCTGTTCGCAACCCTCCTTTGAAACAGCCTTGTAGGAGGTCCGCCCCGGGCCGATATGCCGCGACACATTCGCGGCGGGGCGCCGCTCCTACCGGTACCGATGATCGATGGCAGCGTTTCTCCCATCCATCGCCGGACTGAAATACAACCTGTAGGAGGCCCGCCCCGGGCCGGTATGCCGCGACACATTCGCGGCGGGGCGCCGCTCCTACCGGTGGCCGGGTTTCCGGCGAGTAGTGAACAACCCCCATTCAACCAAAGGACCACAACCATGCCCGAAGCCTTTATCTGCGACGCCATCCGTACCCCGATCGGTCGCTACGGCGGCACCCTCGCCGCCCTGCGCACCGATGATCTGGCCGCCCTGCCGGTCCAGGCGCTGATGGAGCGCAATCCCGATGTCGACTGGTATCAGCTGGATGACCTGCTCTACGGCTGTGCCAACCAGGCCGGCGAGGATAACCGCAACGTGGCACGCATGACCGCCCTGCTGGCCGGCCTGCCCGATGCCGTACCCGGCGGCACCCTGAACCGGCTGTGCGGTTCCGGCATGGACGCGGTCGGCACGGCTGCGCGCGCCATCAAGTGCGGCGAGGCCGAGCTGATGATCGCCGGCGGCGTGGAATCCATGTCCCGCGCCCCCTTCGTCATGAGTAAGGCCGAGAGTGCCTTCTCGCGCCAGGCGGAAATCTTCGACACCACCATCGGCTGGCGTTTCATCAACCCGCGCATGCAGGCGATGTACGGCGTCGACTCCATGCCGGAAACCGCTGAAAACCTGGCCGTGGAGTTCGGCATCAGCCGCGAAGATCAGGATCTCTTCGCCCTGCGCTCCCAGCAATTGACCGGTGCCGCGCTGGAAGCGGGTCGGCTGGCCGAGGAGATCGTCCCGGTCAACCTCCCCCAGCGCAAGACCGATCCGATTGTCTTCAGCCAGGACGAACACGCCCGCCCCCAGACCCGAATCGAACAGCTGGCGAAACTGCGCCCCATCGTGACGCCTGCGGGCAGCGTCACCGCCGGCAACGCCTCCGGCGTCAACGACGGAGCCTGCGCCCTGTTGATCGCCTCTGAGCAGGCGGCCCGGCAACAGGGGCTGACACCCCGCGCCCGCATCCTCGGCATGGCCACCGCCGGTGTCCCGCCGCGCACCATGGGCTTCGGCCCGGCGCCGGCCAGCGAAAAGCTGTTGAAACGGCTTGGACTGACCCTGGACCAGATGGATGTTATCGAACTCAACGAGGCGTTCGCCGCCCAGGCCCTGGCGGTGACCCGTCACCTGGGACTGGCCGATGACGACCCGCGCCTCAACCCCAACGGCGGCGCCATCGCACTGGGCCATCCGCTGGGCATGAGCGGCGCGCGCCTGCTCACCACCGCCACCTACCAACTGCAGCGCAGCGGTGGCCGCTACGCCCTCTGCACCATGTGCATCGGCGTCGGCCAGGGTATCGCCGTGGTGATTGAGCGGGTTTGATGCCACGCCGCGCTAAAAACGACCCGTAGGAGCCCCGCCCCGGGCCGATTTGCCGCAACACGATCGCGGCGGGGCGCCGCTCCTACCGGTAGCGATGATCGATGGGCAGCGTTTCTCCCATCCATCACCGGACTGAAATACAACCTGTAGGAGGCTCGCCCCGGGCCGATTTACCGCGGCACAATCGCGGCTGAAGCCGCTCCTACGGCCAATGACAGACACAGACCACTATCAGGAACAGCACTATGAGAAACAACACTCCCGACCTGGACGGCATCACCGCCCTGCTGCAGACCCGTACCGGCGATGGCCAGCAGACCCTGAACGACGCCGACCTGCGGAAACTGCTGGAGATGGCCCGCCTGCCGCTGGCCAGCGCCGTACCCGGCAGCGGCATTGAACTCTCCCTGGCCATCCGTAACACCCGCGAGTTCGGCATGGTGATCAGCGCCGGGCTGGGTGGCGAGACCGGCGAGCTGCTGGCGAGCGCCCTGCGCAAGGGCCAGGGCGGCGTCAGCGCCGCCGCCGATCTGACCAGCGGCGAGGATCTGCTGCAGGCGGTCAAGGCGACCATCGCCTATCGCAAACTGGATGGAAAGGTAGACGACCGGAACCTGAGCGACTGCTTCGCCGCTTTCATTCGGCTGGCCCAACACTACGCCCCGACCAACCCGGAGGCCCCTTTCGTGCTGGAGCGACTGGAACTCAACCCGTTCAGCTTTATCGACAACCGGATCGCCTTCGCTGAGGGCGTCTGCCAATACAGCCGGCCTGCCCCGGTGCCCGCACCCCGCCCCGCCGCCAAGATCGGCAGGATGCTGCATCCCCAATCGATCGGCATCATCGGGGTCTCCGGCAGCAAGATGAACTTCGGCCGCATTATCCTCAAGAACATCCTGGCCAGCGGCTATCCCGCCTCCCGGATCACCATCATCCGCCCCAACGAGGGTGAGATCGATGGCGTCAAGTGCGCCGAGAGCCTCGCCTCCCTGGAGCACAAGCTGGATCTGTTCGTGGTCGCCATCGCCGCCGACGCGGTCTACGACCTGGTGGACGAGGTGATCGCCACCCACGCCGCCGAGGCGGTGATGCTGATCCCCGGCGGACTGGGTGAGACCGCCGCCAGCCGGGAACAGGCGGCGGCGATGATGCAGCGTATCAACGACGCACATCGCAGCGAGGATGGTGGCCCGGTGTTCCTCGGTGGCAACTGTCTCGGCATTGTCTCCCATCCCGGCGAGTACGACACCTGGTTCATTCCCAAGAACCGCCTGCCGCAAGGACAGAAAAAGGCACAACGCAACTCGGCCCTGATCAGCCAGAGCGGCGCCTTCATGATCACCCGGATCAGCCACAACCCCTGGCTCGATCCCGCCTACATGATCGCGCTGGGCAACCAGAATGATCTCACTCATGGCGACATGGTCAACTATTTCGCCGAACTGGACGGCATCGACACCATCGGCGTCTATGCCGAGGGCTTCCGCGACCTGGACGGCCTGCACTTCGCCAGGGGTGTGCGCAAGGCGGTACTGAAAGGCAAGCAGGTGGTGCTCTACAAGGCGGGACAATCCACCGCCGGCGCCAACGCCACCCTGGGCCACACCGCCTCGATCGCCGGTGACTTTGGACTGCTGGAGGCGGTCATCACCCAGGCCGGCGGCATGGTCGCCAGCGACTTCGACCAGTTCAACGACCTGTTCTACATCGCCGACTGCCTGCAGCATAAAACCATTGGCGGCAACCGGCTGGGCGCAGTCAGCGGGGCCGGCTTCGAGGCCGTGGGCATGGCCGACAACATTCGGGTGGACGACTTCTCGCTGGAGGTGGCCGCGCTCTCCCGGGAGACCGAGACCCGCATCGCCGCGATCCTCAAGGCCAAGCGTCTGGACGCCCTGATGGAGATCCGCAACCCGATGGACATCAACCCCGGCGCCGACGACGAGGCCCATCTGCAGTGCGCCGAGGCGTTCGCCGACGATCCCAACATCGATGCCGTGGTGGTGGGCCTCGACCCTATGTCACCGGTGATGCGCACCCTGGTGGAAAACAAGCTGCGCCCCGGTTACGACCTGAGCGACGAGCAGAGTATCGCCCAGCAGATGCCGAAGCTGGTCGCCGCCCTGGACAAACCGCTGATCGGCATTGTCGATGGCGGCGAACTCTACGAGCCGCTGGTGGCCAGGATGAAGGACCAGGGGGTCTGTATCTTCCGCTCCTGCGGCAGCGGGGTCAGAGCGCTCTCCCACTACACCCGGGCACGGCTGCGGGCGGCGGAGATCAAACAGCGATTTGGTTAAAAATCACTTGGATTTCAGTAGCATTTCCTAAATACCCAAACCAAGGGTGGGTACAAAAGCGTGCCCACCCTTCAAATCCGGTCATCCTGAGCCTGTCGAAGGATGCCTGTCGAAGGTTGGTCCCGGCGCCTGCTGATTGTTCATGGTTCGACAAGCTCACCACGGACGGGACAAGCTCACCACAAATGGAAATCACCCGTTCATCCTGAGCCTGTCGAAGGATGTCCTTGAAATTACCGTCCATCCTGAGCCTGTCGAAGGATGCCTGTCGAAGGTTGATCCCGGCGCCTGCTGATTGTTCATGGTTCGACAAGCGCACCACGTACGGCATCGGCGCTAGAAAGGAAACGTGCCCGTTGAGGAGCGGAAGGAGACCCTCCCAT
>JACDJA010000246.1_pt1 | contig 70021 bp, 59 predicted proteins | sample 7449241 | NCBI WGS metagenome assembly JACDJA01 (sample SAMN14253289, study PRJNA609438) | sludge metagenome | isolation source: initial anaerobic sludge | collected 2018-12-20 | reverse complement strand
GAAAAGTCCTTCGAGTTATCAACGTCACTCACTGATGAATCCCGTTGGCCAATTGAAGAGCATGACCTGAACGAAATATTGGGGAACCTGCTCGATAATGCCGGGAAATGGTCTGCGGAATGCGTTGAACTCTCCCTGGAACAAAGTAACGGTTCAGGGCAGATCATCGTTACGGATGATGGTTCCGGGGTCGCAGAGGGCGAAAGAGTACACCTGGGCCAGAGAGGGCGACGGCTGGATGAACAGACTCCCGGTCATGGACTGGGTCTCGCGATCGTGCGGGAAATCGTGGCTCGGTATGGAGGTGAAATCTCTTTTACAAACGGGTTAAAAGGCGGTTTGAAAGTACTGATCAAAATCTCTGTCTGATGCTGTTTTCGTACGACCATGGCTCGCACAAACCCCCTGCCTGATGGCAGCAATATGGTGAATCACCTTTGATTCAGGGGATGCGCCTCACCTATTTCCGCCCAGTGGGTAATGCGCTGCTTGTCCCCGTCCCAGAAGTATTTCAGGTGCGGCCCTTGCACCGGTATGGAAACAGCTTTTGGTTTAAACGCAGCGATACACTCACTGCCAGGATGTCGAACACTGTTGTACAGCAGCCCGTTTGATCCTTTTTTGCGCCAGCGGTGAGCGAACTTCTGGCTTAATGCGTAATCATCAGCATCCGGATTATGCAGATCTTTGAACTCGGGCCCCCGGATGTCGTGCATATCCAATACAACGTTACCAATGTAGGCTCTCATGGTGAGCGCTATAGAATCTTCATTGGCGGCGGCCATCTCACGCTCTTTGTGAAACACCGTCTCACGTATTGCCGCTTCAAGGCTGCTGGCAGCGTAATAGACACCGAAATGCTGATCGGCGAAGCGGCTGCCAAAACCGATATGGGTGAACGATGCCATAACGGGAGAGCTGCCCGGCCCGCTGATTCTGTCGCCCGGCTGCACCAGTGTTATATCCCCTGCTTCATCCAGCAGCCGGGAGTTGGTCATACCTTCAATCTCGAACGCCAGCTCAAATTCGTCTGGTTCGTAGATGCGCTCAAAAAGATCTATGGGTGGGTAATGGCTGGGAATAATGCGGTAGGTTTCCCATTCGGGCCGATGCAGCGGAGGTGTGGCAAACATTACCACCCTCGCTTGGCATCGAAATACTGGCGAGTCATCATCAGGTTCATCATTGAACCCTGTGTCATGAACTCCATGGCGGATTTGCCGCAGAAAGGTACTTCGGATGTTTTCAGGCGAATCCGGCGGTTGGCACGCTCATGGGTTGGGTAAAGCAGCTGCAGAGCTTTATAGATACCCAGGATATAACTGATGCGTTCCAGGGTGTCGTTAGAGAGCTTGGTCGGGTTCAGTTTGGAGTAATTATACAGCGTTGTCCTGGAGACCCCACCAAGAAGCTTGCTGCGCTCTTCGGCACTGCATCCCCACTCTTCCGTCACCCCGAAAAAACCTTTAAGGGCGACACGCCCCTTTTCAGCCTCACGATCGCTATTGGCACTTTTCCGCTCAACAACCGCTGTCATGTTATATTCTCCAACCAGGCCAAAATCACTTTTTTACAGTATAGCAATTTGTGTTCAAAGGTGCACACTCCTTATCGCTGAAGCCCAAAACAATAGAATGATTACCTGCCACCCTCTTCCAGAATCAGTGTCACTAAATCTTTTGCGGGAAGTTCCCGCGCAAGCGGAGCCCCCTGGCCAGCCCAATGTGCTGCGAATTCATGGTTGCCTGTTTTGGCGGCCGCTGCGTTTAGCCGCTTGGCCGCATCGTACGCCACCGGGTAGTCTGCAGGTGGAGGGCTGTCTTTCTTCTCGCCATGCAAAATCAGCTGGTTGACCATCCCCCGCGCAGGCCTTCCGGACAGCACTTTCGTCAGTCTTGTTGTGGTCGTTCTTTCGCTTCTCAATGCTTCCCGGTAAGCACTGTTTGCTGCAGACTCAGGACATAGAACAAACGCTGTGCCCAACTGAACAGCTGTCGCGCCTGCGTCCAGAACGGATTTCATACTGTAACCATCCATAATGCCTCCGGCTCCAATAATAGGCAGAGCAGTCTGGCAAGCCAGTAAGCGTACAAGCACCAGAGTGCTCAACCGCTCATCAGGCAAATCAGGATTGAACACTCCTCTGTGGCCACCAGCCTCAATGCCCTGCGCGACAATGGCTTCAATACCTGCCGCTTCAATTGCTGCAGCCTCCGTCAGGCAGGTGGCGGTTGCCATGGTGAAAATGCCCGCCTGTTTTAATGCCGCAATACAGGGCGCCGATGGAATGCCGAAGTGAAAGCTGACAACAGCGGGTTTCAGTTCCAGCAGCATGTCCAGCATTTCGCGGTTACCAATAAACGAAGCATAGATTTCGCCAAGCGAGTCCGGCGGCTCTGCGCCCGCTTCCTCAAATAAAGGCGCCAGATGCTGAACCCAGGCGTGCTCTGCCGTGGTATCGCGGCGCGCAGGCTGGTGGCAGAACACATTTACATTGAACGGGCCGCTTGTAAGAGCCTTGGTCTGCTCAATCATTTCTCTGGCCTGTGATTCTGTGCTGGCACCAATTCCCAGTGAACCCAGGCCGCCCGAATTAGTGACCGCTGCAGCGAGTTGCGGTGTCGAGACACCGGCCATGGGCGCTTGAATGATCGGGTACCTGATACCCAGTTGTTCCACTAATTTCCTGTGCATAGCCAAGAGGAGCTCCTTACTCACTGATGATCAGAAACCTCATTGTGTCCGGCAAACCGGCCAACAACGGAACCGTGTCCGGGTGTCCATACACTTGTATTCCAGTGCGCAAGCATAATGTCGGGAAACGCGGACACCCTGATTGTTCAGGATAATAAAAAACTCAAAATAACAACCACTTAAAACCATGGTGCAGTTTTTGCCTGATGACGTTCGGGCTTCCTGCCCTCTACCACTCAAATAATAAAAGGGACAATAAATGCGTCTGCTCATTCTAGCCTTACTATTCGTAAGCCCGTTGTGTTTTAGCAAGACCGTGGTTGTTATCCAGAGCTATCATGCCGAATACAAATGGGACAGTGACTATATCAGGGCCATCCAGTCAACATTGGGGCAAAAACATGAGATCACTTTCCTTGAACTCGACACAAAACGCCTACCCAAGCCTCAGTGGTCTCACAAGGTGGAGAGCATCCGAAAATCTGTGGCGGAGCTTCAGCCAGATATTGCCATTCTCGGTGACGACAATGCGTTTTCTTTGATGGCGAAGCATCTCGTCGACAATGAGATTCCGGTGGTCTTTTTTGGTGTGAATGGCACCCGGGTACAGCACCCTGCCCTTGATCACCCGCTAGTGACCGGGATTCTGGAGCGCCCGTTTTTTGCACAAAGCATTCGTCATTTACGTAAAGTTCTTCAGAACAGGGATCGTTTCCTGATTCTGATGGATGACTCGATAACCATGCGTAATGCCGTGAATGATTATTTTGGTGATGCCCGCCAGGCTCAGCTTTACGGCTCTCATCTGGATATCGTGCTCACAAACGACAAAGACACCTGGTTAAGCGCGGTTGACAATGCACATACACAGTATGATGCCGTGATTGTAGGCACTCACCACACCATACGAGACGCTGAAAACAATTACGTAGCGCCAGGCGAGCTCATCAATCAGGCTTATTACAGATCGCAGATACCAATTTTTTCGTTCTGGGATATTTCTATTGGCAAGGAACAGGGTGTCGGCGGCTTTACGGTTTCGGCCTACCAGGAGGGCCTGACGGCCGCCCGCCTTGCATCTTTGATCCTTAACGGCGTAAATCCAGACCGTGTACCGCAAATCAAATCCCTGAGCGGGCACTACGTGTATAGCAAAAGTGGTATGCAGCACTGGAACATAGAGCTCTCGCCATTAATCGCCAGTCAGTCAAATTTTGTGGAGTAGTTGCGAGCTAGAATTCGAGGCTCAGAGCAATGGAACCATAAGCATGGCTCGTGCTCTGCTCCTCGAACTCGCGGGTACGATAAACTCGCATCACAGCCAGCCTTACACCACGCTCCGCCAAAATACCTTGTGCGCTGATGCCCACTGCCGCCAGACCCACCCACGGCCGGCGGGAAACACTGTGGCTTGACCGGAAGAGGTTGCCGTCGAGGGAAAAATCGTAGGCGACGGCCTTTGCCTCCAGGATCCCGAAAACATGGACCCCCGTCCGCGGAAGGCTGGTGACTGGCGCAGAATTACCGGGCTTGCGGTGAATGGAGGCGGCTGATGGCGGTCGGTTCTCGGCGCCGGGCCTGAGAGGGTAACTTCCAAAATCATTCGGCAGGTTCCAGCCGATTCGCCCTTCAATGCCCAGCGTGGCAGATGTTTCGATGTTACCGAATCTGAGCCCCAGCGAACGTATGGTGTCGGCGGAGAAGCCGGGAATGATTGCGCCGGATCCTTCAAATTTCCTGAACTTCCGATCCATGGCCAACTGAAAGGCCGGTTCATTATCCAGTTGATGCTGCCAGCCTTGAAACCTGTCAGAACCCCATGCATCGTGTACCAGGTTCTGACTTTCCTCTCCCAATGACCAAGGACCAATCACACCGAGTGTGACCTCACGTGTATCCAGCATCTCACGATTCGAGCCAGGTTCGTGTGTGCGCCTGTTCCATGCCAGTCCCATATAAAGCAAACCTGCGTATGGCCGGTCATCCCGGATCAAATCAGTTCGGGTGTGATCCTCCGGCGTATACATTGACTGACCAAATCTGACCACCAGGTTTTGCGTATCATCAGGGGCGTGCGCATCGGCCCAGAACCCGGGATTCATAAGCTGGATGAGCTGCGTATGCAACCGGATCGGTGTGGGAAAACAATCCGGTTGAGGCTTCCCCCGAATATCGTGAGAAATAAGAGTGAGCGCCACACCATTGGTGTAGTTTTGGTCAGTGCCGACAAACAGATCGTTTTCCAGCCTTGCTGTTCCACCACGAAAACTGAGTGATTTTTCCGCTGTACACTCTTCTGTACCGTCACCGCCGGCCCGTGCAAAGGGGGGCAACCCAAACAGAACACAGAGCGCCAGCACCAGTATGGTTTGATCCTTGCTACACCAGATAAACAGGCTAGCAGGAAGACAGCGGCGCAGGCTCATGCTCAGCCCTGTATTATTTCAGGTTTTCGTAATGATCTGTGCTTTCAGGCATGCTTTGCTCCACCCGTATCATGGGCCGGCCATGACACGCTCTGGCCGGGCTCAGGCACGATTGTGTCCCAGCCATGCCGGGTGCGTAACTGTTCGGCAAACGCAAGCGCCGAACTGGCTTCGCCATGTACCACAAACGTTTGCCGTGGTGGTCGCCGAAAATTAGCGGTCCACGCCAGTAGCGCCGGCTGATCAGCATGGGCAGAGAGCCCGCCAACAGTGTGGACTGCCGCCCGCACGTTAATCTGCTCACCGAATATCCGCACTTGTTTGGCGCCGTCCACCAAACGGCGGCCAAGTGTGCCCTGGGCCTGAAACCCGGTAATCAACACGCTGCATTCGCGGCGACCAAGATTGTGACGCAAGTGGTGCTTGATACGACCGGCTGTGCACATGCCACTGGCGGAAATGATGATTGCGCCCGATTTTACTCGGTTTAAGGCCATGGACTCTTCCACGCTGGCTACGAAATTAAGATAGGGCAAGTTCTTGCCTGTAGAGTGCCAGTCTGCAAGCCCGGTCGCAGCTTCATCGAACAAATCCAGATGCTGCATGGTGATCCGGGTGGCCTGGGTGGCCATGGGGGAGTCTACAAAAATCTTTAAACCGTGCAGCCTGCCTTCCCAGGTCAACCTGTGTAAGTGGTACAAAACTTCCTGGGTTCGACCAACTGCGAATGCCGGTACGATGACGTTACCGCCTTGCTCGTTTAACGTGCGTTCAACAATCTGGATGAGTTCATCCTGTGTAGCGGCATGATCTTTATGGGCACGGTCGCCGTAAGTGGATTCGATAACCAGGATGTCTGCGCTATCAATAAGCGTAGGATCCCGCAAAATCGGGCGCCCGGGTTGTCCGAGATCCCCGCTGAACACGAATTTTGTGGTTTTACCCCCTTCAGTAACCCATATCTCAATAATTGCCGATCCCAATATATGACCTGCATCGCGAAGCTGGCAACGCACATCCGGGTGGGGCCAAAATTCATTGTCATAGGCTTGTGGCCGCACGTACCGCAAACAGTCCTCTGCATCCTGCACAGTGTACAGTGGTGAAGTTTCGTCGACCTTGCTGTGTGCTCGCTTTGGATTGCGCTTGGCACGCTCAGCATCAACCTCATGGATATGCGCGCTGTCCAGCAACATCACTTGAAGCAGATCTGCAGTAGCTTCTGTGGTGTAAATCGGGCCCTGGAAGCCTGCGCGCGTTAATTTGGGCAGCAAACCGCTGTGATCAATATGGGCGTGGGTCAGCAGTACGAAATCAATCGAACCGGGATTGAAAGCAAACGGTGCCCGGTTACGTAACGGTGCATCCCGGCCGCCCTGAATCATGCCGCAATCGACGAGAAAGCGAACATTTGCCGTTTCTAGCAAAAAACAGGATCCCGTGACTTCGCGGGCGGCACCGTGAAAGGTGATTTTCATTGCAGTTTCTCCTTAAGGACTCCAAAACGGGTACATTCCTGACAGAGTGGCCACACCTAAACGATAGTAATCAATTACTATCTGCCTTGGAAGCAAAACGCTGTTTTTTTGAGCACCCACCCAACCTGATCACGGATTTTCAAACAGCGATGCCGGGTGGAAAGGCCAGGCTCTGAAGGGTATTCAAGGGTGTCTTTGACAAACCGCTAATAACAGGCAATGGTTCAGAGGTATAGCATGGTTAAAAACCAAGGAGCTTTTGGAACGCATTCACAACCTCTGCTACTCGAACAAAGGTTGTGAATGCGTTGTGCTCCCCAATCGGATTCACCGTGGGATTATCGCGAATGACCTTTGCACGTATTGCCGGCACAGGCTCTTACCTGCCGGACAACATTGTTACCAATAAAGACCTTGAAAAGATGGTTGATACTACGGACAAATGGATCCGTGAACGTACGGGCATTGAGCAGCGGCACATTGCCGTTGAAGGCCAGACCACCGTGGATCTTGCGGAACAGGCTGCGCTGAAGGCTATCGAGGCCGCTGGCATCAGTGCCAGCGAGATAGATCTGATTGTTTTTGCCACCTCCACCCCGGATAAGATTTTCCCAAGCTCTGCCTGCATTCTGCAAGCCAGGCTGGGTATTCACGGTTGCCCGGCGTTCGATATCCAGGCCGTGTGCAGTGGTTTTGTCTATGCTCTTTCCGTGGCCGATAAATTCATTAAAACCGGGTCCAGTAAAAAGGCACTGGTTATCGGTGCGGAAGTCTTTTCCCGAATCATCAACTGGTCTGATCGGGGCACCTGCGTGCTGTTCGGGGACGGCGCTGGCGCCGTGATTCTGGAAGCCAATGAAGAGACAGGAGTGCTCTCCACTCATATCCACGCAGACGGTAAATATGAAGAGTTACTGCACGTGCCCTGTGGCATCGCCGACGGATTCGACCGGGTTAAAGCCGGTGAAGCTTTTGTGGAAATGAAGGGCAACGAGGTCTTCAAAGTTGCGGTTAATACACTGGGCAAGATCGTTGACGAAACCCTGCACGCCAACAGGATGAAAAAATCCGACATCGACTGGCTGGTTCCGCACCAGGCAAATCTGCGAATTATTTCAGCCACTGCCAGGAAACTGAGCATGCCTATGGATCAGGTTGTGGTTACCGTTAACAAGCACGGTAACACCTCCGCCGCCTCCATCCCTTTGGCGCTCGACGTTGCCGTTCGGGACGGGCGCATTCAGCGCAACGATGTGGTCATGCTGGAAGCCTTCGGTGGCGGCTTTACCTGGGGCTCGGCACTGCTGCGTTACTGAGCAAATTCGCCTGACACTTCCCTTGCAGCCGGGTTGCTTTGTCGCAATTGGGTGTATTTCTCCGTGGGAGTCGGCTACACTGTGTTTTTATACAGTAAAGCAGCCAATCACTGCGAGGAATAACCATGGCGGTACAAGCAGTCTATTTTTCCGATAGGGACGGCCTGGATATGGCATTAAAAAATCCTGAAACCATGCTGTTTACGTCAAAAGCGGAGGCAGACGCCAGGGATAAAATCCTGGAGCTGGCGGAAGAAATTCAGGTTTATCTTGTCGGTAAAGTAGAGGGCCTGGGCGATGAAATGGCCGAGAAGTGCGCCATGGCCATCGCCGAGGATAAAGACCTCTTCCAGAAAGCTCTGAAGAAGCCCGAGCTTCTGAACGCTGCTCAGGAGTAACCTGAGCAGCCGTGCCATTCTCCCTTGTGGAATCGTTCCTGATCACCCCCCGGCAGCATTCTGTGTAGCCACAGCCATTGATTGTTGACCAGACTTGCCACATCGGGCTGACGCTCAATAATGGCCTCTATCCGCTCCCGGGGGGCGTCGATCAATACGGTCAGCCGTAATGGTTCATGGCGCCAGAAGGTGCCGTCATGCACAGACTGAAGCGGCAAACCGATCCGCAGGTCTGTGCCGTTGCCCTCAATAACGCCAAGATTGCCGCCCACAACAGAGTGCAGAAGTTTGTTGCCGGCACCATAAACCTCAGGTGCCGTAACCGACGCGAAATACTGAAGATTGATCCAGTTCGCCACCATCATGGGGGCGCACATTAACACTTCCAGAACCTGGCCTTCCGCATCCTGCTCCGGGTCGTAATCGTGCAGAAAAACCCTTCCAGACAGGTTCTTGCCTCTCGTCCGCTCCCGCCTGGCAAATACAATCGCAGCGTTATTGGCAAGCCCCCACTCCGGCCGCACTTCTGACCAATCCAGCGTTCTTTGCTTCAGCGCTGCCAGCAGTTCTCCATCATCCAGACCGTTCAGTTTCAGAGGTGTGGCCCGCTCCTTCCGTGCCTCACGCCCCGCGGCAATACAGGAGGCTTCCAGCTCCGCCAGCAAAGGCTGATGGGATTCCGACACCTGCCCACGGTCAAAGATCATAATTTCATCTGTCACAGTGCAGTGCTCTGCGGCAATAGCAAAGGTAGTATCCGGTACATGAATGCCTTCCTCTGCAAGACCTTCGCGTACGCCGGCATCGTTAAACAGTGCAGCTGCCAGCCGCGCATTGACTCCGCCACTCTGGCCACCGCAGGCGCCACAAGCCATGCCTGCGTGGTTTGGGTTGTTGTCTGTTTGCGTGCCGTGGCCAACAAACACCAGCAAGGGAGCGAAATCACAAGTCAGGGACATACCTTTGAGAAAACCGGCCACCAGCCTTACCTTCTCAGGTATTGACAGAGGGTCACCACCCAGTTGATGAACCAGCCGGCCTTCTACCGGGCTCCCCTCGTCCGGCTGCCGGGCTTTTTTCCGATGGAGACTGTCTTTAACCAGCTTCCAGGCCCAGGCAAGACCTGTGGTCTCAACCAGAGTGAAGGTTGAAAGGCCCGAGTATTTTGCTTTGCGTACGGATTCACGGGCTATCTCTCGTTGATCCAGCGCGCGATTGAGTGTGTTGTCAGCTTCCGTGCTGCCTTTGGTATCTACCAGGCGGTAACCCGGCGCCAGCAGCCCCGGTAACCGCTGAACCTCTGAAAACGGGCCGTGACTCTGGTGTGAAACAGGCAACCCGAAAAAACCGGCAAATCCAAGAGTATTCAGCCGGGAGTTGTGGTTTTCCAGATGGCGCCTCATTAATTCAGAGCGCACATCAATACAGAAGACCGCCTGAATGTTGTATTGCGCATTGCAGCCAGTATCGCTATCAGAGCCTGCGGAGCAACTCTCTGCCGTTGCTTCGGGTTCCTCAAGCAGTATTTGCCTGAGCTTACGCTGATATCCGATTTCGTAGGCACGGTGCCAGATCCAGAGCAACTTCTCTCCGGCGTCGTTTGCAGCATCCGGACCGTTACCGCACCCAGGGCCGTGACCTTGCATACCCTGACGAATTTGGGCCCAGGCCTTTGCCCTCGCGGCGATCTGTTCCGGCGACGCGCATGCCAGGGCAACAGACTCCCATACCAGCAGGACGGATAGCAGGGATTCCCTGGCTTCTGAAGCCTCGCCTGCCAGACCTGCCCTCCAGTCCAGGCCACTTGCCCAGGATGCCCAGCCAAGTATCCGCATCAGGAGCTTATGGCCAAGCACTTCCAGTTCTTCAGTGCTCAGATCAATAGATTCTACGGCTTTTTCTACCGCCTCCCGCCGATCTTCAGGGAGCGCTTTGAGCCGCTTGCGAGCACCGGCGATACCGGTTCTGTAATCCAGTGAAAGATCCTGCCGTGCGGCCTCCAGCCAAAACCTGAAAAAACCACTATGGTCGCCAGAGCCACCCGTGCCTGACCATCTGGCCTGGCGACCGTCAAAGTACGCGCCACAAAGTCGCCCGATTTCAGCACACACGGCATCAGCGGCTTTCACGCCTTCGGAGTTTTCAGGCAACACATCCAGAATGGAGTACGGGAGCGACTCACCCGGCTGCCCGCTTTTCTTCAGCGCATCATAAAGGGGTTGCAGGGCCGGCGGCATACCGCTCTCTTCCAGACTGAGCTTCAGGTCGGCATCCGAGATTCTGCCGCCCTCCCAGGCCTCCCGGTAAAATGCTGCCGGCATCAGGAAGGAGAAACCTGCTCTTTGTTGCAACAGCCGCTCTGCGCTTTTTGCGGGACGGTCACGCAGGCCCCAGAAAGGGTTCACGGCAATCCACTGATCCAGCGGCCAGATGGGTGCAATCAGCTCGCAGGCATTGGTGATGGCACGCTTCCAATCCTTTTCTTCCATAACAGTTGCCGAGGCAGCCGCACATGAATCCATCATGATCTTTTCTCCATGGTGAACGGATGATGGGGAATTCTCTTCAACACGCCCGGAGCGTTCAGGGCTTCAGATGCCAGGCGGTGTGTAACCCGGTCAAACATCAGTTCCAGATAAAGCCCTTTGCTGAAGTGCCTCCAGAGATTTCTGGAAACCCTGCCCTGGCCACCGAAAAGCAGCGGCGCTGAAATCCCCGCCAGCAGCATCAGAAGCGCCATTGCGACCACATAGGCATAAACAGGTATCTCGAAGTTAACGTGCTCCGGCACCGCAGGGCCCAACAGGGCATGCAATACCCCGTAGGCAGGAACCAGCAGCAAAGCGAGGAGCGAGAGACGTGCCCTGGACATAACACTGGCGCCCGCCGGCATGGCAACGACCGCACTTGCGACAGCAAGTATCAGCAAGATTCCAAACACCAGATTGCCTTCAACCAGCCCGGGAACCTGCAGCAGAATCGCTGCGGCAAGTGCTCCGGTTAACAACGCCCAGAAACCACCTGCCGGCGCACGCTGCTGCATGAAAATGCCAACTGCAGATGCCTTGACAGTGCGGCCAGAGGCCAGGAACGAATGTGCTTTGTAGAGCGAGTGGGCCAAAAGATGCAGAAGCGCCAGGGTATAGGCGCCCATGCCTATCTCGAAGAGCATGAAACCCATCTGCGCACAGGTAGACCACGCAAGTGCGTGCTTGACCGAATGCTGGGTCATCATGGTGAGCACTGCGATGACGGCAGTAAGCCCCCCGACTGTCAGCAGAATCAGATGCCCGGCAGTGAAACCGTCAAACACCGGGAAGAGTCTTAGCCAGAGAAACCCGCCGAGGTTTATGACACCAGCATGCAGCAGCGCGGATACCGGAGTCGGTGCTTCCATGACCCGCAAAAGCCAGCCATGAAATGGGATCTGGGCGCACTTGAGAAGGGCTGCCAGAGCCAGAACAACCGAGGCCATTGTCAGCGCCAAAGATGATGAAGGTTGTGCACTCTGAGCCTGGATCATTTCTGGCAGATAAAAGGTGCCGTGGTGAACGTAAAGCAGCACCACGCCTCCCACAACCAGAGCATCGCCTGCCCTGCTGACAATAAATTTCTGTATCGCCGCCATCCGCGCCTGCGGCCTCTCAGGATACAGGGTAAGAAGGTGATGCAGCGAAACACTAACGCCCACCCAGGCACCGGCCAGAACCAGCAGGTTGTTGGTCATAACCAGCACCAACACACATACGATTGTCAGCAGAAACCAGGGAAGGAAGCGCTCGCGACCGGGGTCGCCCCGGAGGTAGCGTTCGGAGAAACGCAAAATAACCCAGCCGATAAAGCCCACCATCAACGCCATCCAGCAGGCAATTCCGGCAGGATAGAGGCCAAACCACGAGCCAGATGTGGCAAAAGAGCCGCTTGCAGCACCGTTCTGGAGATCAACGAGCAACACGATTGCAATCAGAAGAGTGGTAATCATTGAGAGCACCAGCAGCTTTTCTGCCAGCCGCCAGCAATGGTTCTGTTTCAACGGGTTGCGGGTCCAGCCACTGAATCCGGCAAGGGCAAGTAAAGCGGCCGGTACTGCTAACCAGGCAAGCAATACCAGTGATGATAAAAACAATACGACCTCGTGCATGGGTTGTTTCTCCTGATCTCCATATTCGTCCCCAAACACTTTGCCGGCAATGGACTGATATAAAAAATGGTTTATACTGAATCAAACGTTCTTTTTAAAAGAACGATCATAGGAATTCAGTAATGAAGCTCAATTATCATCACCTGTACTACTTCTGGATGGTCGCCCGAACCGGGCACCTGACCCGCACCGCCGACACACTGCACATTTCACAGTCAGCGCTATCAGGGCAGATACGCAAACTGGAGGACAGCCTTGGGCATGATCTTTTTATCCGCGAAGGCCGTCGGCTCAAACTGTCCGAAGCTGGCCGGATGGCATTTTCCTACGCCGAAGAAATATTCCGCCAGGGCGAAGAGCTCACAGCCCTGTTTGCCTCGGGCAACCAGGCAAACAGGGAAACACTGCGTATTGGTGCTGTAGCAACCCTGTCAAGGAATTTTCAGGAAGCTTTCCTGCACCCACTACTGGGCCGGGAGAATCTTGAGCTCAGCCTGCAAAGCAGTGACATTGACGAGCTATTGAGGCGCTTATCGGCACACAGGCTGGATCTTATCCTGTCTAACCAGTCCGTACGCGGAGATGAATCCAATCCCTGGCGCTCCCGACTGATCTCGAAACAACCGGTCAGCATTATCGGGCCACCGGAATCCGGCGAACAGGTGACTTTCCCGGGCTTTCTCGAAGGGCGCAGCCTGATTGTGCCGGGCGCTGACAACAATATCCGGCAGGCGTTTGACCAGCTGTGCGAGTACCATAAAGTGCGCCCCAGAATGGTGGCGGAAGTCGATGACATGGCCATGATGCGGCTGCTCGCGCGGGATTCCGGGCACTTTGCAGTTATGCCGCCGGTGGTGGTGAGAGATGAACTCAGAAACGGCGATCTGTTTGATTACGGTGCCTTGCCCGGCGTTTACGAGGAGTTCTATGCCATCAGTATACAGCGCCGATTTGAAACCCCTGCCCTGCGTGAACTGCTGTCACAGCCGGTTGAGGATTTCATGATGCGGCCCTGAACTGGCGGTTCTGACCAGCCATTATGGCTCAAATAGCCATGATCGGGCTGCCACAAAATACGTACAATGAACAGCTCGTCATTATTTTCACCCGGTCGGATTGTCAGATATGATTCAAAAAAGTAACAACGCACAACCGTCAATCATCATAATCGGAACGGGATTTGGTGGGCTGGGCATGGCAATCCAGCTAAAGAAAGCCGGCTTCACAAACGTCATGTTGCTGGAAAAAGCAGGCCAGCTGGGTGGCACCTGGCGGGACAACACCTATCCCGGCGCGGCTTGCGATGTTCAGTCCCACTTCTATTCCTACTCTTTCGAGCCCAAACACGACTGGTCCCGCAAATTCGGGCTGCAACATGAACTTCTTGAATACATGGAGCATTGCGCCGACAAGTACGGTATCCGGGAACATATCCGGTTTAACAGCGAAGTGGCTGAGGCAGCGTTTGACGACACCCGCAACCGGTGGACGCTAACGCTGGCTAGCGGTGAAAAGCTGGAAGCTCAGGTGGTCATCACCGCAACCGGGCAACTGAACCAGCCAGCCTGGCCAGATATTAAAGGCATGGGCAGTTTTGAAGGCACGGTTTTTCATTCTGCGCGCTGGAACCATGATTACGATCTGAAAGGTAAGCGCGTTGCCGTCATAGGTACGGGCGCCAGCGCCATTCAGTTTGTTCCTGAGATTGCCGGAAAAGTGGAATCCCTGGCCTTGTTCCAGCGCTCTGCCGCCTGGGTGCTGCCCAAGCCGGACCGTGCCTTCAGGCCCTGGGAACAGACATTGTTCAAAGCCATTCCCGCATGGGACAGGCTTTACCGTTACCTGATTTACTGGAAGAACGAAAGCCGCGGCCTGGCCTTCACAAAGTTCAGCGGGCTCCTGGATATCTTTGCCCGGCAGGCAAAAAGAGAAGCACGCAAATACGTTACCGACCCGGACAAACTCAAACACATCATTCCGGATTACCAGATTGGCTGTAAGCGTATTCTGATTTCCAACGACTGGTATCCGACCATCAACAGAAGCAATCTGGACCTGGTTACAGATCCGATCGAAAAAATCGATGCGAAAGGCGTTCAGACCCGCTCCGGCAAACATTACCCTGTGGATGCCATCATTTTTGGCACCGGATTTCGTGCGTCGGAGTTTTTGTCGCCAATTCGTGTTACCGGGCGCGGGAGCATTACGCTGAATGAGGCCTGGAACAACGGCGCTGCCGCCTTCAAGGGGATCACGGTCTCCGGCTTTCCGAACCTGTTTATGCTGTACGGGCCAAATACGAACCTGGCACACAACTCGATTCTCTACATGCTTGAATCCCAGTTCCAGTATGTGCTCAGCGCCCTGGATGCACTGCAAAACCACCCGGGCACAGCCATGGATGTTCGTAAAGACCAATGGGAGCGTTACTCCAGCATGATGCAAAAAGGGCTTGAAGGCAGCGTATGGAGCTCAGGCTGCTCATCCTGGTATCTGGATGAAAATGGCAAAAACACACTGAACTGGCCCGGCTTTACCTTCTCCTATCGCCTTTCCACACGCAATGTAGACCCCACGGACTATCAATTTCTCGAGGCAGCCGGGTGATGACCCGGCTCGCAATCCATCTGCTGGCTTTAGGCTTGGTTCTCTTAGTACTACCCCTCCTTTTCAAACATGCGCCATTGCATATTTTCAAAATTCATAGGATGATTCGGTGATTGGGTAAACGGATGATAGACCGATGCTTGAGAGAATCCAGAAAGGCTCACTTGTTGAAACGGCGATAGAAAGCCTGCGACACGCCATAGAAACAGGCCACTGGCCGGTAGGAGGAAAACTACCTGTTGAATCCGACCTGTCTGACGCCCTGGGGGTAAGCCGGAACACAGTGCGCGAAGCCGTGCGTGTACTGGCTCATGTAGGCATGCTGGAAACCCGGCAGGGAGACGGAACCTACGTCAGGGCAACACGGGATGCCGGTGAAACGCTCAAACGCATCGCCCGCACACAGCTTAAAGACCAACTGGAAGTGCGCATTATGCTGGAAACGGAAGCAGCGAAGCTTGCCGCGCAACGGCGTAATGAGGAGGATCTGCGCACCATGACTGCTGCGCTCGATGCCCGAGGCAAGGCCGATACGGATCTGCAGGCACGCATTCGGCACGACGAGTCCTTTCACCATGCACTGGTAGCCGCATCCCATAACTCTGCCCTGGCGGAACTCTACGATTACTTCTCCCATGCCATAACCCAGACAATTGAACGCACCGAACACGACGCCGACCTGCCGGAACCCTCACAGGAGGATCATGAATTGCTGCTGGCGGCGGTTCGCCGCCAGGATTCGGTAAAAGCGGAAAAGCTTGCGCGGGATCTTCTCGCACCCAGCCTTGAGGCACTTGGAAAGCGAGGCTCCAAACCGTGAAATTTCGGCCAGACACCTTCACTTTGTTACTGCTTGGCGCCATTGTGCTGGCGTCATTCCTGCCAGCAACAGGCGCCGCCGGGGATTTTCTGGCCACTGCCGGCACGGTAGCTGTCGCCCTGCTCTTCTTCTTTCACGGTGCGGCTTTGTCCCGTGAGCAGATTGTGGCAGGCGCATCACACTGGCGCTTACACATTCTCATTACCACCCTGACGTTCGTGTTCTTCCCGCTCGTGGTACTCCCGATCAACGGCATGCACCGTTTTGCACCCTCCTGGATGCCAGCGGACCTCGGGCTTGGTTTTCTCTATCTTGGCGTCCTGCCTTCTGCAGTATCATCATCCATCGCCTATACCGCCATGGCCAGGGGCAATGTGTCCGCAGCGATTTGCAGCGCGGCCGCCTCCAACGTATTTGGCATGATGCTGACTCCCTTCCTGCTGTTATTGCTGGTGAGCTCAGCCGGCAGTGGGGATTTTTCGGTGGGAGAAGCACTTAAAGACATTGTTTTACAGCTTCTGCTGCCTTTCGCGGTTGGCCACGCCATGCGCCCGTACCTTGGCGGCTATCTCGCGCGGAACGAAAGCCTGATGGCGGGGTACGACAAATGCGTAATCTGGCTGATTGTGTACTCTGCTTTCTCACACTCGGTGGAAAGTGGCCTTTGGCAAAACCTCCCCGTAAAAGCCATTGTGCTTACCATACTGCTGTGCATCGCCCTGCTGGCGTTGTTTATGTTTTTCGCGAGGTTTCTGGTACGGCGGTTCGGTTTCAGCCTGGAGGATGAGGCCGCCGTTGTTTTCTGCGGCTCCAAGAAGAGCCTGGCCTCCGGTTTGCCCATGGCAAAAGTGCTGTTTTCCGGGCACCCCGGCTTTGGCATGATCGTTTTGCCGATCATGTGCTACAACCAGGTTCAGGTAATTGTCGGTGCTATTCTGGCGCAAAAGTACCGGGACCGGATCGCCGAACACAATTCAGTGCAAACCGACGCCGGATGAGCGAGTGGCGGCTTCAGCCCCCGCCTCCGCCCATTCCGCCGAAAAGCGCTGCAAGTATGACAAGCCCGATAATCCAGCCTATGACTGCAGGCCAGAAATTAACCATTTGTGGCGGCTCTGATTCCGGCGTATCACCGCCCATATCCGGCTCCGGATACACAGGCTCGTCTTGCTCGGCGACGGAATCCTGCAGGCTGTACCAGTCAAACCATTCACTCAGGAAGCGCACAACCGGGGAGGGAAAACTGCCGTTTTCGGCCATCGGCCGAAGCTGGGGTTCCAGTTGCCGGCCAATTTCCCGGCGCAATGGCATTTGATCAGCCGGCGGTTCGCAGAGTATGGCTTTCCAAATACCCACATCTCCGCTTCTGCCAGCGTCATTCAGAAGCGCTTTGACCTGAATCATCACCTCGCGGACGACCTGGCTTTCCGAAGCGTCCAACTCCCTTTCAATTGCGTTGCCGCCCATATAAGGCTTACTCCACTCTTGCAATTCATTACGTTTTTGAGAGACAAACAGCCTGTAGTCAAATACGATAGCATCAAACAACAAAACGCTACGGCTTAGCCTTCAACCAGGCACATTATAGAACGACACCCATGCCCGTTACGAATCCTGGAAAAACCACATCACGGTTCCCAGTACCCGGCTCCCGTTACGTCGCCGCTGCAGCCTTGATGGTTTCCACGTTATCAGGCCCAACCACCTCTGCAGCGCAGCCAGGCTCTGATGACCCGGAGTCCGTAGGGTTCTACGGATTCAACGACGAGATTCCTGAGGTACTGACCACAACCCGGCTGCGGCAGCCTAAAACCCGTGTCCCCGGCACCACCACAGTAATCGAAGGCGAGATGATCCGGGATCTTGGCATCATGAGCCTGGTTGAGGTGTTCCGGCTGGTTCCGGGCATGGTGGTGGCAGAAGTGGGCAGCAATACTCCCGTAACGACTTACCACGGTACTGTGCACTATGAACAGCGTCGCATGCAGGTTCTGGTAGACGGTCGCACAGCGCACAGGGCCACGCTTTCAGATATGGACTGGCAAAGCATGCCCGTACCCCTGGAAATCATAGAACGAATAGAAGTAAGCCGGGGGCCCAATTCGGCAGCTTATGGCATTAACGCCTTTCTGGGCACAATCAATATTATTACCCGAAACCCCGCAGACACCTCGGGCACCGAGATTCGCGTTGTTCGGGGCTCCAGAGACTACTTGCGCACTTTTGCATCGGTAGGTGATGTCAGTGAAAGCTACGACTGGCGCCTGGCTTATGAAAAACGGAAATTCGGCGGTTTTGACTATCAACTTGAAGAGGGTGAACGCACGCCTTTTCACAACGGCCATGACTTCAACATCTTTAATTATGACTCGCGCCTGAAGGTCAGTTCCGGCTTCAATGCCGATATCCGCATTGGCGTTGTTGATGGAATCAATGAAGAGGACATCTATAAAAATGGCGAGCTCGGCGCCACCGGGAATCCGGACATCGACGTTCGGGATTACTACCTTCAGACACAACTTAACTTCGAGACATCTGAAAGCCACTTTTTTCATGTTCAGGTCAGTTTCGAAAACTATGACCGCAGGCAACGCTGGCCAATTTCGGTCCCTGAGTCTGCAATTGATTGCCTCGCGAACAACATACTGGTATTTCACCGCCCCAACCGGTCTGTCTGTTTCCAGCCGGGTGGAACGCCCCTTCTGGCTGATATAAACGCGGATTCCGAAGATTCCAGGCTGGAGCTGGAACTCCAGGATACCTATTTTTTCAACAACGATTTGAAACTGGTATCCGGTGCAGGCTTCCGCAAAGACACCTATCGCTCTGAAACCTTTTTTAACGGGCGCGGAAATAACTACCAGTCCCGGCTATTCGGCAACCTGGAGTACACACCCATCACCTGGCTTACGCTGAATGGTGGCGGCAACTGGGAACGCACAACAACTACAGATGAGGGGTATTTTTCACCCCGGGTCGCCGCAAACTTTACTCTCGGCACCAACCATGCCATCCGGTTTGTATACTCGAAAGCTGTGCGCACGCCGGACGGATTTGAGCAAAATCCGGATTACGGGTTTACACTCAGGAACGTGGAGCCCGGAAAATACTCAGCCTATGAAGGTTATCGTGTTGAAAGTACGGCCGTCTGGCAACACCCTAACCTTGTAACGTTAGGCAGGCATCTTGAAGAAGAAAGGATAACATCCAGGGAAATCAGCTACTTCGGCCTGTTTCCTATGGAACAGGGTCAAGTTTCGCTGGAAGTACGCCTGTTCAAGGACGAGCTACGGGACATGATCAGTGGCGTTATTCAGTTCGATGACTGGTCCATTGATAATAATGTGGATCTTGATCAAAAAGGTGTTGAGGTAGAGGCCGCTCTTGAGTATCCCGGAACCACGTTCAGAGCCAGCTACGGCTATCTGGACCAGGATGGCTGGTACACCGGTGCCGAGATCTATAACGACGACGGCAGCATTAACGACCATGAAAAACAGTATAACGTTGAACTGTTAGGGCGCCTCTCGGTAAGGCATTCAGGTAGCCTGGCGCTTATCCGGGATCTGCCTTTTGGGTTGAAAGGCTCTACGGCGTACTACTGGGCGGACAAATTCCGAAATTCCCGCTTCGAACGTATTGATTTTCGCCTGGCCAAGAGGTTTTTCCAGCCACGGTATTCCGCGGAAGTGGCTTTGACCATGCAACATTATATAAATAATACGCCTGATCTGAGTTCCGATAATAATATCGAAGATCAAAACCAGTTCTTCCTGGAAGCCGGTGTACGCTTCTGATCGCCAATAACGGAATGTTTCTGTCCCAGGATGGTATGACAGTCAAATTGCTTTCAATTATGTACCTGCGGGAGTCGGCGCCGATATCAGCCGCCATGATGGCGCCCGTCTGGGCAGTTCTGGTTCTGATACTGCTGGCTGCCGGGCCCCGCTCTGCATTGGCACAGGACAACGAGCGCTCAACTGTCTATCTGGTCGGGTCCGGCAATGTTGCTCTGGATCAGCATATGCAAAGCCTTCTTGAAAAGAGGCTGGGGGCGCAACGGGATCTGCTTCTGATTTCTGATCAGCAAGCCGCACTCACCGGAGACGCGCCGATTATCACCCTTGGTTCCGGAGCCTTTTCCCGTATACGACAAACCAATCGGGGCGCCCCTGTTCTTGCTCTGTTGACCGAACAGCATTTTCTTGAGGGGTTTGCCAGCCGCTCTCCGGGGCGCATATCCGGTATCTACCACGGCGCTCCGCTTCTGAAGCAGGCACTGACAGGCAAAGCCATACTCCCGCAAGCAACCCGGATTGCATTGATTGCAACGACCAATAGCGCAAAACTCTACGACAGACTTATCGATCAGTTACCGGCATACAATCTTGAGGCCCGGCTGTTCATTGTGGATGACAACAAGCAGCTCATTCCTACCCTCATCCGTGCGTTAAGCTATGGTGACTTCCTGCTTGCGGCGCCCGATAACGATATATACAACCCCAGGACAATAAAACACATTCTGCTGACCGCTTATCGCAGAAACAGAATCGTAATAGGCCCAAGCCGGGCTTATGTTAAAGCGGGTGTACTGGCCTCCGGTTATTCGCCCTTGCCTGCCATCGCCGAGATGGCAGGAACCTATCTGGAAGTATTTTCTGAAACCGGGCACTTTCCGGAACCGGATTATGTGCCTGACTTCCGTGTGGAAGTTAACCAGCAGGTAGCCCGCTCACTGAATATTCCTCTGGCACCACCGGAGCAAATCGCCCGGACAGTGGAAGCCCGGCTGAACGATCCGGGGGGGGCGAATGATGAGTAAACACAAGCCGGCGGGTACGCCGCTTTCCCGCAAGCTTCTTGTTCTCGGAGCATTGCCTGCTGTCGTGATGTTTATAACCCTTATAGGGTTCTTTACATCCGCCCGCCTTGAAGACGCCAGGCGTGACCTTTCCTACAGCAACCAGTTGCTGGCTGATAGTCTCGCACCCTCGCTCGAGTACGCTGTTGTATCCGGTAACACCGTGGCGTTGCAGGAAATACTCTCTCAGTCCATCCGGTACAGCAAAGCCGACTGGATTCGGGTTACCGATGTAACCGGCGAACAGCTTGGCCTCGCCACTCACAGTGACAGTCCAGCCAACGAACTGCAGCAGGGTTTCCAGATATACGAAGCAGAAATCCTGCAAAAGCCCCTGAATTTTGAAACCGACCGCCAAACCCAGTGGTTCGAGCCGGAGTTCGGTCAAAGCTCAGGTGCATTACGAGTTGGCAGAGTTCAGGTTGGCGTTAACGACAGGACGCTTGTACAACGACGCAACAACATACTCTGGTCGTCGGTGGCAGTAGGGCTCACATTGTTGCTGTTTTCCATTCTGGTTATCAGGCATACCCTGAACGCGATTCTCTCTCCCGTGAATCAGGTGTCAGGGAGAATAAACCGTCTCATTGAAAGAGATTACCGTGTAGCCAGGGTGAACAGGCGGGGCAACTCCCGGGAAATTATAGACATCGAACAGCAACTCAACGAACTGGCGGAGCATCTTGAAACGCTGAAGACCTCCCGGGATCAGACACTGGCGGCTTCCGAACATGCCCGGGAGAGAGCAGAAACGGCCAGTCGAGCAAAATCCGAGTTTCTGGCAACCATGAGCCACGAGTTACGCACACCGCTGAACGGCGTACTGGGTATGATTGACCTGGTTCAGGAGGAGACTCTGACCCCACGCCAACGGGATTACCTGCAAACCGCCCGCCAGTCAACGGAAGATCTGCTCACCGTTATAAGCGATATCCTTGACTACGCACGCATGGATAGCGGATCGGCTGTGTTGGAAAACCAGGTTTTCAACCTGCACACGCTCGTAACCAATTGCGTGGCCTCCTACCGCCATGTGGCGGAAGAGCAGGGGCTGGCCCTGACTCTGAATTTCTATGGTGACTGGCCCGAACATACCCTGGTACAGGGCGATGCACCGCGCTTACGACAGATCCTTGCCTGCCTGCTCGATAACGCGATCAAATATACCAGAGAAGGATTTGTAAACGTTCAGATGGGCTGCTTTGGTGTTGAAGACGGTTATATCATCATTAACTGTTCTGTCAGTGATTCGGGTAGTGGCATACCTCACGAACGGATCACCGATATTTTCAGCTCATTCCAGCAACTGGAGATGGGTGATACCCGGAGTTTTGGCGGAGCTGGCATGGGTTTATCGCTTGTTCAGCGACTGGTTGAGCTGCTCGGGGGCCACATTCAGCTGGAAACAGACCTGGGGAAAGGGTCCTCGTTCCGCTTTGAGCTGCCTTTGGAACTCGCTCCTACCGCCACCCCGTCAAAACCCACGGAACCCCTCAGGCAGGCAGAACTGCCCCTATCTATGCGTGCGCTTGTGGTGGAAGATAACCCGGTAAACCAACGCGTTGCTGTTGCGTTACTCAACCGGCTGGGGTTTCATACAGAAGCCGTTACAAACGGCAAGGAAGCTCTTGAAAAGGTCCGCACCAGCCAACTGGGATACCATGTCATATTGATGGATTGCCAGATGCCGGTCATGGACGGTTACGAAACGACTCGCTATATCCGCGAATGGGAAACCAAAAATGGCCGGCACAGGACACCGGTCATCGCCCTGACGGCCGATGTACTGCCCGGCACCGAGCAAAGCTGTGTTGAGAGCGGTATGGATGATTATCTGTCCAAACCGGTGCGCAAGGAACACCTGCGTGAGGTTCTGAGTAAATGGGTGCCCTTTTTCGAAGTCAGGTGACCGGTTCACGCATGGTCACAAACTCTTCGGCGGAAGTCGGGTGTATTCCCAGGGTAGAATCAAACTGCGCCTTGGTTGCACCAGCCTTGATGGCCACCGCAAGCCCCTGGGTAATTTCGCCGGCATCCGGGCCCACCATGTGGGCACCGAGCACGCGATCTGTTTTGTCATCAACCACAAGCTTCATCAGGCAGCGCTCATCGCGCCCGCTGAGTGTGTATTTCATTGGCCGGAATTCAGAACGGTAGATCCTCAGGGTATACCCTGCTTCCCGCGCTTCTTCTTCCGTCAAGCCCACGGTTCCTATATTTGGCTGGCAGAACACCGCTGTCGGTATTGCACTGTAATCCATCTCGCCTTTACCGTCCCCGAACATCCGGCGGGAAAGCACCATGGCCTGGGCCAGAGCTACCGGTGTCAGTTGGGGGGTGCCAATCACATCGCCCAGAGCGGTTATGGAGGGCACTGATGTCTGGAAATAATCGTCCACCACCACATGCCCCGAATCACTCAGTTCGATTCCCAGCTCAGTAAGACCAAGGCCATCAACCAGTGCTCTTCTGCCCGTCGCAGCCATAACCAGACCTGTTTCCATCACGGAACCGTTACTGAGCTTGACCCGGTAATGGGAGTTCTCGGCTGCCACCGACTCAATGGTTACGCCGAACTCCAGTTGCACGCCTTTTTTGCGCATTTCCTGCTCGGTGAACCTGCGGATATCGTTGTCAAAACCACGGAGAAACAGATCACCCCGGTACAGTAGCGTGGTTTCAACCCCCAGGCCAGCCAGAATACCGGCGAACTCCACAGCAATATAGCCGCCACCCCACACAACCGCCTGTTTGGGCAACTGAGGCAGGTAGAACATCTCGTTGGACGTGAGGATGCATTCCTTACCCGGAATGTCCGGCACCACCGGCCAGCTGCCTGTGGCAACGGTGATGTGGGCGGTAGTGTATTCCCTGTCGCCCACCACAATCGTATTCGGATCCCTGATAGAAGCAGTGCCTTCAATAATTGTGACGCCGGCATTCTCGAGCAGGCGGCCATAAATGCCGTTAAGCCGCTCTATTTCCGTATTTTTATTGGCTACAAGTGTCGGCCAGTCGAAACTGACATCGTCCATGGGAACACTCCAGCCATAACCTGCAGCGTCCTCCAGTTCATCGCTGACATGGGCCCCGTAAACAAACAGTTTTTTCGGCACACAACCCACGTTAACGCAGGTACCGCCGAGGTAGCGGGATTCCACTACTGCTACCCGGGCGCCCCGACCAGCCGACATGCGGGCAAGCCTGACTCCGCCGGAACCGGCACCAATAACAATAAGATCAAATTCGTGGCTGTCAGACACAATGTCTCCTGATGTTCATTAAAACGTTAATTTTGGGCTGCCGTTGCCTTGGCTTCCGGGTGAATCTCGCGGAACAGTATGTGGTCTTCAAAACCACCAAGGCGTATCTTGCCAAGACTGCGAAAGCCTTCAGATTCGTAAAATGGCAGATACCGGTTATTCCCCGTGTCCAATACAAGCCCGCTTCCCCTCGGATTGTCTGCACACAACCGCTGCACGGCCTTGAGCAATAGCCGACCGTACCCTCGGTTCTGGTACTTGGGGTTCACACCCATCAATGGCAACTGATGCGCCAGGGGCTGTGGCAACATGGCACGTATTCTTTCGTGGTAACTCAGGTACCTGCGCGTAGAGGCGTACCCTGCCGTCAGCACCATGCGTATCCTCCAACTGAACTGATCCGCAAGGTTCAGGCGCAAATCCGGGTCGCCAATAAAAGCCACAGCAACCAGGGTGTCATTTACCATGACGCCAACCGCCTCCTGCTCCAGATCAAAATACAGGTCGACCAGCTCGCGCACAGTTGCGCGCACGCGCTGTTTATATCCGGGTTTGCGGTGATTGAACAGATACTGGAAGGTTGGCTCGCTGAGGTAGGCGTCATACAGAATGGATCTGGCTTCGTTCAAAGCAGTGATATCCAGCCGGACAATAACCGGCTCCGGCTTGTTATGGCTGTCGCTGTTCATGCTTTCTCTCCTGCTGCCGTCCGGAGAGACCACCCCGGAACCCTGTAATTCGAAATCAGATTGCCAGTGTTAAACGAACAGACACCCTGCCGGGTTCACCGGCGCGATCAAGCGCAGCCTGGTCAATCACAACACCATGCTTACCATTGAGCATTTCAAGCCAGGCTGCAACCTGCGAATAAGGAACGGCTTCCAGCCACACACGGATTGCATTCTCACCGCTGGGCTCGAAGCGTTGAAGTGTGAGGCCAGACTCCCTTGCCGACCGGGTTACCAGCCCCATCAGTGCGCGGCCATCGGCGGGAACCTCCCCGGTCGCGCTCGCAGGCCCGGCGCTGCTGTCGCTCAGGCGCCTTATTACCGCCTCGTTGGATTGCATCCATGCCAGAAGCTCTGACGCGTTTTCCTTACTGGCAGCGGCCTGATCGTGGAAACTCGCAACCGGATTCCATACGGCAAAATAGAGAAACCCGAGAAAGACAGCAATTGCCAGCACTGTAAGCGCCTGCTGATCCCTCCTGGGGAGCTGGTCATACTGAGCAATCAGCTTGCCCACAGCGGGCTGCTCTTTCAGTTTGCTTAACATCGCCTTACCCTCCGGATACCGTGAGGCGACCACGGGCGCCGCTGGATTCATTTACAACCGAACCGATTCTGGCTTCAAGCCCCTGGGCAGTGAGACCATTTCGCAGGGCGCTCAGGCGATCGTAACTTTGCGCACGTACATCCACCACCAACTCCCCTCGGGACTGGCTGAAATTGATGGAATTAAAAGTCACCGAGCCGGTGGTGGCCACTTTGGAATATTGCTCGCCGGTATATTTCATCAGGGTGACAAAATCGGCCTCAGGGCCGTCTGCGCCGGCCACCCGCAACTGCCCTTCTATAACGCGTCTTACATTACCCGCGTGGGTTCTGCGGTCACCCGGGAAGGCTTGCCGGTATATCGACATGGCCTGCTGTCGCATGTCATCGGCCTGCTGCTGGTAATAAAAACCCATCCCCGCCTCTAGCGCCAGCTGCACCACAAACCAGACAGCCGCTACGGCAATCAGCGGTTTCCAGGGTTTTAAAGCACTGTCCCTGCCACCTTTTACCGAGAAATCCCGTTGGCAAAGGTTGATGGGGCGGCAAAGATTGTGATGATGAGCATGCGCCAGCAACTCCAAAGGCATCAACTCAAGGGGTTCCCGGCGAACGGAAAGCCGCCCTGGCACCATGAGTTCACCAAGAAGCGCCTGCTGCTCTTCCAACTCGGTATCGGTGCCATAAATGACCACGGGAACCTCAGCCACCACGTCTTCCGAGGGTGGCGCCGCCATTGTCTGGGCAAACATGCCAAGGTTGGCAGATTGCATACTCAACCATTCGCCACGATCACTGGCCATCATGGCGAATTCGCCATCCAGGCAAATCGTCCATCCGCCCTCTGTCACCGGCAGCAATGCAGCATCCGGATAAATGGCGTCCAGGCGGGTGTGTGACCAGCCACTGAACAGCTCAAGCCATTGGGCCATACGCATACGATCAACCGCGGCCACCCGATAACCCTCCGGAGTGTGCATGCCGAGTGCCAGATGCACGCTATCAATATCCTGCGCTATCTGTTCTTCAACCGCATAGGGCAGCGCCTGATTGATAAAACGGCTCTGCTTTGCGGGAATGTCGGCCACGCAGAACAGGGCTTCGTCGCCCGGAATCAGGCCCACCAGCAGGACATCCTCAAGCCCGTTCTGGCTGAGTATCTGCTCGATGGTGCTCTGAACATCATGGCTACCCTGGGCCTGAGCATCACCGCCTGCATCGTATAGCACCCAGTTAAAAAAGCGGGCTTCCGGGTCTTCTCCGGGCTCCGTATAGGGAGGCAGGGGTCGCACATAAAGGCGATAAGACATGGTTATCCTTCCGAAATGGTGTAGGGCTCTTTGGTAATTCGGTTCTTCTGGCCGGTATCCCTGTGAACCGTCCGGACATCGCCTTCCTGATTACGGAAAACTGTACTTACCATATTCACAACACGGTTATCGTAGGTAATCCGCGAAACAACTTCAAAAAAACGGGTTTGCAAGCCCAGCCCGACAGGTTTCATGCCTGACCCGGCAAATTCCGGCAATGCGAGAAAATCCTGCAGGTTCTCAAACCGTTCTTCCTTCCGCTTCTCCAGAATAGACTCCGCCTGGGCAGACGTCAGCTCTTCATAGAGCGACATCAATACTTCAGCAGACGCTGTATTCACGTTGATGCCCAGTCCGTTTACTGGCAATGCGGACACATGTGGCCGCAATGTTACGTATATTTCTTCGGTCATGCCTTCAATCAACCGCAGCTCCGACACACTCACGAAAGGCTGATTCGCGGCCCGGAACCCGGGTTCCGCCATCAGATACTGGCCATCTTCCGCGCCATAGGCACTGATGGTTTGATCATCAGGGTCAATCCAGTCCACAAGGGCATCCACGGAGACTCCGGTAATACCCAAAACGACGAACAGGCGCGTAAGCCGATCCCTGGTCAGCGGATCTACCTGGCCGTTTGCCGCTACCAGGTCGTTGAGATTGATGCGCCCACCCAGATCATCTATCTGTACTTCCGCAACGCCGTTGTTGTCCACGGGCAGAACCGCCGCATTCATGGCCCAGAATTCATCCAGGCTATCCACCATCAGGCTGTCTTCCTTGTCCTCTTCAAAGTCCCGCATAAGAATCTGGCGGGCAAAGGCCTCGGCGCCCAGGGCAATACTCTGGCCCTGCTGTTGCGCCAGGTAATGCCCGGCTTTGAACACTCGTATATTTTGCTGCTGTGTCATCCCAGAGGCCAGCATGACCACCAGTGCCATCGCAAGCAGTACCATGATCAGCGCAACACCCTGTTGCTTGCGAGCGGGGCCTTGAGGTTTGTGAATACAGTAACCGCGCATCATCAGCTAGCCTCCCTGCCCCGCTGTCTGGCCATCCGGCCCGTCGTCAGCGTCTTCTTCGCTGGTTTTATCACGGGCTTCGTTTACCTGATTCACCAACCCCTGGGCGTTGGCAGGGTCAAAGTCAGGCAATACGAAGGTGCGCACCAGTTCCCCAAAACGCTCATGTTCAAGGGTGACTTCAATCGCCAGGGGAAAGTCTGTATCCGGGCGACTGCCAGGAGTTAACGCCGCCATAACATCATCAGGCGGCCATTCGGGCTGCCAGGTATATTGTTGGTTCAGGAATCTCAGGTCGAACCCGGTAACTCTCTCCAGCAGCAACAGATCACGGCTGTTGTCCTCCTGGCCCTGATCCAGGTTCGGCCAATAACGGCGGCGCAGTTCAGTGCCGGTGTACTCCCAGCCCACTCGCTGCAGGCTGCTGCGCCGGATACCCAGCGGATTGCGCCAGCCCTGCCGCGTCAGCATCAGGGCAAAGTCGTCTTCACGGGTTGTCAGCGCGGGTTTGAAATCTCCGTAGATGTCCCTTGCCGGGCGGTTCACTATCTGGGTGAGATCCCGCTCCAGCAGCAGCATTGCTCTCTGCAGCCCGTCGAAGTCTTCGGCAAGCTCATCTATGCGATCACGCGAGAGGATTACACCGTTGAGAACCTGCCACACGCCAATACCAATAACCGCCGTAATGGTGATGGCGACCAGCACCTCGAGCAGCGTAAAGCCCCGCTGGCCCACGGCCCGGATCATTTCTCACCTACAAAGGCGGAAAGCGTGTGTACCGGGTATGGCTTTGACTGCCCTTCACTGTAACGGGATACCTGCACTTCAACCCGTCGCATTTTCGGCTCTGCGGTGGCTAGCACTCTTGTTGTCACCTGCCAACGGTAAGGGCCGTAATCCTGATCCTTCGAATTTTCGGATATTCCCGGCAGGTTCTTTTCCAGCCGGATTTCGTTAATGCGATTATCAGCAAGCCAGCCGGCAAATGTTTTGTCACGAATACGTTCGTAACTTGAAATGTACTGGCTACCCACCTCTGCGGCAGCGGTGGCAATCAATCCGAACACCAGCAAGGCAATCATGACTTCAATCAGCGTGAAGCCCTTCTGGCTTTTCGTTGTGGCCTTCGGAAGACTTGCGGACCCCGGCAAACTCACCAGTCAGCCCCCTCGTCACCGGGGCGGCGCCATTCGATGGGTGAAACACCGTCGGACACCAGAACCTGGGTGTAGTCTGTCTGGCTGCCAACAGTGAATTCCAGTTCAAAAGGCGTTGTCTCCCCGCTGGAAAAAAACACCACATCGGGCCGGAGCTTGTCTTCAGCCGAGGCAAGGCGGGGCGCGTCACTTTCAATGAACTCTGTGGCCACCAGCCAGTCCGGAAACTCCCTGGCCCGGAATATGCGCTCGCCGGAAGCTTTCCAGTCACCTGTGTCACTCTGGAAAGCCACGAAACGATATCCGTTTTCTTCAAGCAGCAACCCCAGTTCCTGATTATTAAGAACCGCCTGGTCCGATGCTGTCTGCATCAACAGGTAGAGTTCTCTCACCTCGTTCTGAAGCTCGCGCTGCTGGGAGTTTCCACCCATGGTAAAGACAGCCAGTGCCGCAAGCAGCCCCACCAGAATCAGGACAACCAGTATCTCGATCAGCGTAAAGCCGCTGCTGTTGTTTCCTGAACCCGCCTGCACCACCAATCAGCCGCCGATATTCCAGATGCTGATGTCCGCGGCATCGTCGCTACCACCTTCCTGGCCGTCGGAACCATAGGAATAGAGGTCATAGGGGCCTTCAACGCCCGGGCTCACATACTGGAAGTCGTTACCCCAGGGATCTTTGGGAATGCTCTTCATATAGCCGTCGGGATTCCAGTTCTTCGGCTCCGGGCTGCCACTGGGGCGGGATTTCAGGGCTTCCAGCCCCTGCTGGGTGGACGGATAATGGCTATTGTCCAGCCGGTAAATATCCAGTGCCTTGGAAATATTGGTGAGCTGGGTTTCGGCTACGGTCACCTTGGCCTGGTCACTCCGGCCCATGATATTCGGGGCCACAACCGCTACCAGCAGGCCAAGAATCACCATCACCACCATGATCTCGATCAGGGTAAAACCCCGGCTGGATTGCGGCATGTTCAGTTTTTTCATCGTCATTGGTTCACTCGTTATCGATCTGAATGGCATTTAATAAGTGGCTTTTGTAAAACCCTGCTAACCGACCAGATTGCTCATGTTGAGTATGGGCAGCATGATGGCCATCACTATAATCAGTACGACCACGCCCATCACAAGCAGCATCATAGGCTCGAAAAGCCCGACAATGGCGGCAATTTTTGCTTGCAGGGTGTTTTCCTGCATCCTTGCGGTGCGCTCCAGCATGCTGTCGAGCTCACCACTGGCTTCCCCACTGGCAATCATGTGCAACATCATCGGAGGAAAGTAGCCAGACTGGTCCAGCGCCCGATGCAAAGAACCTCCTTCACTGACCTTGCGTGCGGCTTCCTTGAGCTGCTGGCGCAAATAGTCGTTGGAAAGCACCTCCCCGGCAATTCTCATGGCCTCCACCAGCGGCACACCACTGGTGGTCAGTATACTCAGTGTGCTTGCATAGCGCGCCGTATTCACCCCTCTTACCATTCCGGAGAACAGAGGCAGATGCAGCAGGCGCTTGTGAAAACGCAGCCGCACAGGTGGTTTGGTTAGCGCGAAGCGGAACGCCGAAATGCCGGCTACGAGCAATATCAGCAGATAGACACCGTAATTTGAGAGAAATTCCGACATTGCCAGCATAGCCACGGTTAACCCGGGCAATTCCTGGCCCTGTTTGACAAACACCTCGATAATATCCGGCACAACATAGGTCAACAGGAACACCACGATCGCAATGGCGACAAAACTCAGGATAATCGGGTAAATGGCGGCCAGCTGGATTTTCTGGCGCGCTTCCTGCCGGCTTTCAGTGTAGTCAGCCAGCCGGTTCAGCACCAGATCCAGGTGCCCCGCATGTTCTCCCGCCGCCACGGTTGAACGGTATAGCCGGGGGAAGGCTTTCGGAAACTCGCCAAGACTGTCCGCCAGCGTGTAGCCTTCCATAACCTTGGCTCGAATGGCAATCAGCATACCGCGGGTACGGGGTTTGGCAGTTTGCTGGGCGGCGGCTGATAACGCCTGCTCAATGGGAATACCGGACTGGATCAGGGTTGCCAGCTGGCGCGTAACCAGAGCAAGATCTGCGGTTTTGAGCGACCCACGACCGCTGAGCGGATTACTGCGGGCAGTTTTCTGGGCGGCGGGTTCAACAGCCAGAGGAGTCAGGCCCTTTTCCCGGAGTTGCTGCCTTACGGCGCGGGGTGCGTCGGCTTCCACCACACCCTGTCTCTGCTTGCCCCTTGCATCCAGGGCTTTGTACTCATAGGCAGGCATGGCTTACTGGCCCCGGTGCGTTACGCGGAGCACCTCTTCCACAGTGGTAACACCATCCAGTATTTTCCGGACACCGTCTGCATGAATACTGGGGCCTTTGAGCCGCGCCTGGTACTCAAGGTCCAGTTCACCTGCACGCTTGTGAATCAACGCGCTGATCTCCTCGGTTACTTCAACCACTTCATAAATACCAATACGCCCCCGGTACCCAAGCTGGTTGCAATGATCACAACCTTTTGCCCTGTAAATAGCGGGTGGATTGGCAGAATCCAGCTGCAGGAATTCGCAGTGTTCTTCAGTGGGCGTATAGGGCTCCCGACACTCCTTGCACAGCACTCGCACCAGGCGCTGGGCCACAATCCCCACCAGGCTTGATGAAATCAGGAAAGGCTCGATGCCCATATCCATAAGACGGGTAATCGCACCCACCGCAGTATTGGTGTGCAACGTGGACAATACAAGGTGGCCGGTGAGACTGGCCTGCACGGCAATTTCGGCGGTTTCGAGATCGCGGATTTCACCGATCATCACCACATCAGGGTCCTGGCGTAGAATGGCACGCAGCCCTCGTGCAAAGGTCATATCAACCTTCGGGTTTACCTGAGTCTGGCCAATACCCGGCAGGTTGTACTCAATGGGGTCTTCGACTGTAAGAATGTTACGGGAACGGTCGTTTATTTCCTGCAGGGAGGCATAGAGTGTCGTCGATTTACCTGAGCCCGTGGGGCCGGTAACCAGCAATATGCCGTAGGGCCGATGAATGAGCCTACGCAGTATTTTCAGATCACCGGCGGCCATGCCCAGGGATTCAAGATGGATAGCCCCCGCCTGCTTGTCGAGCAAACGCAATACAACCCGTTCACCGCTGGATGAAGGCATTGTAGACACCCGGATATCCACCTCACGGCCAGCGACGCGAAGGGCGATCCGGCCATCCTGGGGCACGCGTTTCTCGGCAATATCCAGCTTTGCCATAACCTTGATACGCGAGACCAGCAAGGGTGCAAGTGCCCGTTTCGGCTGCACAACTTCGCGCAATACACCATCCACCCGGAACCGAACCACCAGGCGCTTCTCGTAGGTTTCTATGTGTACGTCCGAGGCGCTGGTTTTGACAGCTTCTGTCAGAATCGCGTTGATCAGCCGAATAATCGGTGCGTCGTCTTCCTGTTCCAGCAAATCCTCGGTTTCCGGAACCGAGTCGGCAAGCGAAGCCAGATCCATGTCGTCGCCGATGCCTTCAACCATCTGCATGGCTTCTGCAGAGTCGTTCTGATAGGCCACATTAAGGGCATGATCAAAGTGGTCGGGGTCAATGCTGGTAAACCGTGCCCGGCCACCGCTGATCCGGTTGGCTTCCGCCAGGGCAGAATGAGGCGCACCGGGCTTAACCAGGATAACCGGCTCACCTTCTTCCGAGCGGGTCAGAATAACGCCGTTACGCTTTGCAAAGGTAAAGGGCAGACGACCCAGCTGAGCATCCTTCGGCTGAAGTTCGGTTTCTGTGGCCAAGGTTGTCCTCGCTGTCGTGTCGGTAAATGCAGGAAGGCTACCACAGGAGCCTGGTCTGCTGAATAACTCCTTGCAGTATACTCCCAATAAAAGGCGGTATTCTGATAACCTGTGGGACTTTAGCCATTTCACCGGCAGCTTGCGAACTTGCACTCAGGACAGTCAATGCTTTCTATGAATCCAAGGGTTCCTTTGTTTCTTGCTTTGGTAGCAGGCATGGCCATGGTGGGGGCTACGGCCTGGCAGGGATATGTTTTCTGGCAAAACGAAAGCCTGCAGGCCACACAGAGCAACCGGGTTACCGCCAGGCACATTGCAGAAAAGCCCAGCGTGCCTGCACTGTCACTCGCATCACTGGAGCTTTTCGGCAGCCCGCAGGAGTCGGGCGATGAGCCGGTAGCAAACACTGAAGATCTTCCGGAAACCAACCTTCGGCTTTTCCTGCGCGGAGTTCTCGCTGCCGATGGCGACTTTCCCGGCAGCGCCTTGATTGAAGACGACAAAAGCAAAACCGAGGTATTTCTGATCGGCGATGAGTTGCCCGGCAACGCCAGGCTCAGATCGGTTCACCCAAACCGGGTGGTTCTCGACCGCGGCGGCAAGCTTGAAAACCTGTATTTTCCGGAAACGGACAATCGCTCGGGAATCTCCTTCTCTTCCGATGCTGACAATATTCAACAGGCTTCCCCGCAGCCTCAGAGCCCCGCCGTGTCTAACCGGACCGCCCCTTCCGGTCCGCCCGCAAACGAGCAAGAACGCCGCGAAGAAATACGTAAACGCCTTGAACAGCTCCGGGAACGCCTGCGCACTAACGGCTGAGAATTTATCCGACGCCGCCCGCCTGTCGGCAAATGACACCACCAGTGTCGCCATGGGATATAGGTAATCTTCAGACAAACCGATAAAGTACGGCCCATCCAATGGAAAACGGGAGTGTACTTTGATGCGACGCTGGAATGGCTGGGGCGATGAGCAGTTTAATCTGGAACTACCGGCACAGGGGCAAAGCTTTCTTGCTGAACGGGTAGGTTCCGGCAAGCCTCTGACCGATGCTTCCCTTGAATCCGTTTGCGAAAAAGTCCCGGATACCCGCCTCCCTGCGGATGCCAGTGTTGATGAACTGATCGACACCAGCCCGGAAACCCGCGTTCGCCACGCCCGCGGCCAAAGCCTGCCAGACTGGCTGGCCATGCGCAGTGGTGAATTCGGGGTCTTCCCCGACGGCGTCGCCCGCCCCCACAGCAGCATGGAGGTGCAGAAGCTTCTGCAGTACGCCCGGGCCAGCAACGTTGAACTTATCCCCTATGGTGGTGGCACCAGCGTAGCGGGTCATATCACCCCCCTTGCCAGCAACAGGCCGGTGCTCACGGTGGATATGGGCGGCATGAACCGCCTCATCGATCTGGATCGCGAAAGCCAGATAGCCACATTCGGAGCCGGTACGCCCGGCCCCCTGGTCGAGTCCCAGTTGCGCGCCCATGGCTACACGCTCGGGCATTTCCCGCAGTCGTTTGAACTCTCCACCATCGGGGGTTGGGTTGCCTCCCGCTCCAGCGGTCAGCAGTCACTGCGTTACGGTCGGATCGAACAGCTATTTGCCGGCGGGCGTGTCGAAACGCTTCAGGGCACACTGGACCTGCCAACCATACCCGCCTCCAGCGCCGGACCCGATATCCGCGAGATGATTCTGGGCTCCGAGGGCCGGGTTGGCCTGATCACGGAAGTAAAAGTGCGGGTTACCCGTTTGCCGGAACATGAAAGCTTTCATGTGGTATTTTTTCCAGACTGGGACAGCGCCCGCAATGCCTGTCGCTCGCTGGTGCAGAACCGCACCCAGCTTTCCATGCTAAGGCTGAGCAACGCCATGGAAACCGAGACCCAGTTGGCGCTGGCAGGCCACCCGCACCTTATCGGCATGCTCGAAAAAGTATTGTCCCTGCGTGGCGCCGATAACGGAAAATGCATGATGACCTTCGGGCTGACCGGCAGCAAGCACCAGTGCAGCAGTGCCAGGCAGGAAGCAAAACGTATCTGTTCGCAATACAAAGGCATTTACACAGGCACCCGGCTGGGGAAAAAGTGGGCCGAAAAACGCTTTACCATGCCCTACCTCAGGGAAGCCCTATGGCAAATGGGCTACGCCGTGGATACGCTGGAAACTGCCACCGACTGGGACAACGTAGATAATCTGCTCGGCCTTATGGAAACCAGTTTGCGGGAAGGTCTTCAGGCCCGCGAAGAGAGCCGGAATGAGCGGGCTCATGTGTTCACTCACCTCTCTCACTTTTACGGACAAGGCTGCAGCATCTACAGCACCTACGTTTTCCGGGTTGCCGACAGCTATGATGAGACTCTGGCCCGCTGGCAACACCTCAAGAACACAACGTCCGAACTGATTGTGCGCAACCGGGGCACCATCAGTCACCAGCATGGCGTTGGCAAGGATCACGCCCCCTTTCTGCCCGTTGAAAAAGGTGAACTGGGCATGTTGGCCATTCGCTCCCTGTGCCAGACCTTTGACCCCGATGGCATTCTCAACCCGAAAACCCTGATCGAATGAGCGGAGCAAACCCGATGAAGCCTCGAGATACCTTGCTCAGCGATCTGAAGAACGGCACTCAGAACTTTGATGTTGTGGTGGTCGGCGGCGGCATTACCGGTGCCGGCATCGCAAGAGAAGCCGCCGGCAGCGGTTTGAACACCTTATTGGTTGAACAGAAGGACTTCGCCTGGGGAACGTCCAGCCGCTCTTCCAAGATGGTGCATGGCGGCTTGCGGTATCTTGGCAGTGGCCAGTACGGGCTGACCCGGGATGCCGTTACCGAACGCCAGCGACTGATGAGCGAGGCGCCGGGGCTTATCGACCCGCTGCGTTTTATCATGCCCCACTTTCAACGCCAGTTCCCCGGCCCACGGCTGTTTCAGATTCTGCTGCGGGTGTACGACCGGATAGCCGGCTTTCGCTCACGCCACTTTCTGACACCGGGCCAGACCATGCAATGGGTGCCCGGGTTGAATACAGACAAGCTTACCGGCGCCAGCGGATTCACTGATGCAGTAACGGATGACGCACGCCTTGTGCAGCGCGTTCTGGCCGAAGCCCGAAAAGACGGGGCTGTGTGCCTGAATTACGTGAAAGCTGTGAAGGTTCTCAGGGACAGCAACGGGCATGTAAGCGGGCTTGAACTGCAAGCCGAAGATGAAACCCGAACCTTCCCAGTGCATGCACCGCTGGTTATAAACGCCACCGGGGTTTGGGCAGACCGGCTGCAGCAGAAAGGCAGCGAACCGGAGCCCATGCACATCCGGCCATTGCGCGGTAGCCACCTGATTATCCCCTGGCACAAGCTCCCTGTATCCTGCTCTGTATCGCTGCTGCACCCGGATGACAAACGCCCCGTCTTTGCCTTTCCCTGGGCCGGTACAACAGTCCTGGGTACAACGGATCTTGATCACACCGGCAACCTGGACCATGAGCCGCGCATTTCCGCTGAAGAGGTTGAGTATCTCCTGAAGATATCCGGGCGCCTGTTTCCCGGTGCCGGTGTGTCCAAAGCCGACGTAATATCCACCTGGGCCGGTGTCCGCCCGGTTGTAACTGCCAGCAAACCCACTGCAGGCCCGAAAGATCCATCCAGGGAAAGCCGGGAACACGAGTTCCGGGAAGACAAGGGAATGATCAGTATTGCAGGCGGTAAACTCACCACCTTCCGGCTTATAGCGCGGGAAGCCCTTGCCCGGGGGCTTGGCGGCGAGGAGCGGCTGCGCCCGGCCAGTGAGCCCGTTTTCAGGCCGTGGCCCGGGTACCAGCGACCCTCTGCCATAGGCCACCAGAACTGGCAGCGATTGCGCGGTTTTTACGGATCAGACCTGGAGGAAGTTCTGCAAGCCGGGCCCGTCAAACCGGTTGAGGTTTGCGCGGTGGCAGGTTCCCTGCCCGGCGAACTGTTGTGGGCAGAAGTTATCTGGGCTTGCAAACAGGAAGATGTAAAACATCTGGATGATCTGATGCTGCGCCGCACCCGGCTTGGTCTTGTTCTCCCCGAGGGTGGCAAAGCCCTGTTACCGGAGCTGAAGGAACAGTGCCAGAGTGCCCTGGGCTGGGATGACGAGCAATGGCGCTCGGAGGAAACAAGGTATCTTTCCCTCTGGCGCAATGCCTATTCCCTGCCACCCCAGACGGAGCCCGGGCATGCATTCTGATCCCCTGATACTGGCGATTGATAACGGTACCCAGAGTATTCGCGCCCTGCTTTTCAATGCCCAGGGCAATCTGATTGCCAAGGGCAAGCAGGAGATTCAGCCGTATTTCTCCGAACAACCGGGGTGGGCGGAACAGCACCCGGAGTATTTCTGGGAGAATCTGGGAAAGGCCTGCGCCCGGCTATGGCAATCCACCGATACCAGGCCCGGAAGAGTGGTTGGCGTTACCGTAACAACCCAGCGTGGCACGGTGATTAATCTGGACGAACAAGGCAAACCGCTGCGCCCGGCCATTATCTGGCTGGACCAGCGCCATGCAAGAATCGATGGCCCGGTCAAAGGCCCCTGGGGCTGGCTGTTCAAGCTGGCAAAACTGGAGGACACGGTGAACCGCTTCCGGGAAAACACCCAGGCCAACTGGATTGCCCAGAACCAACCCGAAATCTGGAAAAAAACCCGGCACTTTTTGCTGTTATCCGGCTACCTGAATTACCGTCTTACCGGCCAGTTCCGGGATTCGACGGGCAGCCAGGTCGGCTACCTGCCGTTTGACTACAAAAAACACCGCTGGGCCGGCCCCCGGGATTTCAAATGGCAGGTCATGCCGGTGAAGAAATCCATGCTGCCGGAACTGGTCAGCCCCGGGTCTACCCTGGGCCATCTCACCCCGGAGGCCGCCGCTCATCTCGGGCTACCGGAAGGCTTGCCGGTCATTGCTGCGGCCTCCGACAAAGCCTGCGAAATACTCGGCTCTGGCGGCTTAACACCCGATGTAGGCTGCATGAGCTATGGCACAACCGCCACCATAAACACCACCAGCAAACGCTATGTTGAGCCGGTGCGCCTGATGCCGCCCTATCCTTCAGCATTGCCCGGGCATTACTCCACAGAAATCATGATTTACCGGGGATTCTGGATGGTGAGCTGGTTCAAAAAAGAGTTCGGCCTCAGGGAGCAAAAGATTGCCGAGGAGCGAAATATTGAGCCGGAGGCGCTGTTTGATGAACTGGTCAACGATGTTCCTGCCGGCTCCATGGGGCTGATGCTGCAGCCCTACTGGTCACCAGGGGTGCGGCAACCGGGGCCGGAGGCCAAAGGCTCGATCATTGGTTTTGGCGATGTTCACACCCGCTCCCACATCTACCGGGCGATTCTTGAAGGCTTGGCTTACGCTCTGCGGGAAGGCAAGGAAAAAATCGAAAAGCGCAGTGGCGTAAAAATACGCAAACTCCGGGTGGCCGGTGGCGGCTCCCAGAGTGATGCAGCCATGCAGTTAACTGCTGACCTGTTCGGCCTGCCCGCTGAAAGGCCCCACACCTATGAAACCTCGGGGCTGGGGGCGGCCATTGATGCGGCTGTCGGCCTTGGCCTGCACCCGGATTTTGAAACGGCAGTGGCTGCAATGACCCGGGTTGGTGATGTATTCCAGCCCAACCCGGAGGCCCGTAAGCTGTACGAACGGCTCTATCATGAGGTCTATCTACGCATGTACCCGCAGCTTCAGCCGCTGTACCAGAAAATCCGGGATATCACCGGGTACCCGGAATAGACTGAGCTCCCACCATAAATTCCTGCGTACGTCAATGATCCTTAGGCAGGGGCCTGTGACAACTGTGCCATGGATCAGGAAACCCTCACTCCGATATCTTGTTAATTCTCAATTTCAAATTACAAGAAAAGGGCTGGCTCATCGCCTTATGTCCGAATGGAGAATGCCATGCAATTTACTTCCGAGTCCGTTCCCGGGCAGCGGACGCTTCTGTTCAGCTTACTTTTAGTTCTTGGCCTCTTTGCAGGCTGCGGCGGCGGATCTGAATCGTCAGAAACTGCATCCAATTCAGCCCCAGAGGCAGACAGCAATGTGAATGTTGACGAACCCTCAGATTCTTCTGAATCTGCCGACTCCAACCAGCCTCGCGAGCCCAGGGTAAACCCCTACGCAAACTCCCGCTATCAGTTTGCCAACGCCTGTTACACCGTTAGCTCAAACGATGGCTTTCTTGCTGCCCAACCAGACGGCACATACGGCATTGCCAGTTCTGAAACCGATGCAGCGCGATTTTATATGCGACCAACAGAACTGGGCTCATACCTGCTCATGTCGGGCTTCAAGAGGGTAGAAAACAGCAAAGGCGATTTTGAGCTTCTCGGGATCACCGACCCCGGCGGCGAATTTCTGGATGCGGGTGGCAGGTTTGTCGGAGAGCTGAGTTATCTGGTGGCCGGGCTCGGCGATACGACCGGCCTGATTCTTGACCCCATTCTGCCCTTGGGCGGCATACTCAGGGCGCTTGGCGAAAGCCTGGATTTTTTCGGTGATCAAGTGGGCAACGTCAATATGCTCCCCAGGCTTGCGATGGTAAACCGCCCTAACGATCTTGCTGTATGGCAACTGAACAAAACAGAAGACGGAGCTTACACACTTGCATCCCGGGTAACCGGGTTATTACTCGGAGTGGACTCAAACGAACTGACGCTGAGATCACCTTCTCTGCAAGACGAGGCCAACCACTTTCGCTTCAATCGGAGTGAGGGCTGCGATGCCTATCCCGAGGCGGGCCTTAACGCGGAGGTTTTGCACGAAGACGGCCCGGCCATTTATCTGAAAGAGGTCGATCGTTTCCGTAACGTCGAGGGCCTGGACGATGATGACATATACGGATTTGTTGACGCCCACTCCCATATCTCGGCTTACGAGTTCATTGGGGGCCGCATAAACTATGGCGATCCTTTTCACCGTTTCGGTATTACCCACGCGCTTGAGGACTGTGCCGTCAATCATGGCCCCCAAGGCACAACCGGGCTGTTGGAAATTGCCACCAGTGGCACAGTCTCCCATGAAACCCAGGGTTGGCCCAGCTTCAATGACTGGCCGCGCAACGATTCGCTGCAACATCACCAGAGCTATTATCGCTGGCTAGAGAGGGTTCATCTGTCAGGAATGAAGATCCTTGTGAATCATCTGGTTCATAACGAGGTGCTTTGCCAGATAAACCCGCAGAAACAGAACGACTGCGATCCCATGGAAGCGATTCTGTTACAGATTCAGCGCATGTACGAAATGCAGGATTATATTGATGCACAACATGGCGGGCCCGGCCAGGGCTGGTTTCGCATCGTGATGTCTCCCGGCGAAGCCCGTGATGTGATTGCACAAGGCAAACTGGCTGTTGTACTCGGCATCGAAATGTCCAAGGTTCTGGGCTGCGGTGAGTTTCTGAATGTGGCGGAATGCTCGCGCAAGGATATTACTGACCGTCTGGATCAGCTTTACCAGTTAGGCGTACGGAGTATTTTCCCGGTTCACAAATTTGATAACGCTTTTGGTGGCCACCTGCCGGATCTCAGCTCGGGCATCGGGATTGGCCCCATTCTCTATGCCGGTAACATGCTGGAAACCGGCCACCTGCCAGAGTTTGAAGAATGCCCTGAAGGAACGGAGTACTCGGGTCTTGAGCCGGATCAGAACGCAGCGCTCAAGCCTTTTGGCCTGATTGATCAGTTGCTGTTTCAACTCGACTATATCGGTGACCGCTTCCCTGAAACCCCGGAGCAACTGCAAGCCATGGACCCCCGCAGAGGCACTGACAAGTTGTGTAATAGCCGCGGCCTCTCCGATCTGGGCGACTTTCTTATCCAGGAACTGATCCGTCGCAAAATGATGATTGAGACAGATCACATTAGCCGTAAAGCTGCCGCCCGCATCCTGGAGCTTACCGGGCCCCTTGGGTATCCGGTTATCAACAGTCACGGCGGCTGGGGCGGCACCGAGGCCCTGCGAGATCGCATTGCTGCGCAGGGAGGCGTAACGGCCTCCTTCGGAGGAACCCGCGGCGGCTGGGTTGATGAGTTGATCCGGAATGGCCAGAGACCGCGTTCAGATGCCTACAAAGTGGGCCCTTTCGGTGGCGCCGGGCTTTCCTCGGATGTAAATGGCATTGCCGCACTTGCAGGCAATCCCGGTGTACCGGAGGACGATGCAAAACTGTATCCGTTCGAATCGGTAGACGGCCGGGTTCGCTTCGACAAGCAACGCACAGGCGATCGGGAATTTGGTCTCTATGATGGCCGTGGCGTTGCCCATTACGGTCTCTATGCCGATCAGATCGCCGACATGATTCTGAACAGTGATCGTGACGCTGAAACAATAGACGAGGCCGTTAATCAGCTGTTTACGTCCGCAGAAGCCTACTTGCGGATGTGGGAGCGCATCGAAAAAGCACCCTTGTAATCCGTCATCGCCCGGGGCGGGCGTAACCACGCCTTCCCCATCCAGTCTCGCAAAACAGGAGTGAATACCATGGCTGACTATAGAGCACGACTCACAGCCGTTCTCATGTGTACCGGATTTTTGTTATCCGCTTGTGGTGGCGGGTCCGATAACAACAGCAATGACAACCTGGCTTCACCAGGCTCCACCGTTAATGATCAGGATGAAACCGTATCACCTCCGGCGCAAATGCCCGCCTCTGGCGCGATCGAAATCATGTCGAACCGTAAAGATCTGATCAGTGGCGGCAACGCACTTGTTCGCATCAGAACCAGCGAAGGCAAGCCAGGACAACTGCTGATTAATGGCTCGGAGGTTGAGAGCATCCCGTTCTCCACGTCTACGACAGAGTGGGTCGGCCTTGTCGAGGGACTTGAAATCGGTGAAAACCTGCTGGAAGTCACGTTCCCGAATAATAAACACCTGACAACGACTGTAACAAACCACCCCATCGGGGGGCCCGTATTCTCGGGCCCCCAGGTATCGCCCTGGAACTGCACAAACTCAGCAGCGGTTGACGAACAATGTAATCAGGCGCCTACGTTTGAATTCAAGTACATGCCGGACTCCGTATTCAAGCAATTCGTTGCCGAATTTGATCCGGAGTCGCCCGGATTACCTGGCGCGTTTATGCCCTACGACCCGGAAAACCCGCCAGCAGATAAGGACATTGCCAGCATAACAACCGATAACGGTACAACCGTTCCATTCATCGTTCGCGTTGAGCACGGGGTTATCAACCGTGACCGCTATCAGATTATGGCACTGTTTCAGCCGGGCCAGCCCTGGGATGCCCTGGCCCCTCAACCCCAGTGGAATCGCAAGCTACTCATTCACCATGGTGGTAACGTAGGTGTCAGTTTCGGCATGGGGCACGCCCCCAACGGAGATATTGCTGGCACTGCGCCGGAAGGTACGGAACTTCTGTTGGGCGACAGTATTACCACCGGGCTGGCCAGAGGGTTTGTTACCCTGTCTACAGCGCAAGCCAACCTGGGGCATAACGCCAATCTGGTGACGGCTGCCGAATCCCTGCTTATGTCAAAAGAACACGTGATAGAACAATATGGGCCGCTGAGATATACCATTGGAACCGGCTGCTCCGGGGGTGCCATTGCCCAGCAGCATATTGCGAATGCTTATCCAGGTATCTATCAGGGCCTGATCGTACAATGCTCTTACCCTGACGTCTGGACAACTGCCGTGCAGTTTGCCGATTACAACCTCATCAATGAGTATTTCAGCTATAAGCTTCCATCGAAGCCTGAGGGCATTCTGGAGTTCGTGGAGAGCATCCTGACGGCACCTACTCTGGCTGCGCAATGGCCTGCTATCTATGGCCACCTGCCCATCAACCCTCTGGTTTCCGACGCTGCTTTCTTCCCAGCCGCTTTCCCGGATCAGGAAAGCTGCCCGGGCCTGGATGCGGACACACCGGTCTATCATCCAACTGAGCGGCCTGACGGTCTGCGCTGCGGGCTTATTGATTATATGCGCAATCAGTTTGGCGAACGCCCTCCCGAGGTCTGGTCCGCAAACGAACAGCTTCTTGGCCGGGGATTTACGGGTATTCCACTTGATAATGTTGGTGTTCAGTATGGCCTTGGTGCCCTGCAAAATGGCGCAATCACAGGGCAGCAGTTTCTGGCTCTGAACAGGGATATTGGCGGGTTTAACGTTGATATTGATTATCAGGATGGGCGCACGCAAGGTGACGTTTCGGCCATACAGAATGCGTATCGCACAGGTGCGATCAATACAGCTGAACACTTGGATACCGTTCCCATTATTGATCTGAGAGGTCCTGACCCAGGTATCGCCCACGATGCGTTCCACTCATGGCAGGTGCGCGAACGTCTGGAGCAGGCTCACGGCAATGCCAACAACCAGGTTATCTGGTTTGGGGCGCTCCCCCTGGCTGGCGATTCAATATTCACAACCGAAGCCCTACTGGTTATGGATGACTGGCTTGGCCAAATTGAGTCTGATGATTCGGACGCGCCCCTGCCCGAAAAAATCCGAGTGAACAAACCCGGCCTGGCACGAGACCGATGCCTCTCCGTCTCAGCGCTGTTTTCTGATGACGGGCCGAAAATCCCCTTAACAGGCAACCTTACTTACCCTAAACCCATTCTCCCGGGTCTGGACCTTGCCATTTTGAACCCCTTGCCAGCAGAGCTTGGGCAAATAGTCGATGTGGTAACGGGCCAAGTGTGTGGCCTGGATCTGGCGGAAGCGGGTCTGCCGGAGTTTCTGGATAATGTGTTAGCCCCGATTACGGGGCCGGTCAGGGAACTGCAGGCCAGGGTTGTGCAAACCCGGTTTGGGACCCCACGCACAGTAGCAGGCGATGACATTGCGACGCTGAATAACAAATGCGCCCTGAAGCCTGTTGATCCGGCTGACTACCCCGTAACGCTGACAGGTGGTTTTCTGAGCAGCAATGACTTTGCTGCCGAAGTACGGAAAATATTTCCCGATGGCGTTTGTGACTACAGGCAGAAGCCGGTGGGATCAACAGAAACAATTACCTGGCTACAGTACGGAGATGCAGAGCAGGTTATTTTTGGCGGCGAACCTCTGCCCCGTAACAACATACCAGTAAGTGGCTGGGCTTCGAGCTCATTTGAAACCACCCTGAGTAACTGAGCGGGAATAATGTAATGAATACCGGGGAGAACAGGGGTTCTTCTCCCCGGTACTTATCGACGGACACAAGCCCGAACCATAACTACCCTGAACCATAATTACAGAGGAGGCAGATCTACTCCTTCAGGAACCCGAATCTCAAAACCGGATTTCACACTGACCGTTTCGCCGGCCGGCACATTGCGATCCCAGGCTAAAACCCCTTTTTTGTCATCAACATTCCGTTCCACCGGCTCGCTTATCTCCAGCGGCTTGACCGTTAAAGTATCCTGCTGTGACACAGGAAGCCGGTCAAACACGCGAACCTGAACGTCCTTCGAGTGGTGATTGGTAATGTCGAAGCGGTTTTGTCGCCGCTGGACATTTTCACTCTTCCAGATGCCTTCTTCACCGCTGCGCTCAAGCTCGTTCACCACGGCAACCCGGATGCCCTGATCCACGCCGAACCCGAGGGTCAGTTCTTCGCCATCCGCCAGTTCCTGCAAATGGCTTTCACCCACACTCTGGCCATCACGGAAAAGCGTGACCCGACCGGCAGGGACGGGTGCTTCCGCCCTGAAAACCCCGGTTGCGTGCAAATACCCGGTGGTATCCAGAACCGGCGCAACCCAGGTGGCAACATCAACGGGTATGAGATGCTCTGCCACTGTGAGCCTCTGGCCCGATGTGCTACTGGGAATATCAACCGATTGCTTTAGCCGATAGCTCTGGGTAAACGTACTCTGGCGTTCGACGACAGCAGCACTCCCCATAATGGATTCTTCCTGCCTGTCGGCCATGGAAACAGACGACTTGGCACGATAGGGCTGGGGTTGTTCCGGGCTGACAACCCACGAATAAACGGGCGGCATTCTCGTGCCTCGCCTGGCATTTGCAGTGGAAAGCTGCAGATCAACATTGTTCCAGTCGGCACCTGTGGTCTGCTGCACCACGGCGAGGTGCTCCAGTGCCACTTCGCCACCTGACGGGCCCTCCATCTCCGTCTGCAAACGAGCCGTGTACTCACTGTGCCAATTGGCTTCCGGTGACTGAAAGCGGAGGGTGACTTGCAGTTCACCACTCTTGGGTACCTCATAGTGCACTCGCACTTTCTTGGTTGCCCTGGCACCCTGCTTAATGCGGGATAACTCCCGGGTTAACCGGTCTCTCAAGGCAATATCGCTTTTCATTTCCTCGCGAATGGTCCGAATCTCGGCCAGCGCGCTCTGGGTTGTATTCTTCAACGCAGTGGCCATGTCATTGAGCTCCGAGGCCGATAGTTCATGGGGAGACTCTGCGGCCTTGCTCATAAGCGTAACCTGCTGATTCCAGGCGCGGATAGCATCTTCCTGCTCCTGAATCCGCAAGCTGACCACTGCCAGCTCATCCCGTAGGCGTCGGGTTTCCCCCGCCACAAATTCAGCCTGTTCCACACGACTGACCTGAACCTGCCGGATCTGCGAGTTTGCGATTCCTTCGAGCCCTACCTGGAGGCTCTGGTCCTGCAGACTCACGGGTAATCCTTCTATTTCAAGGGTTCCAGTGCCGGAAGCCACTTCCTCACTGTGCGCCCAGGTGAGTTCTGCATGGGACGGATACAAGGTTACCGCTGTGATCTCCGCCTGAGACATCAACGGCGCAGCCGATAAGGCAATCGCAAGCAGGCTGTGTTTTTTCATTCCGGAAACCCCTGTCGTCAGGTTGGTTTTATTTCAATAGTACTATTCGCCAGGCTCAGGTACATCGTGTTTACTCACACCCTGCTCCCTGGCGATCTCCCTGGCACGGCCCTGGTCATCGTGGTCCGGGCTGAGGGCTTCCTGCGAATGCCCGCGTACTGGCGAAAACACCACACGGGTCAATAACGGGAAATGGTCTGACCCTATGTATGGGAGCCGGGTAATAGATGCAAGTGTAAAGTGATGGCTGTGAAACAGATGGTCAAGTGGCCATCTTAACAGTCGATATTCTGCATGGAATGTACTGTAAAAACCTCGCCCTACCCGTGGGTCCAGCAAGCCGCTGACTTTCCGGAACAGACGCGTAGTCGGCGACCAGGCTACGTCGTTAAGATCTCCCGTTACAATTACAGGCTCGTCACTGTCTGCAGCACGCCGTCCAACAATCACAAGTTCCGCATCCCGTTCCGCCGATTCATCATTTTCCGTAGGACTCGGCGGCGCAGGATGTACAAAGTGAATCCTTACCCTTTCCCCGGAACGCAGCTCGGCCAGAGCGTGCATAGACGGCACCTGTTCTTCAACAAGAAAACACACCTCGGTTTCATGCAGTGGCAACCTTGAGAACACATGCATGCCATAAAGGTTATCGAGCGGGCACTTGATACTGAAGGGCATGGTGAGCTCAAGTGCCGACAGCTGTTCTTCCCACCATTGGTCCGATTCCAGCGTTACCAGAATATCCGGCTTGTGCTCATCAACCAGCGTCAGCAATGCCCGCGCATTACGGTTAGGGGTCAGTACATTGGCGGTCAGTATTGTCAACGTCTGTTCCGGACTTGCGCCCAGCGCATCCTTGACCTCCTTGGGCCAGAACAGTGTATAAGGCAATATCCACCAGAGCTGAGCGACCAGAGAGCCGACCGTTACAAGAACCAGTATCCAGTCGGAAAACCGGTCCATATCCAGAAAGACAAGCTGGGCAGCCAGCAGAGCGGCGGCGGTAATCGCGAACTGCAAACGCGGAAAATCAAAGCTGCGAACGCTCCAGTGGGTGTTTTGCCAAAGAGGCAACAAGGTCGCCAGCGCAATGGCAAGAGTTAAAACGGATAAGGCGATTAACATCAGTGGCCTGACATATCCTGGCGGTAAGAAGAGAGATACAACCGCCCCACCGGCGATCGTGGCTAGTGTGTGCGATACAAGTTAAACGCCTGTGCACCACGATTAAAAACCATATGCCTGCGAAAGGCATAAGTCCAGCCGCCAGGCTTTAACCCGCCTGCGCTCTTGCCTTATGGTGTTGGTGCGAAGCACCAGAAGCCATGCGTTTTACTGAATACGCTGAAAGGCTTCTTTTACATGGCGTGCCAGGGCATCGTTCAACTGGTTGGAACCGCGCCGCACCAATGCCAGTTGATAGGCGCCTATTTCCGGCAGACCCTGATTTCCGATCTCCCTGAGGGGCGAGTGCACAAGACTTTTTGGAAAGGGCGCAACCGCAAGATCGGCCGCCATTGCTGCTTCCTGCCCTGAACAATGTTCGCAGGTGTAGGCAATCCGGTAGGGCGTACCGGACTGTTCAAGTGCCCGCAATGCCATCCTGCGCCAGGCACAACCCTCGTGAGCCACGGCAAGCGGCAAAGGCGTTCGGGAAAAGGCAGATGACGTCTCCCACCCGGCCCAGACCAAAGGCTCCTCATGCACCACCTCGCCACGGATGTCGTGCGTTTCTTCCGCAACAGTTACCAGCGCCATGTCCAGTTCACCCGCATCCAGTCTTGCCAGGTTCTGCTTGCTTGACCCCACAACCACGTTTATTGCAACAGCCGGGTAGGAGCGCGCGAACTCCGCAAGCACCTCGGGCAAAATTCGTGTGCCAACATCGTCCGAAGTACCAATACCAACCTTGCCCTCGAGGGTTGGAGACAGAAAATACCGAACCGCTTCCTCATTCAATCGCAACAGACGGCGACTGTAATCCAGCAGTGCCTCGCCCTCTGCTGTCAGCCGGACCTGCCGGGGTTCACGAATGAAAAGGGGTTTACCAAGGGTGTTTTCCAGCTGTTTGATTTGCATGCTCAGAGCCGAAGGCGTGCGATGCACCAGCTTTGCGGCGCCAGTGAATGTACCGCATTCTGAAATAGCAACGAAGGTTCGAAGTACGTCATTATCAAGCAGCGGAATTGTCATGGAACAGCACCTCAACATAAGCGCTTACGATGTCATGACTTAAGCATAACTGAAGGCAGAGTTAAATTCTTTTCGTTTGATTGAAGGCGATTGGTCGCCCAACCTGACAATGCCCATGGCCGCCATGGGTAGCGGATACAGCGCAAATGAATCAAGCCACATACAGCCTGAAGCAGGTGGAAACAATGTTAGGCGTCAGAAAGAACGAGCAGATCACTGAGCCAAGGCGCTTCTCCTGGATGGAATCCTATTCCCGGCGCCAGAAGTTCAAGCGGATGGCCCACTCATTACTGTCAGAAAAGGACGATGTGCTGTCAGACCTGGGATATTCCAGAACAGACTTGTTCTCCGCCATGAGCCTGCCCTTGCGCAGCGATGCTGCGCAGTATCTGGAGCAGCACCGCAGGTTTACAGGCTAATGCCCGCCCCCGGGCATCGTCATGGTGATGATAGCCTGCAAAACTTTACCTACCGGGCCCTGGCTGTCGAACAGTGTCGTTTCCACCAGACCAGCACCGGTATCATGCATGTGGCTGCGGGCATCCACCCCCAGCCACTCGCCAACCGGGGTGCGGTGCAGGTAGAGACTGACATCAGCGTTAATACAACCCAGGTCACCACTCAGATTGAGTTGACCAACGCCGTTCCCGAAATCACTGAGCGTAGCTGCCATAACTGTGGGGCTGGTTTTAACCCCTTGAACCAGTGGCATTGGCAGTTTAAGCCAGGCAACCCCCTGCCCTTTTGCCTCAACGCCATCGATAATAACGGCTTTAACGGTACTGTGCAGGCCTACCGGGCTATAGAGGTTTTGCCAACCGGCAGCCTCGGAAACGCTGGTGTGGACCGCATACGAGGGAGCCTCGAATTGGGGCGCGGGAAAACGGCCGCAATCCGGAACCCTTACCGGTCTGGTTTCCAGAAAAAGTCCTGTTGCCCTGGCAACCTCAGTATCATCTGCCATTAGCGAAGCCTCCAGAATCCCGAGCCGTTTGCCATCACGGACCACCCTTGTGGACACATGCAACGGCGCATAGGGCGCCGGCCGCAACAAATCCACGGTTAGCCTTGCAAGGTTCAGGTTTGCTCCCCCCAGAGCCTGCTCCAGGGCGTGGGCCATCAACCCAACTACCGGCCCGCCATGCAAATGCCGGGGGCTCCAGGGGCTGCAACACAAAGGGGTTGGTACATATAACTCTAAATCACGTTGAAAAAGCGCCTCACTCATGGGACATCCTTACCAAACACATTCAGCTGATCGATCAGTGACTCACTAACCTGCTCCTGGCTCAAAGCGTCGCCCTGAACCGTGATATCAGCATAACGGGAATACAATGCGGAGCGTTCCTGGTAGAGCTCTACCAGTGATTGTTCAGGCCGCTTGGAAATACCTCTCAGACTGTAATCACCGATCCGCGCCACAACAGTATCGAGGGATATGTCCAGAAAAACCACGACACCTGAGTTTTTGAGGTGCTGCATGGCCGCCTCACTGTATACCGCACTGCCGCCGGTGCTGATCACGTGCTTTTCCACATTCAGCTGCAGCAGGACCTCTTCCTCAATATGCCGCAGGGCAAGGTAGCCTTTCTGGTTAACGATATCCTGGAGGGTAGAGCCTGCTTCTTGCTGTATCAGCAAATCCGTGTCGATAAAACCGAGCCCGAGCCGCTTGGCAACCAGCACACCCACGGTACTTTTCCCGCTGCCCGGCATACCGACAAATATGAGGTTTCGGGAACCTGATAGCATCTCAATTCGTCCTTGGTTTCAATTAAAGCCTGATTGTCAGGCCTGCTTTGCATCGGCCCGATGACAGGCTGCAGCGGTGAACAACACATCGGTAGAGGAATTCAGGGCCGTTTCGGCGGAATCCTGAACCACGCTGATAACAAAGCCGATTGCCACTGCCTGCATGGCTACTTCCGCCGGAATGCCAAACAGACTGGTCGCCAGAGGAATCAGAAGCAGTGAACCGCCAGCGACACCGGAAACGCCGCACGCTGCCAGTGCTGAAACCACACACAGCAACAGCGCAGTACCAAAATCCACAGGAATGCCAAGCGTATGGGCGGTAGCCAGAGTGATCACGGAAATAGTAATGGCGGCACCAGCCATGTTTACGGTAGCGCCAAGCGGGATAGAAATAGCGTAGGTGTCGGGATCCAGATTCATGCGCTCGGATAACTCGAGGTTAACGGGAATATTGGCTGCTGAGCTGCGGGTAAAAAACGCGGTAATGGCACTGCCGCGCAGGCATTCAAATACCAGGGGATAAGGATTGCGACGAATCTGCCAGAACACGATCAACGGATTGGTTACCAGCGCCACGAAAAGCATACAGCCAACAATAACGCCAAGCAGTTGGCCATAGCCAAGCAGAGCACCAATGCCCGACTCCGCCAATGTATTGGCAACCAGCCCGAAAATTCCCAGGGGTGCAAGGCGGATAACACCGCGAACGATGCCCGAGATAGCCTCAGACAGATCCTCGAGACCCTGGCGTGTGGAGTTGCTGGCATTGCGCAACATAAAGCCAAGACCAACCGCCCACACCAGTATGGCAATGAAATTTGCCTCCAGAAGCGCTCTGACAGGGTTATTTACCGCACTGAGCACCAGGTTTTTCAGGATTTCGCCGATATTTGACGGTGGATTACCGCTAACACCGCTCAGGTCCAGCGAAAGCTCCGTAGGAATCAGAAAACTGGCAATCACCGCAACCATAGCAGCCGCAAGTGTTCCCACGATATACAGAAGCAACACGCCGCGAATGTGTGTTGGCTGCCCCTGCTTATGGCCGGCAATAGCGGCTGCCACCAACACAAAAACCAGCACCGGCGCTACAGCTTTCAATGCCTTGACAAACAACTGGCCCAGCAGCGCCACCGAGCGCGCAGCCTCAGGCGATATAATGACCAGCAACACACCGGCGACAATGCCCAGGGCAATTTGCGCAACAAGCCCCAGCCGCATTAAAGGTCGAAAAACGGTGCTCAGAGCAGAAAACATGAAAACCTCGCGTTGCAGTTGTAAGGAAATGGATGATGCAGGGGGCACGTATAAGAGTCGCAGAGTTTGCGAGCCCGGATACAGAAGGCACTTGGCGGGTTATGTCGTTGTTCTTCTGCGCAATGGATGGATATCATAGCGTCAGCATTCAATAAAACCAATCTTAGACAACAAGAACATCCGAACCCGTTATGGATGAGCAAGCCCACCTGAGAACCCGCTCCTACCTGGTCGCCCGCCACCAGCACCCGGCCTGGAAACTGCTATCCGCCACCCGTGGGCCTCTGGTGCTCAGCTGTCTGCAGGCATTGCTCGAGCAGAACCGAAATGAAATCCTGCTTGAGGATGCCCAGCAAATGCTAACTGTTTTTGAAAACTACGCAAAAGAGCGTGCGGTAAAGGAGCCACAGCCCGCTCCGGCTGCCGTACCTTCCGGTTTGAACAACAACGAGGCGGAACTTTACAACTTGCTGCTGCAATCAGAACGGGGCAGACTCGAGCAGGAGTTTTTGCCCTCTCATGTTGTCCACAATGCAATTTACAAATGGATTGCAATCTGACGTGTTCCAGGCTGCAGTGTCTGGCACGCCCATTCTTTGACCAGCTGCCACATTAAATTTTCATTAACCACCCGGGAAATCGAATGAAACTTCGGTAGGGTCACTACTGGAGGGTCGTATACCTGTTTATTTTTTACTAGGCTGAAACTGGAATGTAGTCATTTTAACATCCGCAGTTTTCCATCAGACGCGGTGGTAAGCGATGTGACTGCAAACGACTATAATGCATTTTGCGCGCGTATCATTGAGGCTGTCGCCTGCCTGAGGAGCCATTATGTTCGGGTGGCCACGACTTATTTATTTTTGCTTCGCTGCGTTTACACTTCTCTTTGGCGCAGCAGTGCTGGCATGGAAACAAAGCTGGCTTCCGCTATGGATGCTGCTTCTCTTTCTCGCATTGGTCGGGGCCAGAGATCTCCGGTCAAAACATAACGTCCTGCGCAATTACCCGATATTGGGCCATATCCGCTACCTGCTTGAGTTTGTGCGCCCGGAGTTACGCCAGTATTTTTTTGAATCCGGCCAAAGCGGACGACCGTTTAACCGTGAGCAGCGAGAGATAGTGAACAAACGGGCCGACGGCAAGGCAGACACAGAGCCGTTTGGAACCCAGCGTGATGTAGGAGGCGCAGGATTTGATTTTGCGCAGCATACAATTGCTCCAAAAACGGTTGATGAGCGCCACGCCAGACTTATGATTGGCGGTCCCCAATGTCGTCTGCCTTACCACTCTTCCCGATTAAACATTTCCGCAATGAGCTTCGGTGCCTTGTCCAGCAATGCTGTTCTGGCGATGAACAAAGGCGCCAAACTGGGGAACTTTGCCCAGGATACGGGCGAAGGTGCAATAAGCCCCTATCATAAGGTTCATGATGGCGATCTTATATGGGAAATCGCAAGCGGTTATTTTGGCTGCCGTACCCGAGATGGGCGATTCGATCCGGAGGATTTCAGAAAAAAAGCATCGTCAGATCAGGTCAAAATGATCGAGATAAAAATATCTCAGGGTGCCAAGCCAGGCCATGGTGGATTGTTGCCGGGCGCAAAAGTAAACAAGGAAATTGCTGAAACCCGTGAGATAGAGCAAGGCAAAGACTGCCTTTCCCCAGCACAGCATCCTGAATTTGACTCCCCTATCGGTTTACTCCGTTTTGTAGCCCGCCTCCGTGAGCTGTGTGGCGGTAAACCCGTTGGTTTTAAGCTCTGCCTGGGGAAACCTGATGAGTTCATGGGCATCTGCAAAGCCATGATAGAGAGCGGCATTCAGCCCGATTTTATTACGGTTGACGGCGCTGAAGGAGGTACAGGCGCCGCGCCTGCAGAATTTGAGGATTTTATTGGCACCTATATCAATGAGGCACTGCCCTTCGTGCACAATTGCCTGACCGGCATTGGCAAACGTGACGAAATCGTGGTGATCGCAAGCGGCAAGGTCGCTTTGGGCTTCGATATGGTAACCAAAATCGCGTTGGGCGCAGACATGTGCAATGCCGCTCGCGCTTTCATGTTTTCCGTGGGTTGTATACAGGCTCAACGGTGTCATACCAATACCTGCCCTACCGGAGTCGCCACCCAGAATCCGGCGCGCACGAAATCACTGGATGTGCCCTCCAAAGCAATACGCGTCAGAAACTTTCATCACGCCACCATCAAATCGTTCCTGGACATTACCGGTGCACTCGGGCTGTCCTCCCCTGACCAGCTTGGCCCTGAGCATATTTATCACCGCTCTGAATCCGGGCCAGCCTGCACGTATCAGGAGTTTCACCCGAAGGTAAACCCGGGCGATTTTCTGACCGGGAAGGTGCCGGCGGTCTACAGCGAAGACTGGGCGAAAGCGAGCTCAGAGCGGTTCTGAAAGCGCCGCGGTATGTATGAATCCAAATCGAGCCGTTTGGTTGTACTTTGTTTGTACGCAACTGCAACGACTTAGCAACGATACAAAGGAGACACTCACATGGGACAGACCGTAAGTGATTTCATTGTTGAGCGCCTGAAAAACTGGGGAATAGAAAGAGTTTACGGATACTCCGGCGATGGCATTAACGGAATGATGTCGGCGCTGAGACGTGCTGAACCAGACATCCGGTTGATTCAACCTCAGCATGAAGAAATCGGGGCATTCATGGCGTGCGCCCATGCCAAATTCACGGGCCAGCCCGGTGTATGCATCTCCACCTCGGGCCCAGGCGCTGTGCATATGCTGAACGGCCTCTATGATGCCAAGAAAGATCACATGCCGGTTGTGGCGATCGTCGGCCAACAAGCACGCATGAGTATCGGCTCGGACTATCAACAGGAAATTGATCTGGGGGCCCTATTCAAGGACGTTGCCGGCGATTATGTTCATATGGTGTCTGACGCCCCCCAGGCACGGCACCTCATTGATCAGGCGATGCGCATCGCCATGGCAAAGCGCACCGTTACCTGCATTATCATACCTAATGATATGCAGGACCTTCCCATGGAAATGCCTCCCGAATCTCACGGCGCGGTCTTTTCGGGTACCGGCTATCGAAAACCATCATGGTTACCTGCGCCCCAGGATCTTGATGACGCTGCCGCGATACTCGACGAGGGCAAGAAAGTTGCCATATTAGCCGGCGCTGGCTGCAAACACGCTGTGGACGAGTTACTGGCGCTGGCAGACAAACTGGGGGCCGGAGTCGCAAAAGCGCTGCTCGCCAAAATGATGGTTCCGGACGACGTCGAATTTGTAACCGGCACCATGGGGCTGCTCGGCACCCGCCCAAGCCAGGATATGATGGATGATTGTGACACCCTCCTGATGGTAGGCACACGCTTCCCCTACGCCGAGTTCCTCCCATCCGCCAGCAAGGTGCGAGCGGTTCAGATTGATATAGACGCGGTGGCGCTGGGGCTGCGCTTCCCCACCGAAGTTAACCTGCATGGTGATGCCAGTTCAACACTCGCAGCGCTAACAGATCGTGTTTCCCGTAAGTCGGATCGCGAATGGCAGAACAGTATTATCAAGAATACCCGCGACTGGTGGCAGCTCATGGGCGAACGAGCCGGTGTATCTGCAAATCCCATTAATCCTCAGCAGGTGTTCTGGTCCCTTAACCAGCGGCTGCCGGATGATGTCATGCTTGCCAGCGACGTTGGCTCTGCCACCAACTGGTATGCCCGATATCTCAAGATCCGCCGCGGTATGCTGGGTACTGTTTCTGGCGGGTTGGCTTCAATGGGCAACGGCATCCCTTACCTTTTGGCAGCAAAACTCGCATATCCCGACCGGCCCGGCATAGCCATGGTAGGTGACGGCGCCATGCAAATGCTTGGCAATCAGGCACTGATTGGCATAGCCAAACACTGGCAGGAATGGGAAGACCCCCGCTGCATTGTGCTGGTGCTCAATAACCGCGACCTCAACCAGGTCACCTGGGAACAACGGGTTATGGAAGGCGACCCCAAATATCCGACCTCGCAGAATATCGCCGATTTCGCCTATGACGACTATGCGGCAATGTTAGGGTTGCAGGGGTTGCGCATGAACAATGCGGAAGATGTAGACAGGGTATGGGATGAAGCACTGAGCGCGTCTTGCCCGGTGGTCATCAATGCCTATGTGGACCCCGAAGTCGGACCGCTTCCACCCCATATCAACCTTGAGCAGGCCAAGGGCTTTCTGTCCTCAATTCTCAAAGGTGACCCCAGCGCTGCACGGATGATCAAACAGGCAGCGAAGCAGGTCACCGCCGGGATTTAATACCTGGAACCACAGTAACAGGACACAGACATATGACTCGTCATGCTGACCATTACCTTCGCGTCGCGCGACGCGTCGAAGACTTGTCAGGGTCATCGATTTTCAGGATCAACACCAAAGCACAAGCGCTGGCATCCAAGGGCCGGGATATTCTTCGCCTTGATGCCGGTGAGCCTGATTTCAACACGCCTGCCCCCATCATCAACGCGGCCAGGAAGGCGCTGGATGAGGGGTATACACGCTATACCCCGATCGACGGCCTGCCGGAGCTGAAAAATGCCATTCGATATAAGCTCAAGCGTGATAACAATCTTTATTATGACGAAGATGAAGTCATGCATACCTGTGGGGCAAAGCAGGCCTTGTTCAATGCGTTTATGACGCTCCTTAATCCATCGGATGAAATCGTTATTCCAACACCCAACTGGGGCACTTACCCCTCGATTGCCACCATCGCCTGGGCCCGCATTATCTATGCGCCCACCTTTCAGAAAGATGGTTTCATTCTTCAGCCCGAGGTGCTTGAAGAATGCCTGTCACAGAGAACCCGTGTTGTGGTGCTCAACACGCCGACCAATCCCACCGGGCAAGTTTACTCTCGGGAAGCATTGTCGGCATTGGGCAACGTACTGCTCAAATATCCGGATGTATTCGTCCTGTCTGACGATATATACGAGCACCTGATTTTTACCGGTGAACCCTACGCCAACATTCTCAATGTATGCCCGTCGCTGAAAAACCGGACAGTGCTCATAAACGGCGTATCGAAGGCCTATGCCATGACGGGATGGCGTGTGGGTTTCGCGGCGGGCCCAGCGCCGCTGATTGCGGAAATGAAGAAGTTTCAGGGTCAAAGTACTTCCCATACCGCTGCCGTCTCCCAGAAAGCCGCAGAAGCAGCATTTAATGGCAACCTGGACGACGTGCATGCAATGGTTCAGGCATTTGCAGAAAGAGCCGCTTTGGTCTCCGAAGGGCTGGCAAAAATCGATGCCATTGATTGTCTCCCCGCCCGGGGCAGCTTTTATTGTTTGCCGAATTTTCAGCGGGTAATCGATTCGCTCGACGATGTTGGCGATGATCAACAGCTCGGCGACTGGCTCCTTGATGAGCTGGGCATCGCCATGGTTCCAGGTTCGGCATTCAACGCTCCCGGCCACATGCGATTGTCATTTGCCGCAGACAAGGAAACCCTGGCGAAGGCAGTCGAGCGCTTGCAAAAGGCATTTGGGTGATTCTCCGCCCCTCCCCGACTATGCTTCAGGTACGAGGCACACCGAACGGAGGCTTTATGAAAACGCTATTGATCAATACAGTCCTGGTGCTTTCCCTGTTCACAAGCGCACCTTTACTGGCACAGGACAAAACCTTGAGAGTCGGAATGTCCGGCCAGTATTTCCCGTTTACCTTCGTAGAGCAGGATGAGCTCAAAGGTTTCGAAGTTGATGTCATGAACGCTCTGGGTAAGGAGATGGGGCGCAAGATTCAGTATGAAACCGCCAACTTCTCCGGCCTGTTTGGCATGCTGCAATCCGGGCGCATCGACACGGTTGCCAACCAGATCACCATCACCGAAGAGCGGAAGAAGGCGTATGTTTTCAGCGATCCCTATGTGTATGACGGCGCACAGGTTGTCACCAGGGAGGGCAATACCGAAATTCGTGGTGTGGAAGACCTTAAGGGTAAAACCGTGGCTGTGAACCTGGGATCCAATTTCGAGGCACTCCTGAAAGCGCTGCCTTATGCGGATCAGATCACCATTAAAACCTATGAGAGCAACCTGGAGCGGGACACCGCCCTGGGGCGCGTGGATGCATTCGTGATGGACCGGGTCAGCGCCAGCCAGATCATCAGAGAGAAGCCTCTTCCTCTTGAACTGGCAGGCCCCACTTTCTCGCAGATCACCAACGCCTACCCGTTCCACGACACCGAAGCCGGGCGCTCCCTGCGGGACGAAGTGAACAAGGCCCTGGAGACCCTGCGTGATAATGGCACCCTGGCGTCCATTTCCGAGAAGTGGTTCGGCACGGACATCACCAAGCCCTGAGGGGCACACCGAGGCCTGATTCCCTATGGACGTGCTGAACGTCGAGTACATGCTTGGCCTGGTACCGGTTCTGCTCCGGTACCTGCCCCTCACCCTGCAACTGGCGGGCATCGGAATGCTGTTTGCTCTGATTCTTGCCTGCCTGTTTGCCGTTGTCCGGGTGCTACGCATTCCGGTGCTGAACCAGCTGACGATCGTGTTCATTTCCTTTTTCAGGGGCACGCCATTGCTGGTGCAATTGTTCCTGTTCTATTACGGGCTGCCCCAGCTGTTCAGCGCACTCACAGTGATTGATGGCATCACGGCCACCATCATGGGCCTGACCATGCATTTTTCCGCCTACATGGCCGAATCCATCCGCGCTGCCATTGTGGGGGTCGACCGCAGCCAGACAGAAGCCGCCCTGTCCATCGGCATGACCAATGGCCAGTTGATGCGCCGGATTGTCCTGCCCCAGGCTACCCGGGTGGCCTTGCCCACTCTGATGAACTACTTCATCGACATGATCAAGGCGACCTCGCTCGCCTTCACCCTGGGCGTTACAGAACTCATGGGCGCCACCCAGAAAGAAGCGGCGGGCAGCTTCCTGTACTTCGAGGCGTTCATTGTTGCCGCCATCATGTACTGGATCGTGGTCGAACTGCTTTCCAAGCTTCAGAACTACCTGGAAACCCGCCTGAACAAGGCCTATAACCGATGATCAAACTGGTGTCACTGAGCAAACATTTTGGCAAGACCGTGGTTCTCGATGGAATCGATCTGACCATTGAGAAGGGCGAAATTGTGGTGATCATAGGCCCGTCGGGAACGGGTAAATCCACGCTGCTGCGTTGTATCAATTTCCTGGAACAGCCCACTTCCGGAACCATGACCGTGGGGGATCTAACGGTGGATGTAAACCGGGCCACCCGGGCAGATATCCTTGCCATGCGGCGGCAAACCGCTTTTGTGTTCCAGAACTATGCACTGTTTGCCAATAAGACGGCACTGCAGAACATCGCTGAGCGCCTGCTGGTGGTGGATAAATGGCCTAAAGAAAAGGCTTACCAAAGGGCTCGGGAGATCCTTGAACAGATCGGCCTGCCCGACAAGGCAGATGCCTACCCCGCTTCCATGTCCGGTGGCCAGCAACAACGGGTTGGCATTGGCCGCGCCATGGCCGCGGGGGCCGAGGTTATCCTGTTTGATGAACCCACATCCTCACTGGATCCGGAATGGGTGGAGGAAGTACTGGGGCTGATGAAACAACTGGCATCAGAACACCAGACCATGATGGTCGTCACCCATGAAATGTCGTTTGCACGGGATGTGGCCGATCGGGTGATCTTTATCGACGGTGGCCGCATTGTGGAACAGGGGCCACCCAGCGAGATGTTCCAAAACCCGAAAGACCCCCGAACCAAGGATTTTCTGAAGAAAATTCTGGCCACCAACCCAACGAAATAAATCGTTAAGAAAAGTCAGGGTGCGATCCTGTTTTTCAGGGTACGGGTGACCGAAGCGGGCAGGCTCGGCAGTGAACGCAGCACCCAGGGCAGGATTTTACGTTTCAATCCGCTCAGTGACTCAGGAACCATGGCCTCAATCAAGTGTGGCCCCGGATGCGACAGGGCATATTCCAGCGCATGATTAAAGGCCTCAGCGGTATCCACCCGCACGCCATGAACACCCATACCCTGTGCCAGCTGGGCAAAGTTCAGCACCGGCCCATTCAGATCCAACTGGGATTTAGCCTTGGCGCCCGCCTCTTCCGCACCTACACGTTCCAGTTCGATGTTCAGCACTGAGTAAGAGGCGTTGTTGAAGATAATACTGGTGACATTCAACTGCTCACGCGCCATGGTCCACAGGGCCTGAATGGTGTACATGGCGGTGCCATCGCCGATCAGCGCAATCACTGGCCGTTCCGGGCAGGCAATCGCAGCACCTACGGCGTTGGGCAGTCCCTGGCCAATGGCGCCACCGGTCAGGGTAATCATGTCGTGGCGTGGCGCGGCTGCGGTCATGGCGTTCAGCATCAGCCCGGACGTGATGGCCTCATCGATAATAATGGCGTTCTCGGGCAGATAGTGGCCAACGGCCTTACAGACTTTGGGTGCCGTAAGGCGACCACGGGGTGCTGAAGGCCTCTGTAGCTGCTGGATTTCGGGTTGGGCTTTGTCGGCGCCCAGTGCATCGGCCAGCTTGGCAAGGCTGGCCCGGGCGTCCTGATCGGGGCGGGACAAGGTATAAACGGTGCAATCATCCGGCACCAGATAACTCTTTTTACCGGGGTAGGCAAAAAAGGATACGGGGGCCTTGCTATCAACCAGAATCAGATTATCGATTTCGGCCAGTTGCACACTTGCCAGTTCCGCAAGATAAGCAATACGCTCAACCGGCGGCAAACCTTGGCCACGTTCCATACGGGTCGGGAAGGTTTCAGCCAAAAGCTTCACACCAGTGGCAGCGGCAATTTTTGCCGCAGCTATCAGGGCGGGCTCCCTCAGGGCCCGGCCACCCAGCAGCAGCGCCGTCTTTTTACCGGAGCGAATGGCATCGAGCACAGACTGAATGGCGCCGTCGTCGGCAGCTGGAGACTCTGCCTGTGCCGGAACGGCGCAGGGGATACCACCTTCTCCCCACGACACATCGGCGGGCAGGATCAGAGTAGCTACCTGGCCGGACAAACCGCGAGCGGTCGTGATGGCTTCCACGGCATCCTTGCACAATTCGGCGGTGCTTTGTGAAGTGCGGACAAAACCCGGTGACACATTACGGGCAACGGTTTCGATATCCGACTGCAACTGAGCATCATATTTCACATGCACTGTGGCATGATCGCCAACAATGTTTACCACCGGAACCTTGCCTTTGCGGGCATTGTGCAAGTTGGCCAGGCCATTGCCAAGCCCGCAGCCCAGGTGCAACAAAGTTGCGGCAGGTTTATCGGCCATTCGGGCGTAACCGTCGGCCGCACCGGTTGCCACGCCTTCAAACAGTGCCAGCACGGCGCGCATCTTCGGCTCATCATCCAGCGCCGCTACAAAGTGCATTTCGCTGGTGCCGGGATTGCTGAAACAGACTTCAATACCAGCGTCCACCAGGGTTTTCATCAGGGCTTGCGCGCCGTTCATTGGGTATCTCCTTGTTATTGGTTTATCAGCGGTTACGCCAGAGCACAAAGCTCGGCGTTCGACTGGTAACTGCTCTGCATCAGATGCAGGATAAAATGGATCGTGCTGCGGCCCGAGCGGTCAGGATACAGCCAGGCAAAAAAGTACCTTCCAGAGAGCGTTTGCCATTGCAGCCGCCCCCACCAAAACCGGCGGCTTCACCAACACAATAGAGCCCGGGAATAGGCTGATCGTCGGCGCCAAGCACACGGGACATCAGGTCGGTACGCAAACCGCCAAGGCTTTTGCGGGTAATCAATTGCATGCGAATAGCGATAAACGGCCCTGCGCCGGGCTTTTGTAAGGGGGCTGGCTTGCAGGTGCGTAGTCTGTCTGGCCCCCACTGGCGGGCATGCAGTATACGGCGGATCTGATCATCGTTTTCCAGCTTGCTGCCGGCGGCAAAGTTTGCATCGAAAGCATCTACCGTAGCCTGTAATGTGGCCGGGGCAACATCGTGGGAGCGGGTCAGCGCATTCATTTTTCCGGCCAGCTCACCGAGTGTATCCGCAACGAGAAAATCATCGCTTTCACGGGCCATCTGCTTGGCCAGGTTATGGTTGCCGGTCAGGGTCTCGAACACGAAGCGGACCAACTGCTTGTCCCGTATTCGCTGGTTATGCTCAGCTCCGGAGATCGCAAATTCCTTGGCTGCAATGCGCCAGTTCAACAGATGCCAGGTCCAGGGTTGTTCCTGCTCGGCAACACGCTGGCAAAGCCAGTGCGTGTCAAAGCCGGTTACCAGCGGTTCCGGACCAATCCGCTTGCCTCTATGATCCAGCCACAGGGCGGACTTGCAAGGAATGGTCGATAAGCCATGGCCTTCAAAGTGCGGATAAGGGTGGCGAAAACCGGCTGCGTAGTTCCACATTTCTCCTGCGTTGACGATATGCCCGCCCACCTTGCTGGCTACTTCGTGGTGCAGTTTGCCATCGGCGTAAGGGTGGGCCCCATTCAGCATGGTTTTTGGCATGGGTCGGTCTTTCGGCCAGTTGACGCGGGCCTGTTGATGGCTGCCGTTGATTCCGCCCGTCGCCACCACTACTCTGTTGGCGGTAAAACTAACCTGCTCACCGGTTTCGTCATTGGTGCCGCTGGCGCCGGTAACACGCCCATCACTGCACTCCAGCGAGTCAATGCTGTGGCGGTGAAGAATTTTGAGGCGATTGTCCTTACCGGCATCCCGCATGGCCGCAATCAGCGTGCGGGTAAGCTCCCGGGATGTTCCGTACACTATGTGATAGCGCGGTACACTGTTGCCTTCGCCTAACCGGCCTCGCTCAACCCAGTTCACCGCAGGCAGAAATCTGATGCCTTCAGTCTTCAGCCAGTCGTACACCTCACTACAGCAGTTCTCTACGTAGTAACGGGCCCACGCCAGGGAGTGCTCGTCACGGGTATCCAACTCACCAAAGCTGATCCAGTCTTTCAGGGCGCGCTCAGGGCTATCCGGAATGCCCTTTTTACGTTGCAACGGTGTACCAACCAGAGCCATCCCGCCAAATGCCCACAATGCCAGCCCACCCAGGCGCTCCGGCGTATCCCTGTCCACCAGCGTAAAGGTTTTTCCAGCCCGCAGCAGTTCCATCGCGGTGACGATACCGGCAATTCCGCCCCCGATAACCAGTGTGTCTGTGGCAATGTGGTTGGCCATTAAAAAGCTCCTCCGGGCTTGTAGGACATCAGCTTAATTGGCCCTAAGGATACCCAGAATAAAACAGATCAGCTTCAATTTCTTGAGTAAATGAGAACCACGTTTGACGGCAAAGCGGTGTGGTTTCGCCGGGGGTAAATCCTGACGACACCGCTCTGGTGTCATTCAGTCGTGCCTTTAAGAAAGGAAAGGATGCAGAGAGGATATTGGAAGCGCCCTGTGGGCGCTCCCGTACAGTGTGGCTCACTCAGTCGCCTGTTCGATTTCATCACCCATTTTTTCAGCGCCTTGCTTGACGTTGTACCAAGCTGAAGAAGTTGCCTCTTTCGTATTTTCCCAGGCACTTTCACTGATGTCCTTGGTATTTTCCCAGGCCTTTTGCAAACTAAGGCGCGTTTGGTTCCACCAGTCCTCGTTGTACTCGGGTAATTGTTTGAGTTCGTCCTGAGTCATTTCCATATGGACCTCATACTCAACGTCATCAAAGCTGTTCTTTCCCGAGGCGGTTACAACAGTAAAGGTGCCGCGCTCGGCAACGATAACACTGCCACCTGTACCAAGTATTTCTCCTGTCTCAATGACCAGGGAATGTACTGACATATCATTGCCCATCAGGATGTCTTCGACTTCGCCGATCTCTTTACCAGTGCTATCAAATACGTCCGCATCGTTAAGATCGTCCATGGAATATAGCCCTTCTGCTGCAAACGCGGGAAGGCTCATAACCGCTCCGCCTGCGAGGAGAGAGACACCGACTGTGTGAATAATAAGTTTGTGCATCATCCTGCTCCTTTATCACGTTACGTTACTTTTGCTACCGCCCGAAGCTGAACTCCGCTACGAGCGGCGGTGTAGGTATATGTGATCAATAGCCGGATCCGCTGATTCGGCGCACTTCAACTGCGTCACACAGTTCAAACTAACAAAGGACATGGCTACGGCCAAATGACGCTCCGGTAATGGATATGGACGTCATTCCCCCTTGGTTCGAACCCAGCGATTTCCATCTTTATGGTATTTCTGCTTCACAGCGGCCCACGCCACCTTGTGAGCTGTCTCCTCACGATCTTCATTCCCGCGACGATCTTCGGGATCTTTGTATTCATCCCAGGCTGAGTTAAATGCTTTCCGGTAGATTTCCTGAGCGTGGCTCGGCAAGTTATCAGTAACACTATCCGGAAGTTCGGATTTTTTTGAATATGGCATAGCGTCCCCCTTTATTACGATTACAATAATGATTGATACACTAAATAAAACCCAGCACATTTAAATTAATTAATACTGCAATAACAATCGGCCTCGCTTATAGCTCCAATCCACGTTTGAATGGAATCATCGGTAATGCTCCTGGCTTCCGTTAACATTACGTTATTTTGACAACCACCATCGCGGTGCTATAAGAATATATCCTGAATAACGGCTTATGTTTCACCCGAATCAGAGGATAACGCTATTATGGCTGCACCACTGAACAGTAAAACGATTGCCTTTCTGGCAACGGATGGTGTTGAACAAATTGAGTTGACTCGCCCCTGGAAAGACTTGCAAGGAGCGGGAGCGAACTTACACCTCATCTCGTTGAAAAAGGATGACATTCAAGCGTTTCATCACCTCGATAAAGCCCATACTTTTCCCGTCGATAAAGTTGTGACGGACGTCAACGCGAATGATTACGACGCGCTGGTCTTGCCTGGTGGAGTTGCCAATCCCGACGCTCTGCGGCAGGACAGGGATGCAGTTTCTTTTGTGAAGCATTTTTTTAACAGCCACAAGCCGGTCGCAGCAATCTGCCACGCTCCCTGGCTGCTTATTGAAGCTGACGTGGTGAAAGGCAGAACCCTGACCTCATTTCCGAGCTTGCAAACCGACATTCAAAATGCCGGCGGCAAATGGGTTGATGAAGAAATGTGCGATGATAACGGGCTGATCACCAGCCGCAATCCGCAGGACCTGGACGCGTTCTGCGCCCGCATTTTGGAGGTTCTTTCTCAGGTTTGACAGGTTGCCGTGGTGGGATTGCCCACGCTCACAGACTGGTGCCTCACCAGACTTTCGCTCCCGCTCATTCACACACGGGAGCGAAGTGTTTGGCCTGATACCTGCCGAAACACTACACTGGCCATTACGACCTATTGTGAGGCATAAAAACGGATGATGTCAGAACAAGCGGGCTTGGCAGCCACCTCTACCCTTGATTTTCTTCCGAATGAAGGTGAGATGGGCCGAATAATGCGTCACCACGATTGGTCGAAGAGCATAATCGGCTGGCCCCACCAATGGCCGCAATCCCTGCGCACCATAGTGAGCCTGATATTGAATAGCACACAACCGATGGCGGTGATGTGGGGCGAACACGGTGCCTGCCTCTACAATGACGCGTTTCGTAATTCCCTCCCCCCCAAACAGCACCCCGGCTCCCTTGGGCAACCGGTAAAAGAGGTATGGAAAGAGCTGTGGCATATGATCGGTTCAAGCTTCGAGCAGGCCATCATCGGCAAAGGCAAAATTGAACCTGTAAGCCGCACACATATTGCCACATGCGTTGGCGGCCAGGAGGAAGTTAACTGGACATACAGCTTCAGCCCGGTAGACGATCAGGGCGCCCCGCACGGGATCGGGGGCGTTGTCGTGACGTGTACTGAAAACTCGGATCTTGCCTACTCCGTGAAAGCACTCCGCGCAAAATGTGACCGATTGACTCAAATGTTTAACAAAGCCTCGGCGTTTATGGCTTTAACGAGCGGGCCGAATCACAGAGTCGAGTTTTTCAACCCGAGTTATGACCAGGTTGTAGGCCACCGTCCTGTAATTGGCCGCTTTGTGGCAGAAGCCTTGCCTGAAACCGTGGAGCAGGGCTTTGTGCGCATTATGGACCGGGTCTTTGCCACCGGGAAGGCGTACACCGCAGAACGCGCCAGCTATAAGGTACAGTTAACTCCGGACGCCCCGGTCACCGAGCGTATAACCAATTTCATGTACCAACCTGTGCTGGGGCCAGATGGTAAGGTCAACGCCATTTTTGTGGAAGGAACCGATATTACCGAGGAGGTGCGCGTTCAGGAGGAGCTGGAGCGAGTCAACAGCGAACTGGCCTTTACATTACGCCGCCTGAAAGCAATTGAGCAGCGCAAAAGCTTTCGCTTGAAGCTGACGGACCGGCTTCGCTCGCTGGATGATCCTGACGAACTTGCGGTAGCAGCGGCAGAGCTACTCGGTCGCTTTCTGGGCGTCACCCGGGTATTTTATGGGGATTTCACGAACTCCGGCGATGGTGTGATCGTAAGGTCGGGCTGGACCAGAGATGGCGCAGAATCAATGATTGGCCAAACACTCCTGTTGGATGATTTTGGCCCAGAGGTGGCTTCTCACATACGAGCGGGAGAGCCTTTTGCGCTTGGCGACGTTAACACAGACGAACGGTCTGTCGCTTACGCCGATGCCTATCTGGAAAGAGACATCAAGGCTGTGCTGGCTCTTCCTATCACCAAGTCTGGCTCATGGCGAGTTTTGTTGGGGCTCCACGACTCCAAAGCTCATCATTGGTCCCAGGAAGAAATTACCCTGGCCCAGGACGTGGTGGACCGAACATGGTCTGCCATTGAGTCTGCGCGCGCCCAGGCTGAACTTCGACGTGAGCGTGATTACAGCAAATACATTCTGGACAGCATGACGGAAGGTTTCGCTTCCATCTCTGCCGACTGGACCATGACCCATTACAACGCTGAAGCATCGCGCATCTCCCAAATCCCCATTTCCGATGTGGTCGGGAGGAACCATTGGGAAGTCTGGCCGGAACTTAAAGGCACTGCGGTGGAAGATCTGTATGTGCGGGTCAGACAAACCCGAAAATCAAGTACGACTGAAGTATCGCATGCCCCGCCCGATGGCGAGCAGGTCTGGCTGGAGATCAGGGCATACCCCGCACTTGATGGCGGGCTTGCAGTATTTTTCCGGGATATTACCGAGCGCAAGATGATCGACGAAGAAATTCGTCACGCCTCATTGCATGACCCTCTAACAGGTTTGCCGAACCGCGCCATGCTATTTGAGTATGCCTCTCACATGCTCCCCCATAACCAACGCGCCTCCAAGGGTGCAGCCGTATTATTTCTGGACCTGGACGACTTCAAGCCTATCAACGACACGCACGGGCATGATGTCGGCGACAAAGTACTCAAAGAGGTATCCAGAAGACTCTCACGAACCTTGCGGGCTGAAGACCTGGTAATCAGAATGGGCGGCGACGAATTTGTCGTTCTCCTGCAGGATGTAGATACCTCAGCCTCTGCAGCTGATGTGGCCCGTAATATTACCAAAACCATCAGTGAACCTTACGAGATTGGGGAATTGTCGCTGTCAGTTTCAACGTCCATCGGCATCAGTATGTTTCCAGAAAATGGCGACGACATTGATACGTTAGTGAGCCATGCTGATGCAGCGATGTATGAAGCCAAACAAGAAGGCCGAAATAATTTTCAATTCTATTCCTCAGCGCTTACTGCCGGCACACAACAACAAAACAGTATTGAACAAACGCTAAAACTGGCACTTAATACGAATTCGCTTCAGCTATTTTATCAGCCAATCTTCGACATCAACACTTGTAAGTTGATGAGTGTCGAAGCCCTGTTACGCATAAAAAACAGCGAGCTAGGTCCAGAGCAGTTCGTCCCGGTTGCAGAAGCTTCAGGCCTCATTAATCCCATAGGTCGTTGGGTCCTGAAGGAGGCAGCGCGCCAGTCTGCGGCCTGGACCGCCAATGGACTGCCAGCCATTCCCATCGCAGTGAATGTATCGGCCGTCGAATTTCGACATCGGGAGTTCGTTGATCGCTTTGAGCAACTGATCCATGAGCACTCATTGGAACCAGCACTACTAGAACTCGAACTTACTGAAACTGCGGTGATACACAACCGCGAACACGCAATCGCGTCACTGTCACGCCTGAGGGCTTTGGGTATCACCGTATCGCTGGATGATTTTGGTACCGGGCAATCCAGCCTCGCATCCCTTAATGGCCTGCCCCTGGACAAGATAAAGATAGACAAATCATTGATTTCAAAATTAAAAACAAACCCGGACAGTCGTGCTATAACCGACGCGATGCTTACACTGGGGCTTTCAAGGGAGCTTCAAGTAATCGCCGAAGGCATCGAAACGTCTGCGGCCCTCGATTATGTTCAGTCCAGGGGATTTACACAGGCGCAAGGCTTCTTTTTTTGCGAGCCCCTGTTAGGGGAGGCTTTTGAATCATGGTATCTGGCACGGGTTAACAGCGAAAAACGGCTAAATAATGAACAGCAGATCTGAATATGACCTGGCAGCCTGAGAAGCCAGAAGTACAAGCACGGGGGCCAGTTCAGCAGGTTGCGCAGGGCGAGCCAAAAGAGTGTTTGCTCCAAACTCAGGTGATCATAACGCGCGCAAAGGTAGTGCAACTCCAATCGCAATAAAAATACCTCCGCAGACTCGATTGAAGGCTCGCCCGACCTTTTTCAGCCATCTCCGGATTCGGCTGGCAGAACTGGCCAGAACGAATTCGACAACGCACTCGGTCACCACAAACGTTGAAGCCATCACGACAAACTGTAGTGCCAGGCTACGATTTGGGTCGATAAACTGTGGCAGGAACGCGCTGAAAAACAAAATGCCTTTCGGGTTTGTTAACGATGCCAGCATGCCCTGACGCAAGAGCCGCCAGTTGTTGACGGCGTTTACCTCATAATTGGCTGTGGTGGTAATAGGGGGAGAGCGCCAAACCTGAATCCCAAGCCAAACGAGGTAGATGCCGCCGACCCACTTGAGGATTGAAAGCCAAATCAAAGATGACTTTATCAGCGCTCCGATTCCGAACATGCAAAGAGCAACAACAACGATAAAGCCAACCGCCCCACCCCAGATTGTAAACAGGGTTTTACGGCTTCCGTGCAATGCCCCGTGGGTCAGCGCAAGGAGCCCATTAGGACCAGGCGACAGAGATAAGCCAACGCAAGCGAAAAAGTACACAAACCATAAATCAAATTGCATTAATCCTACGCCCACTCTCATCAGTGACAAATTGCCGGGCGCTCCACCCAACCGTTTAATTCTCTCTCCCAGAGGTTTTTCTTGCGCGCCTGGGGGGCTGAAGCTGTCAATGCGCTCCAGCCCGTCGGACAAGGTCACCTGCATCCCACCGTTCAATCACTGTGGCTCCAGGATTTCGCAATGAATCGCCTGCGCAGCCGGCCACCGGCGCAAATTGCGAGTATCGCCTACAGTTACGGTTATTTCAAAGGCACCTTTGGCAGTCAGTCACGGACGTTTTTTGTTCTGCTCCATTGAAAGTACTCACTACCAAAGAGCCCGCCATTGGAATTTGTGAGGAGAGCAGGTGCAAGGGCCAATATCAGCTAAGCTGATCTGCGCAAAAAGGGACTGACAGAAGAATTTCTGTCGCAGAAAAAAACAACAAAGGGAAATAATGGAGGCGCGGGTCGGAATCGAACCGGCGTACGCGGAGTTGCAGGACGAGCTTTTCGAATCAATATTTTTCATTAATTACAGATACTTAAAAAGTTTTCCGCACAAACAGCTTGCGCTCATTTGGGCATTGCAAAATCCTTTCCAATCAATAAGTTGTATTTTCATTTTTTGGGTGATTTTCTGCTCACCGCCTCCGTCGGCTCGATAAGATCTTCTATCCATCATGTAGTCCCCGCCCTTTAACACATCACAAACATTTTGCGTGCAGAACGCTGCTAGTTTTGTGCAGGCGTGTTGTCAGTGCCCCAATTTGCAAACCGTTATCTTAGTCACTGCACGGTTGGGACGTTTAATTCCACCTTCCTAGCGAAAACAGCTCAATTGCTTTCGAAGTAGTTGGACCATTACCTGAAACTTTTGGAGTTATACTGCTGATGGCTATCAAAAAAGACGAACTGACCTCACACTACGCATGCATTCCGAACGCGACATTGCAGGATCCTCGACTAACTCCAGAAGCACTGGGAGTCCTCGTGTTTCTTTTATCATTGCCCGAAGACTGGATTATCAGAGCCGCCCAAATAAGGCGGAAATTTAATATCGGGAAATTCGTTCAACAAAGAATTTTTCGGGAGTTGGAGCGGGCCGGGTATCTGGTAAAAGAGAAGGAAAAAGACAAGGCTCGGACTAAAGACGGTCGCTGGACCTGCCGGATTACAATTTTTCAAACCTCTCTAAAACCACTGACGGACGAAGATGGACAAGCTTGGAATAGCAAGTAAGGACTGGTAACAGAAAAGGCTTGGATGTCATCCGACTATTGGTAAATCAAACGGCGCTAGGTACCTTGGGCCTGCGCCCGTTACAAACGGGAAAAAAAGGGGTGTACGGAAAGGTCGCAAAGCGGACATTCAGATTGGGTGATCAACGCCAGTGGAAATGGGCGACTGTTGAGCGCAGCGCGGTAGACGTCCGTTGGCAACATTGTTATGTACTGCCGAATTTGATGGCGACGAGTAGATAACTCAGTAGCCCATAATATCCAAGCAAGACAAAGACATGCTTACCCCAAAAAAGCCCTATTCCCGGCCAATTAAAATATTTTGGCGCAGTTATTTCTTCATCTTCCTTGAGTCCACTCTTCTCCAGGTGCCTGTGATAAAAGCCCCATATTGCAGCCGAATAGATGTATTGAAGAAGATCACATGCCAGACAGGCAACCAAAAATAGCGTAGGCCACAATAGCTCCTGTGGCAGCGTTATGGCCTCGTCGGCCTTACTGTTGAAAATCCAAACAAGTGCAATGCCTGCAAACGCCGCCTGTCTCGTAACTGCGCTAGCTGAGCCACTAAACCCGTAATAGGTTTCTCTGTAGCCAGAAAGATTCATGGCTATTGCTTTCCATTGCTGGGAGATCTGGGGCCAGTGCTGTTGGTGTTGTTATTGTTCCCATGGATACTGTCTCCTGGGCGCTTGATTATTCGATCGTTCCCGCCTCTTTTACCGTCATTGCCTCCTTTCTGCCCCCCAGAACCCTTCTTGTCTTTATCGTTTGCCATGCATATCTCCATTTTGATTTTCGTGTGTTTAACGCGAAACATTACGGCAATTTTGGATCCGCATAACGATGCAAAATTTCCCGCCAACAGCGGCTTGCTACGTCAGCTCTCTAGTCTGGAGTAAGAAAATAGGACTTTTTATATAAGTCCTTTCTCCGCCAGTTGCCGGTAGTGCTCTCCAAGTACAGTAAGGCGAACTGTTTTGCTCTCCATGGCCGCATGCCACATATGAGGCGCATCCTCTGGCACTACCAATCCCACATGATTGTATTTCTGCAATACGCTAAAGATTTCGTTGTGCTCAGAAATCGGCGCCGGTACGCCTT